>SL_3KL_010_SEDDRAFT_10000915_pt1 | contig 26078 bp, 21 predicted proteins | sample SodLakKL_010_SED_2_FD_10381 | JGI IMG/M metagenome (IMG submission 10381) | reverse complement strand
AAGATGGATATTGAAAACGCCAGGTTGATCCACTTCAACACTGCTGGTATGATCGCCATCATAAATGTAACTTGCCAGTTGTGCAGTGGCCTGCAAATCATTGAGATGGTCCCCGGCCATCAAAGCAAAAGCCACGGTAAGGGTATCACCGGGCAACAGGTTGAAAGGGCCCGTTGCAAGGAGGGTGCTAATATCATTGTCTTTGTCGTATAGACCAGCATTTGGCCGGTTGCTTTGCATCGCAGTGTATTTTTCAAAGGTTGTGAAACCGTTATCGATTCTTAGACTACCTCCAAAACCCTGGTTGTCAAATGCGTAATGGTTTATGTTGGTGTGATTTAGCAGTCGTATCCCTGTGTAATTACCACCACTGGCTGAATAGGCATAACCTATTTGATTTTCCGGGTCAAAGGAAGCTCTGTGGTTTCTTACATCCTGGATAACCCAATCGGTAAAAAAACCGGCATGAAGACCCGGTAAATTATTCTCTGATTGATTGATAATGTGGTATTCCAGGATCAGAAATTTATCCGCAGGTGAGTTGTGAAAGGCAACAATATCATAGTCAACCTGAATTTGTAACCTTTGGGCCTGCGCAAGACTGTCATTGAAGGCACCTTTGATATGAATATCGCCAAGCTCTGGTTCTGCCTGTATCCGAGCATTTATTAAAGAATAAAAAGCATTGGTGAAAGAGTCTTCCACTGAGCCATAGATGTTGTCAACCACATGTGAAGTGCTGGTCCCTGTTATAAACCCGGCACACTTTATCATGGTGCGATTCTGGTTTGTGTTTTCATAAATAAAACCCAAACCCTGATTGTAATTGGGGTAATTGTAGCCCAGGTTCCCCCGGCTGTTCACAGTTGTGGATATCTGGTTGACCTGAAAATCAACATAATCCAGGTTGAAAGTCATGGAGAAACTTTGCTCACCCGCAAATGTATTATCCTGGTTGTAAAAGTTGATGGTAAAGGTTACTTCCTGGCTTGGGGGGATATTTTCTTTGATGCGGATATAAAATGGGTTCATGAAGTTATTGATGGTTTCCATGTGGTTAACGGCGCCTAATTCCGACTCATTCTCAATAATTTCAATATATTCTGACTCGCTGGAAAGTGTAGCTGAAATATGGCTGGCAGAGTCCAGCAGGTTGATAAATTCGGCACCCAGTTCGAAGGATTCACCGGGGTTGTAAAGTTGATAATACTCGTCATCATTTTGCAGTTGGGTCATCAGCATAAAAGGGTGATGGGTTTCAGAAAGGGCTCTGAATATATTTATTCTTCCTGTGCCTAAGAGGCCGCTATAGGGTTCATTAGCCGCTATGGTGTCGATAACATCTGTGGTTACTTTAAGTTGTGCAGCAATTTGTAGTGCATTATAGTCAGGGAAGTGAGAACGAAGCAGAGCAGCAGCCCCTGATACAACGGGTGCAGCCATGGATGTTCCGCTGGAAGAAATATAGGTGTTGGGCCAGGTTGAGAAAATGTTAGCACCGGGAGCCGAAATATCCACAAGTTTTCCAAAGCTCGAACCACTCCATTTTACGTCATCACTATTGGTGGCAGCTACGCTCACTGCATTGTTATAGGATGCAGGGAAGATTCTTACCTGGTTGTCGGCATTTCCTGCGGCTGCTATCACAAGTGCATCCTGGTTGAGAACAGCATAATTGACAATATCCTGGCCAAATTGCCCTGGTGATATGGATCCACCCCAGCTGCAGTTGATTACCTGTGCTCCCTGATCGGCAGCATAAACAATCCCTTCATAGGCACGTACCAGTCGCCCGTCTTCATCACTGATTTTAACGGGCAGCAACCTGCTGTGAAAACCAACTCCTGCCATGCCGGTGCCATTGTCTGTAGAGGCTCCTGCGATGCCTGCAACATGAACGCCATGGGCATTTACATTGTATTGGGGGTCGTTATTGCCTTCTCCAAAATCCCATCCATAAAAGTTATCTACATACCCGTCGTTGTCATTGTCTTCTCCGTTTAGTGGATCGTCGTAATTGTAGGCAATATCATTTATAAGGTCGGGGTGGTATAAATCAATACCTGTGTCTATGATGGCTACAACAATGTTGGTGTCCCCCTGCTCAATAGCCCATGCATCGTATGCCATGATGTTGTCCAGGTAATACTGGGATTCGATAAAAGGGTCGTTGGGTTCATAAAACAGCTTCGGCACATACCGGGGCTGGGCATACTCAATCATCCCTGTTTGAAGCAGCTTGTTGATGACTTTTTCTAAAGACTTCTCTTGCGGAATATTTACCTGGTAAATCAGGCTTAAGTCGGCGTAAGGCTGGCCGCTAAAATGATATTTTTTGGCCGGCGGCTTGTGGTTGGGAAAAATTTTGTGTAAATGCTCCGCATCATGGTCTTTCAATATTTTTTCAAATGAGGGGATGGCAATCTTATCTTTGTGGCAACTTTCTGCCACCTGAGGTTTCATTTTAAAAATAATCTCTCCAGGCACATAATCTTTTTTGCTGATGTTTTCAGGCATTTTAAACACTTCAGCCCCCGATGAATAACTACCGGAGGTGAAGCCAAGCAACAAATTCAAAAAGAGAAACAAAACTGCTTTTGCAAAAAAAGATTGCCGTATATTCATAGACTCTGTTATTAAGGTCTGGCTCCAGAAAAGCTAAACCATTAGTAGTTTGTAAATTTACAATAAACACGCTAATAACCTTTCAAAGAATCACGGTTTTTTAACCTATTCATTTATGGTAGAAAACCATGGGATATTATCTGAAGACCCTGAATTCTGGGTCAGTTTGACAGTTCTTCATAAGTGGGTATTTTTTCTAAAAACTGAAGCTTTTGGTTTGCCAAATCAATTTTGCAGCAAAAATGGTCAACCCCATTGGTCAGTAAAAGGAACCTGGTTTTAAACGCATAGTTATAGCGGGCGGCTTGTTCCAGGGTGCTTTGGGTTATGGCGATGGAAGGCGCCTTACATTCAATAAGTGCGACAGGAACTCCCTTTTTATCATATACAACGGCATCGGCTCTTTTTTGCAACCGGTTGTATTTAAGAGATGTTTCCACTGCAATAAGTCCTGCAGGGTAGGAGAAGCTTGTAACCAGCCACATAAGAAAATGTTGTCGTACCCACTCTTCAGGAGTCAGTGCAACATAGGTTTTGCGAAAATGGTCAAAAATTAAACTCCCGGTTTCTTTCCTGACAATTTTAAATGGATAAGCTGGAAGATTTAAGGGGTTCATGTGATATGATGATGGTTAAATTTCATGCAAAGTTATGACAACTATAGAAATAGCATAGCTTTAATCCGCCTGGAATAAAATGCTCCTAAAAGGGTTGTGATTGGCTTGTGTTGATATAAGGCAAGAGTTGGCAAGTGTGAAAAAGTTGTTTTAAAACCTTATATTTATAAATGCTTTCGTTAATTTTGTCTGTTCAATCATCAAACAAACACCGTAATGAGAACCAGAGAAGAGATTGTAGAAAACTGGTTGCCCAGGTATACAGGGACCCAGCTGGATGAGTTTGGCAAGTATATTTTGCTTACCAATTTTACGCAGTATGTTGAGCTGTTTGCCCAAAAGTTTAATGTTGAAATAAAGGGGCAAGACAGGGCAATGCCCAGTGCTACCTGTGAAAATTTATCCATTATTAATTTTGGTATGGGAAGCGCCAATGCAGCCACTGTTATGGACTTGCTCAGTGCTCTCGAGCCCAAAGCTGTTTTGTTTTTGGGTAAGTGTGGTGGATTGAAGAAAATCAATCGCCTGGGTGATCTTATCCTTCCCATTGCTGCCATAAGAGGGGAGGGTACTTCCAATGACTACTTTCCGCCTGAGGTACCTGCACTGCCTGCGTTTAGCCTTCAAAAGGCCGTTTCCACCAATATCAGGAATCATAAAATGGACTATTGGACAGGAACCATTTATACCACCAACAGAAGAGTGTGGGAGCATGATGATGCTTTTAAAAACTATCTCAGAGGCATACGCTGTATGGGTATTGATATGGAAACAGCTACAGTTTTTTCGGTGGGGTTCTATAATAAAATCCCCTCTGGGGCGCTTTTGCTTGTATCGGATCAGCCCATGATATCTTCAGGGGTTAAAACCGAAGAAAGTGACAAAAGGATAAGCGACAGTTTTGTGGAAAAACATCTGCAGATTGGAATTGACTCGTTGATGGAACTGGTCAATCAAGGGCTTACGGTGAAGCACCTTAAATTTGATTACGAAGAGTAATGACCTGGATAAAAAAGGGGGCAGCCTTTTCTTTTGACAGTTTCTGTGCTGGCATTCCAAAACATGCTTGCATCAGTGATTTTTTTTGTGCCGACTTTCGTAAGTTTCAGGCATTGAGGTGCTTGTTGCCCGGATGACATTGGTCTGTCAGGAAAAGGCGCCAGGTGCCGATAGAGTTCAAGGGTTTCAAATTACAACGATCATGAATCAGCCAAACGTATGAAAGAATATACATGGAAGGATATCTTTAAGGATTTGCGAAACAAGGTTTATTACCCCGTTTATTTCCTGATGGGGGAAGAACCTTTTTATATTGATGTCATTTCCAATTATATCGAAAATAATGTGCTTGATGAAACCGAAAGCGAGTTTAACCAAACGGTTCTTTATGGTCGGGAAACGGATGTTCCTACCATTATTAGCCATGCCAAGCGATACCCCATGATGGCCAACCACCAGGTTGTGGTTGTTAAAGAAGCACAAGTGCTTAAAGATATTGAGTTGCTGGAGTCTTACTTTCAAAAACCCCTTGAGTCAACGTTGCTGGTAATTTGTTATAAGTATAAAAGTTATGACCGGCGCAAAACCCTGCTAAAAAGTGCCCAATCAAAAGGGGTGGTCATGCATTCTCCCAAAGAAAAAGAATGGAACATGGCCCAGTGGATAGAGGATTATGTAAAGAGGAAAGGGTATAAGATAGGGCATAAGTCGGCCCAAATGCTTGCCGATCATATGGGTACTGATCTGGGTAAAGTTGTTAACGAAATCCAGAAAGTGTTTATTTCTCTGCCTAAAGGGGAGGAGGTGACCAGCCGGCTTATTGAAAAAAATATAGGCATCAGCAAGGATTTCAATATTTTTGAGCTCCAGAATGCTCTGGCTGAAAAAGATGCTGTAAAAGCATTTCAAATTGTAAAATATTTTGGGGATAACCAGAAAGCCAATCCGAATGTTGTAACCCTTGCCGTACTTCACAGTTTTTTTGTTAAATTAATGGTATATCATTCACTGAAGGATAAATCAGAGGGTAATGTTCGCAAAGCGCTGAGTTTAGGCCGAGCCCCGTTGTTTAACCTGAAAAAAGGAGCGGCCAACTACCGGGTGGCCAAACTGATGGAAATAATGGCTTACCTTAGAGAGTATGACTTGAAATCCAAAGGGGTAGATAGCAATGCTGTACCAGGGGGAGAGCTGTTGAAAGAGTTGGTTTATAAAATTTTAAATTGAAATCGCAGGGTATCCTTGCAGAAGAAACCTTTTTACCTGAAGTTAATAAAACAAGAATAGAAATGAATTATTGGTTAGTAAAATCGGAACCCAATGCTTATTCCTGGGAAACTTTTCTTAAAGAGGGAAAAACTTTATGGGATGGTGTAAGAAACTACCAGGCAAGAAATAACCTGAAAGCTATGAAAAAGGGAGACTTGGTGTTATTTTATCACAGTGTTTCCTCAAAGGAGGTGGTCGGATATGCCAAAGTTGTAAAAGAGCATTATCCCGACCCTACTACCGATGATGATCGCTGGGTTGTGGTTGATTTGGTACCTGTGACAGAGTTGCCCAATGCGGTTACTTTGGCTAAAATAAAAAGGGACGATCGGCTTGAAAATATTGCCCTTGTGAAGCAAGCGCGTTTGTCGGTAATGCCATTAAAAAAAGAAGAGTTTGAGATTATTCTCCAGTTAAGTGAAAGCCACTGAACAGTATTGCTATGAATCACGTAGATATCATTCTTGCCATTCCCTTAACCATTGGTGCCATCCACGGGTTCTCACGCGGATTTGTGCTGGTAGTAACTACACTGGCTGGGTTGGTTGGAGGGGTTTTCCTGGCGGCTGCTTTTGCTGATTTGGTTGCTCATGTACTCAGTGATTTGGTCTCCTGGAATCCGGGAACGTTAAAAATTATCGCCTTTGTAATTATTTTTATCGGGGTAGTGATCATGGTTAATATCCTGGGTCGTTTTATTGAAAACATTTTTAAGTTTACCGGGCTGAACTTGATTAATCGTCTTGCAGGATTGGTGGCAGGGATTTTGAAGCTTGCCTTTATTCTGAGCATTGTGCTGATATTTTTCAACCATGTCAATCGCGAGAATATGCTGATGTCAGATAAAACACAAAAGAATAGTTTTTTATATGATAAAGTGGCCTCCTTTGTTCCTTCCATTTTGCCCCGACTTGATTTCGAATCATTTAAAGAAGAGGTGAATAAGCTCAAAGAGCTGGGAGAAGAGTAAAGTTTCTACAGGACTTCAGGTGTTGAGTACCATTATACAATGTGGATTTGTTTTATCTCCAAAATAAGTACACTATCTTTCCGGGATTCAAATCAGGACTGGGGTTTCCCGCAATTTGAGTCCTCTACACGGGATGGAATCAGTAAGTTTTTTCTCCTTGTAAGAATCGGTGGATAAGTAATGGTATAATAGTTCCCGTTGGGTTGGATGATGATTGTTTTCAGGTCTTTTATGCAAATGTATTTGCTAATAAAGTCTTCATTCTCATTCCAGTTAATGGCGTGGCGGATGGCTTCTTTTTCATTTGTTCCCTGGGGTAATGCCACGCTGATTAATCCATGAGGTACATTTACAAAAAAACAACCCGGGTAAAAAGTGTTTTGGATGCTTTTTTTAAAAAGATCCATGTCTGCTTTGGCAGTGGTTTCTATGCTGATGGGCTTAATACCAATAAAATCAAGGTATTCCAAGGGTATTGGGGCTTGTAAATTATTCCAGTCGTTGATACGATCAAGTAATTGACTGAAATCCGCATCTGACATTTCAAGGCTTTGAATAAAAGATTTAAACTCCTGGAGTTTCTTTTTATCACCAAGCTTTACAATAAAATCATGGTATTTATTGTTCAGCAGGTGACGTGTGTAAAAAAATCGTTCATACGCTGGGCTTTGGTTTCCCGCTTTTTCTTTTTCAAGTTCTATTGTTTGTGCTGCTCCCTTGTTTGTCTTCATATTCAATGAATTGATTTCGAATGTTTTATATCAGGCACAGAGCCCCCTCTAAATGCCTGACTTTCCCCTTTTTTGTTTGTATTTACCTAAGGATACGAAAAATTACCCTCCGTGGTTTACTGAAAAATTCGTCGTAAAATTACGCAAATCATTTACGAATTACAAAAAAACATCTATTAAAAAATGGAAAGATTATTCGATTATTTAAATGGGGTATGTTTCAACTATTGATAACAATCCGTTTTCCGAAGGGGTCTTTTAAAAGCTGGAAAGGTTGGCAGAAAAGAAAAATTGTCAACAAAACTAATTCAGGTAAGAAAGTAAGTTCTCTTTAAAGCACCAACCGCTTTAAGGCTCTAATTTATTCAGATACATAAAGTAAGCCTGGGCTGCCTTAATTTCAGTCCAGGAGTATTGGTTTCCCAAATTCTGGCGTAAATCAGAAAGATTTTTGGAAGGATCTTGTTTTAATAGGGCATGTACCGCATCAATTTTTTCTGGCTGTACAAGCTTTTCTGCTGCAATTTCTCCAGTCTGTATGTATTTCGTCAGATGACCTTCAATGGTTGATATTGCCAGGCCACGTTCTTCGGCAACTTGTTGAATGTTTTTGCCTGCCTTGAACAATTCCATGGTGATTTGTGCAGTTGGTTTCTTCTCATTTTTAGTCGTTTTCTTCAGCATCTCCAATTCTTCGCCATAGCTTGGGGTTAAATCATTATTGGTACAGTAGTCCATTACCAGTGAAATAATGTCTTTCCCGTATTGTTCAACTTTCTTTTTGCCGAGTCCATGAATGGCCTGAAGTGCCGCGGGAGTTGCGGGTAGAATGTTGCTGATGGTAATCATGGATTTGCGAGGCAGGATTTGAAAGATAGGAATGTTGAGCTGTTCAGCCACCTTGTCTCTCCACTCTCTGAGTTCTTTGAGCAAGAGGGGGTTTTCCGATACCATCGATTCTGAGGTAACTTTTCCTTTACCAGATCTGGAAGTTTTTTTGTCTGTTTCTATGGATGCCTTGGCTCTTGTTTCCAAATAGTCAGCTGTTTTAAAACCTCTGGAACAATTTTCAAGACAGGCGATTTTAAGATTAATTTCTTGCTGAATTTTGTTGATGTTTTCATTGAGGTTTTTTTGAAGTGCCCGGTTGTCCACGTTGGTGTCAATTTTGTTAAGCCTGTCGTTGATTTCTTCCTCCAGCTTGGGCTTAAAATAGCCACAGGCTTTTTTTATTCTGTCTTGCAGGGCAAAGTTTCGCTCCACATCATTGTAGCTCATGATGTGTTTGTTAACTTCCCGCGAAAATTTGGCAGAAACATCTTCCAGGTCATTTTTTAATGATTGGATGATTTGGTTGATTAACGCGGGTGCGTTTTCATCCAGAGAGGTAGTGTTTTCATTTGCGATTTTTCTGAAATAATAAAGGTTTTTCAGAATGCCTGAAAAATCAAAGAGCTCATTGAGAAGTTCATGTTGAAACTGCAATCTTGCTTCGCTGAGCATTTTTTCGTTGGGTTGGTTCTGCTCAACTTCCCGGCTGAAATCTAAAATATCATCATCGTTTCTCAGTGCCTGGGGGATGATTTTTGAGCTTAGAATAAGCCCATCCATGTTTTTGCACCGGCTGAGTGCCACATATACCTGTCCATGAGCAAAAGCAGCATTTGCATCAATAATGGCTTTTTCAAAGGTTAACCCCTGGCTTTTATGGATGGTGATAGCCCATGCAAGTTTTAGGGGAAACTGCGTAAATGTGCCCACTACATTTTCTTTAATTTCTTTGCTTTGGGGATCTAACTTATACTTTGTGTTTTCCCAGGTAAGCGGTTTAACGGCTATTTCCTCGTGATCGTCAGGACACTTTACATAAATATTTTCATCATCCACACCGACTACTTTTCCAATTTTACCATTGTAAAAAAGTTTTTCGGGAGAGGGGTCGTTTTTTACAAACATTACCTGCGCCCCGGTTTTGAGGGTAAGCTTTTGCTCTGTTGGCCAGGCCATTTCGGGAAACTCTCCGTCGATGTGTGCGGTAAAATGACGCTTCACGTTATTGAGTCCCTCCAATCGTGCCTGATTGATTCTTCTGGCCTGGTGGTTATGCGTTGTGAGGGTTATGTAGCCATCTTTTTCCGATTCTGTTACATTGTGCCGATACCTGGCATTGAGGGCTTGCAGGCTTTGATGATCCAGCTGGTTGTCTCTGACTTTGTTAAGAAGCCTGATAAAGTTTTCATCACTTTGTCTGTAAATCTTTTTCAGCTCTATACTGATAAACCGGGCCTGGGCCAAGGCGTGGCTGCCAAAGAAAAAGAAACTATGGTAGTGCTGGCTCAACAAGGCTCTTTCCTCTTCCCTGACCACGGGTGGCAGCTGCTGCAGGTCTCCAATAAGCAGCAGCTGTATCCCTCCGAAAGGTTTGTCGCGCTGACGGTATCGCCTCAATACCCTGTCGATGCCATCCAGCAGATCGGCTCTCACCATACTCACTTCATCAACGATAAGAAGGTCGAGGCTTTTGATAATGTTGATTTTTTCTTTGTTGAGTTTCAGAAAACGTTTTTTATCATCAACTGTTTGCTGTGTTTGGGTATTTTCAGGTAGGATAGGGCCGAAGGGCAATTGAAAAAAGGAGTGAATGGTAACTCCGCCGGCATTTATTGCTGCAACGCCCGTTGGGGCCACAACAATAGAGCGTTTCATTGAATTCTTACGGATTTGATGCAGAAAGGTTGTTTTTCCCGTTCCGGCTTTGCCGGTGAGAAAAATATTTTCTCCGGTGTTTTCTACAAATTCGTAGGCCAGCTTGAGCTGACTGTTGGTCGAATAATCCATAAAAAAATGATTAGTAGTTTGGGGTTGAATAAATTTAATAATTATTTTATGATATGCCAAAATGAAAACAAACTGATTCTAGACATTTATTTCTTTCTCAAGGCTACCTTTCCTGTTATTAATCTGGTAACTTCTGAATTTTTGGGAATGGCATGTTGTTCGAGTTTTCAAAGGTATCAATATAAAAGAGAAAAGCCCCGCTTTTTGAAAACGGGGCTTTGGTTGGTTGGGGTTAAGGTTTTATATGTTTAGCACCCACCCTGGCCACTGAGGGTTTCTTCTCTTACGGCAGGAATAATACCTGAGGGGCTATCTTCTTTTGGGGCCGGTTGGTCAACATGCATATACCTGCGATAATCAAACCGGGCTTTTTCATCTTTATAATTGGCATAAGCTGGCTCAAACTGTTCAATGGCATACTGAACAGCTTTTTGATAACTTCCTCCCATGACTTTAATGTTTGTGTCCAGTCCTTTAGACAGAAGTAGCATGCGGGCGGTGTGGGCTTTGGATTCTTTGTCGGCATAGAGCACCGGGATGTTGCCTGACCGCCTGATGGTGCGAAGGCTGGTTCGTTCCAGTAATTCAGGATAAGGAATATTCATGGACCCGGTTATATGTCCTTGGTCAAAACTTTCTGCATCCCTCAGGTCGATAAACAAATAATTATCGGTCTCTCCCTGGATATACTGATGCAGCTGATGATAATTGAACATATAATCCTCCTGTTCGAAGAGTGCAACCACTTCCTGGTTTGCTCTGCCATAATTGTTTGTGGTGAAAAGATTTATTACAATAATAATCGCCACAAAAGCAAAAAACAGGATGCTGATATTGTTAAGGTTATTGTTGCTATTCATGTCTTTTTGTTTTTAAAGTTTAACAGCCACCTCTGCCTCCAGGTGTTTCCAGTTCGATAATGGTCCTGACCGGCACCGGGTCTGGTGGCGGAGCAGGCAGTACCTGGCCATCGAGGAACATTTGCCTGGCTTTAGCCAAAAATCGCACTGTGAATTCTTCTTCGAGGTTCAGGGGGTCGTCTGGCATTTCTGTTCCGTTAAAAAGGGTTTCAAACATTCCGTTCAACCCACCTTGCAGCACATACACGTTTTCAAAACCTGCCCTTGTTGCTGTGGTCCAGGCCAAATCTGCGTTACTTTCTCCAAATCCATAAAACACTTTTTTGCTGTTGGGCTTGCCCGGATTACGGAAAAAGTCTCTGTATCGCCTGCCCAGCAGCTGGTCAAGTGTAATGTTAATTGCACCGGGGAGGGCAAATTTTTCAAACTCTACTGCGTCTCTTATATCTATCAGGGTGAAGTCTGGGTCTTCATGCATGATCTTATAAGCAGCTTCTTCCACATCTACAAACCGGTCTTTTTCCTGCAGTGCGGCAAGAATTTGTTGGGGTGTGTTTTCACGGGCATTGCTTTTTCTTTGTTCGGGCAAAAGCAGGAAGGCAAAGATGGCAATAAGCAATAGTGCTCCCGGTAAAACATAGGATGGTCTTTGTTGAATAGTTTCGATCGGTGTATTGTTAACACGATCTTCAATGTTCTGGGTAATGGCAAAAGCAATGACCGCTACAAGTACCATGATAAAAGCAAACCACGACCGTGACAGGCCCAATGTTTCATATATGAAAGGGTTTCCTTCGAAATATCCCATATATAGGGGCTCCCAGGCATTGTAAAAGTGGCCGAAAATAAAGATACCGATGACAGCACCCACTAAAAACAGCATGGCGTCGATTTTGCCCACCGTGGCGGCAACGATGCTGGTACCCGGGCAGTATCCGCCCAAAATGAAGCCCAGCCCCATGATGCCACCACCCAATATAGCCGACCATACATACAACGGATTGATGTATACCAGGCTCATGTCGATCCAGCCCATAAAGCTGAGGAAGACAAGTCCTACCATGGCTGTGATGGCAGCCGTGAAAAATACACGCAGAACCACGAAGTCATAACCGTAAAAAACACCGGCCAGTTTTCGCGAAGAAGAGAAGCCTGCCTGTTCGAGCACATAGCCAAAGCCAAGCCCCAATACCAGGGCAAAGAACAGGTTCAGTTGCGGGTTTACCAACCCTTCGGGAATGAATGGAGCCATAATTTTGTGTCTTTTAGGTTATATCCATAATTTTCTGAAAAACCAGGCCATCAGGTATCCTGAACCAAAAATCGTCATCATAGTCAGGATGCCACCGGTTGAGAGCACTGCCATACCACTGAGTGCAGCACCACTGGTGCAGCCACGTCCAAACTGTGCGCCAAGTCCGAAAAGAAGACCTCCTGCAATGGCAAAAATTGCGCGGGTATATGGCTTTATTCGTGGACCTCTTTCCATTTTAAATCCCAGCCGGTTGGATGCGGCACCACTGACGAATCCACCAATGATAACTCCTATGGCAAGAAATACCAGCCAGGAGCGTATCGGGCTGCCCTCTGCGGCAAAATAGGGATCGTAAAAGGCTGACTCACTGGCATACTCGGGTGCCACATTCATAACACCAGTAACCATCACATCCTTGGCTGCACCACTGGCTCCCAACCCACGGCCCGTGATTACAAAGGAGGCCAGGAGCACCAGGCCCAGCAAAAAGCCAGCCAGGTAAGGGTTCATAAAAGGTTTGGGTTTGTTTTCCATAACTCTTAAGTGTTTATACGATTGTTTTTACAAACGGACAACGATGCTTTTATCCTAATCTGTAGCAGTTCGGGTCAGCAACCTCCCTGTGCACTGATTACCTCTTCCTGTACTTCAGCGGGAGCCTCTGGGGGATCAGTGGGTTGCATCAATCCATCTCGCACAAGAGGTAGGTTATGCACATGTCTCTCTGAGAACGATCTCCCGGCAGGTTGCGTGTTTAGCAGTGTTTCGTGCATAAACGTGTTGGCTCCATAATCCAGGCTCCTGAAATCATAGCCCATTACAGCAAGGTAGGCGCTGGCATACGAGGCATTCTGTCCTGTAAAGCAATAAACCACAATAGGTTCATCGGTAGGAAGTGTCAGAATATCTTCATCGCTGTGGAATGATTTCTTGGGGTTGTACTGAATGGCACCTGGTAAATGCCCTTGGTCATAAAGGTTTTGGGGCCAGTAATTAACTGTATAGAAAGCATCGGGTTGTTCAATAATATCCAGGTACGAGATGCTAATTTCTTCTTCCCAGTTCACTTGAAGAGCATTTTGGGCCCTGGCTCTCAATATTTCATACCCAGTGGTTTTGCCAGTGTTGAGTGATGGCAATTGACCTGGTTCATTTTTTGGGTGTGATGTTCTCTCAAGCCTGCCTATCAAATCATCCGAAATGTTGGCATACCAAAAACGTCTGGCAATATCATCGTGCCAACTGCTGAGCCCGAAACGCAGATTATAAGTGTTGTCATATCCAAGCATGCGCAGAATAGCCACGGTATAACCAGATAACATCGAGTTGTTGCATACAACCGCAATTTTTTCAAAGCTATTGGGTTCTATGCGGTTTTCAAAATAATCTAGAATTTCTTCGGGTTGCACATTTACTGCGTCTAGAATATGCCCGCGATTAAACTCCCTGGTGGAGCGCACATCAATCACATGGTAGTTGGAACCATTCAGGTTTTCGTAGATTTCATCTGCATTTATGAAAAATGGGATGCTGGGTTCATTCACAATGTCTCCGTTTTCTTCCAGGTATTGCAGGAGAATTTCAGCTTCGTTTACCTGGGTTTTTCTTTCTTCCTGCTGGCTTGTTGGTCCTGAACAGGATGCCATCACTAGCACTGCTAAAAGAAGTGCAAAGGTTTTTGGAAATGTGATTTGTACTTTCATTAGTTGGGCTTTTTGGGTTTTAGGTGTTTTTTATTACGAAGTTGAGATAGAAATACTAATACAACTGGGGGCGGATTCGCAGCATAATATAGGCAAAGTATGCCGGTTCATCTTTGCTGCCACTTTTGATAACCTCCATGGATTCAGAGCCGAACATCATGGAGAATCCTCCAATAATACGGGTAAAATCGTTGAACCCATAGTTGATGAGTAAATCCAGCTCCGTTCCGAGATATTTGTCAATGGTTTCGCCCTGGTGCACATAATTATTTTGTAAAAAGAACAAGTGAAAATCAGCACCTAAGGTAGTTTGTGGGCTCAGCCGGTAGCGGTTACTTAAAAAGGGATTGATCAAGCCGGCTCCTGCAGTTTGTGCGGGGATATTTACAGTAAAATAATCCATATATCCGCGATAGGCATGGCCTGCTCCGTGAGTGGGGTTAAAAGCACGGAATGTATTGTCATCCATATCCGTGAAATCATTTCCGGAAAACAGTTCAAAACCCAGTGTGGAATTCAGGTTTTCAGCGGGTTTTACTGTGGCGTCAGCCCTTAAATAATAGGCAGAAACATCCGTGCCATTGGCAATATTACCGTGTTGAATGGCAGGATTGACCATTAGCTCCAGACCATTCATCGTATAGGTTGTGTAAAGCGACCAGGTACCCATCACATAGAGAAGGTTTGGGTTGAATGGAGCCTCATAACCGTCAGCGATTCCTGTCAGTGCCACGTGAAAGCCATTGTCAAAGGTTGTAGCGTAGCGTAGAAAGTTCATGTATTTATAATTGTTAACGCCATATTGGGTGCCAAAACTGCGAGGGAAAGCTGCCCACTCCTGGTTAAAAGCTGTCCCGAAGTGAAACTCTCCTCCTGCCGTATTGTATTTGAGCAATGCAAGGTCATGTTTTTGTCCGTGAGGGAGCCAGTTATTGATGGCAAAAAACACCTGGTTGTCGTATCTGAGTTCCTGTCTTCCTATTTTCAGACTCAGGTTTTCATTAAAAAGGAGCTCTGCCCAGGCTTCGTGTACCGCCAGGGAAGGGATGTTGGATTTTTGAGGTTCCTGACCCCACACCCGAACATCCTGGAAAGCGATATGTGTTTTAATATTATCCTGTTCAAAAGCCAGAGCAAGTCTTGTTCTTTGATTTACAAGACCTGCCGGTTTAGCATCCTCAGTGGGCATGGTCCTGTAACCGTGCCTTAATTCTGCCCGGGGGCTTATATCTGCATGAATTGAAAACTGTGTAAAAGCTGCTTGTGAAACAACCATAGCCAGTAACAAAAATAAAAATCTTCTCATAATATCTGCTTTTTATATTACACACTATTTACTTTTGTAATTGTCAGGGTTAATTTTGGGCGTATCACCCGGTTGATCAACTTTCTCTCCTACGGGGTCTTTGGTGGTCTTAGAAACGGGTGTCTTCTCTCCCTCCTCTGATTCCAGCTCCTCCCATCCGGTAATCATGGCCTTTAGATTGGATGTAAGGGTATGTCCTGTGGTAATCAGGTATACATGTATCACCACAAAAGCCATCAATACATAGGCCCCGATGGTATGAATCAATGCTACCAATCCCAAATCCCCAACAATACCCGGTTCAACAATTTCACCGCCGCTGGGATAGCGATAGTACATATAAGCTAATCCGGTGGCAATCATAACCGGAAAAATCAGAATCTTTAAAGAAAGATAAACCAGCCTTTGCAAGGGGTTAAGTTTACTAAGGAGGGTTTTGCGGGTAGGGTGGGGGGCATTCCTGAAAATGCCGAAAATGTAATATTCAGCTTGTGCTTTCAGGTTTTTGGTGGTAGGCATATACTGGCGCCATTCTCCTGTAGTAAAGTGCCAGAAAATGGTAAAAATTGTAAGAATGATAAATGCCCAGGCAGCTTTATTATGCAGGTCAACTGCATTTTCAAAGCCAAAAAATGTAAATGAGCCATGCACCTCGAAACCTGTAAGTGCCAGGAAAAAAATCAAAAAGGCTTGTGTCCAGTGCCAGAATCTTTCGTATAATTTATATATGTATACTTTTTGTTTATTCATAGCAAATGATTAAGCAGTTTGGGAATTGTTTTTCTTGTGTGAGATAAAGCGAATAGTAGCATGGGTAATCACTCCAAGGAAGGAAAAAATAATGAGCAATACACCCAGCACATCAATGGTGGCATTGGTTGTTTTTCCCGGGATGTAGGTGCCTTCCACAAACTGCATTCTGCCATCATTGCGGGTATGGCAATCTTCGCATTGCAGTGCCTGGTCGGCGGGTGATACCATATGGTTTATGGGTAAATACATTTCGGTGTCCACAAAGTCCCACTCTCCGCTGTAAGGTCTGTCCAGGTATTCCATACCGGCAGTGAGTGCTGCCTCCCAGTCCAAGTCAAGCCAGAGTGCACCCCGGCCTTCTTCCCTGTCCCAGAGCTTGGCCTGGAGGATGGTTAAATATACGGGGTCGTAGGGTTGTCTGCCGCGGTGAACCTTGGATGGGATAATCCGTGAATCGGGATCATCAGCCTCTCCAAATAGAGTGTTGATTCTTAAAAATTCTGCGGTGGTGTCTACCTGGTCAGAAATAAGGAAGTGGTCAGCCGTACCGTTAAACCAAAAATATTCAGGCTCCACATTGGTATGCCATGCTGCGTCTCCCTTAATGGATTGGTAAATGGGGTTTCCTTCGTCATCATAAAGCTCAAAAGCCTTTCCTTCATCCAGATCTCCTGCGGTTGACCAGTCCCAGAACATCTTGGTGGCATTTACCTTGGCGTATTCAGGGATATGACAGGTTTGACAGGCAATTTTACTCACATGCGAATTCAACATATTATCAAGGTGTGGAGTAGCTGTATGGCATTGCTCACAAGTAGCTCTGCGTGTATTGGCAGAAGAGACCCCATAATAACGGCCTTTCATCTGGTGGTTTTCTGTAATATGGCAATCTACACACTCCAGGTTGGCACCATCCAGACCCATGTGTACATCAACATCACGGGATGCTGTCAGCAAAGCTTCTTCCAGGTCTCCATGCTTCACATTGTTACCGCCACCACCATGGAAGTGGCAGTATCCGCAATTGGACTTTTGGGGGCGGCCTACATTTTGCACAATGGCTTGAAAATCCTGGCCCGGTTCGGGGTATCCGGCTCCACCTCTCAGCTTTTCATAGGTGCCTGTATTGTCGTGACAAACCAGACAGTCCACATTATACTGGTTGGTAAAATCAAAATTTTGATCTTCCCAACCATACCCGGCATGGCAACGATTGCAGGTTGATTCGTTGGAAAAGATACCCGTGCAGAAATTGTTCAGCAAATTGCTTTTTCCCAGGTAGGTAACTCCCCTGCCTTCTATGTAGTCCTCTCTTTCCCAGGTGAAATGAAAGCTGTTGAGCAGTTCTTCTCCTCTTTCGGTATGACAGGAAATGCAGGTTGCTGTAATTTCGTGTGGATTGTCAAAGTCCTGCTGCAATACTTCGTGCTTGCTATGATCTACGCTTGGTACATGGGGCTGACTGTATTCTTCTTTTAGCTCAGCCAAAAGTTTATTGTCCTGCGATGCATCACGTAGCACTACCGTGATAATCACCAGTGGAACAACTACCGACAAAATAAATGTAACGGTATTTTTCATGAGTGTATAGTTTTGTTAGCGTATTAAGTTTTTATTTTTCAAAGAGGGCATATATGCTTTAATATTGAAACAATGTGCTTTTGACGGCATGTGGATTATCTATATTATTCTATATGTTAATAAATGATTAACATATGCAGGCAAATATATGAATATGATTCGTTTTAGAAAAACAAATTTGTTTTATTAAAGAAGATTTCATTTGTGGCTTAATGTCCAGTAAATAAAGATCTTATGATGAATTTCTTATTTAGAATCATTATAAATTTTCAACAAGTGTTCAGTTCATCTAAAACAACCGCTTGAACCGAATAATTGCAGCTTTAGGGTATCAATTATCAACTACCTTATGGTGCTATTAAGCTGGGTGTCTTTGCTTTTTTAAAAGTATTTGGGGTGAGAATGGCTTTTTTTTATCAAATTTAGGGAAATATTTAACTGCTCCGGGAAAAATTAACGGATAACAAACCTAAATCTTTGCTTATTAAGGAGTAAAGGTGGTTTGCGGACCTTTCAAACTTATTAACAATGTAGGTTCCTGTATATTAGATTTGGTTTTTCCCTAACAAAAACAATGGTGCAAATTGTAAATTTCACCATTTTGTATCAGGTGTAAATTTGTTAGGTTTCCTTATTTTTGTTTTTCATGGAAAAATACTGTAAATTCGTTTAAGGTATTCACAAAATTTATAAATATGGCAAAGCCTGACTATACAAAGATTTTTATTGTTGAGGATGATGAGATTTATGCAGGAGTGCTCAGGCAATCTCTTGAAAGCCGTAATTATATGAATGTGAAAATCTTTGGCAGTGCAGAGGAATGTCTTGAAAATATGCACCACAAGCCGGAAATCATTTTACTGGACTATCTACTGGGCGAAAACCGTATGGATGGGATGGCGTTGTTGAAAACCATTCAAAAGCAGGGGTATGATGTGCAGGTTGTTTTTCTTACCAGTGTTGATAAACTTGAGGTGGCTACCAATACGATTAAATCGGGAGCCTATGATTATGTTGTAAAATCTGAGGGAGCTATTGAGCGTATCAGGAATATTTTACGAAGAATCTCCTTCGAAAACCATATCAAAAAGGAAAACCTCATTTTAAAAAAAAGCCGCAAAATTATTCTTTTTGTAATATTTCTTCTAACCATGGGAATACTTATTCTGGGCGTCCTGCAGTTATTGAGATAATTTAGCTTTGAGGCCTTGATAGGTTTTTGTAACTTTACCATTTCCATTGAAGCCATTGGCAGACCATTGCCAGATACAACTAATATTCTTTGAACAAATCTTCCAGGCATATCAAAACTTCTGATTTTTTACCTGTTACGACAGATGATATGATGCAAAGGGGCTGGGCACAGGCCGATATCATCCTTGTGAGCGGGGATGCCTATATCGATCATCCTGCCTTTGGAGTATCCATACTGGGCCGTTTGGCTGAAAAAATGGGCCTTCGTGTTGCTGTATTGCCCCAACCCAACTGGCGTGACGACTTGCGTGATTTTAAAAAGCTGGGAACTCCACGTTACTTTTTTGGAGTGAGTGCCGGCAGTATGGACTCTATGGTGAACCACTATACAGCTTTGCGCCGTCGTCGCAGTGATGATGCTTATACACCCGGAGGACGTGCCGGCTACAGACCTGATTATGCTTCGGTGGAGTATACTCATATCCTGAAAAAACTTTTCCCAGATACCCCTGTGATATTGGGAGGGGTGGAAGCATCCATGCGACGATTTACCCATTATGATTACTGGCAGGACAAAGTGAAACCTTCTGTTTTGGTGGAAAGCGGTGCTGATTTGCTAATGTATGGAATGGCTGAAGCTTCATGGAAAATGCTTGTCAAATTAATACAACGCGGGGTGCCTTTGAAATCTTTGCATAATATCCCCCAGACGGCTTTTTTACGATCTTCTGAGGAACATATTCCTCCTCTCAAAGGGATAGCTGATGAAATCTTACCGTCACATGAGAGCTGCCTCCAGGATAAGACAATATTTGCTGAGGCTTTTCGTCTCATTGAAAAGGCTTCCAACACCATTGATGCACCGCGTTTATGTCAGTCCTGCGGGGAGCACAATGTGATTGTTAATCCGCCAGCCGCTCCCGGTGGTGATGCGAGTTTTGATGAAGCTTATAACTTACCGTATACCCGGCTGCCACACCCCAAATACCATAAAAAACCTCCCATTCCCGCATGGGAAATGATAAAACATTCGGTAAATATACACCGGGGATGCTTCGGAGGATGCAGCTTTTGCGCTATCAATATGCACCAGGGAAAATTTATTCAAAGCCGTTCGGAGAAATCCATTTTACAAGAGCTTGAAAAAGTGGTGGAGATGCCTGGATTTAAAGGGCAGGTTACAGACCTTGGAGGACCTTCTGCCAATATGTATAAAATGGAAGGGTTTGATAATGAAATTTGCAGGCGGTGCGCAAGACCATCCTGTATATGGCCTGAAACATGTTCAAACCTTAACTTTAATCATAATCCGTTATTGCAATTATACCAAAAAGCTGAAAAAATACCTGGCATCAAAAAAATCACCATTGGAAGTGGCGTGCGCTACGATATGTTGCTGGGTAAAACTGAAAATCAAACGCAAAACTATGCTTTGAAAGCATATGTACTAAAGCTTTTACGAAATCATGTTTCGGGCAGATTGAAGGTAGCTCCTGAGCACTCTTCACCCAATGTTCTTAAGGTTATGCGTAAGCCAGGGTTTTCCAGCTTTGAAAAATTTCACAAAGTGTTTCACCAGGTGTGCCGTGATGAGAACCTTCCCTGGCAATTGGTTCCCTACTTCATTAGCGGACATCCGGGAACACTTGAAAAAGATATGGCGGAGCTCTCCAGAGTGCTTTCAAGGATGGGGTACCAACCTGAGCAGGTTCAGGAGTTTACCCCTACTCCCATGACCCTGGCTACAACAATCTACTATACTGGTATCGACCCTTATACCGGGAAAAAATTACCTGTGGTGCGCGATAATAAGCATAAAAGAATTCAGAAAGCGTATTTTTTTGAGCAGAAACGAAGAGGCAGGAAAGGGAATAGCCAAAGCCAAAACTGCAAAACAGGTAATTTGGCAAAACCTTTATACCTTACAAAAAATCGACCCGGGAAACGCAGGAAGTGAAACAGCCATTATCTTCTTCCCACGGTAGGCAATTACTCAGGGCAAAATAGCTTTAATATCATGTAATCATTACAGGGCATAGTTGAAGATTCTCAAGTGCTGTTTTTAGCGCAATAAGTAGTTTTTTTCAAGTTTGTCGTTGATAGCTGCAGACAAACAGCATAAACTGCCTATAGAAGTTTCAACTGTGTTAAGCATCCTTTTCAAAGAAACTTTTTTGTACTTTTGGGGCTCAATAAAATCTAATAACCGCTATTTATGCATATTCTACTTTTAGGTTCGGGAGGTCGGGAGCATGCCTTGGCATGGAAGATTGAAAAAAGCCCATTATGTAAAAAGCTTTTTATAGCCCCAGGTAATGCCGGAACCCGACTTTGTGGCATCAATGTGGAATTGAATGTTCTTGATTTTGAGGCCGTAAAAATTTTTATCCTGGAGCAGAGCATTGATATGGTAGTGGCCGGACCTGAAGAGCCCCTTGTGAGGGGGATGGGTGACTACCTGGCCCAGGAAGTAGAAACCGCAGATGTTTTGTTTGTTGGACCCCGGCAAAAAGGTGCCCGGCTCGAAGGTAGCAAGGAGTTTGCTAAAGAGTTCATGAACAAGTATCAAATTCCCACAGCTGCCTATCAAAGTTTTAGCACTCAAACCTATGATGAGGGAGTTGCCTTCTTACACAAATTACAACCGCCTTATGTGTTGAAAGCTGACGGTCTTGCTGCCGGCAAAGGGGTCGTAATTGTTTCTTCTCTTGATGAGGCTGTCTCAGCCTTGAGAAATATGCTACACGATAAGGCTTTTGGCAAGGCATCCGAAAAGGTTGTGATTGAAGAGTTTCTTGATGGGGTCGAAGTATCCGTGTTTGTAGCTACCGACGGCCAAAGCTACATCATGCTTCCCGAAGCCAAAGATTATAAAAGGATTGGTGAGAAAGATACAGGACTTAATACAGGTGGTATGGGTGCTGTTTCACCGGTTTGGTTTGCCGACAAGGATTTTATGAATAAGGTAGAGACCAAAATTGTAAAACCTACCATAGAAGGCTTGCGTAAAGAAAATATTCCTTATTGTGGCTTTCTCTTTTTGGGTTTGATGAATGTTAAGGGTGAACCTTATGTGGTAGAGTATAATGTGCGTTTGGGCGACCCAGAAACAGAAGTGGTTGTGCCACGCCTGATGTCGGATATTGTAGAATTGATGCAACATATGGCACGTGGTACACTTAAAAAATACCTGCCGGAAATAACTCCAGACTTTGCCGTTACTGCCATGTTGGTGTCAGGTGGTTATCCGGGGCAATACGAAAAAGGAAAAGAAATCAGGGGGTTGGAGCAAATCAGCAACAGCCGTGTATTTTTTGCCGGAGCGCAGGAAAGAAATGACAAGATTTATACCTCTGGAGGTCGTGTACTGGCCGTTACCTCCATTGGTAACTCCCTGCAGGGTGCCATCTCTAAAACAATGGAAAATGCCGGAAAGATAGAGTTTGAAAAAAAATACTTCAGAAAAGATATAGGACAGGACTTACTGCGCTAAACTATGCTGATTGGCAAATTTAAAACAAACCATCCTTTTTTATATGCTGTATTGCTTTTGTTAGCAATATTGCTATGGATGGATGGATTTATTTTTTATAGAGATACACCTACCCTTTTTGAGGAAACAGCGCCCCTGTATAGCCTTTTGGGTGCCTTTTTTTCATATTACCCCTTTCTAGGGATTACCGCTAGCTTTCTGTTCATGATTATCCAGGCATTTTTGTTTAACAAGGTAATAACTGAAAAAAACCTCGTAGACAGAAATTCCCAGCTACCTGCTTTGTTGTTTATGGTGCTTATGAGTAGTAGTTTTAGCCTGTTTGGAATCCATCCGGTTTGGTTTGCCAACTTATTTCTCATATTAGCCCTTGATAAAATTTTTGATGTTTTTACCGAAGAAGAGGTTTACCTGGAAATTTTTAATGTGGGATTCCTGGTTAGCTTTGCCTCCCTGTTTTATCTCCCCGCTTTATTTTTTATTCTGTTACTCGTTGCCTCTCTGCTAATTTATTTTTTTGTTAATATCAGGGCATTGCTGGCTTCAATAATGGGATTGATTACACCCTATATTTTTGTGGTTTTGTATTACTACTGGTTTGATATGCTGGAAGAAAAGGCTGCTGAAATAGTGGTTTTTGCACAGCCACTGGATTTGCTGTCCTTTCAGCCTGAACCTTTTGCTTGGGTTTCGATCATAATCTTTGGGTTTGTAGGTCTTGTGTCTGTATTCAAGATATATTTTGGGACATTACCCGATAAGCCTGTTCGTATTCGCAGACGCTATAAGTTGTTGCTGGTATATCTCATTGTAGCACTTTTATCTGTTGCTTTTTCCGGCAATCATATTCATATTCATCACGGGGTTATAATGGTACCTCTTGCTGGTATTATAGCCGGGTTTTTCCAGGAGAATAAAAAAATGTTCTGGAGTGAGTTGTTTTTCTCCCTGATACTGTTGCTCATACTGGTAGGCAAGCTTGCCCGCCTGGATTAAAAATAATGTTTAATTTTGTGGCTTTTAAATAAACTGCCGCCTCTTTGTTGCTGATGGTCAGGCCTTCATATGGGTTTTGGCCCCAAGTAGGTGCAGGTTAAATTCGTTTTTTTGGAAGGGAAGAAGAATATATTATTTTTGGTTGCCCACCGTCCGGGAAGATCTCCCGGACAAAGGTTTCGCTTTGAACAATACCTTTCGTATCTGATTCAAAATGGATTTCAATGCCATGTGTCTTATCTTATTGATGAGAAGGATGATGAAATTTTTTATGCCGAAGGAAAATACCTGGCCAAATCGGCTTTTTTAATTAAAAGCCTTTACCGCCGTTGGAAGGATGTCAGAATGCTTAAAAAATATGACATGGTATTCCTTTACCGGGAAGCACACATGCTTGGGACCACCTTTTTTGAGCGGCAAATAAAGAAAGCCGGACTAAAAATGGTTGTGGATTTCGACGATAGTATATGGCTCAGGGATGTGTCAAACGGTAATAAAAGGCTGGCCTTTTTAAAAAAACCCAGTAAAATTTCAAATATCCTGCAGTTATGCGATGGCGTTATTGTTGGCAACAAGTACCTGGCTGATTACGCCAGGCAATACAATACCAATGTTTTTATAATTCCCACAACCATTGATACAGCATCTTATATCCCTGCTAAAAGTAGCGGGAATTCTGAAAAAGCTATTTGCATAGGGTGGACCGGATCTTCTACCACTATCAAACATTTTTCGCTGATTGTTCCAGTGCTTAGAAATCTACGTGCCAAGTATGGGCACAAGCTAAAGTTTAGAGTGATTAGCGATGAATTTTATCAGGGGGATTTGGATGGTCTCGAAAACATTCGCTGGAAAAAGGAAACAGAGCTCCAGGACCTGGCCAGGATTGATATTGGAATTATGCCATTGCCGAACGACGATTGGTCCAAAGGGAAATGCGGGTTTAAAGGCTTGCAATATATGGCCATGGGTAAGCCAGCTGTGATGTCGCCTGTGGGAGTAAATAAAGAGATTATTAATCATGGTGTTAATGGGTTTCTGGCTCAACAGCCCGACGAGTGGGAGGAGATTTTGTCGCGGCTTATCGATGATGAGTATCTCAGGCAGTCAGCGGGTTACCAAGGGCGTAAAACGGTTGAGGAAAAATACTCTTATCAATCGCAGAAAGAAAACTACCTGGATATTTTTAAAAAACTTTTTCAGAGTTGAGGTGAATGATGGAAAGGCTTAAAATAAGTTACAATATAGGGAAAAGCATTGAGGCAGGTATTGATGAGGCAGGTCGTGGATGTCTTGCAGGGCCGGTTTTTGCTGCAGCGGTAATCTTTGATAAAGAAACCTTTCCACCACATCTGCAAACACAGCTACAGGATTCCAAAAAATTGTCTGCTTCCAGGAGAAATGTCCTTCGCCAGCAAATTGTCTCATATGCAGCAGACTATGCAGTGGATAAAGCTGATAACGTCGAGGTTGACAAAATCAATATTCTCAATGCTTCTTTTCTCGCTATGCACAGGGCTGTCAATGCACTAAAACTAAAGCCCGATTTGTTGCTGGTTGACGGAAACCGTTTTAAGCCGCTTGCCAATTTTACCCACAAATGTATTATTAAAGGTGATGGTTTGTTTTTGTCTATTGCGGCAGCGTCCATACTGGCAAAAACATACAGGGACGATTTTATGTGTGAAATGCATAATCAGTACCCGCAGTACGGCTGGCTTAAAAATAAGGGTTACCCCACGCGCGAGCACCGCAGAGCCATTGCAAGTCATGGGCTTAGCCCTTTACACCGTCGCAGCTTTGGGGGTGCCATTCAGCTGGGGATGGAGCTTTAAATACCATTGGGAGAATTAGCTTGCCCGGGTCAAACTACCAGCTAACGGGTTTTCTTCTGACGGGCATGGTCATACACCTGGCACCACCACCACCACGAGGAAGTTCACTTCCATCAATCGTAATAACATATTTGTCGTAATCGGCCAGGTTAACTTTATCTTTCAAAACATCTGTGGCTTTGATTACATGCATGCCATTTTTATTGATTTCTTCAATGGTTTTGGAGTTGCGGGCATAGCCAATGAGTTTGCCGGGGCCAATAGCGAAAAAATTGGTGCCGCTGTGCCATTGTTCCCGTTCCTGGAACCACAAATCACTTCCTCCGCCACATAAAAGGGGCTTTACATTCATCCCCAGCTTTTTCAGTGCCGCAGGTATATTTTCCTTCTCCCTGATACTTTTGACCTTTCCCCCTTCGGCATGAATGTGTACCGTTTGGTATTTGTTCATCTTCCTGATTACAGGGTCGTAAATCATGCATTTGTCTACATCCAGAAAAGTAAATACCATATCCAGATGGATAAAAGATTCGGGGTTGAAGGGGAGTTCCTGGACTATAATATGCTGGGTTTCATTTCTTTCTTTTAATTGTTCAAGCATAAAGTCCACTCCCTGGGGCGTGGTACGGGGACCTATCCCCATCAATATAATATCGTCACGTGCAATTAGGACATCCCCCCCCTCGATGGCAATTTTACTGCTATCTTTTGTGGTGTTAAAGGGGCTGATGGTTTTGGTTCTGAAAGAAGGGTGAAAATCAAAAATGGCCTCCATAATCAGTGCTTCCCTGAGCCTTACCGGTGAAGCCATTTTGCTGATAAACACATTGTTGTATACAGAGTAGGATGCATCCCGGGTGAAGAAAAAATTATGCAGAGGCTTCAGGGCATACCTTTCTTTGCTCAGGTAGCTTGTGAAAGTTTCTTTATCCAGAGTAACACCCTCAATAAGCTGGCGGGCCAGTTCTTTTTCCTTTATTGAGAACAAATGGTCTTTGACACAGTCCGCCGATTCGTTTTGACATATTTTGTGTATCAGGTTTTCTTTTACTT
>SL_3KL_010_SEDDRAFT_10000914_pt1 | contig 26087 bp, 20 predicted proteins | sample SodLakKL_010_SED_2_FD_10381 | JGI IMG/M metagenome (IMG submission 10381) | reverse complement strand
CTATAGGCCCCAACAAGCCATTCCGGGATCTTGCCTGGGGTTTATCTTCCAAAGGCATAGCTGTTCTAAGGTATGAAAAGCGCACGCTAAAACACGGCGGCACACTTGAAAGGAACAACTTTACCATCTGGGACGAAACCGGAAATGATGCAATTGCTGCTATCCGTGTTTTAAAGGAAGTTAGTGGAATTGATCCTGAAAATATTTACCTGCTGGGACATAGTCTGGGTGGCATGCTTGCACCGGCAATAGCTGAAAAATCCCCGGGCCTTGCCGGCATTATAATAATGGGAGGAAATACCAGGCCATTACATATAATTGTACCCGGACAATATGAATACCTGATGAGCATGGAAGGTGAAATGAGTAAAGAACAGAAAGAGTTCCTGGAAGAGATAAATGAGCAGGTAGCTGCAATAAGTAAAAACAGGCTGGATGGATTAACCTACAGGGAAACATTGCTTAACCTCCCTCCCGCTTACTGGAAGCATCTGAGGAGTTACAACCAGTCGGCCGTAGCATCACGGATTTCACAAAGAATTCTTGTCCTCCAGGGAGAAAGGGATTATCAGGTTACAATGGATGATTTCAGGGGATGGAAAAATGCACTCAGGGATCATTCTGATGCCACCTTCATCTCATACCCTCAGCTCAATCACCTGTTTATGCAAGGCACAGGGAAACCGAATCCCACAGAATATTTCAAGGAAAACAATATTGACCCGAAAGTGATTGAGGATATTGCCCGGTGGGTCATAACCCCTACTCATACCGCAGTGACCTGGCCGGATCGATAAGCGCCGCTTTAAACGACTGGTAACCTGAGGCAATGAATACAACGCCAGCCGACAATAGTGCAGCTCCAATATATATCAGAGGGTCTGTAAGCTGAATTTTGTATTCAAACATCGAAAGCCACCTGTCGGTGAAATAGAATGCAGGCACCCAGGATATTACATTGGCAATTAACAGCCATATCCCGAACTGCCTTAAAAAGGTAAAGACTATGGACTTTTCGCTTGCCCCGAACACTTTTCTCACACCTATCTCCTTTGTTCTGTTTTCAACCATAAAAGAAGAGAGGCCGTACATGCCCAGAGCGGCTATCAGGAAGGCCAGAAAACTGAAGAATGAAAAAACCCGCCCCATCCGGATCTCCGACCTGTAATGAAAATCATATTCATCAGACAAAGCCGAAAATTCAAAGGGGGCATCAGGATTAATCTCTTCCCATGCCTCCTTTATTTCAGCAATTGTTGTTTGAAAATTCGCCGGTGAAATATCAATTGTAATATACCTCGGGGACGCCATCAGGTGATGTATTATCAGTGGTTCGACCGCCTGGTGCATAGACCGGTAGTGGAAATCCCCAACAACCCCTATTACATTGTAAGTTTCAATATTGTCTTCACCCCTTTCTTTTTGAATTGTCTTACCGACAGGGTCACTCCATCCGAAAGTGCGTACCGCTGTTTCATTTATAAGAACAGCCATGGTGTCAGTTCCAAAAGAAGGATCAAAGTCTCTCCCTTCCAGCAGACTGATATCCATTAGTCCGATATAGCCCGGATCAGAATGAATGTATGTGATTATTGATTCATCATCAGCCCCTTCGGGTTTATATACTGTTGCGCTGAAAACCTCACCGGGATAGGCGCTTGAAAAAGACACTCCATTGACCCCGTGAATACCCTGCAATTGCTGTTCAATCACCCGGGAGCTGCTACGAAGATCGCTTGTGAAAAGGTCTACAATTACCTTGTCAGATTTTGAGAATCCCAGATCCTTGTTGTTGATATAATTCAGCTGTTTCCATACAAATGCGGTGCATAGAATCAGCGTAACCGATATGATCATCTGGAAAACCACCAATCCGCTCCTTAGTAGTGCTCGGCCCGAAGTTTCTGCTTTTCCGCCTCTTAATGTTCTGACAGGTTTCCATGCTGACAATACAAAAGCAGGATAGCTTCCCGCAACAAATCCTACAAAAACAACAAAAAGTGGAAACATTGTTAGTATTAACCGGTTGGTTGTGCTGAAAAATGAAAGATCAAGGCCGGTTAAATTATTGAAATAAGGAAGTGCAATCTCAACCATGGGTATTGCAAGCAATGCTGCTATAATGGCATATATTACAGATTCTCCAATGAATTGATTAATTAACTGCATTCTTGTAGCTCCTGTAACTTTTCTTACTCCCACTTCTTTCGATCTGAGCGAGGACCTTGCTGTGGAAAGATTCATAAAGTTTATGCATGCCAGGATAAGTATAAACACAGAAACAGCCAGGAAAATATAAACACTTGCCTTGTTCCCCGGGGGAGATAACTCGGCAGGTGTGTCAGAGTTCAGGTGGATGGAACTTAACTTTTGAATGTAAGGGTCAAGGGAAATGCCAACCTCCCTCGATTGCTCTCCGAACCGGTCTTCGAAAAGATTTGCCAGCCTTTCGAAAAATGCGGCCTCTTCATAACTCCTGTTTACCCTGAAATAGGTGAAGTATGACAGACTTAGCCACTGATCCATAGAACCGGGAGAACGCATTTCGTAAAGGGACATGAATGGCACAACAGCATTAAACAATATATGCGTATTTGAGGAAGGATTTGCAGCAATGCCTGTTACTGTGTATTCCTGCTGATTGTTAAATATTATCACCTCTCCTAACGGGTTATCGTCGCCAAAATACTTCCTGGCCATATCCCGGGTTATTACAATACTGAACGGATGGCTCAAAACCTTTTCAGGGTCACCTGCTTCAAGATCAAAACCGAAAAAAGTGAAAAAAGTGGAATCGGCCCTGATTATAGAAGGTTCGATATAATAATCGTCGTTCACCTTAACATTGATATTCTGCGGCATATCAATCCTCACCACATCATCTATGTCAGGGAATGTTTCTTTTAGGACACCTGCCAGCGGTGCCATTGCTACGGGTACTTCAAGAGAAGTGCCGTGAATTTCGGCTCTAAAGCCGATACGGTAAATATCCTTGTGGTGCGGGTGAAAGCGGTCATAGCTCAGTTCATGGTTCACCCACATCAGTATGAGAACACTGCAGGCGATTCCGGCAGCAAGGCCGGAAATATTTACTACTGAAAACACACCCCTTTTCCGGATATTCCGGAGAGCAACAATAATATAATTTTTTATCATCAATTAATTTTTACCAGGAATACCGGAATTGTTAATATTTGAATTTTTCATATGACGTACAAACTGCCAATAAGTTACAGCTATATTTCAATGAAAACCGGATCAGACTAAAATGTTCTTATAAAACTTTAATATTTTCATCCTGAAATTGAGATGTCCTGATAAATTGACTGTAAAAGAATTTTTCTATTTTTGCTTATGGCCGGGAGGGAGTCTTCAGGAAAAATTTATAATAACACAATTAACCTCAATAAAATTTATCAATTATGAGAAAAACAATCGCTTTAATCTGTTCATCCTTTTTTGTTCTGTTCCTTTTTGGATGTGAGGCCGGAACTGAAAACGTCGAAGAAGTTGTAAACAGCTACCATCAGGCAATTATTGACCAGGATGTAGATAGAGTCATGTCACTGTCAGTCCCGGAAGAACAAAGAAATGAGGTGCAGGCAATGATCGGTTTTCGCTCCGAAGGGATGAAGAGAGCAGGTGGTTTGCCCGAAATAGTCGATGTCGAAATATCAGGTAATACTGCTGTGGTTCGCTGCCAATTCGGGCCGTCAGAACAAAATGTAAATCTCCGCAAGGTTGACGGAGAGTGGAAAATTGACACTCCCGGACAGTAGTTAAATACTTACTAAACCCATTTTATCAAGCCCCCGGAATAGGTGGCCTGAAATTCGTTTTTTCTCAGCAATCGTAATTGTTGCACAAAAAAATCACGTTCACCTTGAAGCACGGCGGACGTGATTTTTTGTGTTATTTAAAAGTATCTATTCCAAAATGTCATGAATAAAGAAAATGATCCTCTTCCCTTCTTCCGATCCAAACATAAGGGCATTATCGTGTCCTACATCCGGAACCGTTTCAATGAATTTGTTCCCAAAACCTTCAGGGCCGTACAACTCACCCATATATTCGTAGTACCACAGGCCTCTTTCAAGACGGTGGCTTCCCTGCATCATTGCGGGACAACTCCTGTCAAGTGCAGAACCTTCAGGATCGTTATCTTCAAGACCTTGCAGCATAAACACATCGCGCTCTTTAAATTCTTCAACCATAACTTCAACAGGCCTCCTGGTCATATACTCCACAACATCCCCGTCAAATCCATAACCATAGTTATTGAACCTTTCACACTCTTCGCCGTTAACAACAGGCACCTCATCCGAATAATCTATGAAACCTTCTCCGGTTTCAAAGTCAGGACGGCGCGTGTCAAGATATAAAAATGAGGATGGATTGGAAATGATATAACGTGCATAAATGCCACGTTCAAGAAGTTCGTCGTAAGCAGTGGTGCCCACTGAATAGCGGCTTACCACCTGTCCACCTGCAGAGTGACCTGCATGAACAATAGATTTGACATTAGGAAAATTATCGGCAACGTAAAGAACCATAGCATCAAGCAGATCGAAATTGCTTACAGGAGGCTCAGTCTGAGAATCCGCTCCGGCTCTCCAGCCGCTTCCCCAGTATGGATAGTGGCCGTTTTCATACCTTCCGGGATTGTCCTCCACATGCCTGCGCCCTATCATTGCAGGAGAAATTACCATTGTATTGAAGTCAATTTCCAGTTCGGGCTGATCGACAGCAGCCATATCACGAGCTGCCTTCATATTATCGAAATATGTAGTAGGATTCTGAGCCGCACCGTGATGAACAAACACTACATGTTCGATATTCGGGTCGTGATCAGCAAGCAAATCGTGTGTGGCATCGTAGGTAAAAAACTGTACATGTCCGTTAATCTCAACCGGGAAATCATAAGCGGCATGTTCGTGGTCATATTCCACTNCCGGTGCACATGATACCAGAAGAAATAAAATTGAAAATAATGATGTTATGGTCAATCTCATAATCAGGTAATTTTAATTAAACAAAAGGATAATGTCTGCAACAAATACAAATATATATTAACATGATCAAAAACCTTCAATTTCCGGGGTATTTTGGTTTAAAAATAATTACTTTTGAATTCATTGATGTTACATTACCCTAATTAAACGCTATTTATCATAAAATAAAGCAAAATTGGTTTTTTGTATTTATTAACTTCAAATCCGGCCTTTATAAAAAATTATTAACTATAATGAGATCACAAAATCTGGTAATCCCTTTATTTAGAGCTGTTGCCATTTTACTGATAATTTCAAAGATCATAATTTTATCTGCCTGTGGAGATAACCGACTAAACAACGATACAGGTGATCCCTGGCCTGAAGTGCTCGAAAAAGGTTATGGAACACTGAAAGCGCTGTATGTGCCGGCTGACGGTTTTGCCTACAAGGACGAAAAGGGAAGGCTGACAGGTGTTACGGTTGAGTTGATAAAGGATTTCGCAGTATTTGTATATGACAAGTATGATGTTGCACTTGAAATTGAATTTAAGCAGGAAGAGGACTGGACTGTTTTTTATAACCGTATCGTAGAAGGAGGAGATGGTTTGATTGGTTTCGGGAATGTAACAATTACTAACCAGAGAAAGGAAGAGCTGATTTTCAGTCCGCCATACATGACCAACATAGCTTCTCTTATTACTTGCAGGGATGTTCCGGAATTAGAATATTTTGAAGAGATATCAGCCACATTTGAGGGGATGAACGCCCTTGCCTTCGAGGGCACTCTTCATGAATCACGTCTTAGAGGTCTGGTGCAAGAATACTTCCCAACAGCGGAAATCTATTTCGCAAACTCAAATGATGAAATTGTGGAAAGGGTAAGTGAAGACTGTTCATATTTTGCATATATTGACATTTACAATTACATTCGCGCCTCCCAGAGGGGGATGCCCCTAAAGCGGCACAGTATCGGGGACGATTCGGCAGAACAGTTCGGATATATTATGCCACTGGGCACAACATGGGATGAAGTAATTGATCATTACTTTTCCTTTGGTGAAGGACTGACCGAATCAGATCGCTACCGTGACATAATGGAAAAGCATCTTGGCAGTGATCTCGCCGGATTGCTGATAGATGGTCATTAAGAACAGCAAGTAAATGGGTTTTTAAACGGTTCCGGATATATTTTCCTCTTTTTTCAAAAAAACAGTCTGATTTCCGAACAATTACAGTCAGGTATTGTTTAGTTTATGTTCTGATGTTAAACCCCATAAACGTATTAACATGTTAAAATATATTGTACCCGGACTGTTTTTTCTCATATTTATATCATGTAACAGCGAAGCTGGAACTTCCCAGCCTGTGCTTACAGAAAAGCTATCTGTAAGGATAGACACCCTGGCTACAGGACTTGAAAATCCCTGGAGTATGGCTTTTTTACCTGACGGCCGTATTCTTATAGCCGAACGTCCCGGGCGGCTGCGTATTTTTGCCGATGGAGAATTAAAGGATACTCCCGTTCAGGGATTGCCCGAAATATGGGCTAACAGACAGGGTGGTCTGCTGGATGTTGTTTTGCATCCCGATTATGATGAAAACGGATGGATATACATTGCTTATGCAGCTCCCTTTGATGATGGCGGTAACACCGCCGTTTCGCGCGGCAGACTAACGGGTAACAGCTTTACAGATATGGAACTGATATTCCAGGCTGAGCCTGCAACCGGTTCAGGCCAGCATTTCGGGACAAGGATCGTATTTGACGAAGATAACTACCTGTTTACCACTGTAGGCGACAGGGGAGTAATGGACAATGCCCAGAAGCTGGAAAATCACAACGGAAAGGTTATAAGAATATTAGATGACGGAAGAGTGCCCCCTGACAATCCTTTTGTGAATGTTGAAGGTGCAATGCCTGAAATATGGTCTTACGGTCACCGAAACATCCAGGGTATGTCGATTCACCCGGAAACAGGGGTATTATGGACACATGAACATGGACCCAAAGGCGGGGATGAAATAAATATCATCAGGAAAGGACTAAACTACGGATGGCCTGAAGTTACACATGGTGTTAACTACAATGGCAGCATTATTACCCCGGACACAACGAAAGCGGGAATGGAAGATCCCCTGTATCACTGGACACCTTCAATTGCCCCTTGCGGAATGACATTTGTTTTCAGTGACAAATATCCGGAATGGCATGGAGATATCCTGGTTGGGGCACTTGCGGGACGCCATATACACAGGGTAGTCCTTGACGGTGAAAAAGTAACAGATACGGAATATATGCTACAGGACTTTGCAAGGTTCAGGGATCTAAGAACAGGGCCTGACGGATACATCTATGTTCTTACAGAATCTCCGGGCCTCTTTTTCAGAATTGTCCCCTTATAATAAAATTTATTCTTTAGTTCCCTCGCTGAGCTTATTTTAAAACGTTATTCCCCTTTTAAACCGGGAAAACCAAGCTTGTTTTGTGAATTACTGCCCCTGGAAGCTCAACTGTTCTGGGATATATCTTCATTTGTAACCATTGGTAAATAGGGATTTGCAAACCTCAACAGCCAAAAATCCTTTTTCGGAGGAATGATTTGCCTTCATTTTATGGGTTTAATAAGGTAATATCAAACAGCTTGCCATGCATCTTTTAATTAATTTTTTATACTTTTAGCGTTAAAGTGTAAATAGTAATCTTATGCTCATCCGGTTTTAAAACAAACACAATTCAAAAGTCAATGAAAATATCAGTTAAAATTTCAAGCATTCTTGCAGTGCTTATTTGTGCATCTGCATTTACAGTTGATGCCCAGAAAAAGAACCTTCAGATAAGCGATTACAGCCGCTTCAGAAGTGTTAGTGCTACCATTTCCGATCACGGGAATATGGTTGCATATGTTTACAATGCTCCGCGAAGTGACGACACACTCTTTATCAGGAACCTCGATTCCGGAAAGCTTGACACCATAACGCTGGCGGTAAGGCCGGAATTCTCTGACGATGAGAAATGGGTGGCTTTCAGGTTAATGCCGGACTTTGAGGCACAGGAAAAGCTGAGAAGGGACAGGAAACCGGTTATCTGGAAAGCGGGGCTGAAAAACCTTTCAACCGGTGAAATAACCTTAGTTGACAATGCTTACTCAATGGGAATCCCCAAGGGTTCGGGCTGGTTTGCCGTTCAGAAGAATAAAGCTGAAAACAATTCAGATACCGACGGCCGCGACCTTGTAATGACCAATCTTTCAACCGGTGATGTTATTCGCATCGGGAATACGGGAAGCTACTCATTCAACAAACCCGGCACATTTATGGCTTATACCGTTGAAGCTCCCGACTCCACAGGTAACGGTGTATTCATCATGAACCTGTCAACCGGTTTCTCAAGGCCACTTGACACAGAAAAATCTGTTTACAGTCAGCTAACATGGAATGAAGAGGGAAATGCACTTGCTGCTCTCAGGGGCACAACACCGGAAAACCAAACACACAGGGAAAACTCCCTTCTTGTTTTTACCGGTATGGATAATAATCCTGAGAGATTCTTTTACAACCCTACTGATGACGGTGAATTTCCAGAAAACTATGTAATAGGGGAAACGGGGAGCCTTACTGTAAGTGAGGATTTGGACCGTTTTTTCTTCGGAATAAGAGAACAGAAGCCCAAGACAGAAAGTAAGCCTGATTCTCCGCCTGTGGCAAATGTGGATGTATGGCACTGGGACGATGAAAGGATCCAGACGGTCCAGATGAGGCAGGCAACGAGGGACAGGGCTTTTACTTACCTCTCTTCAGTGGGGCGTAACGACAAGGTGTTTGTTGCTTTGGCTGACAGCACTATGAAATATACGGATATTACGCGTGACGGAAAATGGGTTGTCGGAAGGGACAACCGCGATTATATATCCGACTGGAAAGAGCGTTTATCTGACTATTACAGGGTAAATGTCGAAACAGGTGAACGCACTCTCATAGTAAAAGGGCTAAACAGGGCTATGGGACTATCGCCCTGCAGCAGATACTTTCTTCTTTGGAAGGATGAGCATATACATGCCTACGATCTGGAAGCGGACACAACTGTAAATCTAACAGATACAACACCTGTTTCTTTTGTAAACCAGCAATTCGACCGTGCCGGGGAAAAGCCGCCATACGGAATTGCAGGATGGACAAAAGACAGGAAAAACATAATTGTGAACAGCAGGTACGACTTGTGGAAAATTCCGCTTGACGGTAAAAAAGGCAGGAACCTTACACAGGGTTATGGAAATGAAAATAAAATAAGGTTCAGGTATATCCGTACCGACAGGGAAGAAAGGTTTATCGACATGGAAGAACGCCTTCTTCTTTCAGCTTTCGGGCAATGGACAAAAAAAGCCGGTTTTTCGGTTATTGAAAATGGTGAACTCAGATCACTCGTTTATGAAGAGAAACATTTCAGCACTCCCGTAAAACCAAAAGAAGCCGGTAAATACTTTGTTACAATTGAATCACCACGGGAATTCCCCGATTACTATATTACCTGCCTTGAATTTAAAGATCCTGAACAAGTAACCACCACAAACCCGTTCATAGATGAGTATAACTGGTACAGCAATGTTCTGATTGAATACACCAACAATGACGGTGAAAGACTTCAGGGTGTACTTATGATACCAGACACTTATGAGTCAGGCGACAAACTCCCTATGCTCGTAAGCTTTTACGAGAAAATGTCGCATAACCTCAACAGGTGGTCAAGGGTGATTTCAAGGCATTCACCTATGTTCCCCAAATACGCAAGCAACGGTTATCTTGTGCTGTTACCCGACATCCATTTCCGTACAGGGACAACACATTCTGATATGCTGGAGTGCATTGAGGCTGCAGTGAACAAGGTAAATGAGCTGGGATATGTTGATATGGATCGCATAGGCCTGCATGGCCACAGCTTCAGCGGACAGGGAGGAAATCACATTGTAACGCAAACCGACATGTTTGCTGCAGCGGTTATCGGCGCAGGGGCATCTAACCTGGTAAGCGATTTTAACCAGATCTGGGCATCAGCCGGCACTAACCAGCACTACTATAATCATCATGGACAGGGAAGATTTGCAACCGATCCGTATAATGATTTTGAACTTTATGTAGAACAATCGGCCGTGCATCATGCACCCAACATGAACACTCCATTGTTACTGCTACATGGAACCGAAGACGGTTCTGTTGAATGGCTCCAGGCTATAGAGTTTTACAATGCATTGAGGTTCAACAAGAAGAACGTTATACTCCTCTCCTACCCGGGAGAAGGCCATCATCTGGCAAGGTACGAGAACCAGGTGGATTTCCAGACAAGAATGGAGCAGTTTTTCGATCATTACCTGAAGGAGAGTGATGCCCCTGAATGGGTGACAAAAGGTGTTCCTTTCCTGGAAAAAGAAAGGTAATCTGCTTTTACCCCCCGGAGAAATGCCTCCGGGGGGATGTTATCTTTAATCTTTAATCAACCATGCTATGAAAACCATAATATTTTCGTCGATTGCATTAACAGCTATGTTTACTATCCCTGCCTGCCAGTCTCCCTCGCCAGGAAACAATATTGACCTGAATGAGCTGACTGTATTAGAAATTCACAGGGCTTATGAAGCCGGAGATTATAACAGCCGTCAGCTTGTTGAAGCTTATCTCTATAGAATCCGGAACTTTGACAAGAACATCAACTCTCTGACAACCATTAACCCGGATGCTGTAAACAGGGCCATGGAACTCGACAGGGAATACGAGGAAACGGGTGTTTTGAAACCGTTGCACGGTATCCCTTTAATCGTAAAAGACAATATTAACACCGCCGGAATGCCCACAACGGGAGGTTCACTGGCACTGACAGATTTCATACCGGAAAAGGATGCATTCATAATACGTAAACTTGTTGAGGCGGGTGCAATCATCATAGCAAAATCTAATATGGCCGAGTGGGCCTTCAGTCCTATGCATACCGAGAGTTCAACTGCAGGTACCACCCGTAACCCCTATAATACAGAATACGTCCCAGCCGGTTCCAGCGGAGGGACAGCCGCCTCGGTAGCCTCCAACTTCAGCACGGTGGGACTGGGTACCGATACCGGCAATTCAATCAGGGGGCCTTCATCACACTGTGCACTTGTCGGTTTCAGGACAACAATGGGACTGGTAAGCAGGTCGGCTATTGTCCCTCTTTACCTGCGTAATGATGTAGTGGGCCCTATGTGCCGGACAGTTGAAGATGCCACCAGGGTGCTGAACATTATAGCCGGATACGATCCGGAGGATCCGATAACCGAATATTCAAAAGGTAAAATGCCCGGTGATTACCTGCAATTCCTGGATAAGGACGGACTGCAGGGTAAAAGAATCGGCGTACTTGCTGATCTTACCTATGATGAACCCGACCCTGAGATTAAAGGCTTATTCGATCGTGCTGTTAAAGATATAGAATCGATGGGGGCAAAAGTAATTGATTCGGTTTATGTAAACGGATTTGATGAACTGCGCCGTAACCAGTGGTGCTCAATGTTCAGGGAGGATCTGGAGGCATTTCTTGCAGAATATGTTAAGAACGACACTCTGAAAACCATTGAAGATATAATCAGTATAGGGTCGAAATCAGAATTTGCCTCTGCCAGGCTTAAAGAGTTTGCAGAATATGAAGGCAGGCGTGGCGACGATGACACAGAATGCCTCGATGCATTTACGGATACAAAAAGAATAGCCTTCCGCAGGGCAATTGAAAATGTAATGGATTCATTGGAGCTAGACGCACTTATCTATCCCTCATGGAACAGTAAACCGGCCAGGATTGAGGCCTTCAGTGAAGAATACAGTGGTGATAATAACCAGGTGATAGCTCCCCATACCGGTCAGCCCGCCTTTACCGTTCCCATGGGTTATACCGGTGGAAACCTCCCGGCAGGCATACAGTTCCTTGGAAGGATATTTGATGAAGGAACGTTGATTGAAATTGCCTTTGCATATGAGCAGGGAACAATGCACAGAAAGCCGCCACCTGAAACCAGGTGATTTGGGAAATTCAGTGATTCCGCCAGGATTACTCGCCCCCGCAGGGCCACAATCACGACCCCCTCATGATCCTGGCTTTCCAAAGTAATTATTTAATCATCTGCGCTTTAATGAAAAAACGGGAACTGCATTGCAACTCCCGTTCAGTGATTCCGCCAGGATTCGAACCTGGGACCCACAGCTTAGAAGGCTGTTGCTCTATCCAACTGAGCTACGGAACCGTGATTTCAGGCTGCAAATTTATAAAAAACATTTCTAAACAACACCTTTCATTTGATTATTTAAAACGATCGGGACTGAACATTTATTCCGGTAAAGAGCCCCCGGAATAATGAAAGGGAGCCGAAAAGCCCCCTTTCATTATCAGATGTCTTTATAAAGTTACGAGTATATACCGTTTCCGGAAAAATATCTCCCGGAAAAAATGCTAATTATCCCAATGTATGGTTTTAAGCCTGTTAACCATCTCTTTGGCAAGTTCCAGTGCTTTAATCTTGCGGTTTGCGGTATAATCTGTAAGGAAACTGAGGGCCAGCTCTTCATCTTCCTCCATAAGCTCAAGTGCAACTTTTTCGATGGCCGGCTGAAGCCTGAACTGCTCTTCTTCAAACGGTTCCCACACTTCTCTTGCCATTTCAACATTCCTGGAATAATTCAGATCTATCAGGTTTTCCAGTGCAGTGAAGACATCAAATGCATTCTCAGGATCATGATCGAAAAAGCCCCTTGGCGGATCAAAATGAAACTCTATGTCAAGCATCTCTTCAACATCGTATTGATGCTTGTAGTAAGCTTTGGGAATTTCTGTCACTCCTGCATAAACAGGAACAAGTGCTGAACCACAGGGAGCTGAGGAAGTTCGCCATGCTACCGAACCGATTTCAGCCGGCATCCAGTTTCTGAGCTGGTAAACCACCAACTCCTGTATCCTTCCGCTGCATATATTGCCTGTACCTCCGGCACCACCATGAGGTGTGCCGCGATCCGGCATTCCAATTTTATGCCCCATGTCCATGTCAGGTTCCTGCCCTTCAACATGCCCGTGACTCCTTATAATATTGGCAACATCAGTTACTGAAAATTTCCTGTCAACCTTAAGTGCATAAGGTAAAGGCTCCTCAACAGGAAGGTCTATAAGTTCACCCAGAACAAGCGACTGACTGAACCATTGCCTCGGATCCGCACCCTGTTCGGCCATAAATGAACCACTGCGGGCGGGCCTGTTGAATGCCTCCCTGAAACTGAAAGGTTCTCCGCTTGAAGGATCGTACCAGCCTCTTGAAATTGCATACTCAACAAGACCATCTGACATCTTCACATTTTCGGTATCGTTCAGGTCAACTTCCGAGCCAAGTATGTGAACATTCGGCAACAGAACTATGGCATCGTCCGGAACCCTCTGAGCCAGCCATCTCTTGCCTGCAGCCACTGCCAATATCCATGCCTCGTCTGCATCGGCAATTATGTATGTCCTTCCCGAATGGGCATAGCCGAAATGATCAAGAGCCTCGGTTGCAATTTCAACACCCTCCCTTGCAGTCGTTGCCCTTTGAGCAATTATTCGTCTCAGCTTGTAACCTATTCCGCCGTCAGTAATGTCTCCCCTTGCAACCAGCTCATCATAGGAATCCTCTCTCGTTCCACAGGCATCGGATGCTACTGCAACTCCCCATTCATTGAAATAACCGTCACCAAATTCAACACCTGTATTTCCACCCCAGAAATATGCATAGGTCATTTCAGGCTGAGGCATTGTGCCTCCCCTGCGAAGCTGGACAACACTGCCCGGTTCATGATGCATGCGGGGAACGTGTCTGTAGCTGAAATTCCTTATCCCTCCGTTCTGTTCCAGGTGGCCGAACAGTACAGATCCGTCAGTTGATGCATCCCTGCCGATTATTACCGCAAAACAGGCATAAACTGAGGATACTGCCACTATTTTAATCAGCATTGAAATTGTAAAAACTGTCAAAAACTTTTTTATCTTCATCTTGTCCTTAAAATTTAATTAATAATCATTCATTTAGTGTATTAAAAGAAGTCCGTTTTGGCGGCTATCTTATAAATTAATCAGCAACGTAAAGCGCCTCACCGCCCAAAACCGTTTTCAGTACTTCAATTTCGTGAATTGCCTCCACGGGTATCATGAAATAGTCTCTGTCAATCACTATAAAATCAGCAAGCTTCCCTTTTGTTATAGTGCCCTTTATATCTTCCGAGAATTCCAGAAATGCAGGCCAGACAGTGTATGCTTTAAGAGCTTCCTCCCTTGTCATTCTTTGTTCAGGGAACCATCCCCCGGGAGGATTGTTTTCCCTGTCCTGCCGGGTTACTGCTGCATGCAATCCGTAAAAAGGGTTGTAGGGTGAAACCCCGTAATCGGATCCTCCTGAAATTATTGCACCGCTGTCAATAAGGCTCCTCCAGGCATATGCATATTTTGCCCTCTCCTCGCCAATACGATCTTCTACAAAAAGCATGTCCTCGGTAGCATGCACGGGCTGCATTGAAGCAATAATGCCTGAACTGCCAAATCTCTCAACATCATCAGGATGGAGTACCTGGGCATGCTCAACAACAAGTCTTGCATCATCACCCATTATGCCTGTCATTTCCATTGCCCTTTCAAAGGCATTGAGAGTAACACGGTTACCCCTGTCACCAATAGAGTGCGTCCTGGTAATGAACCCTATCTCAAGGAGATTTGCAACCCGATCTGCATATTCGTCCTCATTCTGACCCAGCGCCCTCAGGGCACCGGTTTCACCGGGCATATCGCTGTACCCTTCCAGCATAGCTGCTCCCCGGCCTCCGAGCGACCCGTCAACAAACATTTTAACCCAGCGAACATTATACCTGTAATCGAAAAGTCCGATAAGAGGACCTCCCATATCCATTGCAGTATTGTAGCTTATTGCATCCATTATCCTGACCTGCAACAATCCTTTGTCATAGGCTTCTTTCCTCCTGTTGATCTCATCATAACCTGTGCCTGTGGCATCATGCACTGTAGTAAGTCCGGCAGATAAAACAGCTTCGCTTCCTAATGCCAGTGCATTCATCTTCTCTTCTTCAGTAAGCTCCGGAGGTGGAGGAATATGCCTTGTTACAAGTCTGCCTGCTGCCGAAACCAGCACCCCTGTTGCAATACCCTGTTCATCACGGACTATGGTCCCGGCATCGGGATCAGTTGTTTCATCGGTTATTCCTGCTATTTCAAGCGCTTTTGAATTGACAAATGTGGCATGACCGCAATAGCGGCGGAGGCTGACGGGATTGTCCGGACTCACCCTGTCAAGCAGGCTCCTGTGAGCAACTACATCCCATATAGCATCGTTATAACCTCTTGCCACTATCCACTCTCCCGGTTCAGCATCTGTCACTGCATTCCCAATAGTTTCAAGCATTTCATCCAAAGGCTGCCAGTAAACATTAAGGGGTGCGGTAAGAATATTTACACCCACGCTGTTGAAATGGATATGGCTTTCTGTAAGACCCGGAAGGACTGTTTTCCCTTCAAGGTCTATAACAACCGTACGGTCGTTTGCAAATTCAAATATCTCTTCACCTTCCCCGACATAAAGGAATTTGTCTCCCTTTACTGCAATAGCCGAAGCAGATGGATTATCCTCATCCATGGTGTATATATTGCCGTTGGTATAAATAACATCGGCATACTCCACCGGGGTACAGGATATAAATCCGCCAATAATAAAGGATATCAGCAGAATAACAGATGATCTTTCGGTTCGCATAATTTGGTCTCCCTGGTATTAGTTTGAATTATAGGTGTTTTTATCCGGAAAAATTAACTCCATGATGCACATTCGACCGTCTTAAAGGACTGCATATTATAAAAAAATATATTATTTTCAAAGTAAAAAGATGGCTGCATCTCGATTTCCGGTTAACAGAGAAGGTGCTTCAGCAGCGGCAAGGCTTCGTAAAGGAAACAAATAATTAAACTTGCCCTAAGGGAAAGTCCCGCCTAAAGATGACCGCACTGAAGGACGCGTCTTTTTTAAAGTAAAATGATTTATATTTGCGGAAGCAACGGCCTGTAGCAGTCAATAATTACAGGTATCCTGAAAAAGGTTCCCCCTGGATCTATTTATTATCAAAATAATCCACAATGCTTGAAATAAAGAAAAACTATTCTCTGAAAAATCTGAACACTTTCGGACTGGATATTTCCGCCAGGTTATTTGCACGTGCCCGAAACATGAAAGACCTGACCGGTTTTCTTTCCGGCGGTTACCTCAAAAAGCACGATTTCCTTATACTGGGAAAAGGAAGCAACATACTTTTTACAGGAGATTTTGAAGGTGTGGTATTTCAGCCGGATATTAAAGGAATAGAAATTGTTGAGGAGTACAACCAAACAGCTGTTGTAGAAGCAGGAGCAGGAGAAGACTGGGACGATTTTGTGCAATGGTGCGTTTCCATGGGGCTGGGTGGAGTCGAAAACCTTTCATATATACCTGGTTCAACTGGTTCGGCACCCATACAGAATATAGGAGCTTACGGCGCTGAAGCCGGGAATGTTATTGAAAAGGTCAATTTCATTGATCTTGAATCACTTGAATCAAAACATGCCGGCAGGAGTGAATGCAGGTTTGGCTACAGAGACAGCATATTCAAAAGAGATCTGAAGAACAAGGTTATTATCACCAGCGTTGTTTTCCGGCTATCCAAAATACCTTTTTTAAATACATCCTACGGCAACCTGAAAGAGGAAACGGAAAAACTTGGAAAAATCGACCTGGAAAATATTCGTAAAGCGGTTATTTCTATTCGCAGATCTAAACTTCCTGAACCCTCTGATCTTGGAAATGCGGGTAGTTTTTTTAAGAATCCTGTTGTTCCCGATCCGTTTGTCAGAAAATTAAAAGAATCTTTCAGCAATATGCCCGTATATCCGCTGAAAAACGGAACTTCAAAAATTCCGGCCGGCTGGCTGATAGAAAAATGCGGATGGAAAGGTAAACGTAAAGGTGATGCCGGAGTGCACTCAAAACAGGCATTGGTGCTTGTTAACTACGGGGGTGCCGGAGGAAATGAAATATTTGATCTGGCAACCGAAATAAGATCATCCGTCCTTGAAAAGTTTGGCATTGACCTTGAACCTGAGGTTGTCATCATCTAACTCTTAAGCTCCGGCATTATCCGGATAGCTTTCCCGGCAAGCTCCGGCCGGTTTACCGGTAGATCCTTCTTTCATCAAGAGCCTCTCTGTAAAGTCTCGCATTCCTGTTGTGTTCCGACAATGTCCTGGCAAACCTGTGGTAACCTGAGAAATCCTCTTTTGCGCTGAAGTAGAAATAGTCATGCCTCTCAAAACTCAATACCGCTTCAATTGCATCAATGGATGGTATGATTATGGGCCCCGGGGGCAACCCTCCGTAGATGTAGGTATTATAGGGAGAATCCACTTTCAGGTGAACGGAAAGGACTCTGTTTACAGTAAAATCATCAATTATGAATTTTATGGTTGGGTCAGCCTGTAATCTCATGCCCCTGTTAAGCCGGTTTATATAAACTCCTGCTATTACCGGCATTTCATTGGTCATATTTGTCTCCTCTGCCACAATTGAAGCAAGGGTTACCACCTCCTCCCTTGTCAGGCCGGTCTCCTCCCTCAGATTTTCCCTTCTCTCACTCCAGAATCTCTCATATTCCCTGTTCATCCTTTCAATAAAACTTACAGCAGAAGTGTTCCAATAAAACTCATAGGTGTTGGGTAAGAAAATTGCCGGCAGGGTTTCTGTTGAAAATCCCATTTCTCGGGCTAATGAATCATCCCTGAACAGTTTGATCAGTCCGGCTGAATCCGCCTCAATTTGCCTTGATACAACAGATGCAAGCTCCTCAAGGGAGCGTGTCTGGTTGAACACGAGGTTTACAGGACTTTGTGTGCCGGATCTTAACAGGTTGATAAGGGAGTTATTGCTCATTCCGTCTTCTATTCTGTACCTGCCCGGATATATATGGGAAGGAAGGTTTTTGATATCCGCAAGCCGGCTGAATGATTCCTTGTTGTCAAGAATACCTTGTTCGTTCAACAGCCCCAGAAGATCATCATAGTCTGAACCGGAAGGTAAATAAAAATAAGATGCAGCAGCCCCTTCAATATTGACATTAGGACTGAATGCGGTTCTCCACACCTGGTATGCAAATACAAACCCAGCTATAAAAACTATAACGACAATGACTGCAAACAACCTTTTAATGAATGAGTGCTTTCCGTTTTTACTTTTTCTCTTCATAAGACTTCAAAAATACATTTATTTTTCATCTAACTATGTCGCCAAAATGAAAAAACGTTTGCATGGAGATAGACTAAGTAAAATTATTTATTCTAATATATTTAAAACTTAATCTGCTTTTGTTGCGTATAATTTATTTAATTTAAATATTCACTTATCCTTAACAATACACATATGTCAGATATTTTGTTCAAATACCTGAATAAAAGGCTCCACGAACATATCGGCAGGAAAAAACCTGAAGAAAAGGAACCCGGTCCGGTTGTAACGATATCCAGACAAAGCGGCTGTAATGCAAAACGTCTTACAAATAAACTTACCGCTGAAATAAACCGGATTACACAGCAGGAAGGAACCGAAAATGAATGGAAATTCATAAACAAGGAGATACTTGAAGGAGCGGCAAAAGAACTGGGCGTAAAACCCTCTGAAATAGAGTACATATTCAGGTACCAGGAAAGGACAATAATAGGCGATATTCTGGCAGCTTTTGCAAAAAAATATTACAAGAGCGAAAAAAAGATCAGGAATACTATAGCACATGTGATACGACAGATCGCTGCTGAAGGCAACGTTATAATAGTTGGAAGAGCGGGGGTTGTTCTGACAAAGGATATCTTAAGGTCACTTCACGTTAAACTGGAAGCCCCGCTGGAATGGAGAAGTTTAATAATAAGTCAGAAACTCGGCATTTCTCCTGCAAAAGCCAGAAAATATGCCGAAGATCTGGACAAAAAGCGGGAACGTTTCAGAAACTCTTTTGAGGGAAGGAACACCGATTATACTTGGTCTGATATTACCTTTAACAGGATGGCCTTAACAGACGAAGAAATAATTGCAGGGATAATAAACCTGATGAAAGCCAAAAAACTTTTGCCCTGATGAAAAAAATTTTATTTATATTTGCAGAAAAGCAACAAACAGGAATGGAATACAAAACGGCAAACTTCCCGGCAAACATTTTCAATAATAATGTGAACAATAATAACCTGTTCAGAGACGGGAAGGCTGAATCTGTTTCAAAAAGTTGACAAAACCAATTAGATGAAAATTCTGCAAGCCTTCCCAAACGGAAGGCTTTTTTTTTATAATATGAAAGCGCTCAAAATAAATAACAATAACAATAACAAGTCACCGCCGTGGCAGGTTTGGTATTGCTATACTTACAGCCCGCCGAGAGCGGGCTTTTTTTTTGTAATTCTACCGGATATTAAAATTAAAAAACAACTGACATATGACACTGTCATCAACAAATACCGGAAAAAAAACCTGCGAAAAAGAGCAGCTCCTGATCACGGGATACGACAAAAACAAAAGATATACCTCTTTGCTGGACAATAAGGAAACGGAAAAGGCAATAAAATTGGTAAAAGATGCCTTTATCACCTCTCTTGAAAAAAAATTAAATCTTTTAAAAGTGGCAGCCCCCCTTGCTGTGCGGGAGGGGGAGGGAATAAACGACGATTTGAGCGGAAATGAGCAGCCGGTAAGGTTCAGTGTAAAACATATCAACACAAAAGCAAGCATCGTGCAGTCACTTGCCAAATGGAAGCGCATAAGACTTTCAAACCTTCGAATGGAGGCGGGAGAAGGGATATGGACTGACATGAAAGCATTACGTCCCGACGAGATACTGAGCCCTATCCATTCGGTTCTTGTAGACCAGTGGGATTGGGAAAAATGCATTTCTCCTTCTCAAAAGAACTTAAACTTTCTGAAGACTCACGTAGAATGCATTTATGACTCGCTCAAATATGCCGAATCAGCTGTATGCAGTGAATATAAACAAATAAAGCCATTTTTGCCGCCATTTCTGAAATTCATTCATTCGGAGGAGCTTTTCGAAATGTATCCGGAAAGCACTCCAAAAGAGAGAGAAAATGAAATTGCGTCAAAATACGGGGCGGTTTTCATCATAGGTATTGGCAGCAAGCTCGGGGACGGGCATCCCCACGATCTCAGGGCACCGGATTATGATGACTGGAGCACACTGACCGTTAATTCATTTAAAGGCCTGAACGGTGACATTATTGTTTACAATCCGGTCACAAAATCTGCATTTGAAATATCCTCAATGGGTATAAGGGTGGATGCTATTGCGCTGAAAAAGCAGCTGGAAATTTCCAACTGTACGGAACGAATGAAACTGAATTATCACAGAATGCTGGCAAAGGGGGAGCTTCCATCCTGCATCGGAGGAGGAATAGGACAATCGCGGGTCTGCATGCTTCTTTTAAGAAAGGCGCATATCGGAGAGGTTCAGGCGGGTGTATGGCCAAAGGAGATTATACTTGAATATGCCGAAAGAGGTATTGAACTTATATAAAGCAAAATGAATACCTTTCAGCTTAACTAAAAGAATTCCCTGATGCAGCAGACAATTGTTAAAAAAAGATCTGTAGCTTGACTTTTATAAAAAAATCCTTTTCTTTGACATTCAAAAAAATATTACTGCTATGGAAGGACTAACAGGTGTATTTTTCAGCGTTTCCTTGATCGCTCTTTTCCTGCTTGCCGGTCAATTTCTCAGGGTTCAGGTAAAGCTTTTTCAAAATATCTTTCTTCCCGCTTCAATTATCGGAGGGTTTCTTGCTCTGGCCCTCGGTCCTTTCCTTCTGGATTTACTGCCCGACTTCATTTATACAACATGGAACCAGATCCCCGGGATACTTATAAACTACGTATTTGCAACCCTTTTCCTGGGTGTTACAATACCCGGTATTAAAACACTGTGGACGCAGGGAGGAAGTCAGTTGTGCCTTGGTGCAGTTGCCGGAGCCGGGCAATATTTCTTTGGCCTCCTGGTAACTGCCCTGCTGCTTGTTCCGTTGTTCGGAGTGCCTCCGATTTTCGGGACTATACTTGAAATCGGATTTGCCGGGGGGCATGGTACAGCTGCAGGCATGAGGCAGGTCTTCATAGACCATGGATTCCCTGCCGGGGCAGACCTTGCTCAGATGTCAGCTACCGTTGGTATTTTAATGGCAGTTGTGGGCGGCGTTTTTTATATTAATATTGCCATTCGCAGGGGGTACTGTTCACAGCTTGATATTAAGAAAGGTATAGCTGAATATAAAAAGAGGGGACTTATCAATGAGCCGGACCGCTTCTCCTCATCAACTGCAACTGTTGCTTCCGAATCGATAGAACCTTTTGCATTTCATTTTGCCATAGCATCCGTAGCAATTCTTATAGGATGGCTGCTTCTTTTGGGAGTCCAGAATCTGCATCCTGCACTTGAGGCATTCCCGCTTTTCCCGCTGGCCATGATAGGAGGAATGCTTGTACAGGTAGCATCAATCCGCCTTAAGATCAGCCGGTTCTTTGACAGGCTGACATTTGAGCGCATACTCGGATTTTCACTCGACATGCTTGTGGTGGCAGCTATAGCTTCAATAAGGCTTGACCTTTTCCTTGCAAACTTCTGGCCTTTCATCATCCTCATGGTAGTGGGTGTTGCATGGCTTTTTGTATGCCTTATAGTGCTCGCCCCCAGAATGTTCCCATACAACTGGCTGGAAAGGGGAGTAACGGAATACGGTATGCAGACAGGTGTAACTGCTATGGGGTTGTTGCTGCTCAGACTTGTAGATCCTCAGTACAAAACAGATACGGCACAGTCTTTCGGGTTCAAGCAGATGCTTTATGAGCCTTTTTTCGGCGGGGGACTGATTACTGCAACTGCGCCGATTCTGGTGTTTAACCTTGGTATTTGGTGGTCAATAATTGCTGCCGGCCTGATAATTGTATTTTTCATGTTCCTGTCGTGGCTTAACGGATGGGGACAGCTGAAATCCCGAAAATAATAACCGCAGAAAATTGGCCGGCAGGAAATAAACTAAATTAGAAGCCGGATGAACAAAGAAACGGAGAAACTCATCAGAAGCCTCTTCTTCCCGGCCTGCTTGGTGATTATATTATGGCTGATAAAGCTTTCTGAAATAGTTTTTGGACTGAATTTCACTTTTCTCGGAATCTATCCGCTGAATGTTGGAGGTCTTGCAGGCATCATATTTGCACCGCTTATTCATGCCAATATAACCCATCTTGCCGCCAACACAGGTCCGCTGTTCTTTTTGAGCACCGCAATATTTTACTTTTACAGAAAGGTTGCATGGAAAGTGGTATTTCTCACATGGCTCTTCACCGGGATATGGGTCTGGTTCGGAGCCAGGGAGGCTTATCATATAGGGGCAAGCGGACTTGTATATGGTTATGCTTCTTTTATTTTTTTCAGCGGCATAATCAGAAGCAGCAAAGAGCTGCTTGCAATTTCACTTATAGTTGTGTTCCTTTATGGCGGACTTGTTTGGGGTATATTTCCTGTAAGGGAGACAATATCATGGGAATCACATCTTCTGGGAGGAATCGCAGGTCTTATTCTTTCAGTATATTTCAAAGAGTACGGGCCTGTGCGCAGAAAAATTGAAAACGGAGAAGATGAAGATGATACAGAACAGATCTCCGGAGAGGAAAAAGAAACTGCAGATAATGATAACGATAAATTGCATTAAACAGGGAATGATCTGTCCGGGAAAGACAATTATAAGGGCGAAGGAGGAAGTACCCGCAACCTTTATAAAGACAGGGGACTACAATTCAGAGCCGTTTATTGTCAACATTTGTTGCAAAATGCCCGTTATTAAAATATATGACCACTGAACAATATTATAATATACTTGGTTTATACCCCGGTGCATCATTAAGGGAAATAAAATCGGCTTACCGGAAAAAAGCGAAGGAGTTTCACCCCGATATGAACAAATCTTCCGGAACCCACGAAAATTTCGTTAGGGTAAACGAAGCTTATACTTATCTCCTTAATTACCTTGAGGGGAGATATGCTGATAAATACCAAAAATGGTATGATCATTGGGAAACCCAGGGCAAGCAAAAGGCAAGGGAAAAAGCAGACAGAAGGGCGAATATGAACTTTGAAGAGTTCAAGAAAACCTCCATATACAAAACAACCGACCTGTTATCTAATTTGCTGGACTATTTCGGACTGTTACTCGGGATTTTTATTATTTTTGCTTCAGCCTTCGGAATGTACGTGCAGGGCTTGTATCTTGAAGTTGAAGGCGAAGAGGTGCTTAATATCAGGGGAGTAGTGATGGAGATAATGACAACAATAGCAGGGATATTCTTTATAACATTAACAACTAGCAACATATTAAAACACAATAAGAAACACAAAAAAATCAACAATGATTAAGATCAAAAGGCCTACACTGCTTCTGGACAAACAAAAATGCCTTTCCAACATAGCTTTCATGGTCAATAAAGCAAGGGAAAAAAACCTTGTTCTGAGGCCCCATTTTAAATCTCACCAGTCTCATACAATTGGGAGCTGGTACAGAAACGCAGGTACTGAAAAGATAACGGTTTCTTCAATGGTAATGGCGAATTTTTTTGCAACTGACGGCTGGGATGATATAGCAGTGGCATTCCCTTTCAATATTCACGAGATTGAAGAAGCAAACAAACTTGCATCGTCAATTACCCTTCACCTTACAGTCTGTTCTCCGGAAACCGCCTCTTTCATTGCCAACAATATAACTTCCCCGGTAAACATATACATTAAGATAGACACCGGATATCACCGCACAGGACTGTATCCCGAAAATACTCAGGTTATAGATGCTATTCTGGATGTGGTAAATAGCTCTGATAAGCTGAAATTTACCGGCTTCCTTGTTCACAGTGGCGAAACATCAAAAGTAAGATCGAGGGAGGATGTGGAAAAGATTCATGTTGATTCACTCAAAAAGCTGTCTGAACTGAGAAGAAGATACGAGAATAAGTGGCCGGGGATGATAATCTCAACAGGTGACACACCGACAGCTGTATTGATGGAGGATTTCACCGGTATTGATGAGATAAGGCCGGGAAAGTTCGTTTTTTTTGACCTGACTCAGCATTATGTAGGTGCATGCAGTATATCCGGGATCTCTATAGTTATGGCATGCCCGGTTGTGGCAAAACACCCTGAGCGCAAAGAAATAGTAATTTACGGGGGTGCCATTCACTTTTCCAAAGACGAACTGATACTGCCTGACGGAAAACGTGTTTACGGACAGGTAACAGAGCTAACGGACAATGGGTGGTCGGATAAGCCTGTTAAAGGGGCCTATCTTTGTGATCTTTCGCAGGAGCATGGCATAATCAGGGGAAGCGACGAGTTTTTTGAAAAAACCGTCCCGGGAATGATACTCGGAATTATTCCTGCACGGGCTTGCCTGTCGGTTAATCTAATGCAGGGACCTGTAACTACCGATAATGAAAAGATAGACCATTTTTCAACCGTAAAAACACAATATGGTGCCTGAAGGAATAAATAAAACAAATCTTTCAGATGGCACTGAAAGAAATTTTTCACAGGTTAACCCGTTTTCATAAATACTAAAAAAGGAGGCTCCATGGAATACAACTATTTATGTCCGAAATGCAGAAGCAACCTCAACCTGCACCACAGAATCATTTTTGCAGTCAAAAATGAAAAAGACGAAAGAGGTTTGATGCTTCTTGATCCCAGGCTGGGTCATTACGACAGCGAAACACATCCCGGTTACCATATTCTGGAGGGGGAGAAAGTGGAATTTATGTGTCCTATCTGCCATGTCAGCCTGACTGCAAGCGAGATAAACGACAACCTTGTGAAGTTGGTTATGATTGAGAACGAAAACAAAGAGCATGAAGTTTACTTTTCAAGGGTAAAAGGTGAAAAAAGCACATACTGGTTTACTCCTGAGAGCTTTAAACCTTTTGGGGATGACGCGGACAAATACCTGGAGTTTTTTAAATCGTCCAAAAAATACAGCGGACTTTTATAAAATATTTAACCTCAGGGAATATTTTTATCAGTCAGCTTTTCTGTTCAAATGCAGTAGAAGTTGCTCTTTCGCCTGCGCGAGGGAAAATTTTAACTATTTTATTAATTCGATGGGGAAAATGAGCAAAACATCTCTTTTCTGGATTGCAGCGGTTATAATAACAGTATTTTCGGCAGTTTTTCAGCGTTATACAGGTCCCACCCACCCCAAAAGAGTTTCGGTAACAGTAGAAGAAGAGAAATGGTCTTTCCGCCTTACAAGGAGTCATACAACCGACAGGGATTTTTTCATCAGCCTTGACGATGCCCCTTTATCTGTGAAAGGAGAGGTTTTTTACCGGAGATATCCTACGGATGATGAATGGTCGAAGGTATCACTTGAAAGAGAGGGTGATGATCTTGTTACGCGACTTCCGGTGCAACCGGCCGCAGGTAAACTGGAATACTACCTGGCACTGGAATCGGGAGGTGAAAAGATAAAGCCTGTAGACAATGATACGGTTGTAATACGTTTCAAAGACCCTGTTCCTGCAGGGTTTCTTCTTCCGCATGTGCTTTTTATGTTTATTGCAATGCTTTTGTCCAATTTAACCGGACTAATGGCAGTGTTCAGGGACAAACGGTTCAGGCTTTATTCTCTCCTCACCCTTTCATTTCTTATTGCCGGGGGGATGATACTGGGACCAGTAATCCAGAAATATGCTTTCGGCGATCTGTGGACAGGATTCCCTCTTGGCAGGGATCTGACTGACAACAAAACCCTTGTTGCCGTAATTGCATGGACAGGCGCAGTTTTTCTAAACCTTAAAAAAGAGCGCCGCTGGGCAGTGGTTGTTGCAGCATTGGTGCTTCTGATAGTGTATTTCATTCCTCACAGTATAATGGGTTCGGAACTGGATTATGAAACCGGCGAGGTAATTACTGGTCAGCTTATCTGATTTCTCAGGGAGGCCTCTC
>SL_3KL_010_SEDDRAFT_10000913_pt1 | contig 26098 bp, 22 predicted proteins | sample SodLakKL_010_SED_2_FD_10381 | JGI IMG/M metagenome (IMG submission 10381) | reverse complement strand
TTTTAAGACCTCGTTTTCACGAAATGTCTTATCTTTTACTGCCTGGCTGATTTTTACCAGGTCCTGGTAGACGATCCTTCCTGCTCCCATGTTCAGGTGACCTACCTCTGAGTTGCCCATCTGGCCCTCAGGCAGCCCCACGTCTTTACCCGCTGTTTTTAGCAGGGTATGCGGGGCGGACTTATAGAGGCTTTTAGTAAAAGGAACATTTGCATGATGGATGATGTCCGCATTGCTTTCATCTCCTTTGCCCCATCCATCAAGTATGATTAACATTACTTTTTTGTTTTCCATAATTATTGAGGTTAAGTTTAAGGTTAAGGTTGAGGTTAAGGTTGAGGTTGAATGCCGGGGTATGTTGTGCTGATTAACCGGTGCTGCGAATGGCTTCCACGGGGTCGAGCTTTGCTGCAGTCCATGCCGGGACAAATCCGGAGACCAGGCCGATTATTGCCGAGACATTTATTCCCAGCATGATGTTGGAAAAACTGAGCACAAAGTTAAACTCAAATATCTGAGATACCAAAGCTGTGCCTCCGTATACGAGTAACAACCCAATGGCGCCTCCCATCACACTCAGGAATACTGCTTCAAACAGGAACTGCCCCAGGATGAAAGATTTTTTTGCTCCCAGTGCTTTCTGGATGCCGATTATGCTGGTTCGTTCCCTTACCGACACAAACATGATGTTGGCAATACCGAAGCCGCCCACCAGGATCGCGAAGCTGCCTATGATCCAGCCTGCAATGGTAACGATGGCGAATAATCCTGCAAAGCCTTCTGTGAGCAAGCTGGTTTCATTGAGTGAAAAGTTGTTGTCAGCTGCTGGTGGCAGGCGCCGGATGGATCGCATCACCCCGGTGAGCTCGTCCGCCATCTCGGCATTGCTTATGCCGGGACGAGCTTTGGCCATGATAAAGGGGTTGAAGCGGTCAAGGTTGACATTAATGAATTGTGACATGTAGTTAATCGGGAGGATCACGGATTCATCGTGACTGTTTCCAAAATCACCAATGCCTTCTTTCTCAAAGACACCTATAACTGTAGTATTATGGCCAAATACCCGGATATTTCTGCCTACGGGGTCAATGCCCGGGAAAAGGTTTTCTGCCAGGTCAAAGCCTATAATGGCCAGGTTTCGTCCTGCCGAAGACTCTGAGTCTGTAAAAAACCTGCCATCTGCCAGGTCAAAGTTGCGCACCTGGTTATAATCAGCAGATACACCCACCACGCTGACATTTTCTGCAGTGGCACCCAGATAGTCTATCCGACGGCTGGTGGAAGCCAGAAAGGCCGATGATTCAACTGTTTGTGAACGGCTTTGCAACTCTTCCATTTCAGCAAGTTCGGGTACCGGTCTGCCTGCATATTCCCACCACTGGAAATCAGTACTAAACTCCCAGGGCCATTTCTGAATGTATATCACATTATCACCGAGTGTGGCAATGCTTGTCCTGATCTGGCGTTCGAGCGAATCCACCACAGAGAAAACGGAGATGATGGAAAAAATCCCTATGGTGATACCCAGTAATGTCAGGATGGTACGAAGCTTGTTTGCCACTACCGATGTAATGGCAAAAGCGGCACTTTCCCTTAAAAGTTTAACAAATAAAATCATTCTCCTTCCTGTGTTTGGTTTTGGATGGTGCGCATCAACTCAGTAGCATAAACGAATTCATTCAGCTGTTTGTTGCAGGTATGCAGGACGTCATCCTTGCTGCCAGTCCACCATAGATCTCCTTTATGAATAAAAGCTACCGTATCACCTATCTCCATAACGCTATTCATGTCGTGTGTGTTCACTACGGTGGTGATGTTAAAGTCGTGGGTTATCTCACTGATAAGCTTGTCAATCAGGATAGCCGTTGGGGGATCCAGCCCTGAGTTGGGTTCATCACAAAACAGGTATTTGGGCTTTATTGAGATCGCCCTGGCAATGGCGACCCGTTTTTTCATCCCGCCGCTAAGCTCTGAAGGTAAAAGCCCATGAACAGCTCCAAGGTTTACCCTGTCGAGACAGAAGTCTACCCTTTTCTTTTTTTCTGTACGCGACATCCGGGTAAACATGTTCAGTGGAAAGGTGATGTTGTCTTCGACTGTCATGGAGTCAAAAAGCGCAGCACCCTGGAAAAGCATACCCATCTCCTTGCGGATTACCTTTCGCGCTTTAAATCCCATGGCAGAAAAATCCCGGTCATCATAAAATATTCTTCCTTTGTCTGCTTCCAGCAGGCCTACCAGGCATTTCATGAGCACTGTTTTCCCGGAACCACTGCGACCTATGATCAGGTTGGTCTTTCCCTGTTCGAAATGCAGTGTAACATTTCTCAGGACGGGCTTATCATCCTCAAAATATTTCCATATGTTTTCTGTCCTGATCATGCAAGCAATATTTGTGTCAGAATAAGGTTGAACAAAATGATATAGATGCTGCTGAATACTACTGCTTTAGTGCTTGAATGCCCGACCTGCAAAGCACCGCCCCGGGTATAAAACCCAAAATAACCAGATACAGAAGCAATGATAATGGCAAATATGATTGTTTTAACGAGTGCATACAGGATGTCAAACTGTGAGAACTCGAACAATATCCCGTAGGTAAAGTTGCTTAGTGGTACTACATCTGTCAGTGCTGCTGCCATGTAGCCCCCGGATATTCCCAGGAACATGCTGATTATGACCAGGGCAGGGTTGATAATTACCGAGGCTATGACTTTGGGCAATATAAGGTAACTGGCCGCATTCACCCCCATTACTTCAAGCGCATCAATTTGCTCTGTAACACGCATAGTGCCAATCTCCGAGGCGACCCTTGATCCCACTTTGCCTGCCAGGATCAGGCTGATTACCGTTGGGGAGAATTCCAGGATGATGGCCTGGCGTGTTGCGAAACCTATGGCATAGGCGGGCAACAGGGGGTGGTCCGTATTAAACGCCGTTTGTATGGTGACCACGGCACCCATGAACACAGATACTATGGCCACGATTCCCAGGCTGTCAAGTCCCAGATAGTCCATCTCTGCAATGACTTGCCTGCGGTAAATGGATGTTTTCTCTGGTTTTTGAAGGATCAGCCATAGCAAAACAAAATATCTGCCGATATGGTAGAAAAGCTTCATCCTGTGATCGTTTATGACCCGCTAAATTACGGATTATTTAATGATAACAGCCAACAAAAACCGGTAAAACCTACACCGAAACCCGGTATTTTTATTAATTTTGACACGCTTTTGCATCAGGAGATTATTTGGATCAAACATTAAAACGTGGTTGTCTGCAATGAATCTGCCATTAAATGAAGCGTTATCTTATCATGTACCCGAAAATGCAGTGGATCATGTGACCAGGCTTGTTAAAAAAAGCAGGATACAGCTAAGGATTACCAGGCAGCGTGTGACAAAGTTTGGCGACTTCAGGCCTTCACAGAACGGTCATCCACACAGGGTTAGCGTCAATGGCAATCTGAACAAATACGAGTTCCTTCTTGTCTTCCTTCATGAGGTGGCGCATTTGCGTGTATATCAATCCTGTGGCAAATTTGCCAAACCGCATGGCAGGGAATGGAAGCAGTCTTATGGTGAGCTTATCAGGGAATTCATTGATCACGGGTGTTTTCAGAAGCATCTTGCTGAGGTATTACTGAAATACAGTTATCATGTAAAATCCGCCGGTATTGCCAATACCGAGGCGGCTAAAATTCTCAGATGCTTTGATGATCATCGGGAGTCGGATAACTCCTGGAAGTTCCTGGAGGAACTTTCGATGCAAGGATCTTTTCAAACCCGCAACGGAAGACTTTTTCGAAAAACGGAAAAATTGCGGACCCGTTACAAATGCCTCTGCCTTAAAACCAACAGCGTGTATCTGATACATCAGGATGCAAGGGTTTTCCCGGTTCATGTACCTTTATCATAACCAGTATTTTAATATAATTAAAAACAGATACCAGAAAGAGATGAGCAAAGACAATTATGTAGTAATAATGGCAGGGGGAGTTGGTGAGCGTTTTTGGCCCATGAGCCGCGAATCGCGTCCTAAACAATTCATTGACATCCTGGGAACAGGAAAAACCTTGCTGCAGCAAACGTATGAACGGTTTAAACCTGTTTGCCTTCAGGAAAACATTTTTATTGTCACCAATAAAAAATACAAGCGTTTGGTGATGGAGCAGCTTCCTGAGCTGGCAGAGGAGCGTCTGATTTGCGAGCCGGCGCGTAAAAATACAGCTCCCTGTATTGCTTACGCAGCTTATAAGATACACGACCTGAACCCTTTGGCTAAAATTGTCATGGCTCCGTCTGACCATATTATTCTCAAAGAAGAGGTATTTGGTGACATCATTCGTTCAGCTTTTGATGCAGCTGCCAAAAACAACAGGCTTTTCACCCTGGGCATTACGCCAAGCCGGCCTGACACCGGTTACGGATACATACAATTTCAGGATGATTCAGAGTATCCCGGGGAAGACCGGCTCAAGAGGGTTAAAACTTTTACAGAGAAGCCTGACAGGGAGTTGGCTGAAAGTTTTATTGACAGCGGGGATTTTTTATGGAACAGCGGGATATTTATATGGTCGGCAGAGGCTATAATCAGTGCCTTTGAACAATATCAGCCTGAAATCAGCTATGTATTTCGTGATGCCCTGGGAAAGTATAACACACCGGAAGAGCAGGCATACATGGATGTAGCTTATACAGCCTGTAAAAGTATCTCCATTGATTATGCCATTATGGAGAAGGCTGACAATGTATATGTTTTTGTATCAGACCTGGGCTGGTCAGATCTGGGTACCTGGGGTGCACTTTTCGATGCCAGGCCAAAAGACAAAAATAACAATGCCGTGTTGGGGCGTAAGGCCATGTTGTACGACAGCAGAAATTGTATCATCAATATTCCCGAGGAAAAACTTGTGATAATACAGGGGCTTGATGATTATATCGTATCAGAGGCTGATAATGCCTTACTGATATGTAAAAAGTCGGAGGAACAACAGATCAGGAAATTTGTTAACGACATCAAATTAAAAAAGGGAGACGAGTATATTTAGTTCCGCGAGCATATTTTGTTCCATTCCTCAGGAATAAAAAAAAGCCAACAGTTACGTTGGCTTTTTTTATTACCTAAGGGTTTTTGTCTTAGTCCCTCATGCCGGCGACTTCTCCACGCAGGGTGGAGTAGTTCACCCTGAGGGCATTTACTAACCTTAATTCTTGTTTTACATCGGTCACGATACCCATCTTGGTGTCTCTGTCGACTTTGAGTGAAGTCGTCATCAGCGGTCTTTCAGCCTCTGATGTTGCCTGTCTTTCAGACTCAATAAAGGATGCGATATCATCAACCGAGGCAAAAGAGTCGTACAATTGTATTCGGGGCTCAGTTCCAAAAACCTGGGATTGGAGGGGTTCACCGATATAGATAAAACTCACGAGGGAGCGCCTTTCCAGCTGCTGTATTTCTGTTGCTGCTGGCAGGGATGTTCTTACGTAGAGTGTTGTTTCTCTCATCACGGTAGTTACCATGAAGAAGAAGAGCAACATGAAGATAATGTCGGGCAAAGATGCTGTGTTGATCTTTGGCGTTTTTTTGCTGACTTCTTTTTTAAATCTTGACATATGTTTACCCTCCTACATCTTTTGGTTCCGCTTCAGAGATTGCCATGGGCACTTTTTGCCTTACGGCATTTACCTGGTCCTCTATGGTAAGGTCACGAAATGCACGTCCAAAGTAGTCTCTGGACACCCGGTCNCGTATTTCACGTACGGCNGCTGCCAATTCGTTCTGGACAGCAATATACATTTCATATGAGGTGCCTCTGTCATTCTGAAGCGAGATAATTCCCCGTGAAACTTCCACATCGCCGAGGAGTTCAATATATCTTTCCTCTTTAGCGGGCATGTTTGGGTCATTCTCTTCGTTTAACAAAAACTCTTTTGCTCTTTCTCTGAGTGTTTCAATATTGCCAGGTTCGCCTTCAACCAGCAGGCGGTCTTGTGCGTCAACAAGGACGACAAAGACGTTACGTTCCCTTACCGGTGGGGGTTCTGGTGCGTCGGGATCAATAGGGGGCGGCAACATCCTGTTGATTCCTGTGTCAACGTCCATCGTGGTAGTTACCAGGAAGAAAATCAACAGGAGGAAGGCGATGTCTGCCATTGATCCGGCATTGATCTCAGGGGTCATTCTAGCCATAGAAAGATCTCCTATTTAGGTGTTTGTTATTATCTGAAATATTTGGATACCTCCGTAAAGATGGCGGCTAACACGCCCAGACCTATCAGGATCATGGTGGCGTGAATGCCTCCTCCTACCCATTGTGACACGGTGGGGGTTGCGGTTTCATAGGCTTCGCTTGTAGCTATGGCATATGAAAAGAGAATAATAACCACTAATACCCCTATCCCGATCAGCGTTGGTACGGCTTTCCGAATGTTTCCAACCATATGGACAATCGAAAAGATCAAGGCTGCAAGTGCTGCTATGGCCAGAAGGCCATAGGTCACAAACATTGCAATATTTATTACCGACTCGTTCATATTATGAAAGGGTTTTGGTTATTTTTTGTATTTAATTAGGATATCCATGAAAGAGATGGTGGCATCTTCCATTGTGTTGACCATGCTATCCACCTTGGAAACGATATAGTTGTAAAAGATCTGCAGGATAACAGCCACAATAAGACCGAATACGGTGGTAAGAAGTGCCACTTTAATACCATCGGCTACAATGGTGGGTGAGATGTCACCGGCACGTGCGATCGCGTCGAAAGCGCCGATCATACCGATTACTGTACCCATAAATCCAAGCATAGGTGCGATAGCGATGAAGAGGGATATCCATGTAAGGTTCATCTCCAGACGTCCCATCAGGACACTTCCATAGGAAACGATAGACTTTTCCACTACTTCCATGCCCTCGTTATATCTGTCAAGTCCCTGGTAATAGATGCTGGCCACAGGTCCGCGTGTATTTCTGCATACCTCTTTGGCTGCATCAACACCACCAGTTTTCAGTGCATCTTCTACTTTGTTGAGTAGTTTTGTTGTGTTGGTGTGGGCGAGGTTCAGGTAAATGATACGCTCAACGCAAAGGCCCAGTCCAATGATCAAACACAACAGGATGATGCTCATAAACATAGGACCACCTTCCATAAATTGTTCTTTCAGGACGTAGTGGAAGGTCTGGTCTTCATCAACTTCAGGGGCCAGTTCCTGATCCATTACATCTGCAGGGTCGACTTCGGGTTCCTGATCCACATCAGCAACTTCTTCCGTTTCTGCTTCCTGTACAGGCATATCAGCCAGCACAAAGGTGTTTAAACCAAAAGTAAGCATCCCTGCTACTGTCAATAAGACGAATAATTTTTTCATAACTGATTCTGTTGGTTTTTGTTTTAACGATAATGGTTTAATTACAAAAGTTGTTTACGGTTTAGGTACTTAATCAAAAGTAGCGGAGAGAAAGGGATTCGAACCCTTGATCCGCTTTAGGCGGATACACGCTTTCCAGGCGTGCGCCTTCGACCACTCGGCCACCTCTCCCTTAATGTATCAACGCCCGTAGCCTTATTTTACAGGCTGCTAAAATACAAAAAAAATACAACTGCACGTTTTTTTGTTTTTTTTATTTTTTAAAATAAAGGTCAAACAAAAACCTTGAAAGTCAATACAAATGGTTTGTGTTCGGCATTTCAGAACTATCCGGGAGACCGATCTTGTAGTTGCCCGGATAGTTCTGTCACAAAAAAAATGCCATTATTTTAATACTGAAAGTGCTTTTTCAACTGCGTCAAACATGGGTTGGTTGCTAATCTGCTGTTCCACAGCTTCATTCATCCAGTGCTTCGGGGTTAGCTTGCCGATCGAGAAGATCCTTAACTCCTCTTTGGCGAAATCTTTATCCCTGATATAATCTTCCAGCTGGAACATGATCAGTCTGCCATAAGGGTAGTTGGAAAGATAAAGTGGTGACTGGATCATGTGCGAATAGATCGCGAGCAAAGGGATATCAGCTATGCCAAAAACGTCAGCATAATATTCATTCCAAACCTCTTTGGCCATGTGGATCGTAGCTTCCTTCAGTTCGCCCGGGGTTGCTTCCGGGTTGTCGTACAGCCATTTCCATACATTCATGTCTACGAGTGAAACACCCATCATTTCATAATTGTCCCAGAATACGTCGAGCACCTCCAGATGTTCCTGCATGGGGTCTTCCTGGGTGATGCCAAGGAATTCAAGATCACGTCGCTGATACATGAAAGCGAGGGCTTCCGTAAATGCCGTGTTTGGAATGCCATTGATGAAATAGTTGTCTACAAAACGGGTGCTGATGGTTTGTTCCACATTGTGGCCAAATTCGTGAATCGCAATGTTATAGCCTTTGTAGTCCATGCCGTCTGCACCGATGCGGGTTCTCAGGTGCGATGGCTTACCATGCATGGATGACCGCCAGGCATGTCCGGAGCCTCTGGCTGCATCTACCTCGATGCGTTCCGCAATAAAATCTGCCATCTCCGCCGTATGACCAAGCTCACGAAGTATTCGCGGAAGGTCATCATTCAGTGCATCTGCATCCGGATACCGGCCGCGGGTAATTTCGTCCAGCTCTTCTTCAGAGATTCCGGCCCTTCCTTTGAACCCGTCATACCAAAGATCATAAGGTCTGAGGTCTCTGCCCAGGCGTTCCCGGATAAGGTCAGCCGTTTGCCTCAGAAGTGGTGAGGCAGCGTATTCGCGGAACAGTTCCTCTACTTCTTCCTGGGGAATCTCCATCCCACTGTCAAAACTCCTCTTTATATATGTATCCTGCTGGGGGTAATAAGGATCCATCTGGCTGAGTCCTTTAAAAATATTCAGAAGGTGGGCATAACGTCGTTCACCTTCAGGCTCGGCGTCAACGGGCTCACCATTTTTCCATACTTCATTGGAGTAAGGGTTCCAGGTATAGTCATCGTTGTTGATCACCTTTTTTGGGATGTCCTGGTTGATAATATTGAGCATCACCTGGTACAACATTTCCTTTTTCTCATTGCCACCAGGTTGTCCGTAATTGGATCGGATCTCGTCGCGAATGTTCCAGTGCGCCAACAGTTTCATGCCTTCAGGAAACAAGGCTTCCCCTTCATCGTTGCGCAGTTTGCCTGCATATATATTGTATTCTGAAATGTACAGGCTTACATTGCTGCTGATTTGGCCGTACTCCTGGTTGAGACGGGAGGGCACCCTGGCTGTAAAGTAATCTCCCAGCCGGGCATAGCCCCATTGGCGGTCGGTCCAGTCAGCACCATATTCATTTTTCTCATCAAGCGTGTATTGTGGGAAGTTTAGTGCAATGGTAAAAGCGATCTTGTTGTCGTAGAAATCGCCCTGGATGTGTGCTGCCGGACTGTAGGCGCCGAACATCTGGTCGATGCGGTGAATGGGTCCGCGATCTTCATGCAGTTGCCTTCTCAACTCCAGGGAGATGCGGTTCATATACCCATTGAGATGCTCAAAATAATGAGCCAGTCTGTCGAAGACCATGTCAAGCTCTTCCTGATCGCCGATGAATGATTGCATACAGAAGTTTTTGAAATCTTCTGTTGATCCGTCGTCAATCCTCCACAGTGAGGCTGCCTGGGTTACGCCCCGCCGGATGCGGTCAGCATGTTCTTCGCCATGTTGCGCGGTAAGGTCTTCAATAATTTCTTCCATGGTAACTGAATCTATGGGTGTGAGGTCTGTAGAGTCAGGCGCTGGTTCGCAGCCAGCCATGATCCACAAGGCTAAAAAGGCAAATATGAGCCGTTTCATGATGGTGTATGTTTAGTAAATAATCGATTCGACAGGGGCAAAGATAAAAAAAGGTATGAAAGTTTAGGATATTCAATTATTTAGACTGTATGACATTTTTTATGTCATGGGTAAGCATAAAGATTCCCGGCAGGATAATCAGTGTGAGTATAGTGCCAAACAACAATCCTCCGATTACCGTGAGTGCGAGGGGTTGCAATAACTCGCCACCTGCACCCAGGGCAAGTGCCAGAGGCAGCATGCCGAAAATGGTGGTCAGCGTGGTCATGAGTATAGGCCTTAATCTGATGGCTCCTGCTTCTGCTATAGCTTCCCCGGGTGGGGTGCCATCATCGGTTATTCTGTTGGCAAAGGTCACCAGCAGGATGGCATTATTAACGAGAATGCCTACAAGGAAAATGAGGCCAAGCAGGACGGGTGCGCTGAGTGCTGTATTGGTAAGGAACAGGATCAATGCCACACCAATGACTGCAAACGGGATGCTGGTCAGAATGACCAGCGGGCTGCTTACTCTTTCATATTGTATTGCCATGACCACAAAAACGAAGAATACGGCAAGGATTATGGCAAGCCGCATAGAACGGTTTGTTTCGGATATGGCTTCAGCGGCTCCTCCGTAAACGAGGCTGTAGCCTTCAGGAAGATCCAGGCCTTTCAGCTCTTCCTGTACCTTTTGTTGTACTTGTCCTACGGTGGCTTCCTGTGGATTTACCGTAGCATTCACCCGTACGATGCGTATCTGATTGAGGCGTTCTATGTGGGCAGGTCCCATTTCTTCATGAAATTCGGCAATGCTGCCCAGGTTGATGTGCTGCCCTTCGGCATCGAAAAGGGGCAAGTTGGCCATGTTTGCTGAAGAGCCTGTCAGGCTTCGGGGCATACGCACCCTGATGTTGTATTCAAATCCCCCCGTTACATACTTTGTAGGCACGGTTCCATCTACGGCGGCTTGTATGGCCTGGCCTGCCATAGCTGAAGAGATGCCCATGTCGGCAGCTTTCTCGTTATCGAGGCGGATAATTAGCTGGGGTATGCGTTCATCCCTCCCAATCTGCATGCTTCCGATCCCCTCGGTGTTTTGCAGGCGGGACAGAATTTGGCGTGCGGTGTTTTCCAACACTTCCAGGTCTTCGCCCACCACGCCCACGGAGATGTCATCATCAACCACTGATGTGCGCAATCCTTCGATTCGCGGGCCGCGGATTCGTTCCTGGGTGAATACCAGTCCTGTTTCTTTTACTTTGGCTGCGAATTCATTCACCCAGCGTTCTGCCGGATAGCCGCGCCTTTGTCCCGGAGGCACCAGCTGCACTACCATGTCGATCATTCCGCCCCGGATACTAAGCTGGCCGCCCCGGAAATAGCCTCCGGCGGTGGCATAGTAGATGTCTACCCAGGGCATCTCCCTGATGGCTTCTTCAATGATAATGGCGGCTTCCTGTGTTGGCTCGGGAGCTGTTCCCAGGGGCAATACGAAGCGCATGGTGATGCGCCCGTCGTCTACAGGGGGTAAAAATTCGCTTCCCAGTTGCTGCATAGACCAGATGCTTCCTGCCAGCAGGACTGCAGCAGCAAAAAGAATGACATAGCGCCGCCGTATCATGGCAGGGATAAACTTTTTGTAATAGCCTGCCAGCTGTTGGATGCTGTTTTGCAACTTACCGGGTTGTTTCTCTTCGTAGCTTTGTTGCGCCTTCTTTGCCGTAATCACATAAAGTGATGGTACCAGCGTAACTGCTGAAAGCAATGCCGAAAGCATGGCAAAACCTATGGTGAGGATAAGCTCACGAAAGATTAACGCTGCCAACCCTGTAAGCAGGAGGAATGGCAGGACGGCTGCCAGATTGGTTGTTGTTCCGGCTATAACAGCAGAAAGCACTTCGCCTGATCCGTCCCTGGCGGCTTGTAGTGGGGGCTTCCGGAGTTGTTGATGGTGACGGAATATGTTTTCCAGCAGGACCAATCCGTTGTCAATTAGCAATCCCACGCCAAGCGCCATCCCACCAAGGCTCATAACGTTCAGGGTGAGCCCTGCTGCGGTCATAAGCAAAAAGGTGGCTACGATAGCCACCGGCAAGGTAAGTCCTATGATCAATGACTTTCTGATGTTCCCCAGGAAAATAAAAATGATAAGCATCGCCAGAAGCCCTCCTGCAATGGCTGCTGTTGCCACTGAGCGTATGGAGGCACGGATAAAAAAGGATTCATTCCGTATGGTATCCCAACTGATCTCTGGTGGGATAAAGCCTGAGGCTTCCAGTTCTTCAAGTGTTTCGGCAAGACCGTCAATAACTTCCACAGTGTTGGCATCGGGTTGCTTCATGATGGTGACCTGCACGGCATCCTGTGCGTTATGCCTGGCAAACAGGCGCTGCTCGCGATGGCTGTCGGTTACCGTGGCTATCTGTGAAAGACGTACATACTTGCTGCTCCCGGGTAGCATGATGATGGTGCTGCCTACATCAGCGGCATCCTCATAGCGGTGCTCTGTCCGTGCCAGAATATCATATTCGCGGGAAGTGACGTTGCCGGATGCTATGTCCACATTGCGTTGTTGAATGGCCGTCGTGATATTGCCCATATTTAATCCGTATGAGCGCATTAGTTCCGGATCTACTTCCACATCAATCTCCCTTTCCCTTCCTCCGGCTACTTCGATGGTGCCTGTACCCCTCACTGTGAGCAGTTGAGGCACCAGGCGCTGGTCGATCCATTGCCGGAGATCTACGGATGACATTATTGGAGAGCTAAAAGCAAGTTCAAAAATGGGTTGTTGTGAAGGGTCCATTTTCATGAGCCTGGGCGGATCAATGCCATCAGGTAACTCTGCGCGCGCTCTTTCCAGCTGGCGGGCTGCGTCTTGCAAGGCCAGGTCGATATCGGTACCTGCATCAAAGAACATCTCGATGTAGGAGCGTCCTTCAGAAGCCCTGCCATGCAGATCTGCCAGATTTTCCGTGGCTGACAGGTTTCGTTCCAGAACCCTGGTGACCTGCTCCTCAATTACCTCAGGGGTTACACCGGGATAGTTGACTACCACACGCACATGAGGGTAGTCCACCTCGGGAAGCAAACTTACCGGCAGTCTTCCTGAAAACAATAATCCAAGCACTATGACAACTGCCGTAAGAGACATCGTCGCAACAGGCCTCGCAATGGCCCAGGTAGAGATATTTGAGGATGATTTTGTGCGCATATTGTTTTGTTCTTATAGACTAATGATGATCAACTGATGTTTTTTAAATCAGCCTGGTCAGAGGATATATGCATGTGTTAACAAAATACAAGTGTATATCCGGCAATGTTCAGTTTTTTATGCAAGTTAATCCCTGAATCCGTGTCTCCTGAACCGGCCGTGCACTTCTACGGGTGAATCCTCGTCAAGGTTTTCCAGGTTTGCAGCAGCAACTTTTTCTCCGGCTTCGAGACCTGAAATGATCTCTACCCAGCCATCACGCCGAATACCTGTTTCAACGCGACGCCGGGTCACCCTTTCGTCGATGATTACAAAAACAAAAGCTTCTTCTTCCTCTGTTATCAGACTTTCCGGAGGGATGGCCAGTACGTTATCCCGTTGTTGCGTTACAAAATGCAGGCGGGCAAGATAGCCCGGGTATATCCTGCGGGAGCTTGCAGCCTGGTCTATTTCCACCTCTACAGTAAACAGCCTTGTGAGAGGATCGGCGGCAGGAAAAATTCGCCGGATGTTGCCCTTTAAGGTGTCGCCGGGAAAAATATCAAAACCGAGTTTGACCTCCTGGCCTTTTTCCAGATGTACCACATCGCTTTCGCTTAAGCCTGGCCTTATAACCAGTAGTTTGTGGTCTTCTATGGTGAAAAGGCGTTGGTTCTCAGAAACGGTGGTTCCCACTTCAATAAGGCGGTCGCTGACGATGGCATCAATTGGAGCATGTATTTGCCCCAGGTCTACTTCAACCTCCCAGAGGTGTGCTTCTGCCTTTGTTTCTTCAAGCTCTCTGGCGATGGCTTCAAACTCTGCTTCAGGGATGACATCATTTTCGTACAGCTGCTTTGTGCGATTGTAGCTTTTTTGTATTTGTTGCAGTGTTGCCCTCACCTTGCGCAGCTGTGCTTTCTGGCGTCGCGTATCCATACGGGCGAGCAGATCCCCGGCACGTATCTGGTCTCCTTCCTCAAAAGCCACCTCTTCAATTAATCCCCCGGTACGTGCCGTGATGTATATACGCTTGTAAGCCACCACAGGGGCTGTTACTTCCCGGCGAACGGAAAGGTCTCTCACCTCAGCCTCAGTATAGGCAACAGGGATGGCCTCACTGCTCTTTTCATCCACTGCCGGTCCGCCGCAGGCAGTGAGAAGCAAAATGAGCGATATAGGAAACAACATATAATGTAATCTGATTAACTTTTGCATCTGTGTATAATTTTATATTTCGGTCAGATTGCCTGTCCCGTCCATACGGGAGAGCTCGCCATGCATTAATCATTGTCGTGTTTATCAATGAATTTGGCATGGCTGCGAATTCATAAAAGGTATTGTCTGACGCTTCTATGGTTATTTCGTTCTGCCACGAAAAACTTCCTTTACTTTTGCCATGAGCTCGTTGTAGACTCCCTGGCCGGATGCCACAATCTCTTTGTTGAAAACGTAATTACTGCCTTCAGAAAAGTCAGTAACCTTTCCGCCGGCTTCCTGCACTATGAGGCTGCCTGCTGCGACATCCCAGGGGTTGAGGCTGTATTCAAAAAAGGCTTCAAATCGTCCGCACGCAACATAGGCCAGATCCACTGCTGCGCTGCCAATGCGCCGCACGCCATGCGTGTTACGCAAGCACCAGGTAAAAAGGTCCATGTATTTATCTAAAAGGGAGTAGTCATAATAAGGGAACCCGGTAGCCAGCAAGCTATCGTCCAGCAGCCCGGCAGCTGATACCCGGATGGAGCTTTCATTGAGATAGGCTCCTCCACCCTTCCATGCATAGAAGCACTCATCGTGATTGATTTCATATACCACTCCTAATACAACCTCTTCATGATGCATGAGGGCAATGGAAACACTAAAACAAGGGAGACCATGAATAAAATTAGTAGTACCGTCGAGGGGATCAACCACCCAGCGGTAATCTTTGCCTTTTTTCTGAATGCTTTCTTCTTCAACGATAAACCCTGCCTCGGGCAAAAGCTGCTCCAAAGCCTTTACTATACGTTTTTCTGCTGTGGTATCCACATGGGTAACATAGTTGTGCAGGCCTTTGGTTTCAATGTCAGATCCCCTCAACCTGGGAAGCTCCGCACGTATGTAGGCACCTGTGTCCTTTGCCACATCACAAACATGCATGCATAATTGTCTGTATTCTATCATAACAAAATGTTTTCAATGCCTTGCAGCGCAGCCTTTGGCTGTTGGTTTCATATTCCGGCACACAGCCCGGGTGCTGTGTCTGCAAACCAAAAATCGTAAATCTTTATATAATATAAACTCCTTTTTCATCAGTGGTGTTCAAAACGACCTCTTCAATGGTGTTTGTTTTTTCCGGGTTGTATGGGGTTTTTGTCCTGATATAATTCTCTGTAAAACCATACATAAAGGTATCCTGCTGTTCTTTTTCCCAGAGTACTTTTGTTTTTAAGCCCTGGCAGGCCTTGATAAACCCTTGTTTTTTTTCCCGGGAAAGCTGTTGAAGTTTTTGTGACCTCTCTTTGCTGACGGCCGGGTTTGCTGCTTCCATTATGCGGCTTGCCTTTGTGTTTTCTCTTTCACTGTAAGTAAACACATGCAGATAAGAGATGTCCTGCATGGATATAAAATCATATGTTTCCCGGAAAAGCGCTTCTGTTTCACCGGGAAAGCCTGCAATTACATCAGCGGCAATGCATGCATGGGGGAGAAGTTCGCGAATTTTGCTTATTCTCTCTGCAAATAATTCCGTATCATACTTTCGGCCCATGGCTTTCAGGATGGTGTCACTTCCTGACTGCAGGGGGATGTGAAAGTGGGGCATCAGCGTGGGCTCTGATGCTGCCAGTTCAATTATTTCATCACTCAGCAGGTCGGGTTCAACGGATGACAGACGGATGCGGTCAAGGCCTTCCATTTTTACGAGTTCCCTCAGGAGGTCAACGAATGACTCACCGTGGGGTTTGCCAAAGTCGCCTATGTTTACTCCTGTGAGGACGACTTCTTTCATGTCTGTGCCTGCAACAGACCGTGCTGTCTTCAGCGTTTCCCCGATGCTGTTGCTGCGGCTTCTGCCGCGGGCCATGGGGATGGTGCAATACGAACACATGTAGTCGCAGCCGTCCTGGATCTTAAAAAAGGACCGTGTACGATCATCCGATGAAAAACCAGGGATGAAAGTGTCCAGTTTGTCTTTTCCCCTGTTTGCTTGTGTGTTTTCAGAGGCCAGCATGCCGAGGTGGCCGGCAAGATCAAATTTTTCCTTGTTTCCCAGCACCATGGATACACCCGGTATGGAAGTAAGTTCTTCAGGTTTTATCTGCGCATAACAGCCCACTATAATGACATGCGCTTCCGGATTTAGTCTCATGGCTTTGCGGATCAGCTCCCTGCATCGCTTTTCTGCATTTTTGGTTACTGTGCAGGAGTTGATCACGTAAACATCTGCCCTTTCTTTAGGATTTACAATTTCATAACCCCGGGCAACCATATCCCGTGAGATGGAAGAGGTTTCGCTGAAGTTGAGTTTACAGCCAAGCGTATGAAAGGCCAGGGTTTTTCTGTTCATCTGTATATCAAAGCCACTGTGATCAAACAAAGTTACATAAATAAACATGCTGAGCCATGATAACTTTTCAGAAGTTGCTATGTGTTTTTTGGTCCGGTTCGCGTTGTAAAAAATAATGCGTTATCATCACAGGTTAAGGCACAGATAGGATGAAACTTTTCTGCAGTATTGTATCTTTGCGCTTTGAGCGTACAGCCATAACCGGAAGGTGAACATTTTAAAAGGAGATGTATGATGAAGAAACGAACGATTGTATTGATTGTGTTTTTGGGTATTGTTGTCGGCAATAATGTTTTTGCCCGGGGGTCTGACTTTAGTGATGCAAAAATTCTTGGCGCAGGATTTTCATTGAGCTACTCGTATGAATATCCATTTGGCAGGAGCCTCAGCATACCCCCATTGGTTGCTTACCTGGAAATAGGCATGCATGAATATGTTACGGTCGGTCCTTTTGTTGCTTTCAGCCGGTGGGATTACAGTGACAGGTCGCGTTCCTTCCTTACCGTCGGGGGACGGGGCAGTTTCCACCTTACGCCCTTTATTAATGACTGGTTTGATTCTGATATTGATGAGAGGCAGTGGGATATTTACGGTGCCATGGCTTCCGGTTTGAACTTCAGGCAATATGGCGCTTTCGAGCATCAGGATGAGAGTGGCTTTGGCCGGAATATCCGGTTCTTTCTTGGCCCCATCGTGGGCGCCCGTTATTACCTGGCAGAAGAAACGGCCGTGTATTCGGAACTTGGTGTTGGCCCCCTGGGAGCCCTGACGGTTGGTGTGTCCGTAAACTTATAAGCCAGCTATGATTGCCGAGAACTTTTTGGTGTATCTTGAAGAAGAAGCAGATCGTTTTGGTGGAGACCCTGGTGAACATTATGTGCTGAAAAAATCCCGGAATAGCTTCAAAAAGTGATTAGTGTGGAATATTTTCCATGCAGACCGATTTTTACCGGCAAATTCCCCAAATACATTATCTTTGCCTCCATCCGTAATGAAAGGACAGGATTATAACCCCTTGAAAGCTTGTTTTATGGTGGTTTGTAAAATATTTTTCCAGGCATTGGCTGCCATTCCAAATTAGTTGGATCTGGATATTCTGCGCGACAGTGCAGCCATTGTGGAAACGTATTTTGTAATAACCTTGGCAGGCTATTTTCAAGGGATTTTTTTTAGCAATTCACTCACCATTAAATTTATAGTTGATATGAAAAAATTATCTGTTATTGCGTTTGGAGGTAACGCTCTTCTTAAGAGTGGTCAGAAGGGAACCATCGACGAACAGGAGCAGAATGTGTATGACACATGTCAGCATCTGGTGCCTTTAATCAAAAAAGGTTACGACCTGGTTATCGGCCATGGTAATGGCCCCCAGGTAGGCAATGTGCTGCTGCAGCATGAAGCAGGAAATTCTGTATATGGATTGCCAAAGCAGCCGATCGATTTTTGCGTGGCAGAAACCCAGGGTTCCATTGGATTCATGATTGAGCAGCAGTTGCGTAATGTGCTTGCTGAACAGGGTATTGAGCGGAACATTGTAACACTGGTGACGCAGGTAGTGGTCGACAAGGAGGATGAGGCTTTTAAAAATCCCACGAAGCCAGTTGGCCCTTTCTATGATAAGGAAGAAGCCGATAAGCTGGCCAGGGAAAACGACTGGGTTTTCCATGAAGACCCCCGTGACCGCGGATGGCGCAGGGTTGTAGCTTCGCCCAGGCCTCTGGACATCCCTAACTGGACTGCAGTTGAGAAATTGGCCCGCGAGGGCAACATTGTCATTACCGTTGGAGGCGGCGGGATCCCTGCCTACATTGATGACAAAGGAAAAATTGTCGGCATAGATGCTGTTATCGATAAAGATCTGGCCTCTTCACTTCTGGCCAACCGCATCAAGGCCGATGAGTTTTGCATCCTTACAGATGTGCCCAATGTATACGTGAATTTCAATAAGCCCAACCAGGAAAAGCTGGAACGCATTTCGGTGAAAGATATCACTGAGCATCTCAATGCAGGGCAGTTTACGGAAGGCAGCATGGCCCCCAAAGTCCGTGCCTGTATTCAGTTTGTGGAGAACGGCGGAGAGGATGCCATCATCACCGAAGCAAAAGAATTAGGTATGGATGGAGCCGGTACAGTGATCCTGCCCTGATAAGGACACCACGAAGTCTTAACCTCAAATCCCGAATCGCTTCGCTCTCGGGACTTCGCTGCCGCTCAGCGTTAACCTTAACCTCAATCTTAATCTTAATCTTAACCTTAATCTTAATCTTAAACAAGGAGGACAAATCATGGCTTTTAATCTGAGAAACAGGAGCTTTGTGAAGTTGCTGGACTTCACGCCACAGGAAATCAAATTTTTACTCGAGATGTCTGTTGACCTTAAGAAGGCAAAATATGCCGGATATGAGCAACAGCGCCTTAAAGGCAAGAACATTGCTTTGATATTTGAAAAAGCATCCACGCGTACACGCTGTGCTTTTGAAGTAGCTGCCTTTGATCAGGGTGCCCTTGTTACTTATCTGGGCCCTACCGGTAGCCAGATCGGCAAAAAAGAATCTATGAAGGACACTGCCCGCGTGTTGGGACGTATGTATGACGGCATCGAATATCGCGGATTTGCCCAGACAATTGTGGAAGAACTCGCTGAATATTCAGGTGTACCCGTCTGGAACGGCCTGACCAATGAATTCCATCCCACGCAGATCCTGGCTGACTTCCAGACCATGATTGAGCACAGCGACAAGCCCTTGCACCAGGTTTCTTTCTGCTATCTGGGTGATGCCCGCAACAACATGGGTAACTCGTTGCTGATAGGTGCTGCCAAGATGGGTATGGACTTCCGTGCTGCAGCCCCAAAATCGGTACAGCCAAGCGAAGAGCTGGTAGCTCAGGCGCGCGAAATAGCCAAAGAAACCGGCGCTAAAATCACCATCACCGAAGATGTGGATGAAGCGGTTAAAGGTGTTGATTTCCTGTATACTGATGTATGGGTCTCCATGGGAGAACCTGACGAAGTATGGAAGGAGCGCATCGAGTTGCTTAAGCCCTACCAGGTAAACATGGACGTCATCAGGAAAACAGAAAACCCGAAGGTAAAATTCCTGCATTGCCTGCCCGCCTTCCACAACCGTGAAACCACTGTTGGTGAGGAAATTTACCAGAAGTTTGGTCTCGACGGCATGGAAGTGGTGGAAGATGTATTTGAGTCAGAGCACAGTGTGGTTTTTGACCAGGCCGAGAACCGCCTGCATACCATCAAAGCAGTGATGGTGGCCACATTGGGCGCATGATACCATGCTGAAAGACATATATGAGCATGATAGAGTGTTGAAAGACATTTATGAATCAGAGCACCGGATTTATACCGGCATTATGCACAAAATCAAAACCCTGGCTGAGAATGCCGGGGTTTTTTTTGCCATTCCCGGCATTCTAACCTCAAACCCCATATCCTTTATTGCTCTTTTTCTTCCATCTCCTCCCCGAGCTGTTCCATCTCCTTTTCCAGCTCCTGCATTAGCTTCTCCATGGCCGGCCCCAGCTCCTGCATGCCTTCATGAAGCGCCTCCATGCCTATCTGAAAACCCTTCATGCCTACTTTTATGGCCTGACCCACTTCATGCATGAGAGAATCCCATTTTATTGCATTCAATTCTTCCATGGCTTTCTGGATCTCTACTCTGGCCTGACGCATTTCCTGTTTGAATTCTTCAGATTGCAGCTCTTTCCGAAGTTCTTCGTTAACTTCCTTAAGTGCTATCTGAACTTCCTCCATGGCTTTTTTTATTTTTTCCCTGTCTTTTTCACTGAGGCCTTCATAGCTGATGGTGGTGCCATCTTTCAGGTAGATCGTGTTTGGGGTTTCCCCTGAACTGGTTTCTGCCATGGCCAGGTCTGCAGGAGGTGGAGGAGGAATATCAGGTGCTTCTTCTACTGGTGCAAACTGGTCTATGTTCAGCGTGGCATAAGGAGCAGCATGGGATATTTCACTTGTTTCTGTGGATGTCTGCCCGGGGATTACAGGCTTTACCCATGCTACAGTTACAAAAGCCAGGATGAAGGCTAATGTGGTGGCCAGCTTGTGGCCTGTGCTTAACGATCTTGTTTTCATGGTCATCATGTGTTTAATACGTGTGAATAAATGATTTCTGGATTGCGTGGCAGCCACCATGGGTTGCGGCATGGAAGCGCCACGGCTTTGTTCTAGTTGCAGTAGTGCATGTGCATATTCTTTGGGATGTTCGATCTGGCTTACGACCCATTCATCAACAGACTCCTCCCTTAATTGCCGGATGACCCTGCTGATCCACCACATGGCCGGATGATAAAAGAGCACGATCTCCAGAAGGAGCTGAAGCATATTTACTATATGATCCAGACGTCGGATATGATATAACTCATGCATGATAATGCTTTCCACCTGATCTGCAGACATGGATAACAGCATGGCCGACGGTAGCAGTATCATAGGCTTTAAAAAGCCAACGACTAAAGGAATGGTTGTGGCGGCAGAAGCCCTGATGGGAACTGACCCGGATAATCCGGTTCGCTGAAGGACTTTTAAAACAGACTGCTGCCATTGTGAGGGCAGGGGCGAGCTATTACGCTTTAACCGGCTAATCTTTTGATAAGAAAAGATGGATAGGATGGCTGCTGCCAACATTCCAGTAATGTAAAGCCAGAAAATCACCGGACTGTAACTTTCCAAACCAGTCAGAAAAGAGGGCTGACCGCGTTCCAGAAAAAACAGACCGTGTTCACCTGATGCCGGCATAAAAACACCAGGCTCAAACTCGATGGAAACAACCTGCCTGGCACTGTTGTATATATTCCACTGCCTGATAAATGTATAAACAAAACTGGCTGGCAAAGCAAAAAATGCCAGCAAAGACATCCGGTACCGGAATTGAGCGCTGCTTTTGGATGCAATAATCAGAGCAATCCTCCATAGCAATACAATAAGCAAAATCTGCCACAGGCTGTGAATGAGTGACCAGGCCAGGGCATGTATAAGGGGGTGAGATATGTGTTCTATTGTGTTCATGGCAGCGCTTATTCAAATTGTTTCAGGTAAGCTTTTATTTCATCTACCTCTTCCTTAGACAAAGGTTTGTTTTCCAGGGCGCCCATCACCATTCTGCTGGTAGACCCCTGAAACAAACCATTAACCATCTTGCCCAGAACCTGCTGTTGAGTTTGCTCCCTGCTCACCTCCGAAATGTAAATGTGCTTGCGATTGCTGGTATCGCGCGACAGCAAGCCTTTTTCTGTCATGATCTGCATGATTTTCAGGGTTGTCGTATATCCTGTGCCTTGATGCTGCCCAAGCTGTTCATGCACCTCTCTCACAGTAGCCGGACCCAGATTCCATAATACTTGCAAGATCTTCAGCTCACTTTCAGTAGGTTGATATCTTTTATTACCAGTCATTTTTTATATCTTTAAAGGAGTACGATGATTTTCGTAACAAACATACTACGAAAAATTTCGTAATCCAAATTTTTTAACTTTTTTTAAAAAAATAGTTTACTTTGCATAAAAAAACAGGCATGATACAATACGAGATACGACTACCGGCCTTTAAAAGAGGTTTTCATTTGATTACGCATCATGTTCGGGATGGGATTGGTGATTTACCTCAAACCGGACTGGCGCACATTTTTCTCCATCACACATCAGCCGGCCTTCTGATCAACGAGAACGCTGACCCTTCTGTACGTGTTGATCTTAATAGCAGCTTTGACAAGCTGGCACCTGAGCGCATGCCTCACTATACGCACACCATGGAGGGTGATGACGACATGCCGGCCCACATCAAAGCTGCGATGACAGGAATAGATCTTACCATACCCATATCACAGGGTCGTCTGAAACTTGGAACCTGGCAGGGCATTTTTCTGGCAGAATTTCGTGATCACGCAAGCAGCCGCCGGCTTACCGTAACCATTGCCTCCTGATTCTGACTTATTCTCAAACCTCAAAACCTAAACATCCGCCCCTCCTGTTTGTTATATTTCTGTACCTTATTATAGAAATCAGTTAAAACAGGAACAAAAGATATGTCTGATCAGTTTTTTAAGCCCGTGGCTTACAAGGTAGAAGGGATGAGTTGCACCAATTGTGCCCTGGGGATACAACGTGCTCTTGAAAAGGAGGGATTTCATAATGTCAACGCGGATTTCACGAGTGGAGAGGTGCGTTTTGATGTGGCTGATGAAAGCAGGCTTCCGAAAGCGGTTAAGCGGATAGAGTCGTTAGGATATGATGTTAAACATGAGATAGGCTCCGGGAATGGCCGGAAAAAAGGTCTTGCCCCCATTGAAAAGAAATTCTGGTTTACGGCTATCTTTACGGTACCTCTCATTCTTCACATGTTTCTACCGTTTGCCATTCTGCATGATGATATCTTTCAGCTTATCATGACCATTCCGGTCTTCATTGTAGGATTCCTTCATTTCGGAAGAAGTGCCTGGTACAGCCTGCGCTCCGGTGTAACCAACATGGATGTGCTGATTTTTCTGGGTAGTACTGCAGCTTTTGTTTACAGCCTGATCGGCACCATTTATGGCCTTGGACACGATTATTTGTTTTATGAGACATCTGCCAGTATAATATCCATCGTATTGCTTGGTAACATGCTGGAGCACAGGTCGGTGAAAAAGACCACTTCAGCCATTGACGACCTGGTGCGTTTGCAGAAAAACACGGCCAAAAAGCTGACTACCGAGATGTATGAGGGGCAGGAGACTATAGAAGAGGTTGATGCATCCCTGCTGGAAGAAGAAGATCGTGTGCTGGTGAACTCAGGAGATAAAATCCCTGTTGACGGAGAGATATATTGGGGCAATGGCAGTGTGGATGAAAGCCTCATTTCGGGGGAGAGCATCCCTGTGGATAAGCAAAAAGGTGAAAAGGTAGTTGGGGGAACCATTCTGTTATCGGGCACTTTGCGTATTAAGGCCACGGCTACCGGCAAGGATACGGTACTATCCCAGATCATTGAGATGGTTCGTAATGCTCAGAAAGACAAGCCCAAACTTCAGAATCTGGCTGATAAGATCAGCATGATCTTTGTGCCCACCGTTGTTTTCCTGGCGCTGGCTACCCTGGCTTTCTGGTTTTTTGGGGCGGATCTGCCATTCCGTGACTCGTTGATGCGAGGTATTGCGGTACTTGTCATTGCCTGTCCCTGTGCTCTTGGACTGGCCATCCCTACGGCTGTTGTTGTCGGCCTTGGACGTTCGGCCAAAAAGGGCATCCTTATGAAGGGGGGAACTGTGGTGGATAAGCTTACAGCAGTAGATACGGTGGTATTTGACAAAACCGGCACGCTCACTTCGGGGAATTTCAGGGTAATGAACCTTGCGTGCTTTGGCAAATCGGAAGAAAGCGTTCGCAGTGTGCTTTACAACATGGAGAAACATTCAAGTCATCCCATTGCCAAAGCGATTACGGAACAATTCAAGAAAGCCGGCACCATTCGTTTTGATTCTGTTGAGGAAGAAAAGGGCCTTGGCATAAAGGCTGTTGACAAGGAGGGGAACAGGTTTGTGGCCGGGTCGTATAATGTGGCATCCCATTTGACCCCTGATGATTCGCATCAGGTATACCTGGTAATGAATGATCAGCTTATTGCCTGGATGGATCTCGAGGATGAGATTAAACCTGGTGCTTCTGATGCGATCCGGTTTTTGAAGAAAAAAGGCCTGAAAACAGTACTTTTGAGCGGAGACCGGCAATCTCGTTGTGATAAAATTGCTGACAGCCTGGGTATCGAGGAGGTTTATGCTGAACAGTTGCCGAATCAGAAGCTTGACGTGATCGACAGGTTATCCCGGGATGGATATGTGGCCATGGTGGGAGATGGTATCAATGATGCACCGGCACTCGCTAAGGCTTATGTTGGCATCAGCATGAGTGATGCCACGCAGGTAGCCGTAAAATCTGCTGATGTGGTGCTTTTGAGAGGCGATCTTCGCTTGCTGGAGAATACTTTCGGCATAACCCGCATAACCCGACGTACCATAAAGGAAAACCTGTTTTGGGCTTTCTTTTACAATGTGGCAGCCATACCTCTGGCGATGGTGGGTCTTTTGACCCCTATTGTAGCGGCTTTTGCCATGGCGGCTTCTGACGTGGTCGTGGTATTGAACTCCCTGCGACTCAAAACCCGCAAGATCCGGTAATTCCTTGATAGCTCCCGGCTCGTTTATGCATTCATAGACAACAGAAACTCTTCGTTGTTCTGTGTGTGGCGTATACGTTCCATGAGGAACTCCATGGCTTCCATAGATGTCATGTCGGCGATGAATTTACGCAGCACCCAGATGCGGTTCATCATATCTTTGTGAAGGAGCAGGTCTTCCCGGCGGGTGCCTGATGCTACAATATCTATTGAAGGGAAGATTCGTTTGTTAGACAGTCGGCGGTCCAGCTGTAACTCCATGTTCCCTGTGCCTTTGAACTCTTCAAATATCACTTCGTCCATTTTGGAGCCTGTGTCGATGAGCGCTGTGGCGATAATTGAAAGTGAGCCACCGTTTTCAATATTCCGTGCCGCGCCAAAGAAACGTTTGGGCTTATGCAGTGCGTTTGCATCCACCCCTCCGGAAAGTACTTTACCGGATGCCGGCGATACGGTATTAAAGGCTCTTGCAAGCCTGGTGATGCTGTCAAGCAGGATCACGACGTCATGGCCACATTCAACCATTCGCTTGGCTTTTTCCTGTACGATATTTGACACTTTCACATGCCGTTCTGCCGGTTCGTCGAAGGTGGAAGAAATCACTTCGCCATTAACGTTTCGCGCCATTTCTGTTACCTCTTCCGGGCGTTCGTCTATAAGCAGCACGATAAGATATACCTCAGGGTGGTTAGCGGCGATAGCGTTTGCTATCTCCTGAAGCAGGATGGTCTTACCTGTTTTTGGCTGTGCTACGATAAGTCCGCGTTGACCCTTACCTAATGGGGCAAACATATCGATGATCCTTGTTGAGAGTGTTTCACTTGAGTGCCCCGTGATCTTAAATTTTTCTTCGGGGAAAAGTGGCGTGAGGAAGTCAAAAGGGACGCGGTCGCGCACCTCTGCCGGGATCCTTCCGTTTATTTGCTCCACTTTGATAAGTGGAAAATATTTTTCGTTCTCCTTTGGAGGTCTGATTCCGCCTTCTACGGTATCTCCGGTTTTAAGGCCAAAGAGTTTGATCTGGCTTTGAGATACATAGATATCGTCCGGGGAGTTCAGGTAGTTGTAATCAGATGAGCGTAAAAACCCATAACCATCCGGCATGATCTCCAGCACGCCTTCCGCGTTAATGATGCCATCAAACTCGTATACAGGATCTCCTGTCCGCCTGTCAAAGCCTTTAGGTTTTTGGTAGCTTCCTGATGTCTTATCGTTGGCTTCCTGCCTTGATTCTTGCCTGGGCTCTTGCCTGGGCTCCTGTCCTGTCTGGCTTCCTGGGCAGTTTCCTGGTGTTGTTTCTGCTGATCTTGCTTTGGCCCAGCTCCCTGGGAAGCTTTCTTTTGTGCTTCTTTATTTGGCTGAGTGCTTTTTTGCACCTCTTTTTGTCTGCCTTTCTGCGCACC
>SL_3KL_010_SEDDRAFT_10000912_pt1 | contig 26113 bp, 21 predicted proteins | sample SodLakKL_010_SED_2_FD_10381 | JGI IMG/M metagenome (IMG submission 10381) | reverse complement strand
AAGTACAAAAATAATTTCAGGGAGGGAATAACTGCGGCTATAAATCACAGTGGTGATAGCGACAGTACCGGAGCTATCACCGGCAATATTTTAGGAGCCTGGCTGGGGTGTTCTTCAATTCCCGATAAGTGGGTTGAAAAAGTGGAGTTTAGAGAGGCGATCACACAGGTGGCAGACGATCATTTTAAAGGTTTAAAGAAGGCCATGAATGGTGGGGGAAATATCCCGGTTATTAGTATTTCTCTAAAGACTATTTCCGAAAGTTTTTTTCCAAAGGGAAGGATTTGATAAAGGTTTAATGTCAAAAATAGTCATTGCCTAAAAACAGCTAAATCAGTGAAGCTTGCTTGAGTAAATCAGCAGGGAATTGTAATAGTTCAAAATCCGGTTTTTCCTCACCTAGCTCTGTTAAAGATCCAAGCAAAAAATTCTCGACAATAGAAATGGCTTCCAGGCTGTCTTCTTTGGAGATTGGAATTATACCATGGGCCATTAATGAATTGTTGCGTTTGTTTAACACCAGTTTTAGTTTCTTACAGTGTTTGTCAAATGCTCTGCCCACCGGTGTTTCTAATTCTTCTAGTAAAAAGAAACCTTGCATCAGGGCAAGGGTTATCTTTTCCCCGCTGGCCTCCTGGATTTGAAATCTTTTTTTCAGGTTTTCCGGAAGAAACTCTATGTTTAAGTCAGAGGTTGCCAGCGGTTTTTCCCAGCGCAATAAGTTAAGCTGTCCAAATAGTTCTAAAGCCCGGTATATGCGGGCTACGGCATCGTCGTAACGTCCCTGTTTTACGCGGCGTTTGGCATTAAGAAGTAGATCAAAAACCGGGGCGAAGCAATAAATATGAGCTCTTTGTTTAAAGCTTTTTTTTGCGGGGTCCTCCAGGCTTTCACCTGGCCACCATTGTTTAACTCGGATAATTTCACTAAGCAACTTAGAATGATGTTTTAAATAGGGTTCGTTTTTATAAGGTTTTAGTTGTTCCAGTGCAGCCTGGTGATCAAAACGATCCCACGCTTCAAAGCCGCTGCAAAAATAACGGATTTTATCCAAGCGATCATAGTATTCAGAACTTAGCGGTTTGCCTGCTATTTCAGCAATAACTTCCAGGCTAGAGCGAAAATCATAATTGCTCCAAAAGCCTTCAACCAGCTTCAGCTTTTTTTCTAAAAAAATTCTGCTGCTTTCGATTAGCCGGGCGGATTGGGTACCGTCCTTGACCTTGTGTAAATCAAGGCGCCTTCCTTTAACGATGCTAATTTGAATATTGCCGTCATCCATGGCTGCTGCAGCAAGCCCTGAGCTCATTGATTTTGTCCCGCCTGTATAATCGGCAATTATTGCTGCTGCCGGATCATTTTTTCGTATTTCCTGAATTACCTCTCCGGATTTAATATAGCAATCATTTAAATCATCAATTTGGGATATCTTAATAATTTTAAAGTTTTCTTTTTCAAGCCCGGTCTGTGCTACAATGCTTGATTTCATTTCACCATGCTGGTGATTACAATTTGGACAGGTCTTTATAATGCCACAGGGTTTTCCGCTTTCATCAACGGTAGTGTAGCTGCCCCTGGTTTTGTCCGTATCGTCAGAACATATAAAGTAAACAAAGTTTGGTTTGATCAGTTCAATAGCATTGACAACAGGTGCGTCTGAACCGCCTACGGTTAAAATTAAATACTTTTTATACAAAGACTATGCCACCTTACTATTAGAATTGCTTAAATAATAAATAATAAAAGATAAAAAGTCAAATACTGCTGATGGGGGAGGTTACGGAAAGTGAATCATATGATAGTAAAACAAATAAATGTGATAAAAAAATATACAATTTCAGGTTGCCAAAAGGGCTGATTTTAGATATAATTCGCCAAATTCTAAACAACAAAAAGGCGGTTATGGAAATAGGGTCAGCAAAGTTTTGTACCATGGTGCCTCCCAGAGAGTGCAGTGGAAATGGATACCCCGACTGATAGGGAAAAAATTTTAACCGGCTGAGGCTGGATTTTTTTGACAATCGCACCCCTGACAAAGCATCGCAGATGCAGGATATTTTGCCGAAGCATAGAATAGCTAATATTATTAAAATGATTCTTGTAGCTTAATATTATGCTCTAATCTATTTTTCATTATTACTGCGTTTACTCTTCCGGAGGCATACATGAAAATATTTTCGATTAAAGAAAACAACATAGGTATTATGCTTTTCGGATTGGAAATGATCGGTACAGCGAAAAAACCTATTCAGGTTGAAGGAACATCTAATGTCAAGGATTGGGAAAGAGAACAGGAATTTTGGCGCCGTAAAGTAGCTTCAGTTTTGGCAGCACCGCCGCATGATAAAGAAATTGAGCTTAAATTTTTCAGTGAAGGCACTAAGGGGGGAGGACGTTTAAAAGTATATATTCTTGCTAAAGTAACTGCAAACGAACAGAAGGAAGCAAAAAAGAAGCTTGCTTCAGTTTGGAAAGATCTCTACTCCGTTATTCTTGCAAGCAAGCATGTATATTCTTTTAATCCGGTTATAAAGAAAAAAGACATTTTAGCCTGCGTTAAACCATTTAAAGCAAAACACAGGGCAGAGTTAAGCCGCACCGGGATGAGTTTTCATTCCAGCAGTGGCCCTGGTTTCTATTCTGATAAAGATGCAAGTGATAGTATTGTGCAATTGCCCTTACCACTGGACAGAGAAACAAGCGACCTGCGGTTTTTATTTCACTTTTTGGCAGAGTATCCTTCCCCGTTAGCGGTTTCAATCAAAGTTTCACCTTATACTGGATCTTTACCCGATATTCAATCATACAAACCTCTTGAAAATTAAAAGGAAGATGTTTTTTTTCAACAGGTGCATTCCATTAAACAAAGAGTCACGGAGATTAATCGAAGTAAAACTAAACTTTGCCAGCTGAAAGTGTCAGTTGCTGGGGTTGAAGCTATAACCGAACCGGTAATTAATACTGTTGGCAGTGAAGTTATTTCTGAGGATACCGGCCTATGGCAGGTAAAAGAACTATCTTCTGTAAATGAAGAAGCAGATCATGATGATTACCTGCAAATTTATAGCGCAGAAGAAGTCGCCAGTGTTTTTTGCCTGCCTGTTCCTGGGAATGAGGGGATTAACGGCATACCTTTAACCTATCCTTATTTGCCTCCCAACCTTTCTTCTGCTGGAGCGGTGCTGGGTTTTAGAAAGACCGTCAGGGGTAAAGAAACAATCCGCATTGCCGAGTCAGATCGAGATAAACATCTTTATTTACTGGGGCAAACAGGTACGGGAAAAACTACTCTGCTTTACTCAATGGCCATGTCTGATATTCGGGAAGGTAGAGGGGTTTGCGTTATTGACCCACACGATGACTTGCACGAAAGGCTGATAGCCCGCATCCCTGAATCCAGGCTAGATGACGTAATCTTGTTCGACCCTACCGACTATGAATACCCAGTAGGCTTAAATCTTCTGGAAGGTGAAACTGAAAAAGAGAAAAGCTTTCTGGCTAATGAATTAATCCAGATTCTGCGAAAAGTGTACGATCCTCATAACAGCGGTTTTACCGGGCCAATTTTTGAACAGGCGGTTCGTAATGCCGCTTTAACAGCCATGGCTTTGCCGGATGGTGGCACTGTTGTAGATGTACCGGTGTTATTAACCCAGAAAGGTTTCACAAAAGGAATTCTTGAACACATAGAAGATGAAAGGATTAAGACCTATTGGAAAGAGATCTGGTTTAAGCAGGGAATGAATTATGGAGAACTTTTAGCATATATAACCTCAAAATTTGATAATATCCATACTGATCCTATAATGCGCCGGGTGATGGGGCAGACAAAGAGTACTTTTAACTTTCGGCAAGTTATGGATGAAGGGAAAATACTTCTGGTAAACCTATCCAAAGGCGGTCTGGGGGAATTGAACAGTTATCTTCTGGGCTCAATACTGGTGGTGAAGCTGTTTACAGCAGCTTTAAGTCGCTATGATCTGCCAGCCGAAAAACGCAAACCATACTGTTTGTATATCGATGAATTTCAAAACTTCACCACGGATACCGTGCAGAGTATGCTCAGTGAAGCACGCAAGTACCGCTTGGCCCTAGTTCTGGCCCATCAAAATTTAAAACAGTTGTCGGAAATGACCCGCCAGTCTGTTTTAGGTAACGTGGGAAGTCTGGTTTTTTTTAGACCAGGGGCGCAGGATGCTCATTTTGTCCAGGAATATCTTAAACCTTATTTTTTTGAAAAAGATCTCATTGATATGCCCAACTGGTCTGCTGTAGGCAGGCTGATGATTAATGCTACTCCGTCCAGACCTTTTGTTTTTCAGGTAGACCGGGACCGGACCAAAGAAGACCGGGCTGTAGTAAAATACGTGCGAGACAGAAGCCGCAGCTTATATGCCCGCAGCAGTATTACAGTGGAAAAGGAAATCATTAAAAGGCACTCCTTAAACAATTGTGAAGAGGATGATGATTCATCCATTTTATCTTAAATGGTAGCGCGGCATAGTTTTATTATGAGCTAAATAAAAAGGGTTTTTGTATCGACTATGTTTAGGCCCTTAATTCTGAAGTTTTGTGTAAATATGGCAAGGATCTATTTAACGAACTCGGAAGTGCCGATTTAGAATAAGTTTTAAAGAAATCATTTTAAAATCAAACTTTTATAAAACTGCCTTTCCGGTTAAGAAGGCTACATAGAACAAAGTTGTTTTGGTTCTGTCAATGTAAAAACGGGTCTAAATTTTGTTACTGTAAGATTTTATTTAATGAATGCAAGTTTTTTAGCATATCATGGCAGGAAAATTGAGAAAAATACAGAAATACGAATTATTTATAGGTTTGATTGAGTAGCAAGATAGTAAATTTTGGTTAGCATCAAGAGCGGGCGCATATTATTAATAAATTGCGTCATGTTTGCTTTATGGACGCAATATTCTGAAACCATTTCCGGGTTTTATCAGAAATAAACCTGCGGTTATGCTGTTTTAGGTAGCTTTAATTATCGATTTACACTCGTTTAGATAAGGCGGGCAGTTGGCCAGGTCTAGCGGCTTGAATTAATCATGGCTCTCAAAATCCAATTTGTTTTTCTGAAGCGGGATATTAGTTTGGTGAATATAGGTGTGATGTTTTTAATATGGGTTTAAATTAGAGAGGGGTTGATTTAATGTCGAAAGCTTTGGTAGCTTTTGATACTGACAAAATTAAAAGCTATATATTTGCGACTAGTGCTCTTAAAGAAATAGTTGGGGCAAGCGCATTGATTGACAGTTTTAATCGGGATGAGATTTTTTCAATCATTAAAGAACAAGATCCGACAGCAGAAAAAGTTTATGCGGACGCAGGAGCCGGCCTATTTAAAGTTAACGCCAGCAGGGCAGATAATATTGTTATTGATGTTGAAAAAAGTTTTAGAAAAACTATGCCGTCAGGTTCGATTTCCGGTGCATGGGTACCCGAAGAGGATGATTTTAAACTTCAGTATGAGCTCCTGTCGCTTAAGTTAAGACAAAAAAAAGATGGTAAAATATATTACTATACACCCCCTGGTGCCGGTATATTTATCAAGAACTGCACATCCTGCGGAAATGATTATGCATGTCAGCATGAAGAAGATGGCACTATTGAAAGGGATGTTGCCGGTGAAGATTATCTTTGCATAGATTGCTGGAAGAAGAGAAAAAAAGATCGCGAAATAAAGAGACAAATTTCAATGCTTAAAAAAAGCCATGAGCGCTCGAAAGATAGTGATAATTATTTTCTATGGAGTAGGCTTGCTGATTCCCTCAAAGAAAAGAACCCTGAAATATATAATAAAGACGGTTTTTTTGCCAGGCCCCCTGAGACTTTCTCCGATCTTGCCGAAATGTCAGAACCAAAAAACTACATGGCTTTGGTATATGCCGACGGTGATGGTTTTGGCAATGAAATATCACGTTTAAGCACTATCGAAGAGATCAGGAAGTTTTCAGATGTTGTCGATAGTTCTATTTTTGAAGCTATGCTGGAATGTATAGATAAACATTTACAACCGGTAGGTGGGTATTTCCCCTTTAATATTCTTTTTCATGGAGGGGATGACCTGGTTATGGTAACAAAGGCAGATAAAGGAATAGATGTGGCTAAAGATTTTTGTGAAATATTTTCCCAAAATGCCCAAAAGGCTGGATTTAATCTTACAATGTCTGCTTCAGTTACAATTACGCATGGCAAATATCCTTTTATAAATCTTTTGAGTTTAGGGGAAAATTCTTTGGCTTTTGCCAAAAATAGAGGGGCGCAAAGGCGGAAAAAAAATCCCGGCTTGTTTGATCACACTGGATTTATTAATTTCCAGGTTATCCACTCAAGCAGTGGCCGCAGTTTTCAAGAGGACTACCAAACGGTTTATACCGGGGAATCCAGTCAAGATAATGGCTCTGCGAAAAAGATGCTTCGGACACTCAGGCCTTACACACCCCAGGAAATAGAAAAATTATTAGCATTAATTGATGACTTTCAAGAGTTTCCCCGCAACAAGTTATACGTCTTACAGGAAAGCATTTTTATGGGTTATAACAATTCAGTGCTACAGATGATGAGTGTTATATCACGCTTATCCGAGAATAACCGGCACCTGGTTTTTAACGCTCTTGAAAAGTTTGCTCCCCATAAAGGCCAGTGCATTCCACCCTGGATCAAAATTGGAAAAGGTGAAAATGTTTTTGCCTCCCCATTTATGGATATTGTCGAACTGTCAAGATTCAGGGAAAGGAGAGATGATATTGGAGACTGAAAAAATCAACCTAGAATATACGGTGCATATGTTTTCTCGATTTCACAGTGGAACCGGATACTCATTTGGGTTAGTTGACCGCATGGCCAGAAAAGATCACTTCGGATTCCTTTTAATACCAGGTTCAACGGTCAAAGGTTTGGTTCGTCAAAACTGTGAAAGAATCCTGACTCTGTGTGAGTTAGAACCCGGGCAGCCGCAGGATGAAATAAGTGAAATCATGCATTTTAACAGGCCCCGCATTAATGATATGATTTTTGGATCAAAATTCCACCCGGGAATGCTTTATTTTAATAATGCAGAGCTTTCAGAGGATGATAAGGAAATTTTTGATGGGCCTGTTGCAGGTGGGACAGAACCTCATCTGAGCTTGCAAACGGAAACACTGACACAAACTTCGATGTCCCGCAGGCTGGGTGTAGTAAAGCAAAGAAGCCTGTTTAACACTGAATACGGTATTAATAAGTTATCTTTCAAGGGAAGGATATTCGGTATGCTACAGGGGATTTCAATCAGCGAATCAGGGATTGAATCCAGGGGGACTGATTCGTTGTTACTAACCCTGGCAGGACTGTTAATGATCGAAAACCTGGGTAGCGATCGCACCAGGGGAGCAGGGAATTGCAAGGTAAATATTACCAGTCTGATGGTCGATGATATTAAAACAGATCCTTTTGACATTCTTAGAGCTATGAAAGAGTTTCCATACCTTGGTCTGGAAAGGGGATAACAAAAATTAATTATGATTTATAAAAGAATGGTGTTTAGAAACAGCAGCCCGCTTTCATTTAAAAAAACAAGAGCTACTACCGATGCTGCTTCGCAGGATTATATACCAGGCAGCTCTCTTTATGGTGCTATTGCCGGTTCTCATCTAAAGTGCATACAAAGTGAAGCAAGTTTCAACCAGCTACTTTTTGATGAAGACTTGATAGTAGGCAATTTATATCCGGCAAATTTTAAAATGTTAACAGACTCTTTTAATAATGAATTATTCCAACCTTTGCCGCTGCCGGCCAGCACATTTTCGTGTAAAAGGTACCAGGGTTTCATCAGTCAGGGTAAAAATCTAAACGAAGAATACCATGGTGTATACGATTTACTGAAATACTGGACGCTATTTGCATTGTTTGGCAAGTCGGTAGTCAATATCTTGAGCAGTGTGGCAAAGTGTAACTATGAGCAAAACGGTAAAACTTGCAACGGGGATAAGACCCCGATAGGCGGCTACTTCGGTTTTAATCAATACGGGGATATTGAAAAAACTGCTGCTCGGCTTGAAGTCGTTACAAGAACAGCAGTTGATCGAAAGACGGGCACGGCATTAAAGGGTGCTTTATTCAGCCGGGAATCGTTGCCAGAAGGCCAGCTTTTTTCGGGGCGGATTGCTATATCGGATGACAAGTGGCAAAAGTTTCACCGTTTCATTGAGGAAACATCACAGGAAGGCTTTTTGCGTGTCGGCAATAGTCGCAGTGCCGGTTATGGTGAATTAAAACTGGAAAACATAACCCAATTAAATGATGATCCTGCTAAAGAGATAAAAAACAGGGTTATTTCTTTTACCGAATCGGTCAAAGAGCTGGCAAAAGAGAACGGGCAAAATTTAAACTTTGCCTATTTGATTCCGATTACCCTGCATTCTGATGCCATACTTGTAGAAGACAAGCTGCTACGTTACTGTTCAGGCCTCTCCGAGGAATTATGGTATCAATATATCTCAAAATATCCCGCAAAATTAATATATGGCTCAGGTTCAAATCATCAGATGATAGGTTGGAATGCTTTGTATTCAGTGCCCAGGGGAAAAGCGTTGCTGGTAAACAAAGGTTCAGTCTACGTTTTTGGGGTTAGCGAGGAACCAGACCCAGATTCTAAATTGTGGGAGGACTTATACAGGATACAAATGAGAGGTATCGGAAAAAGAACCAGGGAGGGGTTTGGCCAGATAAAAGTGGCCGATAGATTTCACTTGGAGGTGCATGGCAGGTGAGTGAAAACAGGAAACTAAAGTATCTAAAAGAAGTAAATATCATTGCAGATCAGACGGAATTTAGAGAGAAGGCAAAAAATATGGGAGAAAAGGCGAAAACTTTATTTAAAGACAAGGCACAGATGAAAAACCTCGAAAACATTGCTAATTCCAGCATGAAAATAACCGATATACTAAATTTTATAAAAAGGCAAACCGGTAAAGATAAAGATAGAAAAAACTGGTATAGAAATAATTTTGGGCCGGATTTATTGGATATCATGGAAGGTTATTTAGCCGGAGCCAGTACTAGTGTTAAACAAAATCTAGAAGTCACCGATCATGCAGAACAGATGCTGATAGACCTATTAATTGTCAGGGAGTTTATTCGCCAGGTAGTAATCCATTACGAATATAGAACAGTAGGCCAAGAACAGGAGGCATAAAATGATAGTTGATAATGATTTGCGCTACAAAATTGACATATATTGCATAACAAAACTTTATCCCCTGGCCCGAAAGTTTGTGAATGATATAGATAGAACTTTAAGCAACAGCCAGGCCTCAGGCTTAAAGAATATTGCTGTAAATGCCTCCAAGAAGAATGATCTATACAGCTTTATCAACAAACAGGGCAATAAAGACAATAAAAACAGTGAGTTTTACAATCAGTTAAACCAAAAGGTAAAATCGATTGAACACGATATAGTGAAAGAAGGGTTGATACCGGAAAATGAAGATCTAAGTAAAAAAGAAAAAAAAGCAATAGCTGATTTCTATGCCTTATTAGTGCTGCGCGAATTTATTTTCCACCTGGTTTCTCATAATGCTTATAAGGCCAACACAGGTAGGGATTAAGGAAAGGAGTGTCGGTTTTGATGATAAATAAAGAGAAGTTGACTTCACGTTATTTATTCGAGGGTCAATTGGTTTTACTTTCTGCTTTGCATGTTGGTGGAGGAAAGCTTCGCTATAACAATACTGACAGCCCGGTAGTAAGAACTGCGGGTGGTGATCCATTTATTCCCGGCTCCAGTTTTAAAGGTGTTTTCCGCAGTTCAGTTGAAAAAATTTTAGCATCATTGGAAGGTTTTGAGCCCTGCCAAATCTTTGATCAGAGCAATAATTGTCCCACAGTGCACCAGGAAGAATATAACGAAAAAAGAAAAAATCTCAGCGAAGATGATTTTTTGGAGAAGATTAAAGATAACATTTGCAGTGGGTGCAGGCTTTTTGGTTCGCCTTATTCTGCAGGAATATTGTATTTTCAGGATCTGTACCCTAAATCCTGGTCCGGAATTATACCCGTTCGTGATGGTGTTGCTATCGATCGTGATAGTGAAAGAGCGGTGGACAAAATGAAATACGACTATGAAGTAGTAGAAGCCGGTGCCGTTTTTGATATGAGTCTGCATCTGGAAAATCCTGACGAACCTGATTTGGCCACCACTTCTGTCGGGCTGCAGGAGCTAATTAACGGGTTCTTTTATCTTGGGGGCAAGCGTTCCAGGGGCCTTGGCCACTGCCGCCTGGAAAATCTAAAAATCTATTTTCTTGACTTAAGTAAGGGGGATGAAAATAAACGTATGGAGAGCCTGCACAGATACTTAACGGGGATAACGCTAGAAGAAAAAATGCCCCCTATTGAGAATGTTAATCAATTCCTCGGTGATAATGTTAAGAAGCTGGTAAGTTAATAATATAGATATCCAGGAAATGATAATTCGCTGGAAAGTGGGGATAAGCAGTGCTGAAAAAACTGGTAAATGAATGTAAGATAAATATAACGATTGCGACTGAAGGGCCGCTATTGATTAAATCAGGTTATTCCACGCCTTTTGGATCGGATATGACTCCGGTAGTAACTTATAAAAATGGACAACCCCAGGTGTACATTCCAGGTAGTTCGATTAAGGGTGTTTTTCGCAGCCATATGGAAATGATTAGTCGCAGTATTAACGATTTGGCTGTTTGCGATCCCTTTTTTACTTACGAAAAAGAAAATCCGTCGGCTGGGAATAAGTGGAACGATGAAACTTACAGATCAGTGTTTTGTGGGGAAAAGTTTAAGGCTTTGAAAAATATTTGGCAGGAGCAGGCATCGAATATACTTAACAATAAATTTACTTACAGGAATTCATGTCTCGCTTGCCGCCTTTTTGGTTCAACATTTTATACTGGGCGACTATTTTTCAATGACGCTTATTTGAAGGATCCCGGTATTAGCGGTAATCCTGTTGAAAGGCGCGATTGCGTCGGGCTGGATCGCTTCAGTGGAGGAGTTATAAGTGGCCCGTTTGATCTCGAAGCTATCCGGAGCGGGGTAGAGTTCGAGACGGAGTTGTACTTGCGGAACTATGAAGCCTGGCAACTAGGTGCTTTGTTAATGATTATCAAAGATCTTAAAGATGGTTTTATCAGATTTGGGATGGGGAGTTCAAGAGGGCTTGGCAAAGTAAGCGGTAGAGTGAACAGATTCTGGCTGGCTTACCTTGAACCCTTGGTTAAGGACATGAACCACAATGAAATATGGGGTCTGGGCAAATTTCTTGTAAACGGTGAATATGGAACGAATGCTGAAGATATAATAAAAATTGAAGAAGATCTTCCCTATCAAAGCATAGGGTTGCGCAAGGAATTCTTTGTAGAAACCCAACAAGAATCAGAAGAAAATGATGCTCTATCAGATAATGATGGACTAAATTCAATAGTGTCATCATTGGAAAATCCGGCAATAAAAGTATATGTGGATGAGATCCAGTCACAAGAAGCAAAAGAACAAATGAGCTACTCATATTTGAATGAGCAAGGGACGGCTTAAAGGAGGTTATTTTTGTTGGATGAACAGCTCTATTATGCTTGGTTTAGTGAAAAAGAACTGGTGGAGTTTCTTGAAATAATATATCAGAATGGCTCCGGCGATTGTTTTGCCCTGCTTGAGAAAGTGCCTGCATCTTATATTGACGAGCGAGAAAGACAAAACGGTATAAAACTGGTTACTTATAGTGAAGAAATTAATTTTGGTGAGTGGACAAGGGGGAGGGTTTTCAACACTGATGGGGAGATTCGCTGGGAGCGCAATGATGACGGTTATAAGGTCGTTTATGCTGGAACTGCAGAAGAAGCAGCTGAAAAAATGAATAAATACGAGCAGGAATTGATAACCGGAAAACCACAACCGTACCATCTTTGGGGCGATTTATTGGAAGAAAGAGATAGGCAAGAATTGGGTTTAGAAAATGGAGGAGCATTTTATCTTGAGTCAATGATTCCAAGAATATTTCAATATCCTTTAGCTGCGAAGAATAAACGCCTTTTGATTAAAGTTATTAGTTATGAAGATGCTGACACAGCTATGCCTCAATATTTTCGCTTTCACAGTATCGAGGAGGTGAGATCGTAATGAATCCTTATAATTTTGTTCCTGTCGATTTTTCGCGTTCTATCGAGCGAAGACCGATCAAAGGTAACGACCGTCTTAGTGGTATAACCGGAAGCATAACTTGCTCGATAAAAGCAGAAACCCCTATATTCATTAAAGGCACCGAAGGGGGCAGTATAACTAATTTTTTCCAGATTGGCGGAAATTATGCCATCCCAAGTACAACCTTAAAAGGTCTGTTCAGGAACCTCGTGGAAACAATTGGACATGGTTGTTTTGGGGGGATGTTTAAAGGAAATTATAAAGATAAAGCACGTGGTATTGCCAATTACAATAGTAATATTAGCTCGGGATTCAAGCAGTGCCCAGTTACTGAAAGTGGAACACAGGAACTTTGCACCGGGTGCAGGCTTTTTGGTTGGATGGTCGGCAACAAAATGTATAAAGGAAAAGTATCTTTTTCCGATGCTATTTGTCATAGCGACAATGCTATATTCCATGAGCCTGTCTACACTGTTGAACTGCAGGCCCCTAAACCCCATCATGCCGCATTTTATCTTAATAATAAAATGATAGCCGGGAGAAAATATTACTATCATTTTCCCCAAGGTATTAATACAGTGCATAGGCCAAGAATACCTCGGCCAAAAATTAAACCCCTTGGGACGGGTAGTTTTTTTGAATTTGATGTTTTTTTTCATGATATCCAGGAAGATGAATTAGATTATTTAATTTATGCCATTGCACTCGAAGAAAATATGCGGCATAAGATTGGCTACGGAAAGCCCTCAGGATTAGGAACTGTGAAAATTAAGATTGACTCAATTTATTATCAATCTTCTATCTCCAGATATACCGGTAATGACCTTGAAAATGCTAATAGAGTGGCGAGGCAAAAAAATGAGATAAACGATTTTATAATGGAAAAAACCAAATCATTACGAGAAGATAAATCAAGCAACATGCAAATGCTCCGGGAAATATGGTACTGGGATCCGAATAGCACTATAGATTACAAGTACCCGACAAGTGATTCAAGTGATTGGTTCGAAAAAAACCCTGATAAGCCAATTTTGCAAACACCTTAAGCTATTTTTTTGATTAAGCTTATGATTAACTCTTATTTATATTTGGTTTGTATTTTTTGAAATAAAGAATTCTAATCTCAGAAATGGAGAAATAGCACTTTGTTATTTAGTCATAAATTCGAGTTAGCCTATTTTAAAATACATATTAGGGTATTAACGGAGCTGCGTCTTCCATATTTTAAAGGGGCATTGTTGCGCGGCAGCTTTGGTAAGCATTTTCGACAGGCAGTATGCATACAACCGGCTGTGAAGTGTGAAGATTGTATTTGCAGGCAAACTTGCTCCTATGCCTTTATTTTCGAGTCAACTCGGTTAACGGACACCGGATCCTGGCAGGCCTCCCATGACCCTCATCCTTTTGTTCTGGAACCCCCTTTAACAAGCAAACGTTTTTTCAGGCCGGGGGAAGAATTTGATGTAGGCTTATTACTGGTGGGAAGCGGCATTGATTACCTGCCCCACTTTGTTATAGCTTTTGAGAATATGGGCATTAATGGTATCGGTGCCGGCCGGGGCAAGTTTGAGCTAATTAGTGTAACAGCCGATACTTTAGGGCAGGATATTATTGTTTACCAGGGGCAGAATCGTTCTTTTGTATGTCCAGTTCCCCGGATTAAAACTGGAGATTTTAACGGTTGGAACTTTCATTCAAACCTAGTTGGCCTAAATTTTGTGACCCCTGTGCGCTTGCAGAGCAAGGGACGAATTCTTCATAGTGATATAACCTTTCCAATTATCATCCGTGCAATCATGCGCCGTTTTTCCTGGCTGTCATCATTATATTGCGATGATTTGCCGGTAATACCCTATGCTGAAATTCTTCAAAATGCATCTGCAGTTTCTACTGCTTTTTCTGAGATCAGGTGGTCCAGCTTTGAACATTACTCCTATCGTCAAAAAAGAACTATACAGCTTGGTGGGATGGTAGGAAAAAAGGTTTTTCAAGGGGATTTATCAAATTATCTGCCTTTATTAAAGCTTGCGGAGTACCTGCATATCGGTAAGAATACTGCTTTTGGCCTGGGTAAAATACTCATTGAAGAGGAAAAAGCTGAGGCATATAGTTGATTGATTAGCTTGATAGCGGTAGACAAATGTGGCTAATAAGATAGTGTAACTCTGCGTACAGGAGGGATATAATTGAGCGGAAGGAAAAACTATAGTGTAACCGCTGGTGAAGTAGAAAGGGAGATTCTCAGAAATAATGAAAGAGTCAGAAATGAATGGCGATCTGCCATTAACGGGCTGGAAAAAAAAGTTGATCGGAGAATCAATCAGCAGAGAAAAGAATTGAAAAAGACAGAAAAAAAATTAAACAGTCAATACAATAAACTGCGCCATGAATTTCAGGAGGCGGAAAAAAGGCGTTTACAAGATGTGAAAAACCTATCTGATCGGATCGAGTCGGCCCGGGTGGAAGCAAAAAACTACACCGACCAGGAGGTCCAAGCGGTTTGGGATGAAATGGCACGGAAAGCGGAGAATGAAAAAAGCTTTGCCAAAGATGCCCTGGCGGCGCTGGAGTATTCGTTTGCAGAAATGGAAAATTTGCAATGCCAAAAATATAAACCGGATAAACACAGGGATTATCAAAATCATCTTACCGATATCAAAAACAATATCGCGAGCGAATTGTATAATCCGGCTATTGCTTCTGCACAAAGCGCTTATAGGGAAAGCTTCAACATCCGAGATGATCTGGAAAAGCTCACTAATAAAGGGGTTGAACTCAATGCTGCTATCGAAGAAAAGAAGACCATGTTAAAGGATTTAATGGATAAGCAAAAGCTTATCACACAGGAGTATGAAACCACCGATCATAAAAGGGAAAAGATTACTTTAGACCTATCTTTTTGGGCTGGTGAAGAATGGGGAAAACTGGTTAGCAACTTCGAATCACTGGAAAAAAAACATGGTGAAGTTGCTCAATTAGCCGGGGGAGATTACCTGGCCGGATTGGAAGATCTTAATAAGTATTCGGAAAAATTAATTGAAGATTTCTTTGCCTTGAAAAATGAAGGTTTAAATCGTCACTTTGCATCAGTTGCCACCATGGATCGGCAGGAGGATATTTACAGATCCTTGAGCAAGAGTGGTTTCGAGGTTGTTGACAATTTCTTCGAGGATGAAGACGAGCGAAAGGCAAATATATTAATGATGGAAAATGCAGAAGGCGAAAAAATAATGATCAGGGTGGTCCCCGAAGAAGAAAACCAGGATATTAAGGTAAGCTTTAGTTCGCTCTATGCCGTAACTCGTGATAAGAACTTACAGGCCTTAAATGAAATAATAGGAGTAGAGCCGGTGGCAGAAAGCGGGTATGAAAACAAGCCTGCTCCGGAAGAAGATTTTGATGTGAAAAAATATGGAAGAAAAAAGAAAAAGATATAAGTTATACCTGGCAGATTATTGCCTGCACACTAACGCATTTCCCGTAGAACCAGCGGCTGTGGTTTGGTTACAGGGATGTTTGAAAAAATGCCCTGGTTGCCTGGCACCCCGGTGGCGCGATACCGGGCAGGGACAGGAAATTGACCCTGTTAAACTGGCCGTTGATATTATTTTCGAACCGGAACTTGAGATGATTGTTATTTCAGGTGGAGAGCCATTGCTGCAGGGTAAAGCACTTGATCTGTTAATAAATGAGTTGAAGCATAAAAGCAAACTGATTTCTCTTTTATATACTGGCTACAGGGAGGAAGAATTGTATCAAGATCAAGAAATAATGAAGTTAGTCCGGTCTTTTGATGTAACTATATTTGGACCATACATCAAACATCTGGATGATGGCAAAGGCTTCAGGGGGTCATCGAACCAGGTGGTTAGAATTAACAACCCGGATTGCGAATATTTACGATGTCTTTTTGAATGTGGCTCGAGAAAGGCAGACCTTGAAGTTGGTTTAAAGCATGTCAGAATAATCGGGATACCGCCTAAAAGTTTGGATTATGATCGTTTTTTATGAGGGGAGATAGCTTATGGCTTTCTTTTATCCTAACCTCTTTGCAGAAATTAGAAAAGATACCAACAGGATATTCATATTTAACGGGAAGACCCAGGACGATTATGTTATGCCTGATTTTCGTTACCTACCGTTAGAGTTGGTTTTGCTTCATCTTTTTAAAAAGGAATTGCAGTACAGTTCGGTCGCTTTTATCGATAGTGATGGGTTATTCTTTTGGGATTACGAATCGGAACGTAACTTGATGGGACTCCCGGAAAAAAAGCAAAAACCAGAGCAAAATGATATAGGGGGTAAATTGATGAAGCGGCCGAATAATATTACCACCCGGGCGACTTCTGATAGTGAGGATGAACCATCCAATTCGGCGGAGAAAAGACTAAGGTATGACTTTTCGGGATCGACTGAGCGCTTGATTACCAAGGTCAGGAGCATACTAAAGCCTAAACCTGGCGATTTTAAAGCAGCAGCTGGAGATACTGCTGTAGTTGTACTAGAAAAAGGTTTTTTGTTAAATATGAATAAGGATAATCCGGTAATGGTTCATTTTTCTGGCTTTCTAAAAGATCAGTTTTGCCGCTTTAAGGCAGGCGATCGTAATAAATTGATCTTTGTTGAGAACAGTGAGTGTGAGCATAACTTAAGTGTAGTCTATTATGAAAAAGGGCTTCAGGATCTTTTTTCCTACTCACCTGAGGATCGAAAATACCGGGGATCGGCAAAGTATATCAGGATAATGCCGGCTGGGAAAAAAGAATGTGAGAATTTAATTGCTAAATTACGGATTATAGATCAAAAGGATATAGATCTAAAGCATAAGAACCATATTGCGACTCTGCTCGCCTGCTGGCTGCGAGAGAATAACAGTGAAATATTTCAATTATATGCAGAACTAAGCAAGTGCCAGAATAAGATAACTCTTGATAAAGTGCAGGAGGTGTTAGACAAAAAAATGGAAAAACCAGCTCAGGAACAGCTTGATGAAATGATCGGGATGGTTGATTTAAAGAAGCAGATTCAAGAAGAGATAGAAGGCTATCCGGCTAATGTTCAAAAATCTTTGGAGCATTCCATACAGTATCCAGAGCGATTAGAAGCAGAGGCGAGTGGTTCCTCAGTATGCTCCTATCTTAACCATTACGTGTTGGTTGGTAACCCTGGTACCGGAAAAACTAAAGTAGCAGGAATCATTGCCAAAATGTTACAAGAAAATGGAATATTACCCACAGGTCAATTAATTAAGGCCAGTGCAAACGATTTGATCGCAGAGCATGTGGGGGGAACTGCTGTAAAAACCAGGAATATGATAGAAAAAGCAATGGGTGGTGTTCTCTTCATCGATGAAGCTTATGCTATTAAAGAAAATGATCAGTTTGGAAAGCAGTGCCTCGCGACACTGGTAGAGGCTATGACCGACTTACGGGGGCGATTTGTTTTGATCATGGCCGGGTATAAAAATGAAATGAATGAATTGATAGAGGAGAACCCGGGTATGTCAAGCAGGGTCAAAGTTTTTAATCTCCCGGATTACAACGAAGAAGAATTGGCACAAATTATGATTCTCTTGATTAAAGATCTCCATCATGATCCTGAGGTGGCGGAGAAAGCACAAACTTACATGTCCAACTTAATGAATAATAGATCTGTTGATGAAAAATGGGGTAATGCGCGGGTGATAGAGGATATAGTTAATGAGGCCCAAACAAAGTCTCGGATTAGAAATGAGGGAGATGTAAGCCTGGCCATGAAAGATTTTCCCAACCCGGAATATTTTGAAGAGAACTACAAACCCAAAATTGTAACCCTTGACTCTTTGATTGGGCTGGATGAGTTAAAAGAAAAGATTAAAAAGCTAATAGCCAAAGCTGAGTTAGATCTAAGCAAGAATCGTGATTATTCACCCGGGCATTTTATATTTGCCGGCAATCCCGGGACCGGAAAAACAGAAGTGGCGAAAATTTTGGCCAATGAATTTTACCGGATTGGGATTATGGAGTCACCAAAGACTGTTTTTAAGTCGGCGGGAGATTTTATAAAAGGATTTCTTGGCCATTCCGAAGAAAATGTAAAAAAAGTATTTCATAATGCTCTGGGCGGCATACTGGTTATCGATGAGGCTCATCAGCTGGCAGAAGACCATAGCTTCGGGCCGCAAGTTATAAAAACCCTGGTACCTTTAATGGAAAATCACCGTAATGATATTGTGGTTGTGTTGGCCGGGTACCCTGAACCTTTGGAAAGACTTTACAATATCGATCCTGGCTTGAGAGAAAGGCTGAGTCAAAAACTAGAATTCAGGGACTACAGTGCTGATGAATTGATGGAAATTTTTGAAGTTATGTGGGATTCGGAATATCCGGAAATAAAGGTGCCCATAGAATACAAATCGATTATCCGCCAACACTTCGAAGAAATTAAGCGATTAGATGGCACTCAGTTTAATAATGCTAGGTATGTGCGAAATTTTAAGGATAAACTCGCTGAAAATTATGCCTACCGGGTTCAGCATGACCGTTCAGGTTGGCAAACTATAACAAAGGAAGACCTAGAAGCGACGATGGGGGAAAGTCTTAATGAAAGAAGTTAAAAAAGATCTAATCATTTCTGAAGTTAAAAGGTATTTTTATCATAAAAGTCCACAGGAAAAAGCTTTCTTTTTAGTTGAAGTAATCAACGATTTGTTTAATATGCATCCGGTTGAGCGCGACGGTGATTTTTACTCTGAAGAATGGTCAAATCAGATTGATAAGCTCATAAATGCCCTTGGTTTTCTTATAAAACAAAACAGTGATAAGAACAAAAAACTGTTTGATTATAAAAATAAATTAAGTGCAATTCAGGTCAAGCATAATGATTTGTTAAATAAGCTGGAAAAAACAAAAGCAGAACTGGATTATGCCGAGAAAAAAGTTGAAGATATTATTGATCAAAATAGAACATGGGAAGAGAATCTTCAAATATGCAGGGCAATAGAAAAAGTTAGCGTTGTTATTAGAGACTTGCCTGTTATTACTGAACGTGCTAAAGAATGCAGCATCGTAGCTTCTATTGAAAATGATATTGAAAATATTCTTACCGATGCACCGGAGCTGCATAGCGAAATTATAGAAAAGTTAGATCATCTTGAAAATATAATCAGACAGTATGTTGTAAGCTCGGAAGATGAGATTAAAACTATAGAAAAAGAAATAGGCAGGTGGTAATGATGCAAAAAGCTAAATTGGAAGAAATGAACAATAGCTTGCTCAAGTGGAGTCGAATTTTAGGAACAGAAGCTGATGATCTAGTCGAATATCTTTTAGAAATACTAACCCGGGAAGAGGAAATCTATCCTGCCCAGTATACAACATTTTGCCAAGAAATAATAAGTAACCCTGAAGATTACAAAAGGTTTGATCAGGTTATTTCTTCCTCAAACGAATTGTTGGATAATCTAATAACAAAAAGCGGTACCGATTATCACTGCCTTTATAAACTAGCAGAACTATTAGATAAGATGGGCGAAGACAACCTTCATGTTGTCTTGTTGGATAATGCATATTTAATTACTGACGGCGAAAAGTTTCTATTTCATCCGCTTTTTTCTAAAAGCATCGTTATTTCGGATGAAACAAGGCTCGACAACGAGATCCAGAACAAATTTATGTATAAGTTGCCTTTAAACGAAACGATTATAAGTCATAATATAATTAATGAAAACCTGGAACGATATGCTTTCACCTTTTATTTAATGGAGGTTCTTTTCCCTGGTATTCCTTTTAAAAAAATACCTTTGGATGTAGCTCTTGAATTTGCCCCTCTCTGGCACCGGGAATTTGCTCCCGAGTACAAAAACTATATCTCTAAAATATTAATTACTGATAAGAATAATATTGAGCATAGCTGCGTGGAAATACTAAATCACACTCTGGAACTTTTAGCCCAGAGCATCTATACTAATAGGCCGTATCAGAAAAGTGAAATATTAGTCGACTACGGGGACAGGAGAGGTCGGAAAAAAAGAAACAGCTCTCATTCCGAAGATGATTATGAAGTTTTCAGGGTTAATGGTACGGATCGTTTGTTTGTCATGATTGCTGATGGGGTGAGTACTTCCGATTTAGGAAGAGGAGAGTTTATTTCAGGAAAAATCAGGGATGTAATCCTGCTTCGGGAGGAGCAGATCAAGGAAAAACTTAGCAGTTTGCCAATTAACGATCATACTCTCTTTTTATCAGAAAGTCGAATTTTTTTAAGTGAGCTGGTTAATGAAATCAATGGCAAGGCAACAGAAAAATTGAACGAGGTTTTAGCTTTAGCAGGGGGAAATGCTGAATATATTAAAAACCCGATGAGTTCTACCATCTTACTGGGGATGGTTTGTGGTAATTGGTGTAACTTTGCCCACCTTGGCGATAGCGAAATTATTCTCAGAAAAAATGGATCATCTAATATTATTAATCTTCCTCATAATGTTCACCGGGAACGCATCCTGGAGGCTATAGAACATAATAAACCGTACAAAAGGAATCAGGAAAAAGATGACAGCCTTACCAGGGTTATTCCCATGACTTATATTGATAACAGCTGTTTTTCCGCCCATGAAGATTTAAGTGCTGATTTAGATTTTGTTAACTTTGCATTGGAAAAAGGAGATATGGTCTTTTTAGCCACTGATGGACTTTTAAGCTGCCTCGGGAACTCAACTTTAAGAAGTAAAGGGCTGCAGGAACTGGACCGGTTTGTTTCAGATCATGATCAGCTGTCCATGGATGAACTTACCAAAAAGCTTCTTGATCATGCTGATAAAAGTAGCGTTGATGATATTGCAGTGGTGATTTTGAAAAATAACGGCTGCAGTAATGAAGAACTGAATTCGCAACCCGCGGGGAAAGAGGCAGGTGAAAAAACCAACATTGTAGCTAATCCCAAGAAGCGTAAACTCTCATAAACTCAAAAACTTAGGAGGCGATTAATATGTCTGAATCGAAAATTAATGTAATAATAACACCGGAAAAGAATTTTTACTTACGCAACAGCATGGACGAAGAAATTAGGGGCGTTGTTTCAGTGCAAGCGGAAAGCCAAGGGGGAAAAGCTGTACGCTCCGGGGTGGACATGATTTTTTTGTTAGATTCCAGTATATCCATGCAAAATGAGTTTAGCATCAATGGACCTAAGAAGAACGAAATAGCAGTGGAAGCAGCCAAAAAGGCGGCAGAACAGCTGGGTAAAAACGATACTATAACAGTAATATCGTTTAACAGCGGCGCTTTTTTAATGTTAGATCATGAAAAAGTTTCAGCCAAGACCAAGATCAATAAGGGCATTGAAGAAATTCTAGAACATCAGGGCAGCACGAACTTTGAAGCGGCAATGGATCTTGCCCTGGCAGTAAGCAAGAATAGAAAAAACAATCATGTCAAGGTAGTTTTTTTAACCGATGGTAATGAGACAGCCGGCAACAGTCAGCGGGCCTTGGGATTAGCAGAGAATCTTGTCAAGAGTGGAGCTACCATAGATGCCATGGGCATCGGGGGTGATTTTAACTACGATTATATGAAAAATTATTCAGCTATTTCTGGGGGTATAACAGAAAACCTTGATTCAGTGAGAAAAACTGCCGAAGTTTTTAGGAATATTTTAAAGACCGGGCAGAATGCAGTGGCAATAAACGGTTTTTTAAACATTAACTTTGAAAAAGGAATACGTGATGTTAAAATATATCAATACTATCCTGAAAAAAAAGTCTATGGTGATAAAGTATCTGAACAGGACAAACGCAATTATATTGGGTTAAGCGTTGGTGATTTGCCTGTAAATGGTGCAAAAGAGTATGCTTTATCCTGCCAAGCTGATCTACCTGATGAAACTAATTTTAAACTAGCCGACATTAATGTATCGTATAAAGATCCAGCAACCGGAGGGATGATTAACCAGGACGAACAATGGTTGTTTAATTTAACTGATAATGCGGATAATATTGAGCAGAACAGCAAAGTTGGAAAGAGTTTTGAAGATATTGATCTGTTGATTGGCTATGAAGTAGTGATGAAAGATTATAAAAATGGCAATAGGGATCCAGCAATTAAAAGGCTGGAGCAAATGATTGAAACTGCGAAGCAACTGGGTAAAAATGATGAATTAGTGATTTATGAGCTTTACAAAGAAAAAATTAAACGAAATGAAAACCTTACCCAGGAGGATATCAATCTTTTAAGCTATACTTCTACCAGTAAAACCGATCTGGTTGCAGCGATAAAAACCGGAAGCAAGAAAGATAAGCTCACTGGTCAAGGATAAGCAAGGTGAATTAATGCGACTGTTAAAACTTATTTAGAGGAGGCAACTATCAATTGGACAATAAAAGTATATGCTTGGCTTTAGGGCGAGAAGCAGAAAATGTCATTACCAACCCTTTCAGTTCTGATGCAAAGGTGGAGTGGTTAATGGATGATGCTATAGCATCTGGTGATTTCTCGTCAACTACTGATATAAACGGCACATTGACCCTTATTCTTTGGCCGGAACAAGATGATTTAAAGTTAGAGCTTGAATGTAAAAATGAAGACGGTGAATCTTGTCAATACCAGGTCTCACTGTTTAGAGTACTAACTACCCTGGAATTGCCTGAAGGTGAATGGGGGGAAATCAACTACCCCGGGCAGTTATGGAATCCTCTGCTAGAGCAAACCTTATTGAAACTGGTTAAAGTAGAAAGTGACCCTGAAAATAATTGCCTTCGTTTTAAAGGACTCGAACCCGGGTATGAAGACATAAAACTCTATTTCGAAAATGGGAAACTGGGCACTGTCCATGTTTATGTTAGCATTCGGATCTTTGAGCACACTACATACAAAACTACAGACGATGTCTCACCTTTTCAGCATGCCTGCTTGATGGCAGTCTATAAAAAAGGGGAACAATCTTCATTACAAACCTTGCAACTTTCAACAACAGGCAGCATCATCGTGGGCAGGGCCTCGGCTTCGGCCCGGGGGTATGCGGATGTTGATTTAAAACCCTTTCTAAGTGAAGAGGCGCAGTCGGCATGCTCAAGGAGGCAGCTTAAAATTTTTATGAGCAGTGATAATAAACTTTTTGTGGAAAACATTGGCAGTGTTCCAGTAAAGGTTAACGACAAGTATGATTTAGAGCCCAGGTTGCCAGAAGAACAAGCCTCTGGTTCAAACAATTCAGAACTTAGATCGCTGGTTCTCCTGCCTCCAGAGTCATCGGTAACTATTGCTGATGAAATTGTCATCTTATTTAAAGATGAAATAAAGGGTGTTCAATAATGAGTAATTTAAAACTAAGAGAAATCAAATACAAAGGAATGGTTTACAGGGTGCCAGAGCTTCTCAATAAAGGCCGTTACCGAGTGACAGGGATTCTCTCCCGGGGAGGGATGGGTGTTATTTATCAGGCAGTAGATACTCAACTGCAAAATAAAAAGGTGCTGCTCAAATCTTTGCTTTATCCCCCTTATATTTTTGAAAATAAGAAAGACTCCGCCCGGGAAGAAGTAATCGAGGAAACCAGAAAAATGGCACTGAGAGAGCAGCTGGCTTTGCTTTATGCCTGGGAAAGAAAAATCGGCAGCGTTCCCGTTCTATTAGATTACTTTAAAGATAACAACCCTCATATTTACGGACCCCATGAGGATAAGAGAACGGGAGAAGAATATGTTTTGCAAAGCGAAGCCGATCAGGATCCATATATTACTATGAATTATTTTTATGGTGAAACTATTGCAGACGGAATTACCACTGACCTGTCTGCTGAAATTAAAAACCGTTTAGCAAAAAAGGTTCTTATTTCTGTCTCAAAAATTTTACAAGAATTTCATAGTGAATATGAAATGCCTCTGGATAATGAAAGGTGCAAATTTGAATTTATTTATTGTGATCTAAAACCTGCAAATATCATTAATACCGCAGACCGCAGGATAGTTTTAATAGATTTTGGCAGTTTTGTAATGAAAATTGATGGTGAAATACAGGATATCCCCTCCATTACTCCTGGTTATGCTGCTCCTGAAATTAATGTTCAGACTGCAGGTAAAATTTTTGATGATGATGTTAATGCTTGTATAGATGTTTACTCCCTGGGAGCTACAATTTACGAGATCCTATCCGGAAGTCCTCCTCGTCACCAGGGGGGGGAAAATATATTTGACTTTAAACAAATTGATCAAAAAAACCAAAATTGGATTCCTTTCTTGGAAAAATCACTTCAAACTAGTGCACAGGATCGATTTGAAAATATGCTGGAAATGCGAAGCCAGTATTTTAGCATGGTAGAGAAAAAGAAATCTTCAATCCCCAAAAACAAAAATGTTAAATTTCATCGATTCAAACCTGCTAATGACGGTAAGCCCTTGTTTAATGGTTATCCCGACCAATGGGTGCATGAGAAAGCAATTAACTCCAGTCAAAAAATGTTTTTATATAGCTCATTAGTCAAGCTAAAAAATAAATTCTTATTGAGATCTGAAGCAGCGCATTTGATGACAGAAGGGGGTTCCTCTTTAAATATTAATGAGCGGCAGTTACCTATGCTAAAGGGTTTTGCCACATCAGTTATGAATCAGCTTAATCCTATCCTGGCAAAGAATATAAATTGCCTGCCTGAATTGCTGCATTTTGATCAAGAAAATGATTTTATAATTACCAAATCTCCCCGGGGGATTCCTTTTTTACCCTTCAAAGGTCAGCAAAAAAATGCTCTAGACATTAACTACCTTACCAAGCGAATATATCGGATCATTGATATGTTTATAGAGCTTAAGAAAAAAAGTGTTCTTATTACCTATATCAACAATGACATGGTTTTTTTTGATTCAGCCGATCAGCCTTTTATGATCGATTATTCTTCCTTGATCGATGATGATAATCGGGATATGTTAAGTAACCCTTTAGCGGAGTACTTAATTCCCAAAGCTTATTCTGCGCCAGAAATAATCAATAACAAAGAATTCTATGAACAAACTTATACATATTTTACAGGTAAATTAATCTTAGGTTTTCTGTTGCAACAGAATAATATTGACTACAAGGGTTATTTTAAAAGTAATCCCTTTCCGGGTAAAGTCGATGTAGAGCAATTCTTACATACTACCAATATCTCCGGAGATTTAAAAGCAATAATTTTAAACTGTGTTGCCCTGGAAAAATCCTACCGGTCTAACTTATTTGAACTAAAAAGATTTTTAAGTGATCCGAAAGGTGCCGATGTGAAGTCGAAACCGGCTCCCAAGCCTAAACCTCTCTTAATTATTAATAACCAAGATTTAACCAGGCATAAAAAAGTCGATTTCAAAGCTGTTTTTAATGATATAACAATGGCTAACAACAAGCACATGTTTTTCGAATCCTGCTATTTATTGCCTGTTGAACCCAGTGGAGGTTTTAAGAATATGCTTCAGGATAAGAAAATAGAATATATTGTTTGTTCAGACGAGAGCAGCCTTTGCTCCGAGGTAGAGAAAAAAATGGAGCAATCTAAATACAGTGGTTATGTGGCACTGCTTTTGGGCAAGTCTATCGCGGGATTAAAAAATACCATTGAAAAGCATATTGAAGATTTCAACAACGTGGTTATATTAGCGCCAACAGATCATTTCAGTAATAGTGAGAAAGTAGTTTTTTATAACGTGTATAATTATCTTGATCAAAAAAGGCCCTCTCTCTAAAAATGGCGATAAAATAAGGTTATATGATTTAGATGCTAGACACTATTTTAGGCTAAAGGTGAATACAAAATGTCATTTAGTGATTTAAAAAAAGAGAGCCTGGGCTTATTCCGGGATAAACAATTTAATAAGGCTTTAGAGGTGTTTGAATATACTATCGACAAAATCGAAAGCAGTGATCCTGAAATAGAGGATTTGCTAGAGGAAAGAGAGCAAACTGTACCCTTAAATTATGAATCTGAAAAAAGAAATATTTATAGCTTG
>SL_3KL_010_SEDDRAFT_10000911_pt1 | contig 26119 bp, 17 predicted proteins | sample SodLakKL_010_SED_2_FD_10381 | JGI IMG/M metagenome (IMG submission 10381) | reverse complement strand
GCGGCGACGCCCTCGAGGTCGAGCATGTGGCGGACGACCTCGTCGAAGTCGCGCACGGTGAGGATCGTCAGGTCGGCCAGGATCGCCTCGGGCACGTCCTCCAGGTTGGCCTGATTGGCGTGCGGCAGGATCACGTTGGTGATGCCCGCCTGGTGGGCGGCCAGCAGCTTCTCCTTGACACCGCCGATCGCCAGCACGCGGCCTCGCAGGGTGATCTCGCCCGTCATGGCGACGTCGCCCCGGACCGGCCGACCCGTCAGGGCCGACACGACCGCGGTCGCCATGGCGATGCCGGCGGACGGGCCGTCCTTGGGGGTGCCGCCCTCGAGGACGTGCACGTGGAGATCACGTGCCTCGTGGAAGTCCGCGGGCAGGCCGAACTCGGCCGCGTGATGCCGCAGGTACGCGATGGCTGCCTGGGCGCTCTCCTTCATGACCTCGCCCAGCTGGCCGGTGAGCGCGACCTTGCCCTTGCCGGGGAGCGCCACCGCCTCGATGTCGAGCGTGACACCGCCGACGGAGGTCCAGGCGAGCCCGTGCGCGAGCCCGACCTGGGCCTGCTTCTCGGCCGCCTCGTCGCGGAAGGGCGGCACGCCCAGCAGTTCCCGGGCCGCCGCGTCGTCGACCAGGCGTTCGCCCTCCCAGGCCTCCTCGAGGAACGCCTTGGCCTCCTTGCGCGCGATCTTGGCCAGCAGGCGGTCGAGCTGCCGCACGCCGGCCTCGCGGGTGTACTCGGTGACGATCTTGCGCACCGCGCCGTCGGTGATCACCAGCGAACCCTCCAGCCCGTGTTCCTGCACCTGCCGGGGGATGCGGTACCGGCGCGCGATCGCCAGCTTCTCGTCGAGCGTGTAGCCGGCGATCTGGATGACCTCCATGCGGTCCAGGAGCGCCCGCGGGATGTTGCTCATGCTGTTCGCGGTCGTCACGAACATCACCTTGGAGAGGTCGTACGGGATCTCCAGGTAGTGGTCGGTGAAGGTGTCGTTCTGCTCGGGGTCGAGCACCTCCAGCAGGGCCGACGAGGGGTCGCCGCGAAAGTCGGCGGTCATCTTGTCGACCTCGTCCAGCAGGAACACCGGGTTGACCTTGCCGGCGGTCTTCATCCCCTGCAGGATCCGGCCGGGCAGCGAGCCGATGTAGGTGCGCCGGTGGCCCCGGATCTCGGCCTCGTCGCGCACGCCGCCCAGGCTCATGCGCACGAAGGAGCGGTTCATGCTGCGGGCGATCGACTTCCCGAGCGAGGTCTTGCCGACGCCGGGCGGCCCGACCAGGCACAGGATGGGCGCCTTGGTGCCCTTGACCTCGCGCTGCTTGGTCAGCTGGCGCACGGCCAGGAACTCCAGGATGCGCGCCTTGGGCTCCTCCAGCGCGTGGTGGTCCTCCTCGAGGATGGTCGAGGTGTGCGCGATGTCGAGGACCTCGTCGTCGGCCTCCGACCAGGGCAGCTCCAGCAGCACGTCGAGGTAGGTGCGCACGACGGTCGCCTCCGGCGATCCGGCGGCCATCTTCTCGAGCCGGTCGATCTCCTTGAGGGCCCGCTCCTTGGCGTGCTCCGGCAAGTCCTTGGCCTCGACCCGCTCGCGCAGGTCGGCCACCTCGGAGGCCTCGTCGCCGCCGAGCTCCTTCTGGATGGCCTTCATCTGCTCGCGCAGGTAGTACTCCCGCTGGTTCGCGTCCATCTGCTGCTTCACCCGGGCGCTGATCTGCTTCTCGGTGTCGAAGCGCTCCAGGTCGCGGGTCAGCAGGGCGAGGACGCGCTCGAGGCGCGCAAGCGCGTCGCTCTCCTCCAGGATGGCCTGCTTGTCGGCGACCTCCCAGGTGGCGTACTTGGCCACCACGTCGGCCAACGGTCCCGGATCCTTCAGGCCCTTGAGGTTCTCGAGGTGGAAGGAGTCGAGCCGCAGGTGCTTGTTCTGTTGGGCGTAATCGCCGAACGCGCTCTTGACCTGGCCACCGATGGCTTCGACGCGCGGATCGTCGCGGTCCGGCGTCACCTCGGCGATGGTGGTCACCTGGGCGCGCAGCGATGGCCCTGGCAGGTAAGCGTCGACCCGGGCCCGCTCACGGCCCTCGACGAGGACCTGGAGCGTGTCGTCGGGGAGTCGGATGACCTGCTTGACGACGCACAGGGTGCCCACCCGGTACAGGTCGTCACCGGCAGGATCGTCGACCCGCGGCTCACGCTGGACGATCAGCAGGACGCGGTTGTCGGCGGCCTGCGCCTCCTCCAGGGAGCGCTTCGACTTCGGTCGCCCCACGTCGACGTTCTCCAAGGTACGCGGCAGCACCACCTGGGTGCGCAGCGCGATGACGGGGAGCTCGCGATCCATGCCCCATACAACACCGTCATCTCGCCCGCGTCGGTAACCCGGCTGACGAGCTGACGCTCGTCCAGGACGGATATCGTAAGCCGGCTTACGAGGCTGCGGCGCGGTCCTCGCCGCTCAGGCGCAACGAGAGCGCCTCGCCGACCCGTGCCGACCGCACCTGGATCCCGGCTGCCTCGGCGCGCTGCGCGAGGGCGCGGCGCGCGTCGGTCTCGCCGTGTACCGGCACCAGCACCCTCGCGCCGCTGGCCTGCCACCAGGCGTCGAGTGCCGGCGCGTCGGCGTGCGCCGAGAAGCCGTTGACGGTGTGCACCTCGGCCGCGACCGCGATCGTCTCGCCCAGCAGGCGGACGCGCTGCGCGCCGTCCACCAGGCGCCGCCCCAGGGTGCCCTCGGCCTGGTAACCGACCACCACCACCGCGTTGCGCGCGTCCCACAGGTGGTGCTTGAGGTGGTGCAGGATGCGGCCGCCGGTCATCATCCCCGCGCCGGCGACGATGATCACGCCGCGCGCCTGGTTCAGCGCCCGCGAGGCCCCTCCGCTGCGGGCGAGCTCGAGCCTCGCCGGCCGGAAGGGATCGTCCCCGGAGGCGAGCCGCGCGGCGATGTCCGGCCGCAGCGTGGCCGGGAAGCGGCGGTACAGCGCGGTCATGCGGCTCGCCATCGGGGCGTCCAGGACGACCCGCGCGGTCGGCAGGCGGCCATCGCGTTCCAGCGTCTGAAGCGCGTACAGCACGGTCTGCGTGCGTTCCAACGCGAAGCTGGGCAGCAGCACGTTGCCGCCGCGGCGCAGCGTCCGGCCCACCACCTCGGCGAACTCGGTCAGCGTCGCCTGCCAGGTTCGGTGGCGGCGGTCACCGTACGTCGCCTCGATCAGCAGGGCGTCCGTCGGCGGCGGCGGCGCGGGGGGCGGGTGCAGGGGCCCGTCGGTGTCACCCAGGTCGCCCGAGACCAGCACGCGGTCCGTGGGACCTGTCAGGAGCGCCCAGGCGGCCCCGAGCACGTGGCCCGCCGGGCCCAGCTCGACCCGCAGTCGCCGGCCCACCCGCAGCGGCTGGTGGAAGCGAGCGGGTCGCGCGAGGGCGAGCGCGGCAGCGACGTCTGCCTCGCGGTAGGCCGGCCGCACGCGTTCCGGGTCGCGGCCGGCGCGGCGCAGTCGCCGTCTGGCGCGCGCAGCGTCCTCGTGCTGGATGCGTGCGGCATCGCGCAGGACCACCTCCGCCACCGCCAGGGTGGCGGACGTGGCCAGCACGGGCCCCCGAAAGCCGTCGGCCACCAGCCGCGGCAGCCGCCCCACGTGGTCGAGGTGGCCGTGGGTGAGCACCACGGCGGTGAGTTCCCGGGGATCGAAGGGCCACGGCGCATCGTTGCCGCTCTCCTCGTCGACGCCCTGGAACAGCCCGGCATCGACCAGCACGCGGTCGTCGCCGCAGCGCAGCAGGTGGGCGCTGCCGGTCACGCCCTCGCAGCCGCCGGCGCTGCACAGCGTCCAACCCGCGTCGCCACGGTCCCTGTCGCCGGCGGCGGGCACGCGGGCGCTCATGCTGCGCCGGTGCGCTCGAGCCGCGCCACGTAGAAGCCGTCCAGGCCGGCATCGTCGGGCAGGAGCCACGCGCCGACCGGCGCGGGGTGCGTGGGCAGCGGCAGTTGCGGCGGCACGGAACGCCATGCGGGTTGCGCTGCCAGGAACGCGGCCACGACCTCCGGGCCCTCCTCGAGGCCCAACGCGCAGACCGCGTACACGAGGCAGCCGCCGGGCGCCACCCGATCGGCGACCGAGGCGAGCATGGCCGCCTGTCGCGCCGCGGCGGCGCGCGCGTCGTCGGGCCGCCAGCGCAGCTTGATCTCGGGGTGCCCGCGCAGGGTGCCGGTGCCGGTGCAGGGCGCGTCGAGCAGGGCGGCGTCCGCCATGGGCAGGTCGCGCAGCGGCCGACTGGCGTCGAGGACGTGGTGCTGGACACGCCGACCGAGGCGAGCGAGGTTCCTGCGGCCGCTTGCCGCGCGCCGCGGGTCGACCTCGACGGCGAGGACCGTGGCGCCCGCCGCGGCGAGCTGCGCGGCCTTGACACCGTGCCCGGAGCCGACGTCCAGGACCGTGCGCCCGGCGACCGAACCGAGCGCGGTCACCACGGCCGCCGACGAGGGGTTCTGCGGCTGGACCAGGCCCTCACGGAAGGCCTCCGTCTCCGCCAGCGGACGCTGCAGGCGCACGGCGAGGCTCAGCGGCAGGGGGCCCGGCCTGACGTCGGCGCCCTCCGCCCGCAGGCGCTCGACCGCGTCGTCGCGGTGGGCGGTCAACCACAGCGGCTCGGGAGAGCGCATCGCGCGTGCGGCCGGCGCCGCCATGGGCCCGAGCGCGCGTCGCAGGTGGTGCCACAGGGCCGGCGACAGGCTCACCGCGGCGGCATCGCCGCGCACGTCGGCGAGGTCGACGCGGCGCAGCACGGCGTTGACCAGCCCGGCGAGACGCGCGTCCGGGTCTCCGGCGCGCTTCACCACCTCGACCCAAGCGTGGACCGCGGCGTGATCCGGCGTGCCGCGCACCAGCCGCTCGTAGGCGCCGACCCGGAGCGCGTCGCGCACGCGATACGGGAGCCGTTCGGGCTCTGGCAGCCAGGGCGCCAGCGCGGCGTCGAGGGTCGGCAGCCAGCGCAGCGTCCCGTACGCGAGATCGGTGAGGAAGGCCCGGTCGGCGCGATCGCCGATCGGCCCGAGCGCCCGCGCCAAGGCGACGCCGGTCGGCTCGCCGCGGCGCAGCACCGCGTGCAGCGTGGCGAGGACGCGGGTGCGGGGTGGGTCGCTGCGGGCGGCGGGGGTCGCCCGCTTCACGCGTCGTCGGTTTCGGCCACCGCTGTCGGCGCGGGCGCCGGAGCGCCCGGCGCGGCGGCATGCTCGTCGGTGGGGAAGTGGGCGAAGGGCCCGTTCTCCTTCGATACTGCCCGTACCTGGAAGCGCATCGCGGTGCGCTCCTCATCGTGCAGCTCGAGCTTCACGAAGCCGGGCGCCACGATGAGGTCGATGGCGTCCTGCACCAGGTAGGAGCGGGCGATGGCCAGCGACTTGACCGCCTGGTTGACGGCGTGGGGCCCGATCGCCTGCATCTCGACCGCCCCGTCGAGCCGGAGCAGCGCGGCGACGGCGCCCGCCACCGCGTTGGGTCGAGACTGGGCGGAAACGCGCAGGGTGGGCATGCGGACCTCCGAGCAGGGCAGGCAGGCGGCGAAGATGTCGGCCAGGACGGAGCAACGTGCTTCGGTGGTCGGTTGACACCCAGGATAGCACCCCGTATACTCCCCGGCGATGATTCCACCCCGGCCCACCACACACGCCGTCCTGCGGCTAACCAGGGAGGGGTAGAGGGATCACCGTTCGCGGTCGACCACCCGAGGCCCCGTCACGGTCAAGGACCTGACGGGGCCTTCGTGTAGTTCGCCGCGGCGCAACGCCGGCGCACGCGACGCGTGGACGGCCATCGGAGGGTGACATGTACGGAGGTGTCGGGTGAACGGGGCGGCCGTGGTGCTGAAGGCGCTCGAGCGGCAGGGTGTGACGACGGTGTTCGGGCACCCGGGCGGCGCCATCATGCCCATCTACGACGCGCTCTACGACTCGCCGATCCGGCACGTGCTGGTGCGCCACGAGCAGGCGGGGGCGCATGCGGCGGACGCCTACTACCGGGCCAGCGGGCGCGTCGGCGTCTGCTTCGCAACGTCGGGGCCCGGGGCCACCAACCTGGTCACCGGCCTGGCGACCGCCTACATGGACTCGTCGGCGGTGGTGGCCGTCACCGGCAACGTGCCGCTGTCGCTGATCGGCACCGACGCGTTCCAGGAGGCGGACGTCACGGGCGTGACGCTGCCCGTCACCAAGCACAACTACCTGGTGAAGGACGTGCGCGACCTGCCGCGGGTCATCGCGGAGGCCTTCCACATCGCCCGCAGCGGGCGTCCGGGACCGGTCCTCGTCGACATCCCCAAGGACGTCCAGCAGGCGGCCTTCGAGGGCAGCCTCGAGGTCGAGGTCGATCTCCCCGGGTACCGCCCGACGGTGGTCGGCAACGCCCGCCAGATCCGGCGCGCGGCCGAGACCATCCAGGCGGCCCGGCGACCGGTGCTGATGGTCGGTGGCGGGGCGCAGGTGGCCCCCGACGAGGTCGCCGCCTTCAGCCGCATCACCGGCATGCCCGTCATCACCACCCTGATGGGCATCGGCGCCTACCCGGCGGGGGAGGCGCAGTCGCTGGGCATGCCCGGCATGCACGGCACGGTCACCGCCAACCGGGCGATCAGCCACTGCGACCTGATCGTGGGCGCCGGGTTGCGCTTCGACGACCGGGTGACCGGCAAGATCAGCCGCTTCGCGCCCAACGCCACCATCGTGCACATCGACATCGACCCGGCCGAGATCTCCAAGCTGGTGAAGGCGCACGTGCCGGTCGTGGGCGACCTGCGCGACGTCCTGCCGCGCCTGACCGAACTGCTCGGCCCGCTCGAACTGGCGGACTGGTGGGCTCAGCTGGACGGCTGGAAGGCGAGCTACCCGGAGCGCTACAAGACGGACAAGCCGCTGGTGTCGCAGGAGGTGATCGCGCTGCTGGCGCGCGAGACGGGCGGCGACTGCGTGGTCACCACCGAGGTCGGCCAGCACCAGATGTTCGCGGCGCGGCTCTTTCCCACCAACCGGCCCCGCACCTGGATTAGTTCGGGCGGGTTGGGGACCATGGGCTTCGGGTTGCCGGCCGCGATCGGCGCAGCCTTCGCGCGTCCCGGCGAGACCGTGGTGTGCGTCGCCGGCGACGGCAGCGTGCAGATGAACATCCAGGAGCTGGCCACCATCTACAAGCACCAGCTGCCGATCGTCATCGCCATCTGCAACAACGGCATGTTGGGCATGGTGCGGCAGTGGCAGGAGATGTTCCACGCGCAGCGCTACTCGGAGGTCTACCTGGCGGACTCGAACCCCGACTTCGCCAAGTTGGCCGAGGCCTACGGCATCGAGGGGCACAACGTGTTCGACCGCGAGACGGCCGCCAGGCTGGTGCCGGAGGTGCTGGCGCGCGGGAAGCCCGCGCTGATCAACTTCGTGGTGTACGAGTCGGAGAAGGTCTTCCCGATGGTGCCCGCCGGCGCGGGCGTGGACGAGATGATCATCGGCGATCAGGAGCCCGACGAGGTCGTGCCGGTGGGAGGGGGCGCATGAGCGTCCGGCGGCACGTCATGTCGGTGACCGTGCGCAACCAGCCCGGCGTGCTGGTGCGCATCGCCGGGCTCTTCGCCCGCCGCGGGTACAACATCGAATCGCTGTCGGTCGCCCAGACCCACGAGCCCGGCATGAGCCGCACGACCTTCGTCGTGACGGGCGAGGACGACCACATCGAGCAGATGCAGAAGCAGCTGCAGAAGCTCATCGACGTCATCAAGGTCATCGACCACTCCGAGGGGCCCTACGTCGACCGCGAGCTGATGCTGATCAAGGTGGCCGTCCGCAACCCCGAGGATCGCGTCGAGATGCGCCAGATCGCCCAGGACTTCCGCGCGCGGATCATCGACGTGGCGCGCGACGCGCTGGTGTTCGAGGTGACCGGCGACGAGGCGAAGACGGACGCCTTCATCCAGCAGATGCGCGCGTTCGGCGTCCTCGACCTGATCCGGACCGGCCGCGTCGCGCTCCCGCGCACGGCCAGCCGCAACGGCGCCGCCACCGGCGCTGGTGGCGCGGCGAACGGTGACGATCGACCCCAGACCCGCCCACGCGCCGCCTGAGGCGCCCAGGAGATCCCATGGCCACCATCCATTACGACGACGACGCCCACCTCGCGCACCTCGACGGCCAGACCGTGGCCGTCATCGGTTACGGCTCGCAGGGCCACGCCCACGCCCTCAACGCCAAGGACAGCGGCCTCGAGGTGGTCGTCGGGCTGCGCCGGGGCTCGGCCTCGTGGGCCGCGGCCGAGGCCGCGGGGCTGCGGGTCATGGAGGTCGCCGACGCCGCCGAGGCGGGTCACCTGGTGATGGTCCTGCTCCCGGACGAGGTGCAGGGGCGCGTGTACCGCGAGCAGATCGCGCCCGGCCTCAAGCCCGGCAACGCNCTGCTGTTCGCNCACGGCTTCAACGTGCACTTCCACCAGGTGGTCNCNCCGGTGGGCGTCGACGTGCTGATGGTCGCCCCCAAGGGGCCCGGGCACCTGGTGCGCCGCACCTACGTCGCGGGCGGGGGCGTGCCGTGCCTGTTGGCGGTGCACCAAGACGCCAGCGGCACCGCGATGCAGAGGGGGCTGGCCTACGCCAAGGCGATCGGCGGCACGCGCGGCGGTGTGTTGCTCACGACCTTCCAGGAGGAGACCGAGACCGATCTCTTCGGGGAGCAGGCCGTGCTGTGCGGCGGGGTCACCGCGCTCATGCAGGCTGGGTTCGAGACGCTGGTCGAGGCGGGCTACCAGCCGGAGGTGGCCTACTTCGAGTGCGTGCACGAGATGAAGCTGATCGTCGACCTCATCTACGAGGGCGGCTTCGAGCGCATGCGCGACTCGGTCTCGAACACCGCCGAGTACGGCGACTACGTGACCGGACCCAAGATGGTGACCGACGCCACCCGCGCGGCCATGCGCGAGGTCCTGCGCGACATCCGCCAGGGCACCTTCGCGCGCGAGTTCCTGCTCGAGAACCAGGTGGGCCAACCGCGCCTCCGCTCTCAGCGGGCCGCCACGGCCGCGTCGCAGCTGGCGCAGGTGGGGGCGAGGCTGCGCAAGATGATGCCGTTCATCGGCGGCGACGACCGGTGAGAGGGTCGCGGCAACCGGCGGTTGGGGCCGACGGGCGCGCGGGAAGGCGACTAGCTCGACCCGGGTGAGGCCGGTGGCGGCAGCAGCGTCCACCGCCCCTCGCGCCGGGGTCCCCGTGCCCGCACCGCTCCGACAGCCCTGAAGCCGGCTACGTCCGGCCCTCCCCGGAGGAACGCATGGCCCACATCCGCATCTTCGACACCACGCTGCGCGACGGCGAACAGACGCCCGGGGTGGCGCTCAACACCGCCCAGAAGCTGGAGCTCGCCAGGCAGCTCGCGCGCCTGGGCGTCGACGTCATCGAGGCCGGCTTCCCGGTCAGCAGTCAGGGCGACTTCGACGCCGTCCAGCGCATCGCCCGTGAGGTGCGGGGCTCGATCGTGTGCGCCCTTGCGCGCACCGCCCGGGCCGACATCGAGCGCGCCGGTCAGGCGATCGAGCCCGCCGAGGCGGGGCGCATCCACGTCTTCACCTCGGGCTCCCGGATCCACCTGGAGCACATGCTGCGCAAGACCGAGGACGAGGTCCTCGCGGATACCGTCGAAAGCGTCCGCTTCGCGCGGCAGTTCACCGACGACGTCCAGTTCTCGGCGCAGGACTGCACCCGCAGCGAGGTCGGCTTCCTGAAGCGGCTCTACGCCGCCGCCGCGGGCGCGGGGGCCACCACCCTCAACGTGCCCGACACGGTGGGCTACGGGATGCCCGAGGAGTACGCGGCCCTGATCCGCGCCCTGCGCGAAGCGGTCCCGAACGCCGCCGAACTGCACTTCTCCACCCACTGCCACGACGACCTCGGGCTGGCGGTGGCGAACTCGCTGGCCGCCGTCGGCGCGGGCGCGACGCAGGTCGAGTGCACCCTCAACGGCATCGGCGAACGCGCCGGCAACGCGTCGCTCGAGGAGATCGTCATGGCCCTCGAGACGCGCCGCGACTACTGGGGTCACGTCACGCGCATCGACACGCGCGAGCTCTACCGCGCGTCGCGCATGGTGAGCGCGTTCACCGGCGTGACCGTGCCGCCCAACAAGGCCGTCGTCGGCGACAACGCCTTCGCGCACGAGTCGGGCATCCATCAGGACGGCGTGATCAAGGCGCTCGAGACCTACGAGATCATGTCGGCCGAGACCGTCGGCCGCGACGCCGGCGTGCTGGTGATGGGCAAGCACTCGGGGCGGCGAGCCTTCCGCAAGACGTTGGCCGAGATGGGGTACGAGGGCCTGGAGGACGACACCATCAACGCCCTCTTCCGCCAGTTCAAGGACCTGTGCGACCGCAAGCAGAGCGTCACCGGCGACGACATCCGGGCCCTGGTCGACAGCGAGACGACGCGCGTGCCGCAGGCCTACGCGCTCGAGGCGGTCCAGTTCCAGTCGGGCACGCACATGACGCCGGTCGCCACGGTGCGCCTGAAGAGCGATGCCGGGTCGCTGGAGGAGGCCGCCACCGGTGACGGCCCGGTGGATGCCGTCTACCACGCCCTCGGCCGGATCGCCCAGGTACCCCTGGAGCTGGAGAGCTACGAGATCCGCAGCGTCGGCAGCGGCAAGGACGCGCTGGGCGAGGTCAGCGTGCGGATGCGGGCCAACGGCCGAACCGTGTACGGACGCGGGCTATCGACCGACGTCGTGGAGGCCTCGGCGCTGGCCTACGTCGACGTGCTCAACAAGCTGGCCGCGGGGGTGGCGCACGAGCGACCGGTCGTGGCGACACCGTGACGTTCGCCGCCGCGTCGCTCCGCGGGGTGCGCATCGAGCTGTACGACACGACCTTGCGCGACGGCACCCAGGGCGAGGGCGTCAGCTTCACCAGCGACGACAAGGTGGCGATCGCGCAGCGTCTGGACGCCTTCGGCATCGACCTCATCGAGGGCGGCTGGCCGGGCTCCAACCCCAAGGACGCCGACTTCTTCGAACGCATGCGCGACGTGCCGCTGCATACGGCGCGGCTGACCGCCTTCGGCGCCACCCGGCGCAAGGGCACCGCGCCGGAGGACGACGCCAACCTGGCCGCGCTGCTGGCGGCCGCCACGCCGGTGGTCACCGTGTTCGGCAAGTCGTGGCCGCTGCACGTGACCGAGGCACTGGGCGCCGGTCTCGACGAGAACCTCGACATGATCGGGGGGTCGGTCGCCTACCTGCGGGCGGCCGGACGCGAGGTGGTCTACGACGCGGAGCACTTCTTCGACGGCTGGCGGGCCGATCCCGCCTACGCCCTCGCCACGCTGCAGGCCGCGGCGACGGCAGGTGCCGGAACGCTGGTCCTGTGCGACACCAACGGCGGATCGCTGCCGGAGGAGGTGGCCGCCGGGTTCGCCGCCGCCGCAGCCGCGCTGCCGGGCGCATGCCTCGGGGTGCATCCGCACGACGATGCCGGCTTGGCGGTCGCCAACGCGCTGGCCGCGGTGCGCGCCGGGGCACGGCACGTGCAGGGCACGGTGAACGGGTACGGCGAGCGCTGCGGCAACGTCGACCTCCTGACCGTGCTCGCCAACCTCGTCCTCAAGCTGGGGGCCGATCAGCCGCAGCCACTGCGGGAACTCCTGCCGCTGTCGCGCTACGTCGACGACCGGGCGAACCTGGAGCCGAACGTCCGCCGCCCCTACGTCGGCGACGCGGCCTTCGCCCACAAGGGCGGCGTGCACGTCTCGGCCGTCAACCGCCGGCCCGACACCTACGAGCACGTGCCGCCGGAGGCCGTGGGCAACCGGCGGCGGGTGCTGCTCTCCGACCTCTCCGGCCGTGCGAACCTGCTCGCCAGTGGCGTCGCCGACGGCGGCGAGGGCGCCGACGCCGCCGGTGCGTTGGTGGCGCGCCTCAAGGAGCTCGAGCACCTGGGCTACGCCTTCGAGGGTGCAGAGGCGTCGTTCCGCCTGGTCGCCCGGCGGCTGCGGGGCGAACACCGCCGCTTCTTCGACCTGCACGGCTACTCCGTCTTCATCGACAAGCGCGATGGCGACGCCGCGCCGCGCTGCGAGGCGACGGTGCGGTTGGTGGTGGCGGGTGCGCGTTCGCACACGGCCGCGGACGGTGACGGCCCGGTGAACGCCCTCGACCGGGCGTTGCGGCGAGCCCTGCTGCCCTTCTACCCGTCGCTCGCGGACCTGCACCTGGTGGACTACAAGGTGCGCGTCCTGCACGGTCCGTCCACCGGGACGGCGAGCCTGGTGCGGGTGCACGTCGAGACCAGCGACGGCCGCACCCATTGGGGCACGGTGGGCGCCCACAGCAACATCATCGACGCGTCCTACGACGCGCTCCTCGACGCCATCGAGTCGAAGCTGATCGCCGACGGCGTGGTGCCCACACAGACCGCCGCCAGTGCAAAGGATTCGGACGCCACGCAACGAATCTCACCGGCAGCCGCGCACCCCCTGCCGCAGCGAACCCCGTAGGCTGGGACTGGGTCAACCAGCGACGCGAAGGGGTGGCGTCCTGGAGCGCAATCTTATGCGCCGTCCGCGTTGACACCGCGTCCGCGCTGCTGCTACACTCCGCGGCACGGCCGGGGCCCTCTCGCTCCCCGGCGCACGAGGATGCCATCGCGGTCCGGGAACGCCGTGTGGGGGCCACCCACGCCGCGACCGCCGTCAGGCACCCGGCCCACCACCGCACCCCCGCCGTATCCCACCCGTGTCATCGGGCGGGGCCCCATGGCTGCCCCCCGCGCGAAAGGACCGCATGGCCGAGTTCTCCGACATCCGCCGCTCGAGATGGCCGCACGAGCGCGACGCCTGCGGCGTCGGCTTCATCGCAGCGCTGGCCGGCGGCGCCCGGCGCGAGGTGGTGGACCACGCGCTCGCGGCGCTGGGGCGCCTGGCCCACCGCGGGGCCGTGTCCGCCGACGGGCGGACGGGGGACGGGGCCGGGATCCTCACGCAGCTGCCGCACGCGCTCATGCGCCGCGAGTTGGCCGAGCGAGGCATCGCCTTGGCCGACGACCGTGACCTCGGCGTCGGCACCTTCTTCGTCGCCAACGACGCACCGGTGGAGGAGGTGTTCCGGTCGATCGACGAGGAGGTCGGCGCCTCGGCGCTGCGGCCGCTGACCTGGCGGGAGCCGCCGGTCGACGACGGCGCGTTGGGTGACGAGGCCCGGTCGCGCCGTCCCATCATCCGCCAGCTGCTGGTCGAACGGCCCCCGGGCCTCGACGCCCTGGCCTTCGAGCGCTTGCTCTACCTCACGCGCAAGCGCATCGAGCGCAGGCTGCGGGCCAGCGGCCTGGGCCGGATCTACGTGCCGTCGTTCTCCAGCCGCACGATCGTCTACAAGGGCCTCATGGTGGGCGGCGCCCTGGCGACGTTCTACCGCGACCTGGCGGACCCCGACTACCGCAGCGCCATCGCGGTCTTCCACGAGCGCTACTCGACCAACACCGTGCCGCGGTGGTCCCTTGCCCAGCCCTTCCGCTTCCTGGGCCACAACGGCGAGATCAACACGCTGCAGGGCAACGTGAACTTCATGCGTTCGCGCGAGCCCGTCCTGCGCAGCCAGGCCTTCGGCGACGCCGTGACGGACCTGCTGCCGGTCATCGAGCCGGGTGGCTCGGACTCGGCGGCGCTCGACAACGCCTTCGAGCTGCTCACCCTCGCCGGCCGCGATCCGCTGCATGCGCTCGCCATGCTGGTCCCGGAGGCGTTCGAGCACGACGACGCGATCGACGACGACCTGCGCGGCTTCTACGAGTTCCACGCGACGCTGATGGAACCCTGGGACGGCCCGGCGGCACTGGCCGTCAGCGACGGGCGCTACGCGATCGCTGCGCTCGACCGCAACGGCCTCCGGCCACAGCGCTTCACCGTCACCGACGACGGTCTCGTCATCGTCGGGTCGGAGGCCGGCGTGGTGCCGTTGGGCGACCGCCGCGTCGTCGAGCGCGGCCGCCTGGGTCCGGGCGGCCTGTTGGCCGTGGACGTGGATCGCGGGGAACTCCTGCGCAACGCCGACGTGAAGCGGCGCCTCGCGCGGCGGGCACCGTACCGCGCCTGGGTCGCCGCGCACCTGGTGGCCGCGCCGTCCCGCGGCGACTCGGTCGCGGAGGCGCGGCCATGGAGCACGGACGGCCTGCTGCGGGCTCAGCGGCTCTACGGCTTCTCCGCCGAGGACCTCGACCGGATCATCGGCCCGATGGCGACGGGCGCCGACGTCCCCGTGGGCTCGATGGGCGACGACACGCCGCTGGCGGTGCTGTCCGAGCAGCCACAGCCCCTCTACCGCTACCTGAAGCAGCGCTTCGCCCAGGTGACCAACCCCCCGATCGACCCGCTGCGTGAGCGGCGCGTCATGTCGTTGCACACCGTCTTGGGCCCACGGGGGCCCCTGCTCGACGAGCTCGCTCACGCGTCGGCGGTCATGCGCTTCGACAGCCCCGTCATCGATGAGGGGCAGTTCGCTTGGCTGCTGGGACAAGACGCCTTCCGGCCCCGCGTACTGACCGCCCGTTGGCGCGTGGACGCCGGTCCGGAGGGGCTGGAACCCGCGCTGGAGGCGCTGTGCGACGACGCCGTCGAGGCGGTGGACGCGGGCCACGGGGTGCTGGTGATCTCCGATCGCGGCGCCGATGCCGATCACGCCCCGGTGCCCATGCTGTTGGCGGTCTCGGCGGTGCATCAGCGTTTGCTGCGGGTCGGGCGCCGGACACGGACGGCGTTGGTGGCCGACACCGGCGAAGCGCGCGAGGATCACCACGTCGCCTGCCTGATCGGCTTCGGCGCCGCCCTGGTGCACCCCTACCTCGCCCTCGCCACGGCCCGCGACGTGGCCGCGCGGCACGATGGCGCGCCACCGCTCACGGCCGACGAGGCGACCGAGCGCTACCTGACGGCGGTCGAGAAGGGGCTGCTGAAGACGATGTCCAAGATGGGCATCTCGGCGGTCTCGAGCTACCGAAGTGGGCAGCTGTTCGAGTTCATCGGCGTCGACGGCGAGGTCGTCGAGCGCTACTTCACCGGCACCCCGTGGCGCGTCGGCGGCGCCGACCTGCGCACCTTCGCCACCGACGTCCTGCGGGTGCACGCCGACGCCTTCGGCGAGGACCCGGGTTTGCGCGACCGGGGCAGCTACCGCTTCCGCAAGGCGGGCGAGTACCACGCGTTCCACCCGCTGGTGTTCAAGTCGCTGCACAAGGCGGTGCGCAGCGCCGACGCCGAGGCGTACGCGGCGTACGCCCGGCAGGTGGACGAGCGCCCACCCACCAGCCTCCGCGACCTGCTGGAGCCCTTGCCGCTGGGACCGGCCGTGCCGCTGTCCGAGGTCGAGCCGGTCGAGGCCATCGTGCAGCGCTTCTCGACCCAGGCGATGAGCCACGGGGCGGTGTCGCGCGAGACGCACGAGACGCTGGCGATCGCGATGAACCGGCTCGGCGCCAAGAGCAACTCCGGCGAGGGCGGTGAGGACGCGGTCCGCTTCCGGGCGTACGAGCGCGACATGCCCGAGCTGGGGCACGGGGCGTGGTACCCGCGTGCCGGCGATCTGGCGAACAGCGCGATCAAGCAGATCGCCTCCGGCCGCTTCGGCGTCACGGCCGCGTACCTCGCTTCGGCGTCCGAGCTGGAGATCAAGATGGCGCAGGGCTCCAAACCCGGCGAGGGGGGGCAGATCCCGGGCCACAAGGTCGACGCCGAGATCGCGCGCATCCGTGGATCGGTGGCCGGGGTGACGCTGATCTCGCCGCCGCCGCACCACGACATCTACTCCATCGAGGACCTCGCCCAACTCATCTACGACCTCAAGCGGGTGAACCCCCGCGCCCGTGTCGGTGTCAAGCTGGTCGCCACCACGGGCGTCGGCACCATCGCTGCTGGTGTCGCCAAGGGCTACGCCGACAACGTGCAGGTTTCCGGCCACGACGGCGGAACGGGCGCCTCGCCCCTGGCCAGCATCAAGCACGCCGGGCTGCCGTGGGAGCTGGGCCTGGCCGAGACGCAGCGCGCGCTGGTCGCCAGCGGCCTGCGCGAGCGCGTGACGCTGCGCGTCGATGGCGGCCTGAAGACCGGCCGCGACGTGATCGTCGCCGCGTTGCTGGGCGCCGACGCCTTCGGCTTCGGTACCGCCGCGCTGGTCGCCGCGGGCTGCGCCATGATCCGTCAGTGCCACCTCAACACCTGCCCGGTGGGGATCGCCACCCAACGAGCGGACCTGCGGGCCAAGTACCCCGGCGAACCGGAGCACGTGGTGCGCTTCATGGTCTACGTCGCCCAGCAGGTGCGCATGCTCTTGGCCCAGCTCGGTGCCCGCGCCATCGACGAGGTCATCGGCCGGGTCGACCGCCTCCGCGAACGGGACGTGGCCAGCCCCAAAGGCGTGCGACTGGACCTCAGCGAGCTGCTGCAGCCGCCGCGACTGGCGGCGGAAGGCGCGCGGTTGGCGCTGCGCGCCGCGAACCCCGCCGTGCGCAACGACCGGCCGGGCGACGAACCGCTCGACGAGCAGCTGCTGCGCGACGCCTTGCCGGCCATCGAGCATGCCCAACCGGTGCTGCGCTCCTACGCGGTGTCCAACGCCGATCGCTCGCTCGGCGCCCGCCTGGCCGGTGAGATCGCCCGCCGCTTCGGCGATGCGGGCCTGCCCGCGGGCGCCGTCCAGCTGCGCTTCCGCGGGGCCGCGGGGCAGAGCTTCGGGGCGTTCGCCGCCCAGGGCATGCGCCTGACGCTGGTGGGCGAGGCGCAAGACTACGTGGGCAAGGGGCTCTGCGGCGGCGAGCTCGTGCTGCGGCCGGCCGCCGGTGACGCTCTGCCGAGCGACGCCGCCGTGATCCTCGGCAACACGGCCCTGTACGGCGCGACCGGGGGCGCGTTGTTCGCGGCCGGGCGGGCAGGGGAGCGCTTCGCCGTGCGCAACTCCGGCGCCGTGGCGGTGGTGGAGGGGTGCGGCGATCACGGCGCCGAGTACATGACCGGCGGTGTGCTGCTGGTCCTGGGTCGCGTGGGGCGGAACTTCGGCGCCGGCATGTCGGGTGGCGTCGCGTACCTGCTCGACCCGGCCGGACGGGCGTCGGCGCGGGTGAACGCCGCGTCCGTCACGGTGACGGCGTTGGACGAGGACGATCGCGCCTGGGTGCTGCGGCTGCTGCAGCGGCACCGCGACGCGACCGGTTCGGCGGTGGCCGACGGGTGGCTGGCGGCCGCGGCGGGTGGGTTGGCGGCCTTCGTCCGCGTGGCGCCGCTGGCAGCCGAGGCGGTCGCCGTCGACGTGCGGCGCCTGGCGTTGGGGCAGGCGGAGGCCTACCTGCGGCGCAGTGGCGCGTGGGGCACGGTCAGCCCAGGCAGGTGAGGGTCCCGTCGAGGGCGGCCACCAAGATCGCGTCGCCCAGCGGGAGCACGCTCGCCTGGACCGCCCCCGGCGCGACCCGGTGGCGCGCGAGTTCCTGGCCGCTGCGGGCATCGAAGACCAACAGCTCTCCGCCCTCGGTGACCAGGTAGACGGCGCCGCCGGCGAGGACGGGCGCCGCGGTGACCGGCTGCGCAACCGGCCTCGACCAGGCATCGTCGCCGGTCCGCAGGGCCAGCGCGCGCAGGTGATCCCCCCAGGAGGCGACGTACACGTGCCGCCCGCCGACGGCGGGGGCGCCCCACAGCTCGCCCTCCAGGTCGTAGGTCCACGCCACCTCGTGCTGCGCGACGTCGAACGCGTGGAGCTCGCCGGCGCGCGTCGGCAGCAGCAGGAAGCGATCCGCCGCGACCGGTGGTGCGACCATCGGGCCTACCTCCACCTTGAAACGCGGCCGGCCGGCGGTGAGGTCCAGCGCGTGGAGCCAGCCGTCCTCGCTCGCGACGAAGGCCAGCGACCCGTGCACCGTCGGCGGCGTCGTCGCCGGCGCCGAGAGCTCGGCGCGCCACCGCCGCTCCTTGGGCGACGCGCCCCACCGCTCCAGCGAACCGTCGCGCCGGGCCACCAGGACGTCGCGCCCGAGCGCGGCGAGTCCGACCGACTCGATGTCGGACGCGGTCCAGGCGCGCTGGCCGCTCGGCCATGCCACGGCCGCCAAGGCGCCGTCGCGGGTCGTCACCCACACGTGGTCGCCGTGGACCAACGGCGGCGAGGTCACCTCGTCGTCGAGGGCGATCGTCGCCTGGATCTCGCCGTCGGCGGGACGCACCACCGCCAAGGCGTCGCTGCGCTGACCGATCAGCAGGAACCCGTCCGCGGCCGCCATGCCGGCGGGCCACTGCGGGCCCTCGTCGAGGCGCACCTGCCAGCGAGGCCGCAGCCGCCCCGGGTCGGTGACCGCCGAAGGGTACGCGCTGCGCCTGCCGGCGCCGCCGTGAGGCCGCCGGACGACGCGCCTCAGGCCGTCCTCGCGCAGGGCCCGCAGGGCGTCGGCGACGACCGCCGCGGACGGCGGGCGGTCCTCCGGACGCTTCGCCAGCATGCGGCTCAGCAGCTCGGAGAGGCCGGCGGGCACACCCGGATGGACCTCGTGCGCCGGCCGCGGCGACTGGTAGACGTGTTGGTACATGATCGCCTGGTCGTTCTCGGCGTCGAAGGGCGCCTCGCCCGTCACCGTGCGGTAGAGCACGGCCCCGAAGGCGTAGAGATCGGTGGCCGCCCCGGTGATGTCGCCGGTCGCCTGCTCCGGCGCCATGTACTGCGGCGTGCCCAGGGTGGATCCGGTGCGCGTGAGCTGCCGCGAGGTCTCGGTGAGCTGCACCAGGCCGAAGTCCATCACCTTGGGCCGGCTCCCCTCTGCCAGCAGGATGTTGCGGGGCGTGAGGTCGCGGTGCACCATGCCGAGGCGGTGCACGTAGTCCAGCGCCTCGGCCACCAGCACCGCGCCGTCCATCAGGGCCTGGAAGGGTTCGAGGTCGTCGGCCACGGGGCCCAGCTCGGTGAAGGGGCCGCCCTCGACCAGTTCCATCGCGAAGTACACGTGCTCGCCCTCGCCGAGGTCGTAGATCGACACGATGGCCGGGTGGTTGAGGCGGCTCAGCGCGCGGATCTCGCGCCGGAAGCGGTCGGCATCGGTCTCGGTGAGGTGGGGACGCAACACCTTCAAGGCGACGATGCGCTCGAGGCGGCGGTCCTGCGCCCGGAACACGTGCCCCATGCCGCCCTGGCCCAACGGGCCGAGGACGTCGTAACGACCGTCGATGACGTCGCCGGGGCGGAACACCGATCAGCGCTCTTCGAGCGTCTCGAGCAGCTCGGGGTCGAGGTGGCCTTCCTCCACCGCGCGGTTGAGCATCGCGATCCCCAGCCGGACGACCTCGGACTTCGACACCAGCCGCTCGGGGTTCGAGAGGTGGTAGGCAGTCTTGGTCAGCAGCGAATCCTGCTCCTCGCTGATCACCACCTGCAGGCGCTTGCTCTTCTCGCGCTTCGGCACGTCGACCTCCCGGTCGGGCGTGGTGCCCACGACCTGATGTGACAGCATCTTAGCATCGTCCGCCTGCACCGCATGCAGTTGACCCTACTGATGATACACGCTACACTCAACTTACACACGGTTGTCGCCAGCGTCCCGCAAGGACCGCGGCGCCGGGAGGAGGCGCGACGGATGACCCCGCGCAGCGCGTTGGAGATCGTCGGAGGGCAGCCGCTCGGCGGCGAGGTCGCCATCCACACGGCCAAGAACTCGGCGCTCTACCTCATCCTGGCGAGCCTGCTCACCGACGAGCCCCTGGTCATCGAGGACGTGCCGCGCTTGTCGGACGTCCTGGTCGCCCTCGAGATCCTCGCCCACACCGGTGTCGAGGTCGCCTGGCAGGGCCGCGACGTGCGGTTGCACGCGCGCGAGGTGCGGCAGACCAGCGCCCCCTACCGGTTGGTCAGCAAGATGCGCGCCAGCTTCGTGGTGATGGGCGCGCTGTTGGCGCGGGCGGGGGAGGCCCGCATCTCCATGCCGGGCGGCTGCGCCTTCGGTCCGCGGCCGGTGGACCGCCATCTCAAGGCCTTCGCGGCCCTGGGCATCGAGGTCGCCGACGACAACGGCGACTTCGTGGCGCGACGCCGTGGCCCCATCGCCGGCAAGGTGGTGTTCGAGGCCCCGACCGTGGGCGGCACGCAGAACGTGCTGCTGGCCAGCGCCCTGGGTGACGGCGCGGTGGAGATCGAGAACGCCGCGCTGGAGCCGGAGATCGCGGACCTGGCCGACCTGTTGAACCGCATGGGCGCGCGCATCGAGGGGGCGGGCACCCCCTTCGTGAGCGTTCAGGGGGTGCCCAGGCTGCGCGCGGCACGGTTCCGGCCGATCCCCGACCGCATCGAGGCCGGCACCTTCATGTTGGCCACCGCCGCCACCCGCGGGGACGTCACCCTGCGCGGGGTACGACCGGAGCACCTGGAGGCCGTCCGCGACAAGCTCACCGAGGCGGGCGTGCGGGTCGTCGACGTCGCCCGCGACGCGTTGCGGATCGACGCGACCGGGGAGCTCGAGGCCGTCGACGTGACGGCGGTCGAGTACCCGGGCGTACCCACCGACCTGCAGGCGCCGTTCGGCGCCTTCCTAGCGACGGTCCCGGGCGTCTCGGTGGTGCGCGATCGCGTCTACCCCGATCGCTTCACCCACGTCACCGAACTGCAGCGCATGGGCGCCCGCCTCGAGTTGACCGAGCGCACGCTGGTCGTACACGGCGGTCCGCTGTCGGCCGCCGAGGTGCATGCCGCCGACCTCCGCGCCGGCGGCGCGCTGGTCGTCGCCGCCCTGGCGGCCGACGGACGCTCGCGGGTGCTGGGGCTCGAGGCGATCGACCGCGGTTACGAGCGCTTCTCCGAGCGGTTGGCGTCGTTGGGCGCATCCGTGTCACGCTCCGACGAGCGATCCACCGGACCGGCGCGGGGGGCATCCTCATCCCCTGGCGGAGCGTCGGCGGCCTCGTCGGGCACCGGGTCAGCGGTGGTGGCCGCGGTCGGCGACGCGTCGTCCGCTTCGGTTCGCCGTGCCGGCACCGCCTCGACCGGCCGCGACGGCCCCTCGCCCTCCAGCTGAGCGGCCTCCGCGTCCAGGCCGGCCTCACCGCGCTCCGGCGCGACGGCCGGCGGCTCCACGTCCTCCTCGCCGATGAGCGTCGCGTCGGAGCTCGGACCGGTCGTTGCGTCCTGCCCGACGGCCGCACCGTCCGCCTCGTCCAGCGTCGCGGGACGCGGACTGGCGGGGTGGCGGCTGCGCCACCAGAGCCCGGCGAGCGTCAGGGCCAAGCCCGCGCCCATCAGCGCCCACCAGCGCAAGCTGCCGGTCCAGACGCCGGCGCCGCCGGCGGCCGGGCGCTGAAGCGCGCCGCTCGCCCGCACCGCTCTCCAGGTCCCCGCGTCGCCGGGCAGCACGTCGACCACCGGCGGGCCGGGTTCATCGCTGGAGAACGCCCACGGCGACGGTGCGGCGGCGAAGGCCCGCCACCCGCTCGGGGAGAAGGGGTCGTGCACCCCACTGATGGCGTAGACGGCCATCTCCTCCGGCCACGGGCCGGGCCACGACAGCCACACGCTGCGGCCCTCGACGAACGCCGGCAGCGCCTCCGGACCCGCGACGGTCAGGTCGGCGGGGTCGACCGTCCACAACCAGGCGCCCTCGCCGGTCACGCGCACGGCGTAGCGCCAACCGCCGTCCGGCGGCATGCGCAACCCCGACCCCGGGAGCAGGGCCGTCGCACCGCCGGCACCGTCGTCGACGTACACCTCGACGATGGGCTGCCGCAGTCCCAACGGTCCGGGACCACTCGGGTCGACCGCGCCGAGCTCGATCTCCAGCCAACCGGGCGGGGCGCCGTGACCTGGCCACCGGATCGCGATCAGGTCGTACCAAGCCGGGTTCGCGAAGGTCGTCGAGGTCGGCGGACGGAGTTCGCTCGGGAAGCCCTCGTCCGGATCGTCGACGAGACCCTGGCCCCATGCCGCCGCCAACAGGAGCGCCAGCAGCAGGGCCGCGGCGGCCAGAGGCGCGCGGCGCGGGGGGGCGTTCATCGCCCGACCTCGGCCGTCCACCAGTCCACCAGCGCGCGCGCGAGCGCAGCGGCGTCGTGTTGCGCGTGCGGGCCGGGCCCCAGCAGCGGCCAGCTCGCCAGCGCGATGCCGGCTTGGCGGAAGGGCGCTGGCTGAACCTCGACCACCTCGGCCCCCTCCGCCCGGTAGGCGGCTACCCGCGTCGCATCCACCGGGGTGGCGTTCACCACCACCAGGTCGGGCGTCCGCCGCACGTGCCGCTGGATCGCGTCGACGTGCGCCCAGGCATCGAACCCGTCCGTCTCGCCGGTCTCGGTCATGATGTTGACGACCTGCACGACCCGAGCCCGTGTCCGTCGCAACGCGTCGCCGACGGCCGGTACCATCGCCGGCGGCAACGTGCTGCTGAACAGGCTGCCGGGCCCGAGGAGCACCAGGTCGGCCGCCAGCAGCGCGTCGACGACCTCCGGCAGCGCCGGCGCGTCCGCTGGGGCGAGCGAGACCGCCCGGGCCGCCCCCGGATGGCCCGCGAGCGTGCTCTCGCCCTCGATGACGCGACCGTCGAGCTTCTCGACCCGCAGGCTCACCGGCATCGAGCTGGCCGGCCACACGGCGCCCTTGAGGTCGAGCAGCCGTTGCATGACGCGCAGCGCATCGCCGAAGTCGCGTTCCATCTCCGAGAGGGTGGTGATCAGCAGGTTGCCGAAGGTGTGGCCCTCGAGTTCGCCGCCGCGGTGGAAGCGGTACTGCAGCAGGCGCCCCAGCGAGGCCTCGTCCACCGACAGCGCCGCCAGGCAGTCGCTCAGGTCGCCCGGCGCCGGCATGCCGAAGGCGGCTCTGAGGCGCCCCGAAGACCCGCCGTCGTCGCTCACCGCGACCACGGCGGTCAGGTTGGAGGTGTGCTCCCGCAGACCGCGCAGCAAGAGGCTCAGCCCGGTACCGCCACCGATCGCGACGATGCGGGGGCCACGGCTCAGGACCAGGCGATGGTGCAGCACCGCGGCGGCGTCCTGCGGGCGCGCCATCCAGTTCGACAGCAGCGAGCGGTTCAGGCGGACGATCGCGGTCACGGCGAGCGCCACACCAGCGGCGGTGACGGCACTGGCGAGAACGCCGCCGTACCGGCTCCATGCAGGGCTCACGAGCAGCGCCTCGAGCGGCGCGGCGAAGTCGGCCCGCCGCTCGTCGAAGAACCACAGCGTCACACCCACGGCACCCACGAGGGCGAGCAGCGCTCCGGCGACGGCCCACACGCCGTGACGCTTGACGCCCATGCCGGGCACCAACCACAGACGCCAGGCGATCCAGGCTGGGCGCTCCCGTCCGGCCCCAGGCGCCGTCATGGTCGGTCGGGGTCGACGCGGCACGCGACGATCGCGTCGCCCCAGTCGACGATGGCGACCTCGCCGACCACGGCGACGAGCTGGCCTGGGCACAACGGGCCGTCGGCGAGGGTGCGGACCACCGGGCGCCCAGCGATGCTCCCGCTCCGAGCGCTGCGGGCCGCGTCGGCGGACGGCAGCGCCTCGGGATCGGGCGCCACCGCCTGCCACAGGCGCCAACCGTGCCCATCGTGGCGCAGGTACGCGACGTGGGCGTCGATCCGCACCTCGAAGGTCGGTTGCTCGTCGGCCCGGGACACCAGGGCCCAGCTGGCGGGCTTGAGGAAGCCCACGTCGACCGCCACGCACGCGACCTCGGCAGGCAAGGGGGCCTCGATGGGGACCGCGGTGGCCTCCCGCACGACGGCACCGCGGAGGAGGTCGGCCCACGCCTCGGCCGCCTCTCGCCGGTCGTAGCAGCCCACCCTGACCCGGACGTACTGCAGTCCTTCGGACATGGTGAACTCGGTGTAGGCGGCCAGTCCGAGCGCCGCCAGACGTGCCGCCTCCGCGTTGGCGTCGCGCAGGTCGCGCAGGGCGACCGTCTGCACGGTCCAGCCCGTCTGGGCCATCCCCACGGCGACCACGGCCCAGACCGCCGCAACCCAGGCCGCGGCGCGCAACCGCTTCACGATGCGCCCGCAGCGCGCCCGCGCACCAGGGCGGCGAAGTTGGTCAGCACGCGCAGACCCACGCGCTGGCTCTTCTCCGGATGGAACTGCGTCGCGTGGACGTTGCCGGAGGACACCGCGCTGAGGAAGCGGGTGGTGCCGTGGTTCGTCCAGGCGCCGCCGCCGACGCGGGCGGCGACGCCGCCCGCGTCACGGACCGACCCGTCGAAGTGGACGACGTACGAGTGGGCGAAGAAGGCATGGGCGCCCGCCGGGATGCCGTCGAGCAGGGGGGACGCGCCCCAGGGCTCGAGAGCGTTCCAGCCCATGTGCGGCACGCTCCCCGCGTCGCGAGGGAAGCGTTCGACCCGGCCCGCGAGCAGGCCCAGGCCCGGCACGCCGGGCGCCTCATCGGAGCCCTCCATCAGGAGTTGGAGCCCCACGCAGATGCCGAGGAACGGACGGCCGGACGCCAGATGATCCCGCACGACGCGCTCGAAGCCACTCGCGCGGAACGCCGCCATGACCTGCCCGAAGTGCCCCTGGCCCGGCAGCACGAGCGCGTCGGCAGCGGCGGCCACACGGACTTCCCGCGTCCGCTCGACTTCCGCCCCGGCCGCCGCCAAGGCCTTGGCGACGCTGTGCAGGTTGCCGGCGCCGTAGTCGATGAGCGCGACCCGCATGCCGTCAGAGCGCCCCTTTGGTGGACGGCAGCGTGGTGCCGGTCACGCGACTGGCCGCGTGCAGGGCCCGCGCGAACGCCTTCATGACGGCCTCGCAGCCGTGGTGCGGGTCACCGGTGGCCAACCACCGCACGTGCACCGTGGCCCGCGCGTGGTTGACGAAGCCGCGCAGGAACTCGCGCAGATGGTAGCTGTCGAAACCGGACACGGCGCCGGACACCTGGCCGGGATCGAAGGCCAGGAAGGGCCGGCCGGAGAGGTCGACGACCACGTGGGCCAACGTCTCGTCCATCGGGACGAACGCATCGGCGTAGCGCTCGATGCCGACACCCTCACCCAGCGCACTCGCCCACGCCTGGCCCAGCGTGATCCCGACGTCTTCGGCCAGGTGATGGACGTCGACGTGCAGGTCGCCGCGCGCCCGGACCTCCAAGCCCAGCCTGCCGTGGCGCACGAGTTGCTCCAGCAGGTGGTCCAGGAAGCCGTGCCCGGTCGCCGGCGTACCCTGCGCCCCCGCGTCCAGGTCGAGGACCAAGTGGACGTCGGTCTCGTTCGTCACCCGGTGCACTTCCGCACGTCGCTCAGGCATGTCGCACTCCGATCGCCTGCGGCAGCGCGTCCCACGCCCGCAGGAAGGCGTCGTTCTCGGCCGGCAGGCCCACCGTGACGCGCAGGGCGCCAGAGAGTCGGGGGAGGTGATCCTGCCTGCGGACCAGGACCCCGCGCTCAAGCAGGGCCTGGTGGGTGGCTGCCGGGTCGGGCACCGTGAGCAGCAGGAAGTTCGTCACGCTGGGCAGGCATGCGACGCCACGGGCGGCCAGCGCCGCGAACAGCCGTTCGCGTTCGGCCACCACACCGCGCACCCGCTCGGCGACCAGTTCCGGCGCGTCCAACACCGCGTCGGCCACCGCCAACTGGAGCGCCGAGACCGAGAACGGCAGCAGCACCTTGCGCAACTCGGTCGCCAGCTCCGGATGCGCGAGCGCGTACCCGAGGCGCGCACCGGCCAGGCCGAAGGCCTTGGAGAAGGTGCGCAACCGAACGACGCGCGGCAGCAGGGTCGCCAGCTCCCGCTGGTCGCTGTCGGCGAACTCCGCGTAGGCCTCGTCGACCACGAAGGTCCACCCCTCACCGGCCGACTCGGCGGCGCGGCGCAGGTCGGTCCCCTCGACCGCGTTGCCCGTGGGCGCGAGCGGCGCGGGCACGAACGCCACGCCCTCGCCGGCGGCGATCTCGCCCGCGACCTCGTCAGCGGGGAAGGCGAAACCCTCGCCGAGCGGGACCTCGACCACCTGCGCGCCCAACAGCCGCCCCTGCAGCTCGTACAGCTGGAAGCTCGGCGCCAAGGTGAGCACCCGCCGTCCCAGCCCGGACAGCACCACCAGCGCCTGGATCAGGACGTTGGAGCCGCCGGCGACGACCACCCCCTCCGGCGGCCAGTCATGCCGCGCGGCCAAGCG
>SL_3KL_010_SEDDRAFT_10000910_pt1 | contig 26127 bp, 22 predicted proteins | sample SodLakKL_010_SED_2_FD_10381 | JGI IMG/M metagenome (IMG submission 10381) | reverse complement strand
GAAATTGAAGGCACTTCACTTGTAGTCAATGGTTATCGTGGTAATGCTTTAGAAATTGATAGTTATAATGAGCCATTTAATCTTAATCTAGAAAATCCAATTGAGAAAAATGATCTGTCAATTTCCCTTTGGTGGAAGGGAAGTGACAGTTCTTCAATGAGGTTGAAATTAAGTGATGATTTAGAGAATTCATTTGGTCTTAATTTATCTGTAAATGGTGCTTCATATTTATTTGAAAATTACTCTGGTGGCTTAACTAGCTTTAGTGAAGATGAAAACTGGCACCATCTAGCTTTAACTTATGATTCATATCGTTATAAATTGAAATTTTATCATAATGGACATTTAGTCTATGAGCAAAAAAGAAAGTCATTTTCTCCCTTAGTTGATGATTTTTCTAAACTGAAAATAGAAGGTTTAAATGGTAAGTCATATATTGATGAGCTTAAGCTGTGGCAGGGAACTCTTCAAAAGGAGCAAGTTATGCATGAGTATAGCTTGATTATGGACTAATAAGAACTTATCCACAGTAGCTATTGACAAATTCCTATAATATGTTATTGTAGTACCAGCTAGCAGATTCCGTGATTCTAGAAAAAGGGCCGCAATGCCGCCGTCACGGGTAAGTGATCTGCAATAATTATATTATAGAAAACTTACAACCAGCCCGCTCTTAATAGAAAAAGAGCGGGCTAAATTTTTTATTTGTTATTTTTCTTGATTTTTTTAGTTTATTTTAGTACTATAAAGGTATTATCAGGGTGAGTAAACGGTCGCTTTGTTTTTTTATTAAAACAAAGAGGAAAGTCCGGACTTCATTTAAAATGATGGTGGATAACGTCCACCGGGAGTAATCCTAGGGAAAGTGCCGCAGAGACTATACTAGCCGATTTATCGGTGAAAGGTGAAAAGTTACTTGGTGTCTATATGGCTACAAGTATCGCTCGTTGGTGACAACGAAGTGTGGTAAACCCCATCAGAAGCAAGAGCAAAGCCACTTTTGTGGTTACAAGTAGCTCGCCAGATCTAGGTGGTAACACTTAGACTAGATAAATGACCGTTCACGACAGAATCCGGCTTATCGCTCACCCTGTAAATAAAAATTAATACTTTATATATTTTTATGAAAAATAAAGCAGAGTTGTTTTTTAGTTTAGTTCTCGTTCCTATAGATTATTTAATGTTAATTTTAGCGGGAATTAGCGCTTATTATCTTCGTTTTTCTCAGTTTTATGTAGATATTCGGCCAGTGCTTTTTGATTTAGAGTTTTCTGAATATTTTCAGGTTTTACTTTTTGTAGCCTTAATTTGGTTATTGGTTTTTGCTGTCTACGGACTTTATCAAGTTGGTGGCTTAGGGCGTTTAGTGAGAGAAATTTCACGAGTATTTTTAGCTTGTTTTAGTGGTTTAGCTGTGCTGTCAATTATTATCTTTTTTCAACGTGAACTATTTGATTCACGTTTTATTGTTTTAGTTGGTTTTGTTTTAGCTTTTATTTATGTTTCAATTGCTAGAATTTTTATTCGTTGGCTAAAGCGTTATTTATTTAAATATGGTGTAGGAATTCATAAGGTGGTTTTAGTTGGTGATAGTCAAAGCAGTGAAAAATTAAAAGAAGAGTTTAGAAGTAATAAGAAACAAGGATTTAAGGTGGTAAAACATTTATCTAATTTTTCTTTAGAAACCTCTCAGGAATTGACTGAGTTTATTAAACATAATCAGGTTGATGTAATTATTCAAAGTGATCCTAATTTAACTAAGGTAGAAACTCTGAGATTATATGATTTTTCCTCAGAAAACCATATTAGTTTTCGCTACGTCGCTGATTTACTGGAAATTAAAGTTCTGCGTAGTGAAGTTATTGAAATAATTGGTATTCCCGTAGTTGAGGTAAAGAAAACTACTCTGGAAGGCTGGGGAAGGATAATAAAAAGGATATTTGATATAATAGCTTCTGGTATTTTAATAATTATATTATCNCCAATTCTTCTTTTAACAGCTATAATTATTAAAATTGATTCCAAGGGTCCAATTTTTTTCTCCAGAAAAGATGATGGTAGTCCACTACTTAGAGTTGGTGAGGGCGGAAAAACTTTTCGTTATTTTAAATTTCGTTCTATGATTCCAGGAGCTGATAGTATGCGCTATAAGGAATTAGCTCAGAAAAATATTCGACAAGATGGACCACTGGTTAAAATTAAAGATGATCCCAGAATTACTAGTTTTGGTCGTTTTATTCGTCGTTTTTCAATTGATGAACTTCCTGAGTTATTTTTAGTATTTACTGGTAAAATGAGTTTAGTAGGTCCAAGACCACACTTACCTGAGGAAGTGGCTAAATATGAAAAACATCATAAAAAAACATTGACTATAAAACCGGGAATTACTGGACTAGCGCAAATTTCTGGTCGTAGTGATTTAATGTTTGAAGAAGAAGTAAAGCTTGATTTGTATTATATAGAAAATTGGTCAATGCTTTTAGATTTTTCTATATTATTTAAAACACCCTTGGCGGTATTAAAAAATCGTCAAGCAGAATAGAGATTATGTTAAAAATTGCATTAATTCATGATCATTTAGCCCAAGACGGTGGAGCTGAGAAAGTACTAGAAGTTTTAGCTGATATGTTTCCTGAGGCAGTTATTTATACCTTGCTTTTTGACAAAGAAAAGGTAAAAAAACGCTTTAAAGGTAGACAAATTGAGTCTTCAATTATTCAGAAACTTCCCTGGGGGGTTAAACGCTATAAATGGTATTTAGGTCTAATGCCTATGGCAGTAGAGTTTTTTGATTTGCGAGAATTTGATTTGGTAATTTCTGATACTAGTTCATTTGCTAAAGGGGTAATAACATTACCCGAGACTCCTCATATTTGCTATTGTCACACTCCGACTCGCTATCTTTGGAGTGATACTCATCAATATATAAATGAATTAAAATATAATAAATATTTGAAAAAGATAATATCTTTAATTCTTAATCGCTTGCGAGTCTGGGATTATGCTGCTTCTTCGCGAGTTGATTATTATATTGCCAATTCAGAAGCAGTTAGTAAAAGAATTAAAAAATATTATAGACGATCAAGTCAAGTAATTTATCCTCCAGTAGATGTTGATAAGTTCTATATTTCTGACATAAGTCATCAGAGAAAAGAAGAGCAATATTTTTTAGCTGGTTGCCGATTAGCGCCTTACAAAAGAATTGATGTCTTAATTGAAGCCTTTAAAGATTTAGGTAGTGATTTTAAATTAAAAATATTTGGTGATGGCGTTGATTTAAAGCGTTTAAAAAAAATTGCTAAAAATCATAAAAATATTGAGTTTTTAGGAAGAGTTGATAGTAATAGTTTGGCTAATTTATATAGTCGTGCATTAGCATATCTAAACCCACAAGAGGAAGACTTTGGTATCACCGCAGTTGAGTCTATGGCTTCAGGAAGACCAGTAATTGCTTATAAAAAAGGAGGTGCTCTGGAGACAATAAAAGAAAAAGAAAGCGGACTGTTCTTTAGTCAGCAAAACAAAGAAGAAATTAAAAATATTTTAAAAGACTTTAGAGAAAAAACCTTAAGTGGTGAATATAAATGGTCACCGCAAAAAATAAGAGAAGAAGCCTTAAAGTTTAAAACTGAAAATTTTAGAGAAAAAATAAAACATTTTATTTTTGAAAAAACTAATCATAAACTATGAAAATAGGGGTTGATATAAGAGTCTTAATGGATCGCTATTATAGTGGGATTGCTCATTATAGTAATAACTTACTTAAGGAATTATTAAAAAGACCCGACGATCATAAATATCGTCTTTTTTATAATTCTTTCTCTGACATAAAAGAGAAGATGTCAAAATGGGAAAATGAGCGTACAAAAATAGTGTCCACTAGATATCCCAATAAATTTTTTAATTATTGTGCTCAAAAAATTTTAAAAAAACCGAAAATTGATGAAATTTTAGGTGGTGTTGATGTTTTTTGGTCTCCGCATTTTAATTTTACTAATTTAAGTCCAAAGACAAAACATGTTTTAACTATTCATGACTTATCATTTATGCGTTATCCGCAGTATTTTAGTAAAAGAAAAAACTTTTGGCATTGGGCGCTTAATTTAAAAAAACAAGCCCAGAATTGTCAGGCTTTAGTAGCTGTTTCTAATAATACTAAAAAAGATATTATTGAGCTTTTAGGTGTTTCTGAAAAAAAAGTTCATTTAGTTTATTCTGGTTTAAATATGAAAAATGAGGAGGTTAAAAAGATTGATGAAGATAATTTCTTTAAAAAACATGGACTTAAAAAAAATTATATACTTTATTTAGGCAATATTGAGCCCAGAAAAAATATTTCCGGTTTAATTTATGCCTATAATATACTGCGTGATAGAAATGTTAGATTAGTAGATACTCAACTAATTTTAGCTGGCGCTACTGGCTGGAAAAATAGAGAAATATACCAGGCTAGGGAAAATTCTCCCTATAAAGATAATATTAAGTTTATTGGCTATGTCAATAGTTATGAGCGAGAAATACTTTATAAAAATGCTATTTGTTTAACTTATCCTTCCTTTTATGAGGGCTTTGGCTTTCCACCTCTTGAAGCGATGAACAAATTATTACCAGTTATAACTAGTAATGTCTCTAGTTTGCCAGAAGTAGTTGAAAAAGCCGCTTTAACTATTAATCCTTATGATATAAACGATTTAGCTAGAGCCATGGAGCTACTTATCTATGATCAATCTCTGCGTTCTGATTTAATTNTAAAAGGTCAGTTTCAGGCTAGTAAATTTCAATGGTCCAAGACCGCTAAGCAGTATTTAAAAATTTTTAATAAATTAATATCATGAAGAAAGTATTAGTAGCCATGTCAGGTGGGGTTGATTCTTCAGTAGCCGCTAAAATTTTAAAAGAAAAAGGATATTTAGTTACTGGGGTTTTTTTACGTTTTTGGCATGATAAAAATCAAGAAAATAAAGCATCAAGTAACACAGCTTTAAAAGAAGTTAAATCTGTAGCTAAGCAAATTGGTATAAAGCTACTGGTTTTAAACTGGCAAAAGGAATTTAAAAAACATGTGGTTGATTATTTTTTATCAGAGTATCAAGTTGGTAATACTCCTAATCCCTGTGTGGTTTGTAATAAGACTATTAAACTAGGGGGACTAATAAAGCAGGCGGATAAATTGGGCTTTGATTATTTAGCTAGTGGTCATTATTTAAAAAAACTTCAGTCAAAAGACGAGCTAAAAGTTTATAGAGCTAAAGATATGTCCAAAGATCAATCATATTTTTTATATACTCTTTCTTATAGTCAATTAAAGAAACTTCTTTTTCCTTTAGCTAATTTAAAAAAAACCGAGGTTCGACAATTAGCTAAGAAATATAATTTAGCAGTAGCAACAAAATCTGAAAGCCAAGATATTTGTTTTTTAAATGGTCCACATAATAATTTTTTAAAAAAGCATTTAAATTTAAAAACTGGTGATATAAAGCTAATTGGTGAAGATAAAGTAATTGGTAAACACGGTGGTTTACCACTTTATACTATTGGCCAAAGACGGGGAATTGATATCGGTGGCAGTGGCCCTTATTATGTCTATAAGCTAGATTACAAAAACAATATTTTATGGGTTGTTAACTCATGGGATAATAATTTTTTATACCAAAAAGAGTTTAATGTAATAAACATTAATTGGACTACAAAAAAGCAGCCAAAACTACCCTTAAATTGTAGCGTTGTCATACGCTATGGTCATTTAGCTATTAACTGTGTAGTTAAGAAAGGGAAGAATAAAAATACCTTAAAAGTATATTTAAAGAAAAAGACCAGAGCAGTTACTTCTGGACAAAGTGCAGTTTTTTATTTAAATAAAAGACTAATTGGTGGTGGAGTTATTGACATTAATTAGATTTTGTGATAATATAATAAGTTCATTTCAAAATTGAATTATTAACCAAATCAAATATATCATGGAACTGAAGAATTTTTTCTTAAAGTATTACGTTTTGGTTTTTGTGGCAATTTCATTGATTTTTTCTTTGTTTATTGTCCAAACAAGCATAGAGTTTTCTATCTTTATGCTATTTTTTGGGGTAGTAATTTATATCCTTTATTCTTTAATAATGGATAGTTTTGACCCTAGAAAAGGAAATAATTTATTGAAGATGCCCTACGGTTTGTTATTTAGTTTTTTTGTAGGGTTTAGCTTTGCGATTGTTTTATTTTTCAATAACATCGCAACTGACTTAGAGTATATGAAAATGAAGGGTATATCATTAGCCTTTCATTTATTCATTGCAACCTTGGCCTCTTTTATTACTTGGCATAGGTTAATAAAAAAGTAAATAACAAGGAAGTCCTTTGACTTCCTTTTTTTATTGACTTTAATAATTTATAATGATAAATTAATAGAAAATTAATGTTCATTTAAAAATGTTAAATATGAAAAAAAGGAGAAAGGTTTTACTTGTATGCAAGGAAAGAAATGTTGTGGAATTGATTCAACTAGCACAAAAGCTAGAAATTAAATTTTTAATTTCCTCTAATTTAGAGGATGCGATAAGAACAATCAGTCGCTGCGGAGAAGATCATTTATCTTCAGTAATTGCAGACCTTTACTTTACTTCTTCTGACACCAATGATGAAAAAAAATGGGCGATTGATGTTGTCGCTCACTCATCAAGGTATTGTCTACCAACATTGATTCATATTAACAAAAAGGATTTCCAAATCACAAATGATCTGGAAAATTTAGTTAGATTTTCTGAATTAAAAAAATACCCAATCCTAAAAAAAGGTGTAATCGATTGGGAAAAAGCAATCTATGAGCTTAATTTTTTTATGACTCGCTAAAGATATAAGACCTAATTTAATTAGGTCTTTTTTAATATAAAAAGATCGTGAAATTGCTTCACGATCTGTTATGAGTGTTACTCTTCAAAGACTTCTTTGAATAATATTAAAAGATCTTCTTCTGGTAGTTGTTCGATAGAGTTAACCACCCTAAATTGTTATCAACTTTAATCACCTTTTGGACACAAAATGGCCACAATTTAGGTCAGGGTAATATAGGGGGAGGGGAGATTATAGTTAAAAATATATATTTTTAATAAAAATTTTATTTTATTGCCAGATTTTACAGGGTTCTAATTTCTTCTGTAAAAAACTTTTCAATAGTTTTTAAGTTTATAAATTCATCATTTTTGAATTTAATTGGTTCCTCTTTGATGTCTTTGAAATAAACCAAGGACTTTAAGACTAAGTTAGTTTCTAACTCAGGCATTTTTTTATTTAATTTTTCTAACAATAATTTTAAGGGTATTTTTTGGAGAATATAGTATAAATCAACATAGTCCTTTATGGTGGCACGACTAACAATCGCTGATAATTTCATACAAGCTATATCAGTAATTGAAGCAATTTTTAAATAAGGTTCATCAATTAAGTCACTAATTAGTGGATATTTATATGTAAAAAAGCTTAATTTAATCACTTTATTTATATAAACAGTTAAGGTGTTTGATTCCTCATGAGCTTTTAAAATTTTGTGCTCATTAAATATTTCTCTTATTTTTAAAAATAAATTATCTGTATTAATGTCATTTTTAGAAAAAAAATCAAAATCAATACTATCACGATGCCCTATTTGTAAAGCTAAGCCTGTTCCTCCTGCTAGATAAAAATCATCCTTAAAATTCCTAAGTAAAGGTAGAATTAATTTTCTTTTGTTGTCTAGGATATTATAGAACATACTAAAAACGTGATTTAATAAGTTTAGTTTTATCAATATTTAAAACTAGTGTCCAATAATTTAAGGATTTATCACTTAATTCTCCCTTTGCTCCATAGTTTTTTATAACTTTTTTTATTGTTTGAGTAGAATATATATCAAAAAGCCAATCGGTAGCTTGCTTGCTCCCTAAGTTTAAAACATTCAAAATTATTCGATTTTTATTTTTTTGTGGATCAATTTTTGCTAAATCATTAAACCACAAATATGGCTTAACAAAACTTGGTATCATAATTATATTATAACAAATATTTACTTAAATAAAAATATAAAAAATATGTTGATTTAGAAATATTTTCAGCTACTTGATTATAGCTTTATTATATCTCAACATACTCTTTTGTCAATTTTTTATTATCGTAATTTAAACAAAAAATAAATATATTCTAAAAGATTTAAAAATGTGCCGCGAGAGGGGGTCGAACCCTCATGAGATTACTCCCACACGAGTTTGAGTCGTGCGCGTCTACCAGTTCCGCCATCGCGGCAAATTTAAATTAAGTATAATAAATAAGATTCTGGTTGTCAAAGCAAGATTTTTTCAGTATAATTGAAAATATAATTACTTTAATGCCAATATGGGAAAAATAATTGCTATTATAAATCAAAAAGGTGGGGTGGGTAAAACTACTACCGCTATTAATTTAGGTGCGTATTTAGCTAAATTAAATAAAGAAGTTCTTATAGTTGATCTTGATCCGCAAGGAAATGCTAGTTCAGGACTTGGCTTTGAACAGTCTAAAATTAGCTCTGGTTTGTATGAAGTTTTAATGGGGAATGATGATGTTTTTAAGGTTGTTAAAAAAACTAAACAGTATGGACTTTCAATTATACCCGCCACTTCTAGTCTAGCTGGTGCTGGAGTTGAATTAGTTAATTTAGAAAATCGTGAATTTAGATTGGCTAAGGTTTTAAATGAGATTAGAAATGATTATGATTATATTATAATTGATGGTCCACCATCATTAGGACTTCTGACAGTCAATGCCTTAACTACTGCTGATGAGGTTTTAATACCAATTCAGAGTGAATACTATGCACTGGAGGGCTTAAGTCAATTACTAGAGACTGTTAATTTAGTAAAAGAGCACTTAAAACCTAGTTTAAAAATAATGGGAGCAGTAATTACTATGTATGACAAACGAAATAATTTATCTAGTGCGGTTATGGAAGAACTATATCGCTTCTTTCCGCAAAGAATATTTCGTTCAATTATCCCTCGTTCTGTTCGTTTAGCTGAAGCACCTAGTTTTGGCAGGTCAATTCTACAATATAAACCGAAATCAAAATCTGCAGTAGCTTATGAAAATTTAGCTAAAGAAATTATTAATTTAGAAAATAACTATTAATTATATGGCTCAATCTTTAGGTAGGGGACTTGGATCACTTATTCCTAAGAAAAACTATAAGCTAGAAGAAGATGCAAATTCTGAGACTGTGCTATTAAATGATGAAGATAAAATTATTCATATCTCACCTAGCTTAATTAAAGCTAACCCTTATCAACCAAGAAATCTTTTTTCAGAATCTGCTCTTAAGGAATTAATGGATTCAATTTTAGAGCATGGTATATTTCAACCCCTAATTGTTACTCGCAAGGGTGTAAATTTTGAGTTAATAGCTGGTGAGAGAAGACTTAGAGCGGCTAATCAATTAAATTTAGAAACAGTGCCAGTGATTGTACGAAAAGTAGATGAGCAAAAAAAACTNGAATTAGCTTTNCTGGAAAACTTACAAAGAGAAGATTTAAGTCCTATAGAAAACGCTTTAGCTTTTAAAAAACTAATGGATGAGTTTAATTTAACTCAAGATGAGGTGGCTAAAAAAGTCGGTAAAGCTCGCTCAAGTTTAGCTAATACTTTAAGGCTTTTANCTTTACCTGAACTCATTCAAAGAGCGCTTCTTAATAAACAAATAAGTGAGGCTCATGCTAAGCAACTTTTAGCAGTAGATGATAGTGAAAAACAAATTAACTTATTTAAAAAAATATTGAGACATAATTTATCAGTCAAACAAACTGGTGATGAGATTAGCCGTATAAATAAAAAAACAAAAGTAGCTAAAAAAACTAATTTTCTTGATGAAAAAAAAGAAAAGGAGCTCCAATCTGTATTGGGTACAAAAGTGGAAATAAAAAGAAATGGGAAGGCAGGGAAGTTAATAATTGATTTTTATTCTGAAGAGGAATTAATTGCATTGATTAAAAAAATAAATAATAGTTAATTTAAAAATTTATGCCAAATCAAAAATTACTTGATTACATTAAAGACTCCAGGAATCAAGGTTTTTCCTATGATAAAATAAGGGAAGCTTTATTGGCAGCTGGTTGGACTGAGGTGGAAATTAAAGAAGGATTTGATTCCTTAAAAGAAAAAAGTGACAAAACTATAGAAAAGTCGGAAGAAAACAAGAAGAAAAAAAGTCATAAAAAAATCAAGATCAATAAAAAAAGTCTAATTCTAATAGCTGTATTTATTATTTTAATGATTGCTGTTATTTTTGTTTTCTTTAATTTTTTCACTAAACCTAGCTTTGCTATGGTTATGTCAAGATCGATAAGTTCGGTAAAAGAAGTAAATTCTTTTGATTATCAAGTTTTTGCCAAAATTCAGCAGGAAGAAGAATTGGTTGAAACATTTTATGAAAGCTCTGATTCATCTATTGAGACTGACTCAGTTTCTCTTTTGCTCAATATCAATGGTGGAATTGATTTTTTCGATAAAAAAAATATTAACACATATAATGATTTAAAAATAGAAACAGATGCTTTTGGTGAGAAAATGAATTTAAGTTTAGATACTAAAAAAATAGATGATAATTTTTATTTAAAAATAAGCAATTTACCTAGCATTGTTAATCAGTTTATTTCTTTAGATATGTTTTTAGATACTTGGTTTGAATTTGATATAAAAGAAAAAACCGATGAATTTTTACCTGAAGATAATAAATTTAATCAACTAACTAAAGAAGAAAATCTTGAAATTATTGAAGAAATAATTATTAGTAATTTTTCTGATTATGATATTTTCTATATCTTAGAAGAAAAAAATGTTGTTTTTAGTGAAAAAGATAGCTTTTATTACAAATTAAAGATTAACCCAGATGAATGGAAAGAGTTTTCTGTAAATACAAGTCTTGAGATATATAAAGAGTTTAAACATATTTTAGAAGATAAAATTACTCAAGAAGAAATAGAAGAAATTAGAAATGATATTGATGAGCAAAAAGAGCAAATTGAGGCTTTAGAATTTGAAATTTGGATTGGAAAAGATGATTATTATCCATATAAAATTTCATTAAATTCAAATTATGCTGATGAAGAAAACGTTAAGGTTGATATAAAAATTGAGTTAATATTTTCTAATTTTAATCAAGTAGAAATAAATACTCCCAGTGATACCAAGCCAATTGAAGATGTGTTTGAATCTATTGAAGAATCATTATCGGGTGGTACTGAGCAAGAATTTGAAAATAATGATTATGATTTTTCAACCAGTAAATCTAGAGACTCTAGAAGGGTTACAGATATAAAAACTATGCAAACTAGTCTAGAGCTTTATTTTAATGCTATGAATCAATATCCCGACTCTGGAGAAAATCCTGGTCAATTTAAACCTGGTGAAACCTTTATGACTGAAACTGATGGTACAGTTTTTATGGATCCAATTCCAACCGCTCCTGTCCCAGCTGATTGTATAAACAATGATTATGTCTATACTGTCTATAGTGATGAATCTGGACTAAATAATAAATATTGTCTTAGATACTGTTTAAGCGGAGATGTTGGTGGTATTTTAGCCGGTGATCCTATTTATGCTACTCATGATGGAATAAATATGGGGTCAACTTGCCCGTATAATTAGGAAGGAATTAATCAATAATTATTTTACAAAAATTTTAAATATGTTAGTATTCTAATATATTAAAATAATTAATTAAAAAAATTTATGTCAGAAGAAAAAAAATCAGACAATATTTTTAAAAATAAAAATATTAAAAAAACTTTCAAAAATCCATTTTTCTGGGTTGTTATAGTATTACTTTTCATTTTTGGACTATACTTCTTTGCTTTCAATGGTGAAAAGACTACTGAAACTGAAGGTGATATTGCATTAAAAGTAAATGAAGAAGAGTTTAGTTTTGATGATTATAATCGAGCCTTAAATCAAGTCAGCCAGCAGTACATGATGCAGGGTATGGATTTACCTGATGAGCAATTAAAGGAAATGGCTACTCAAAGTTTAATTCAACAAGCACTTTTAATGGAATTTTTAAGACAAGCAGATATTGAAGTTAGCTCTCAGGAACTAGAAGATCGTCTGCAACAAACAATAGCTATGTCAGGAGTTAGTGAAGAAGAGTTTTTTAATCAATTAAGAAGTGATGGACTTGATAATCAAGATGAGATAAATGAATTATTATTGTTTGAGATAAGGTTAGATAAATATTTTGAGCAACTTAGCTCAGAAGTTGATATTAGCGAAGAGGAAGTTCAAGAGTCCTATGATCAGTTTTTAGCTCAAATTGATGAATTAGGAGAAGATGAAGAGATTTCACCTGAGGATATACCTAGTTTTGAAGAAGTAAGGGATGAAATAAGAGAAGGATTAATTCAAGAGAAAATAATGCCAATTATAATGGCTCAACTTAATGAAATGCAAAAAGATGCTGTGATTGAATCAAACTTAGAAGAACATGAGACAGAGATTAGTTCTCCTGAAGTGCAAATGCTTGATCCTGAAGATCTAGATATTGATTTAGAGGAATTAGAATAAAGTTAAAAGAATATTTAAAAAAATTGCCTTGCAGTTAAATATTGCAAGGCTTTTTTATTTTTAGTTTGCCAAGCTAGCTTTCATGTATTAAAATATGATAAAGGATTTCTAAATTAATTATTAAAAAATGAGTTTTATTCACTTACACAACCATAGTCATTATTCGCTTCTTGATGGACTTCTTAAATTTGATGAATTAATTGAATTTAGTAAAAAGGAAGGAATAAAATCAGCTGCCATAACGGATCACGGATCATTATATGGTGTAATTGAATTTTATCAAAAATGCAAGAAAGCTGATATAAAGCCAATTATTGGTGTAGAAACCTATTTAGCTCCCGAGTCAAGATTTGATAAGAATACAAAATATGATGCGGCCAATTATCATTTAGTTTTACTAGTCAAAAATCATCAAGGTTATAAAAATCTTTTAAAGTTAATTTCACTAGCGCACCTTGAAGGATATTACTATAAACCGAGAATTGATTGGGATTTACTTAAAAAACACCATGAAGGATTAATTGCTATGACGGCTTGTCTGGGTGGAGAAATTCCTCAATTAATATTGGCAGAGAAATTTGAGAAAGCAAAAAAAAGAATATTAGAATATCATAATTTATTTGGGAAAGATAATTTTTATCTAGAAATTATGGATCACCCAGAACTTGATGGTCAGCAAAAGCTTAATCAAAAAATGATTGAATTTTCTCGTGAATTAAATGTGCCACTGGTAGCAACAAATGACGCTCATTATTTAGAAAAAGATGATGATGAAGCTCAGGATATTTTGCTTTGTCTACAAAATAAAAAGAAGCTTGAAGATGTTGATCGTATGAAAATGAAAGATTTAGGAGATTTTTCATTACGCTCAACAAAGGAAATGAAGGAAGCCTTTTCTCATGTACCTGAAGCTATTGAAAATTCTGTAAAAATTGCTGAGCGTTGTAATTTAGAAATAGAGCTTGGTAAAACAAAATTACCTTATTTTTCAGTTCCTGAAGGCTATGATGGTAACACCTATTTAAAATATTTATGTGAAAAGGGATTAGAAAAGCATTATGGTTTAAAAAATTCTGATGATAATTGGATAGCAGAAGATAAAACTAAGCTCAATGGTTTAAAAATTGAAGAAATATTAGACAGACTAAACTACGAATTATCAATCATATCTAAAATGGGTTGGCCTGCATACTTTCTAATTGTCGCAGATTTTGTGGTTTGGGCTAAGCAGCAAAAAATTGTTGTTGGTCCTGGTAGAGGTAGTGCTGCAGGATCGCTGGTGTGTTATTTAACTGGAATTACTAATTTAGATCCATTAAAATATGATCTATTATTTGAAAGATTTCTAAATCCTGATCGTGTTTCTATGCCTGATATTGATCTTGATTTTGCTGATATTCGACGTGATGAGGTAATAAAATATGTGGAAGAAAAATACGGAAAAGATCATGTAGCTCAAATTATAACCTTTGGTACTATGGCTGCTAGAGCCGCTGTTCGTGATGTTGGTAGAGTTTTAGGTGCTCCTTATGAATATTGTGATCGTTTATCAAAAATGATACCAATGTTTACCTCACTTAATAAAGCACTTGAATCTGTGCCAGAAGTAAGGGAAGTATATCAAAAAGAGGCTGAAGCTAAAAAAATTATTGATTACGCCAAGCGTTTAGAAGGTGTAGCTAGACATACCTCCACTCATGCTTGTGGTGTTATAATTACCCCTAAACCATTAACTGAATATGTGCCAGTTCAATATGCTTCCTCGGCTGATAAAAGTGTAATTTCGCAGTATTCTCTTCATCCGGTTGAGGAATTAGGTCTACTTAAAATGGATTTCCTGGGTTTAAAAAATTTAAGTATTATTGAAGCAGCCATAAAAATTATTAAAAAAACTAGAGGAACTATAGTTGATATTGAAAAAATTTCATTAGATAAGGATAAAGCATTTGATCTATTTAAAAAGGGAAATACTACAGGAATATTTCAATTTGAAAGCTCCGGTATGAAGCGTTACTTAAGAGAACTTAAGCCTAGTGAATTTGAGGATATTATTGCCATGGTAGCACTATATCGTCCTGGACCAATGGAATGGATTCCTGATTATATTGCAGGTAAACATAAAAGAAAAAAAATAACTTATCTACATCCTAAATTAGAAGAAATTTTGAAAAAAACCTATGGAGTGGCAATTTATCAAGAACAAGTAATGCAAATAGCTCGTGATTTAGCTGGTTTTAGCATGGCTCAAGCTGATATTTTAAGAAAAGCTATGGGTAAAAAAATTGCTGATCTCTTAGCTGAACAAAAACAAAAATTTATTGATGGTTGTGTGAAAAATGGAATTTATAAAGACTTAGCAGAGAAAATTTTTAGCTTTATTGAGCCTTTTGCTGATTATGGTTTTAATCGTTCACACGCTGCTTGCTATGCTTTAATTGGCTATCAAACAGCTTATCTTAAAGCTCATTGGCCAGTTGAATTTATGGCCGCTCTTTTAACGGCCGATCAACAAGACAGTGATAGAGTTGCTATTGAAATTGAAGAATGTCGTAAAATGGGCTTTAAAATACTACCACCTGATATTAATGAATCATTTGATACATTTACGGTAATTACAAAAAACACCAAAGAAAACAAATCAGTTGGTGAGGGTGTAAAACTAGACACAATTAGGTTTGGTCTAAATGCTATTAAAAATGTCGGACAGCATATTGTTGAAATAATAATTGATGAAAGGAAGGCTAATGGGCCCTACCAAGATATTTTTGATTTTTTAACTAGAGTAACTGATAAGGATTTGAATAAAAAATCTCTTGAAAGTTTAATAAAATGTGGCGCCTTTGATAAGTTTGGCGATCGTGGTTTTTTCTTAAATAATACAGAGAAATTATTAGATTTTAACAAGGAAATATCTAAAAATATAAATAGTAAACAAGTATCTTTATTTGCCAATAAACCTGATTTAAGTAGTTTTTCACGTCCACAATTAAATGAGGGTGAAGAGATAAATGAATTAGTTAGAATAAATTGGGAAAAGGAGCTATTGGGTCTTTTTATTTCCAATCATCCCTTATCAATGTTTAAAGAAAAACTAGAAAAATTTGTTTCCCCTATAAAATCACTTTCAATTAATCAGAATAAGAATCTAATTATTGTCTCAGGAGTAGTTACGGCTATTAAAAAAATTATTACTCGAGCTGGAGAGTCAATGATATTTGCAAAAATTGAAGATCCAAGTGCTAGTCTAGAAATTTTGGTTTTTCCTAAACTACTCAAAGAAAATCCTGATATTTGGCAAGAAGGAAATATTATTTTAGTAGCGGGTTCATTATCAGAGAAGGATAGTGATTTAAAATTATTAACTAATTTTGTTGAAATAATTAAGCCTGACTTAGCAAATGAGTCAATTGAAAATTTTAAAAAAAAGCTTTTCAAATTTAAACAAGAAAATCCGAGAGGAATTTTTAAAAGAAATTTTAAAAACCAAGAAAAAAAAGAAATTAAAAAACCTGAAGAAAAAAAAATAGTCAATGAAAAAGTTTCACCTTTAAAAATTATTATTAAAAAAGAATTAAGCTCTAAAAATATCAGTGATTTAAAGAATGTTTTAGATAATTATCCTGGTAGTGATCCAGTTTATTTTAAAGTAATAATTAATGGAAAAGCCAAGGTTTTAAAGAGTGAACTTAAAACCAAAAATAGCCCGGAAGTAGAAAAGATTATACAAGAAAATTTTTCTAAAGTTCTAAATATTATATCAAGTAATGATAAATAATTTTGTTATATATAAAAAATTTGCTATAATTTTAATATAAAATATTTTGTTTTATACTCTTCTCAGGAGGAAGGGTTTTAAAGAATTAAAATAAAAAATTATGCCAGCTAAAACTACTAAGGCTAAATCAGCCAGCGAAGATAAAAATAAAAAAACTAGAGCTAAAAAAACTACTAAGAAAAAACCAGGGCCTAAGCCTAAAAAAAAGATTGCTACTAAAAAAACTAGTGTTAGTAAAAAAAAGCCAGTTAAAACTGTTACTGTTGATGTAATCTCTGACGAACCTGAGGAGACTATAAATGAGCCTATAGAAGATGTAAGTCAAGAAAATGAGGCTGATATTGAAAATTTAGATTCACAGAAAAAATATTATTCTGAATTGGTATCTGAAATAAAAGAAAAACAAGGTAATTTGGCTCAAGAAAAATCTAAACAAAAAGATAAGTCAATTAAGCTTTATCGTCGTATAGCTTTACAGTTTTTTCTTTTAATTTTAATCTTTGTGCTGGGAGTTGTTTATTTTACTGGAACTAAGCTTACAGTAGCAATTTCTCCGGCATCAGAAGTTATAAATGATTCAGTTCAGTTTGTTGTAGCTTCAAGCCAGCAGGCTGAAACCTCACTACCGGCAGCTCGTGTGGTTCCTGGTGAAATCATTGAAACCAATATTACAAGTGAAAAAGTATATGAAACTACTGGAGAAGAAAAAATTGGTGAAGAGGTTTCTGGTGAAGTAGTGATTTATAATAACTACAGTCGTAATCAGCCACTTGTAGCTACTACTAGATTATTAACCCCTGATCAAAAACAATATAGAATTAGTGAAGGCGTAAATGTACCAGCTGGTGGCTCAGTTAGAGTAGAGGCATATGCAGACACTGTTAGTGCTGATATGGCAATTAATTCCACTAGAATGACTATACCTGGACTTTGGGCTGGTCTTCAAGATCAAATTTATGCTGAAAATCCAGAACCTTTTGAATATAAAAGCAAGATTAATCATTTTGTTCGCCAAGGAGATCTAGATTTGGCTGCTAATGATATCAGAGAAACAGTTAAGAATAAATTAAAACAGGAAATTGATTGGCAAATTAGACCAGGTGATGCGGTTGTTTATGATATTGATGAAAACAAAAGTTTATTAACTATTGATGCTCAATTAGGTGAAGAACTAGAGGATTTTCGTGCTAAGGCGGATAATCAAGCAATTATAGTTCGTTTTTCTCAACAAAAAGCTGAAGAACTACTTCAAGCTAAGTTAGCTTTTAGTCTATCACAGGAAAAAGAAATTGTTTCCTTTAGTTCTGAAAATATAAATTATGTTTTAGATGATTATGATCTAGAAAATGATACTGCTACCATTACTGCCCATTTTAATGGCTTGGCTAGACTAAAAGGAAATCAAAACTTTATTGATAAAAATAAATTAACTAATTTAAAACAAGAACAAATTAAACAATATCTTAATTCCTTTAATGAAATTGATAACTTTGAATTAAAATTTAGCCCATCTTTTCTAAAACGATCACCTCATTTATCTGATAGAATTGAAATAATTATTAAATAAAAATATTTTAAAATTAAAAAAAGAGCTTATAAATTGAGCTCTTTTTTTATATTTATATTTATATTAATTTTTAAAAAAAACTAAAAAGGGAATTACTTTTTTTCTTTTTCTCCTTACTTAAAGTTTTTTTACCTAAAAGCACTTTTTGAGCATTTATAGCTGAAAAATTATAGTGAACAATTGAAGATATAGCCTTAGATAATCTTACTGCTTCTTTTAGGGGTCTTTGATGAATATTTCTACCAACAGCAGCACCACTGGTTTGACTGATTCTAATCTGCTGCTCTAAGTGTTTTAAATAAGAATTAGCTTGTTTATAGCTACCACCAACACATAAAATTTTAGTTTTTCCGCCTGCTTTTATAACCTCTTGATAGTCAGTAGCAGCTTTTTTTTGATTTTTAAGATTATAGGGATAATTAAGCTTAACAAAATCAGCTCCTAGACAAGCAGCTACACCAGCAGCACCAGCAATTAAATGAATATCATTTTCATTTTTTATATTATTGCTGCGAGTATAACACCAAATTACAGCTAGCAAGCCATTTTGATGAGCTTTATAAATTAATTGAGCAGCTTCTTTAAGCATAATGTGCTCATTTTCTGCTCCTAGGTAAATAGTATAACCAATGCCAACAATATTTAATTTTGTTTGTTCTTTAAATTCAATAACTTGTTCTAAATCGTAAAAGGCAGTTGAAAGTGATTGATTCTTTCTTTTGTCTAAATTAGTTTTACTATTAATTTTAACTAAATAAGGTATTTCTGGATAATCACCACCATACTGAGAAATTAATCCGAGTTGAGTAGCTAAAACAACGCCTTTTACCTCAGAGGCAATATTGAACAAATGGGAAGGGTAGGCATCGTCTGCTGATATTCCTTTTCCATAGAAGTCATCGTTTAGATGTTCTATTTTTTGATCGCCCGCAAGTATAAAAAGTTTATTAGTATTTAAAGTAGCTAGCTTTAAATTTTTTAAATATTCTTTCTGTTTTTCTTTGGAAACATTTAAAGGGAGATAGATATTTTTCATATTATTATTTTGTAATTTTTAAAAATTATGTTAAAATTTATAGGTATTATTAATTATAACAAATATGCCTAAAAACAACAAACAGTCAAAAAGTGAAAGTAAAAAAACAAGCAAAAAAAAGAGAAAATATACCAGCATAAATGGTGTATCAGATCGTCAACTTAATATTGGATTATGGTTAGTTGATAATAGAACCAAAATAAAACAAGGTTTAATAATTTTTTTAATTGTTTTTGCTGCTTCAACTTTATCTTATTCTACCTATCACTTAACTGATTATTTTTTATATGGTAGAAAGCATGATCAAAAAATAATGCAAGAGATGACCATGTCTTTTAGTGATGGTGAATATTTAAGACAAGTAATGTCACCAGAAAAGTTACTCTTTTCTTTTACTCAAGCCTATTATGTAGATGGAAGATACGATTTTTTAACTAAGATTAAAAACCCCAATCCTCGTCACTATGGTGTTTTTACTTATTGTTTTGAAGAGGTAGATAATGAATTAGCTTGCGGGGAAACCTTCATACTTCCTGGTCAGGAAAAATATGTTGTGGAATTAAATAAAGATATTAGCGGTGGGGTAGGAGCTATTAATTTTGTGGTAAAGGATATTTCCTGGCGAAGAATTACTGCTCATGTTGTTAAAGATTTCGATGCTTACAAAAAAGAGAGATTTCGTTTTTTTGTAAGTGATGTAGATTTTAATATTTCTGATAATAATTACTTTTTAAATTTTGAGATTAGAAATGATTCTAGTTTTAATTTTTATAAGGTTCCTCTTCATATTATTTTACTAGGACCCCAGGGAGAAATTGGAGTTAATAAATACATTTTAAGAAATCTAAAAAGTGAAGAAAGAACTAAATTATCCCTAACTTGGCCAACTGGAACACAAAGAGCTAGTCAAATATTAATAGTTCCTGATGTTGATATATTAGATAAGGATAATTATATGCCCTACAGTGGAAATTAATTATGTTTAATAAAATAAAGCTATATTTAAAAAACCTAGACTGGCTGATGTTTTCATCAGTCATTCTTTTATCTGCCTTTGGTTTATTACAAATTTATAGTATTAGTCTTGGGCAATTAGGAGATGATTTTAGTAATTTCAATCGACAGTTAGCATTTTTAGCAATAGCTATTGTTTTATTTTTTATTTTTATTTTTATTGATTGGCGTTTAATTAAAAGTTTGTATTATTATTTGTATTTTTTTGCAGTTTTTATTTTATCATCAGTTTTACTTTTTGGAGAAACTATTCGTGGTGGTACTAGATGGTTNACAATTTTTGGCTTTGGTTTTCAGCCCTCTGAGATTGTGAAAGTAATAATAATTATATTTTTAGCTTCCTGGTTTTCTAATTTAGCTACAAAAGTTAAAACTGGTAAACATTTAATTTTTTCTGCTTTAGCAACTCTTCTTTTAGTTTTATTAATAATGTTTCAACCAGACTTTGGCTCAGCTATGATTATTTTATCTATTTGGCTAGTGGTAGTTTTAGTGTCTGGATTTAATAGAAAATATTTTTTAATTATAGCTGCAATGGCTCTTTTATCTTCAGCTTTAGTTTGGAATTTTGTTTTTGAAGATTATCAAAAAAATCGTATTTTAGGTTTTATTGATCCAGCAAGAGATGTAAGAGGAACAACATATAATATCTCACAAGCGGTAATTGCTTTTGGCTCCGGTGGAATGATTGGTCAAGGAGTGGGCTTTGGTTCCCAAACTCAGCTGAAATATTTACCCGAGGCACATACTGATTTTTTAATATCAGTGGTAGCTGAGGAATGGGGTTTTTTGGGAATTATTGTAGTACTTTCCTTGTTTGCGTTATTTTTTGTGCGTGCCCTTAATTCATTAAGGTATGTTAAGCATGATTTTGGCACTTATTTTATAATTAGCACCATGGCCTTGATTTTTATTCAAATGTTTATTATCATTGGTATGAATATAGGTATTATGCCAGTAGTGGGACTTGCCTTACCGTTTATGAGTTATGGCGGTAGTTCACTTGTCTCTCTTTTTATTTTAATGGCCATAATGCAAAATATAATAATAAAATCTAAAATTAACTATTAATTCTAAAATTATGAGTATTATTTTAAAAGCTGAAAAAAGAGATCCTCAGCAAAAACTTGATCCCAATTTTTACATTCCTGCTGTTTTGTATGGCAATAAAGTAGAAAATGTAAATTTATATGTTAAAAAGGCTGATTTTGATAAGATTTGGGAAAAAGCCGGTGAATCAAACTTAATTGATTTAAAATTTAACGAAAGTGAAAGTAAAATATTAATAAAAGATGTACAATATCATCCAATAAAATATATTCCTATTCATGTTGATTTTTATCAAGTAAACATGAAAGAAAAAATTATTACCGAAATACCTCTTGATTTTATTGGTGAATCAAAAGCTGTTAAACAAGAAGGTGGTTTACTTATGAAATATACTGATGCTGTGGAGGTAAAATGTTTACCGGGAGATTTAGTTGATCACATTAATGTTGATATTTCCAAACTTGAAAGTTTTGATGACGCAATTCATATGAAAGATTTAAAATTACCAGAATCAATGGAACTTTTACGAGATCTTGAGGAAATTGTTGTTAATGTTATTCCTCCAAAGAGTGAAGATGAAATCGCTAAAGAAGAAGAGGATCAAAAACTAGAAGCTCAAAAAGCACAAGAAATTATTGATGAAAAGAAGGACGAGGATGCTGATGATAAAGGAAAAGAAGAAGGAGAAAAAGAAGAAAAGGAAGAAAAAAAAGATGAAGAAAAATAAGTCAAAACAAATTTTTAAAAATAAAGAGAGAGTATTGTTTTTACTCTCTCTTTTTTTGCTTTTTTTAATATCAGCGATTGTATATTTTAATTTTAGATTAAAAGAAAATGAGATTATAGATGAAATTATTATAAAAAATGAAGAAATTATAACAAAAAAAGATAATCTAGTTCCAAGATTTATTGACGGTGTTTTAGTTGAAAAAGAAAGAGCTAATAATTATCCAATAGCTTTAATTTTAGACAATGAACCTCGCTACACTCCGCCACGAGGAATTTCGCAAGCCTCTTTAGTGTATGAATTACCCAGTGAGGGGGGAAGTTCAAGATTTTTAGCAATTTTTGCAAGTGATGAAAATATAGAAACTGCAGGGCCCATAAGAAGTGCTCGACCCTACTTTATTGATTTAGCAATAGATTCATCAGCCTTACTTGCCCACTGTGGTGGAAGCCCACAAGCATTAGCTAAAATTTCTCAACTTTCTATTATAAGTTTAAATGAATTTTATAACGAAAACTATTTTTGGCGAGATAGTAATTATATTGCTCCTCATAATATTATGACAAGCAGTAGTTTATGGCAGAAATTTTTAGAAAACAATGATTTAGAAAATATAGAAAATAATTCATGGCAATTTAAAAATAAGGAGGACTTAAATAATGATATACAAACAGAGCATGAAAATATTTTAATTTATTATAGTCAAAATTATCAATCTAATTGGCGCTATATTGAAGATGGAAATTATTATCAAAGACAAATCAAAGATGAAATTCAGTATGATAATAAAAATAAAATTAAAGCTAAAAATATAATTTTACATTTTAGTACTAGTCGTGTCTTAGATGATATGTTAAGACTTGAAATTGATATTTTGTCAGAAGGAAGGGCAGTAATATGTCAATTAGGGAAATGCAAAAATGGAAAGTGGGTAAAAAAGAGCCAAGAAGAAAGATTGCGTTATTATTATAATGATGATAAAGAAGTAGTTTTTCTTCCGGGTTTAAGCTGGGTTTCTTTTATAAGTGCTGGTGCTAGGGTTGATTATTGATATCAATTTGGATAAAACGTAGTTTTTTACGTAAATCAAAATGTTTTCTTATATTAGTTTTAATAAAATTATTTTTAATTAAAGATCTTAAACTTTTTTCCTGTTTGGGATCAATTTCTATAAATATAGCTATATTTTTTATATGTTTTAAAATTCTTAATTCATTAAATAATTTTCTGTAAATATCTAAACCATCAATACCCCCGTAGAGAGCTAATTTAGGCTCTTTTTTTAAACAAGGATTATTTATTTGCTTTTTACAAAGATAGGGCAAATTAGCAGAGATTATAAGATTATTTGAATTTAATTTAATATTTTCCAAAAGATCAGAATGTTTAAATTTAATTTTATCTTTTATTGTCAAATTTTTTGCGTTTTCTTTGGCAATTTCTAAGGCTTTAATAGAAATATCAGAAGCATAGAATTTAAAATTTTTATTATTTTTTAAAATATAGGCTAGATTTAAAATGATGGCGCCCGAACCAGTTCCGATGTCTAAAATATTAACTTGCTTGTCTTTTAAAGCATGGCATTGGTTTAAAATTAAATCAATCATTATTTCTGTTTCTGGACGAGGAATTAACACATTTTGATTAACTTTTAGTTTAAGTTTATAGAATTCTTGATAATTTAATAAATAGGGAAGCGGCCATCCTTTTTTATATTTATTATATAAAAATTCAATTGTATTTATTTGTTTTTTACTTAATTTATTATCTCTATTGCTTATTAAAAAAGCACTGTTTTTTTGCAAAACAGCGATTAGAATTTTTTCAAATACTTTATGATCTTTTTGTAGATAATCAGATATTAACATTTTAATTAAGTTTTTCTTTTAAGTCATTAATTAATATATCTAAATTTCCTTCTAAAATATTTTCAATATTATGCCAGGATTTTCCAATACGATGATCTGTGATTCTATCTTGAGAAAAATTATATGTACGAATTTTATCACTACGATCACCGCCACCAATTTGATCTTTTCTAGTTGCTGATTCCTTTAAAATTCTTTCTTCTTCTTGTTTAGCTAAAATGCGTGATCTTAAAATTTGAAGAGCTTTTTCTTTATTTTGATGTTGTGATTTTTGATCTTGGCAAGATACTGTGATTCCAGTTGGTATATGGGTAATTCGTATAGCTGATTGAGTAGTATTTACACTTTGTCCCCCTGGGCCACTAGAGCAAAAAGTATCAATGCGTAAATCTTGATTATTAATTGAAACATCAACCTCTTTAGCTTCAGGTAATATTATTACTGTAGCTGTGGATGTGTGAACTCTACCTTGTTTTTCAGTCTCTGGTACCCTTTGTACTCTGTGAGTTCCGCCTTCAAAGCGCAAAGCGCCAAAAGCACCTTCGCCTTTTACTATAAAAATTATTTCCTTATAACCACCAACACCGATAATATTTTGGCTAATAATTTCTGTTTGCCAATCGTTATTTTCGCAAAATTTTAAATACATTTTAGCAAGATCAGCGGCAAAAATAGCTCCTTCATCGCCACCAGCGCCAGCTCTAATTTCTACTATCGCATTTTTTTTATCATTAGGATTTTTAGGATTTATTTCTTCCTTTAATTCATTTTTGAGTTTTACTAGCCTTTCTTCAATATTTTGATTATCTTCTTGAGCAAGTTTTTTAATTTCTTCTTCCTTTTCTTGTTTGATGATATTTAAATTATTGCTATAATTTTCTTCTAATTTTTCAATTTCGTTAATTAAATCAATAGTTTTCTTTAAACCAGCATGTTCTTGAGCAATTTTAGCAATTTCTTGAGGATTATTAGTTATTTTAGGATCAACTAATTTTTTCTCTAGATTATTAAATTTTTCTTTCAAATCTTTATACATATTGACATTTTATTTATTTAATACTAAAATCTTTTTAGTTCTTAAATTTTACTTTGGGTTGGGAAATTAAATTAAGGCATTTTTAAAAGCCTCCTAGTTTTTTTAGCTTTAATTTATTCCCAGCCCTTTTTTTATATAAAAAAAGCAATCTTTTTTAATTATAGCATAAATATACTAAATTAAACCTAGATTGCTTAAATAAGGTATTTATTTTTTATTTAATTTTACTTGAGAGATTTTTTTAATATCTTTAGTTTTTACAACTACTTCTTTTTTATCCTTTTTATCGTCTCTTTTAGCACGTTTAGCTTTTTTACCTTTTCTTTCTGAAGAAGTTTTATCTTTAGCTGATAATTTTGATGTATATTTTTCTACTCGTCTAGCACTATCAACTAATTTTTGCTTACCAGTGTAGAATGGGTGACATTGAGAACAAAGCTCAACCTTAATTTCTTTTTCAGTAGAGCCAGTAGTGAATTTATGGCCACAGGCACAAATTACTTTTGTTTTATCATTATAGGTTGGGTGTATATCCTTTTTCATATAATTTTAATTTATTTTTAACTTTTTTATACTAACATAGCTTTTAAAATTAATCAATACTTGATATAATTATTTCTATGAACAAGGTTAAAGATATTGCCAAAAATACTTCTTACTTAACATTAGCTTTAGTTATTCAAAAGCTAATTTCTTTTAGTTATTTTATTATTTTAGCCCGCTATCTAGGAATGGAGGTTTTAGGGCAATACTATACTGCTGTTGCTTTTACCACAATTTTAGCTTTAGTAATAGATTTAGGCTTTGCTAATATTTTAATCAGAGAAGTAGCTAAAGACCAGCAAAAAACTAATACATGGCTTAGACCAATTATTGGCTTAAAATTAATTTTAAGCCTTGTGGCGGCAATTACTGCTTATTTATTTGCTATGCTAGCTGGTTATGACACTTTAGTCCTAAATTTAATCGCCATTTCCTTTTTTGCCATGATTTTTGATTCATTTACCAATACATTCTTTTCAGTTATTCGTGGTTTTCATAATCTAAAATTTGAGAGTATTGGAGCCATAGGTTTTCAGCTTATTGTGTTTATATTTGGTTTAGGTTTAATGCAAGCTGGTTATAGTGCTTTATGGATTATGTCAGTGATGGCTTTTGCTGCTTTTGTTAATTTTATTTTTTCAAGTTTAGTGGCTCGATTTAAATTTAAATTAAATATCCTACCACAATTTAATTATCCTATATCTAAAAAAATATTAATAATTAGCTGGCCTTTTGCTCTATACAATATTTTACAAAGAATTTATTTTTATCTTGATTCCTTGCTACTTGGATTTTTAGCTAATTATGTTCAAGTTGGTCTTTACCAGATTGCTTTTAAAATAGTGTTTGCCTTGCAATTTTTACCCCTGGCTTTTATTGCCTCCCTTTATCCAGCCATGAGTGCTTATTGGAAGAACAACAAAGAACAATTACTAATCACCTTTAAACGAGCAATTAAT
>SL_3KL_010_SEDDRAFT_10000909_pt1 | contig 26144 bp, 22 predicted proteins | sample SodLakKL_010_SED_2_FD_10381 | JGI IMG/M metagenome (IMG submission 10381) | reverse complement strand
GCGTCCAGGTCTTTCCAGTATTTGGCGGCTTCCTCCACCGTGGGGGCCGGGGGATGGCCATAATAATCATATGAAATTTTCAGTTCTTCCAGTAATTGATACAAACGGGGATCTCCGTTGCGCTTTTCTTCACTCATAATTTTTTTATCCGTGTTTGGAAATCAATTCCAGGCGTTTGCGGTCCAGTATCTCCAGGTTTTTCCCGGATACCCTGATAAAGGCCCGAAAGGGAATTGATCACACTCTCCTTTGAATATCCTATGGTATCGGCCAGTTCTATCCTGGTAAAAGGCATCTGGAATTGGCCACTTCCAAAAATCCCGGACAATTCCAGTAAAATGGTGGAAAGGGCGCCGTCCACATTTTTATGGCTCAGGTAGATCAGGTCGTGAACAATTTTATTGGTCATCAGGGACATGAGACTTACCATCTGCACCGCAAAATCTCCGTTGGTGCGGATCAGTTCTTCAAAAACATTACGGTCGATCAGCCTAACGCGGGAAGGTTTGATGGCTGTTGCCGAAAAATCAAAGTTCTTTTTAACAAATGAGCACATGATCCCGATAAAAGAACGGCTGCCAATGATCTTGAAGGTGGTGGTGCGCTCCTGATCACTAACACTGAGTTTCGCCATTCCTTCTTCCAGATAAAGAATGTGGTTGGCCGAAAAGCCTTGTTTAATGATCGGTTCATTGGGCCGGAATTCAAGGGTATAGGAATTATCCTCCACCAGCTTTTTCTGGGCCGGGCTCAGCCGGGAATTCCATTCAGGATGTTTTTCATTTGTTTTCATGATTAACGATTGACTGAACATAAAAATGCAATATTACTTTTTTTTTAGAGAAAAACTAAATGGTTGGAAACGGCTTTTGCCATATCAAAAATAACACCCAAATAAAAACAAATGATTAGCTTTGTTAAAAATTTAACAATTATTCATCTTAAAAAATAAAACCATGTCCGACTTAACATTTAAAATAAACGCCAGCAGCCAAAGCCCTGCAAAAACAAGTGTAAAAGCCCGCAACTTTGAGATCATTGTGGACGAGCCTGAGGGACTGGGCGGAACCGATCTGGCCCCAAACCCGGTTGAGTATGTGCTGGCCGCCTTTGCCGGCTGCCTGAACGTGATGGGCCACCTGGTCGCCAAGGAAATGGGGTTTGAACTGCGTCACCTGGAAATAGACATCAAGGGCGAGCTGAACCCTGCAAAATTATTCGGAAAAAGTGACGAGCAAAGGGCCGGTTATAAGTACATTTCCATTACACTTAAGCCTGATTGCAACGCAGACCACGAAACCCTTGAAAAGTGGATCCATGCCGTAGAGGAACGCTGCCCGGTAAGCGACAACCTGCAAAACCGCACCCCGGTGAAAGTGGAAGTTGCCCGGCAAGAATTTGCCAACTAACAATAGTTTTTTTCTTCATGTTTTTAGTTAACCCGGTCATTTAAATTGGTGGCCGGGTTTTTTAAAAAAATATTAACCCCTACCACAGTGGTTTTAAACACAACCCCCAAATTTTTTCCGTTAAAATAATTCAGGTGATTAATTGCCTGTTTTACTTCTTTATCTGAATGGGTTTTTATAATTTTGCCCCATCTTATATCCCTTATGCATAGGATAAAACAATATCTTTTTCTATTGCTCCTGCTGCCGGTTTGTTGGCTGTTTCACAACTCCAATGCCAACTGGCACTATCATCAGTTACCCAATGGTCAACTGGTAAAACACGCCCACCCTTTTCAGTCCCAAGCCGAAAACAATCCTGAAAGGGAAACCGGCTTTCCTTTTGAAAACCACCACCATAGCGAAAAAGAAATCTTTTTCCTGGGAACGATTTCGGATTTTCATACCATCGTGGTGGCCGAATGCTGCACAACCATACCATTGGTTCCGGAAAATTCTATTACCCTTGCTTTAAATGTCCTGGACCCCCAGCCGGGAATCCCCATGCGATTCCCCTTTCTCCGGGCACCCCCTCTGGTAATGCACGGAGCTTAATTTCTTTCCGTCCACTCCCCCTTTTTCCTGATGTTAACAGAGAACATGACTCTTCATAGTGTCAGATTGCTGCAATTGCCTGTTTGATATCGGGGTGATCACCCAATTAATAACTACAATGCATTATCTAATTTTCATAATTTCACCTACAATGAAATCCAACATAAAATCTGTTTTTTCTGCGATCATGGGTTTTACTATGATTCTGGGTTTTTCGGCTTCCATGTCCGGGCAACCCAATAATACTTCCGGCCTCGAAGGCCGGGTCATTTCCATCGAGGAAGAACAACCCGTTCCTTTTATCAACCTCATGATTGAAGGGACAAGTATTGGAACAGCCACTGATGCCGATGGTTTTTTCCGGCTTCATAACCTCCCCTCCGAAAAACTAACCTTAAAGGTCAGCGGTATCGGGTATCAAACCAAAGCCCTTGAACTGGATCTGGAACCGGGAGAAACCCTGCAACTGGAAATTGAGGTCAGTTACCGGGCTGTAGACCTTGGCGGAGTAGTCATTACCGCAAACCCCACGGCCAGTGGGTTTCGCTATCAGTCCGACATGAGTTTTGTCGGGGAAGCATTGCAAAAACGCAGCGAAGTCTCTTTTGGAGAAATGCTTGACGGAGAGCCTGGACTGGCCATGCGCTCCATGGGTTCGGCCCCGGCACGCCCGGTAATTCGCGGCATGGATGGCGACCGCATCCTGATCCTGGAACACGGTGAGCGTATGGGCGATGTGTCTGAATCCGGTGCCGGTCATTCCCTGACCATGGATCCACTTTCTGCCAGCCGCGTTGAGGTGGTAAAAGGACCCGCCAGCCTGATGTACGGATCCAGTGCGCTGGGCGGTGTTATCAACCTGATGACCAGCGATATCCCCGAAGACTGGGATCCCGGCTCCTCAGGAGTTGTTTCTGCTCAGGGAGCTACCATGAACAATATGGGCGCCGGCTTTGCCCGGTACACCCACGGAAACAGCAACTGGGCTGTAACTGCCAGAACGGCCTACCGCAAATCAGGCGACATCACCACCCCCGAAGGCAAAATGCCCGGAACCTACATGAACCATTACGACGGTGCCTTCGGCTTTGGACTGCAACGCTCCAATCTCAACGGAGGAATGAGCATTTCTTTTAATGACCAGACTTACGGCCTGCCTGAACATCTGGATGACCCCTATGAAAGCATAGAAGTGCGCCAGCAAAGGATTGGCATGCAGGGAAGGTTCAATTACCAACGGCAAGGTTTTTTTGACAAAGCACAGTGGCGGTTTAATGTAACCCATCTTGGTCAGAAAGAAGTAGAAATTGAATTCGAGGATGGCGCCTGGGAAGAGGATGTGGAGCTTTCGCACGACAAAATTGCATTCAGCAGTACCCTGACGCTTCAACACCGTCCCCATCGCATTTTCGAACGGGGGGCATTTGGGCTGAACATTCATGGCCACAACCTGGATATTGGTGGAGATGAAGCGTATACTCCCGGCGAGCGGCGGTTTAATGTAGGAGCCTTCACCTACCAGGAGATACCCCTCTCCCCTGTGCTGAGGATGCAGGCCGGCGCCAGGATTGACTTTCAGCATACCGGGGCATTGCCAAACCATGTTTTTCCGGATGCCGACCAAGCAAGAAGCAGAGCAAACTTTACTGGTTCTGCAGGCCTTAATTACCGCCCCATTCAGCATGTTGAGATCGGAGGGCAATTTGCCCGCTCTCACCGCAATCCAATGGTGGAAGAATTGTTTGCCAATGGTCCTCACTTATGTTCAGGTGTTTATGAAGTGGGAAGCACCGACCTGAAAGACGAAACAGGACATGGTACCGATCTGTTTATCAATTGGACCAACCGGCTTTTCAAAATGGAAATCTCTGGATTTGCCAACTGGTTCAGCAATTACATCATTTTCGAACCTACCGGTGTAACCGATGAAGACTCTGGGCTCCCCATTTTTGAATACATGGGTGATGATGCCAGGTTTTTCGGGGGTGAGTTTGTTCTGGGCATCGCTCCTTTTAGCGGCCTTACTCTTAATATGGGAATGGATTACGTGAATGCCCGCCGAAACAGCAAAAGCAGGGAGTATCTTCCTTTTATCCCCCCTTTCCGCTTTAGCGGAGTAGCCGAATATGACTTTGGAAGCGGTTGGATCGGCAGCCGCATCAGGGCTGTAAATAAACAAAGCAGGGTGGCACCCGAAGAAAGCATGACCGATGGCTATGCCCTGATGGGCATTACCATGGGCTATCGCCTGGACTTCAACGGCCGGCATGTCCTCATTTTCAGGGCCGATAATATTTTCAACACCAAATACAGGGATCATCTGTCCAGAGTGGAAGACCGCCATTTTCCCATGCCGGGAAGAAATTTCAATTTGGCATACCGTTTGTATTTTAATTAAAAGAATTACCATTCCCCTTTTAGAAAAAACCCCGGGTTGCTATAATCTCCCGGGGTTTTTTCTTTTGAGCTTCCGAAACGGTGGCAATTATCGGCATTCTGAAAAAGAAGAAAGTTATCGGCTGAAGACTTCTGCACCTCCTACAATTTCCATGATCTCACGGGTGATCATCGATTGCCGTACCTTGTTGTAGCTTAGTGTAAGGCTTTTGAGAAGCTCTGTAGCGTTGTCGGTGGCTTGGTGCATGGCCGTCATACGGGCTCCATGTTCTGATGCTGAGGCATCCAGCAATATTTGGTAGAAATACAGGGAAACATACTGGGGAACTAAGGTGTCCAGCATTTCTTTTGGGCTTGGCTCAAGAATGTATGAAAATTCTTGCTGCATTTCTTCCGCTTTTGGGGAAGCATTTTTTTGTTCCTCTCCGGGAATTTCCGCAGAGACAGGAAGAAGCTGATCAATTACCAACTCCTGCATTACAGCATTTTTAAAGCGGTTATAAACCACATCCACCCGGTCATAAGTTTCGGAAGCGTACATTTCCATTAATTCCCTGGCAAGGGTTTCTGTTTTTTCATAACTGATTCCTTCCAGGACTTCGTGGGCCGTTTTCAATATCTTAAATTCACGGCTTTGGAAGAAAGCCTCAATTTTTTTTCCAATCAACAAAAGCTTGACCTTATAACCTTCCTGTATCAGAGAGTTGACATGAAGCAGGGTACGTTTTACCAGCAAAGTGTTGTAGGTGCCACAAAGCCCTTTGTTGGAAGCAATACCCACCACAAGAATGTTTTTCCCTTCCCTGGGCAGGGTAAATTGATTTTTCTCTTCAGTTGGTATTTGAGGCTCCAATCCGGAAAGCATTGTTTTTAAATGAGCCGCATAGGGTCTTACACTTAAAATACCATTCTGGGCTTTGCGCAGCTTGGAGGCAGAAACCATCTTCATGGCACTGGTGATCTGCCTTGTAGATTTGATGGATGCAATCCTTGTACGAACTTCCTTCAGGTTAAGCATAAGATCTGTTTGTCCCGGTGTTCTGTTATTTTTCCTGGAATTTTTCCCCTACCTCCATGGCAGCTGCTTTTAGGATATCTGTCATTTCATCGTCCAGCAAGCCTTGACGGAGCTTATCCAGAACTTCCTGGTGGTTTTTTTTCATGAAGGCGATAAATTCTTTCTCAAATTCGGCCACCATATTTATGGGAATTTTGCTTATAAGTCCACGGGTGCCGCAAAATAAAATGGCAATTTGCTCTTCAACGGGCACAGGGCTAAACTGCCCCTGCTTCAGGATCTCCACATTGCGGGCACCTTTCTCCAAAATGGTACGGGTAGATGCATCCAGATCGGATCCGAATTTGGAAAAAGCCTCCAGCTCACGATACTGGGCCTGATCAAGTTTAAGGGTTCCGGCAACTTTTTTCATGGATTTCACCTGGGCATTCCCTCCCACCCTGCTCACAGAGATCCCCACATTGATGGCAGGTCGAACACCGGCATTGAAAAGGCTGGATTCCAGAAATATCTGACCATCGGTAATGGAGATCACGTTGGTGGGAATGTAGGCAGAAACATCTCCGGCCTGGGTTTCCACAATGGGAAGGGCAGTAAGCGAACCACCGCCCTTAACCAGGTCTTTAATAGACTCTGGGACATCATTCATTTTTGCCGCGATCTCATCTGAGGCAATCACTTTTGCAGCCCTTTCCAACAGGCGCGAATGGAGATAAAACACATCCCCCGGATAGGCTTCCCGCCCGGGAGGCCTTCGCAGCAAGAGGGAAACTTCCCGGTAAGCAACGGCCTGTTTGGAAAGGTCGTCGAAAACTACCAGGGCAGCCCTTCCTGTGTCCCTGAAGTATTCCCCGATGGCTGCACCGGCAAAGGGGGCAAAAAACTGCATGGCGGCCGGGTCGCTGGCCGAAGCCGATACCACCACGGTATAGTCCATGGCTTTATGTTTTCGCAACTGGTTTACAATTCCTGCAACCGTCGAGCTTTTCTGACCAATGGCCACGTAGATACAAAACACCGGCTCGCCTTTTTCAAAAAACTCGCGCTGGCTAAGGATGGCATCAATGGCAATGGCCGTTTTCCCGGTCTGACGGTCGCCAATGATCAGCTCACGTTGTCCCCGTCCAATGGGGATCATGGCATCAATGGCTTTGATACCGGTTTGAAGAGGTTCGTTTACCGGTTGACGGTAAATTACCCCGGGAGCCTTTCTTTCAAGGGGCATCTGAAAAAGAGAACCGGATATGGCTCCATGCCCGTCAATGGGTTTGCCTGTTGAATCGATAACCCTTCCAACAAGACCTTCCCCGGCACCAATGGAAACAATTTCACCGGTTCGTTTTACAATATCCCCCTCCTTGATGTTTCGGGCATCGCCCAGCAACACAATCCCCACGTTGTCTTCTTCCAGGTTAAGCACCACCCCTTTGAGTCCTTCTTCGTTAAAGGCCACCATCTCTCCGGCCTGTGCATTGGACAATCCGTAAATGCGGGCTATTCCGTCGCCGATCTGCAATACCGTTCCGGTTTCTTCCAGGTTGATCTCCCGGTGAAAACCGGCCATTTCCTGTCGAAGGATGGCAGAAATTTCTGCAGGTTTAATATCTGACATATCTGTTCTTTTTCTTATGCTAATAAACCGGTATAACTGTTAAGGTGCTTTCTGATGTCATCCAGCTTGCGTTTAATGCTGGCGTCATATTGTTTTTCACCTAGATTGAGAATAAACCCTCCGATGATCTTCGGGTTTACTTCCTCATAAAACTCTACTTTTTTATCGGTCAGCTTCCCGACCACGGACAACACTTTTTCCCGTAATGGTTCATCAATGGGAAGGGCTGTGGTAACCTTAACCAGTTCAATTCCAAGATACTCCTTGTAAACCACCTGAAATTGCTCAGAAATTCCATCAAGCAGGGCTGATCTGCGTTTCCTTACAATGATCTGAAGGTATTTATGAATAACGGGGTGTACCTGTCCTTCAAACAAACGGGAAATAATCCTTTGTTTTTTCTTTTCCCTGACAATGGGGCTGTTCAAAACAACCTTCAACTCTTTCTCAATAGAAAATACCCGGTGGATATATTTCATATCCTGGTAGGTCCTTTCAAGGATATTGTTCTCCTCTGCCAGGGAAAGCAGCGCCCTGGCATAACGTCTGGAAACGCGAATATCTCTTCCAATCATGGGAAGACGGTTTGTTTTTATAATTTTAATTCAGGATAACCTTTTCAAGCTCTCCGTTGACAAAGCGCGTATTTTTCTCCTTGTCGCTGAATTCTTCCTGCAACACTTTTTCGGCCATATCTACCGATAAACTGGCAATCTGGTGCTTTATTTCAAGCATGGCCGATTTTTTTTGCACCTCAATGGCATTGCGCGCATTCTCTAAAAGTTGATGGGCATCATCACCGGCCTTTATGCGGGCTTCCCGCAGCACATTCTCGGCTTCGGTTTTTGCCCTGACAAGTAGCTCCTGATGCTGTTTATCGGCCTCGGCAACTTTTTGTTTTTTCAAAGTCTCCAGTTCTTCCAGCTCCCTTTTGATGTGCTGGGCGTTACGCAATGAAATGGCAATTTCCCGCTCGCGCTCGCGGATGGTCCCCAAAATAGGGGCCCAGGCAAATTTCCTTAAAATTAACAAAACAATACCAAATGACAAGGTCATCCAGAAAATAAGCCCTAATCCGGGTGATAAAAGTTCCATGATAACAATATGTTTAAGTGCAACAATATGGTTGAAAATGACGATATGCCCTTTCAGCCCGGCAGCAAAAAAACCAAACCGGTGATGGTTTTACAAAAACCGGTTTTCTAAACAAATAAAATCAGCAGGCAGACCACGATGGCAAAAAAGGTTACCCCTTCAATAAGCGCTGCCGAAACAATCATGGACGACCGCAGGTCGTTGCCTGCTTCAGGTTGGCGGGCAATAGACTCCAAGGCCGTTTTCCCGATCTTTCCGATACCCCAGGAGGCGGCAAATACAGCAATTACAGCTGACAGCCCGGCTCCAAGATTTACCCAGGTGCCAATGATCTCTACAGAGGCTTCCAATAAAACGAATAATGGTGACATAATTTTTTTTTTTAGGTTTAACTTAACACTTTTTGATTATTGATTTATCAATGGTGCTCTTCAGGAACAGCCATTCCGAAAAACAGTGCACTGAATAAGGTAAATACATAGGCCTGCAGGAAAGCCACCAGTAACTCCAGGAATCCCATAAAAACCAGAAATACCAGGGATAAAGGAGAAATGGCCATTCCAAATGCATTGCTAACCTCTCCAAGAACAAAGATCAGGCTTACAAAACCCAGGATGATCATGTGTCCTGCCGTGATGTTGGCAAATAACCTGATCATCAGCACAAAGGGTTTAATGATAACCCCGACCAGCTCTATTAAAGGCATCAGGGGTATGGGTACTTTCAGCCACCATGGCACGCCGGGGGTGTTGAAAATATGCTGCCAATAACCTTTGTTAGCAAACAGCTGGGTGGTGAAAAATGTGAACATGGCCAGCACCAGGGTAACACTGATATTGCCCGTAACATTGGCACCCCCCGGGAAAAAGGGAATCAATCCCATGATATTGTTAAAGAAGATAAAAAAGAAAAGAGACAACAAATAAGGCAAAAATCGCTCGTAATGTTTTGGACCGATGGCAGAAAGAGCAATTTCATCCCTTACAAACAAAACCAGTGGCTCCATAAAGGATTGCAGGCCAGAAGGTACTGCCCTGCTCCCATATTGTTTGTATTTTTTCCCCACGCTGATAAATATCAGACATAGCAGAGCGGCGGAAATAAAAATGGAAAGTACATTTTTGGTAATGGAAAAATCCAGTAACAAAGAGGCTTCAGGATCGGGGGTTTTACCGTCATCCAAAACCCGGATGATACGGTTTTTACGGGGCCCTTCATGGGCAATCCGAAAACCTTTGTAAGAGGCATATCCATGATCAAACCGACTGCTCAGAAATAGATGAAAGCGTCCTTCATAAAAAAGAATAACCGGAAGCGGAAGAGAAATTTCTTTCGGTCCAATATCAAAAAGGTGCCAGTCGTAAGCATCCAGGATATGGTCAATGATCACCTTCCCTGCATCAAAACCCGGTTCTTTATCGGCAACTTCAGCATATTCTGTAAGAGAAGGAGGCGGTACCGTGTCGGTTTGCTGAATATTCCCGGCATTGGCAAATAAGGGATTTATGCTGAGGGTGACACAACAAAATACAGCTGTAAAAATTAAGCCTGTGAAAACATCCCGCTTTTTCCCTTTCATATGCATTGCAATCAAATTGGATTTGATGGTGCAAGATAGGAATTAATTTTTTTCAAAAACCTCACGAAAACACTTAATTTACAAACAATTTATGGGTTTTTTCTATTGTGTAAATCCCGATATACACTCATCACCTCGAAAATTGTGAATAAAAAATAAAAAACAAAAAAGGTTATGATAAAGGCTACCGCATCATCAGGTCTGGAAAAAGCATAAAAAAGTATTATCCCTATATACAACAGGAATCGGGCCATGTTTATGGCGAGAAAAACCTGGGAGAAAAGCTTGTCTCTTTTTTGAGTAATCCGGGCAAGAATATACTTGGAAAGTAAGGCCAGTAAGAAGAAAAACGGCACAAAAAAGTAAAAGGCTTCTGAAACCAGAAAATCAGGAGCCAACCATGCAAACAATGCATAAACAGCAAAAAGTATTACCGAATAAGCAGCCAGGTTAATGGTGAATTTCCGGAAATTGATCATGGGAGAAAAGCTTGAAGGATATTAAAAAAATGCCGGGAAGTTTTCCCGGCATTGCATTGACTTATCTTTGCTCGGCTTTTACCGATTCGCCGGGTTTGGGTTTTGATTCCTCCTTGCCGGGCGAGTCCCCTTTATCCATAGAACAAGAGCCGGTAAACCTGGCTCCGGGCTCAATGGCCAGTTTGTTGGTAATAATTTCTCCAAAAAGACGGGCACTTGCTTTGAGGGTCAAAAGCTCAGATACCTCTACCTTGGCACGGATCTTTCCTGACAAATCAGCATTCTGGCAAATGATATCGCCTTCTACCACTCCGGTGGTGCCTACTACGATTTTACCCTTCGAACGTACCTCTCCGGATAAAGTTCCGTCAACGCGAATATCGCCACTGGAGGATACCTCTCCTTTTATAGTGGTACCGGTACCTATCAAATTTATCGAAGTGTGATCGGGTTCTTGTTGTTTGGCCATTGTATTTTTCTTTTTACTGAACATTATATTTATTAATTAAGAATTGACGCACCGACAAAAGTAAAACAAAAAGGTTTTTTTCCAAAGTACCTCTATTTATTTAAATATTTTACTTTGAAAAATTCAAGGTAATCATCCAGGTTTCTCTCCTGGTAAAAGATCGGGTAGTTTTCCACAGAAATAATAAAGCCTTGAAGGGCATCAGGATCATAACTGCCTATGGTTTCCGAATTGATAATGGCGTTATAATACTCCATCCCTTTTTCCTTGTCCGAAAAATTGGTGATGGTGGTTATTTGTCTGCGCTCATCAAGGAAAATATTGCTCAAAGAAAGGTCACGCTCAGGAAACGAATCTTGGTTGAACTCATTGATGAAATTACGCAACTGGGCCGGTTCTACGTTGAGCACATCCACCACAAAAACGAAAAAGTGCGCAGCATCTTCATTTTCGGAAAACACCGAAACAAACGGCTCGTGGTCAGGATCTTCAAAGGTTTCCTGCGCTACTTCATCATCAAACAGGAGCATATTCGTATCCAGAGAGGCCAGCAGGTCGGTAGCACGCTCATGCACCGGGTAGCCCTCAAAATCAATCAGGATGTTTTCCAGCTCATGCCTGAATTGTTGGCGGCTACCGGTTTTACCCACCGATAAAGCTTTCAGATAGGAAAACTTGCTGCGTAACGCAAGGGAAATATCCATGGTATCCGCAGCCTGGGCGTGTTGTTTTACCAGATCAAAGTTCTCTGAGAAAAAGGCGTTGTAAGCTTCATTGTATAGTCGGTTGGCATATTCCTCTCTTTTTTTCAGATTTTCAATGTAATCCGGGTCTCCAAGTATTTTCGCAAAATCACTTTCGGGAAACTCATTGATCAACCTGTTTTTAAAAGTCTGGGCGCGGGTTTGCTCGCCGGTTTCCTGGCTGAGGGTATACAGGTAATAATAGGCATAAAGCTTTCGCTCGGTGTCCGGAAAGCGGGAAACCAGGGTTTCAAGACTGGTGATGGCCCTGGGGTAATCTTCGAGCCGGTCTTTAAAGATCATTCCTTTGTTATAATAGGCCCGTGCAATACGATCATTGGATTGCTCCATCATTTCAGGAGTGGTAGGGATATTTCTCAGGTAACGGTTCCGGTCAAGGGGGCTGCCATCTTCATCCATTTCATCGGGGTCGTCCCACTCCCCTTCTCCAAAATCGAAAGAAACTGTTTGTTTATTGCTGATGCGCCATAAATCTTCCAGGGGCCTTTCGCCAAATTTGGCATAGAACTCGGTTTGTCCAAAACTGATGGCAGATGGATTGTAGAAATACCAGCCTCCGTCGCGTCCCCCATCACCGGGTCTGCGCGACCGGGCCATTTGCTGGGCCGTTTGCATACGCTGGCGTTCTTCCTCCCGCTGCCTTTGCTCTTCCTCCCTGATTTTGGCAATTACTTTATCTACAATGGCATTGCGCTCAGCGGCAGTCATCCCGGCCAGGCGCTGAAGCGAATCTTCCCTTTCAATCATGTTGATGTTGCGGGCAAGGTCGCTCAGGATGGTTTGCTTTTCACTGATCTTCTGAAAATTTTCAAAATTCTGCGGCAAAAAGGTGATGGTGCTGTCATAATATTTGCTGGCTTTCAGGTATTCAGGCTGCTCAAAATAAATTTCTCCAAGCCGCAAAAAAGAAAGTCCTTTCTGGGTGTTGTTGCCATCACTAACCGCAGCAGACTGCTTATAGTTATTTATTGCCTCCTTTTGATTGCCTTCTCTTTTGGAAAGTTCGGCCAGTGCATAATAAATCTGGTCGCGGTAGTCGCGGTTTTTGTCATCGCGCAGCATGCGTTCCAGGCCTTCCCGTATGTCTCTGCTGCTGCCGGTTGCCGGATCAAAGGCCCTGGCCATATTGATACGCGCCTGAAATGCCATGTCGAAGGTAGGGTTCATGCGCAACACCCTGGCGTAGGTTTGCTGGGCATTGGCATACTCTTCTGAGTGATGATACAACTGGGCCTTGATAAATGTAAGGCGTGAACGCTCCCGCCGGCTGCGGGTTTTGTCAATGCCCCTGTCAAGAAAAGGGATAGCCTGCATGTAATTACCCTGCCGGATATGATAATCGGCAAAAGCCAAATGATAAAGGCGGGCCCCTTCATCACTGAGCAACCCCTCCCTGTAATCGGATCTTGTCAGTTCCAGCATTTGGCGGGCATTGTCAAAACGTTCCTGTTCATTATAGGCCTTGGCAATCCACACTTTGGATTCATAGGCAGGGTCCGTATCGTATTGCCTGATGATATATTCAAAAGTAAGAATGGCCAGGTTATAGTCTCTTTTAAAAAAGTGCGAACGGGCAATCAGAAAGTAAGATTCATCTATCCATTTATTGTATTCTATCCCCCGGATATTCATGGAGTGTCTTCTGATAACGATACTGGCTTTCTGGTAAGTAATATCCATATTACCCTGTACAGACCGTGCCTGCTGTTCATCTCCATAGCGGAAAACACTCAATACCTGTTCATAATTGTCCTCATGGGCCTGTGAAAGTTGTTCCACTCCCTGTCTGAAACTCTCCCTGGCATTCCAAAAACCATTATATTTGGCACTGATGGTATGATAATTACGGTTGAGCCAGGTGTTTTTCTGGGTAGAACAACCCCAGAAAAACAGCACTAAAAATAATAATGTTACAATCCGGGCTATATGCGGAAAAAAAGGATGTTTTTTCAAAACTTAAAGGCCTTATTGTTTTCTTAAGGATAACTTTTATTTTGCAAATTTATTTTATTTCAGCCAATGTTTTAGGCTTAACAGTTTTTTACACTGAAAAATCAGAGAAGTTTTTTGCAAACCAAAAGGAAAAACCATTTTATTTGCGAAATTTGCAACGCAAAACCATAAGGCCGGAATTTTGTAATTTTACAGGCTTGTATAGTTGCATTTCCAATTTCATATCATGGCAAAAAACGTCAAAAAAAAACACACCTTTTTTCGCAAGCTTCACGACAAGTATCGTTTGGTTTTAATGGACGACGAAACTTTTGAAGAAAGGCTTTCCTTTCGTTTGACCCGCTTCAACGTTTTTATCTTTTTTGGCACTTTAAGCATCTTTTTGGTGATCGCAACCACCTACCTGATCGCATTTACTCCTTTACGTGAATACATTCCCGGGTATGCCGATTTCAATACCCGCAAAGTACTGAGGGAGCTCATGCTAAGGGCAGACTCCCTGGAAGTGGAGTTGCGGCAAAAAGACCTTTATTTTCAAAACATCCGTAATATTGTTGAAGGCCGTGAAGTAGAGGAACAATATTCCGATACGGTAATGAGCCAGGAATATTTTGAAATTGACGAATTGCCCCGTTCAAGGGAAGATTCTATTTTAAGAGCCGAAATGGAAGCCATTGAAAATTATAATGAATGGGTGAGCGAAGAAGTAAGACCCACTCAAACCGCCATAACACAGTCATTTTTCTTCCCCCCGGTACAGGGAATAATTACAAGCTTTTTTGACCCGGCCAATAATCATTATGGGCTGGATATCGTGGCCGATAAAAATGAAGCTATTAAAGCTACCCTTGACGGCACGGTCATTTTCTCAACCTGGACCCTTGAAACCGGTTACAACATCGGATTGCAGCATAGCAACAACCTGGTTTCCGTTTATAAACACAACAGTACATTGCTTAAAAAAGAAGGTGATTTTGTAAGGGCAGGAGAAGTTATCGCCATCATTGGTGAATCGGGCCTTCACTCTACCGGCACCCACCTGCATTTTGAGCTTTGGCATAATGGTGTGCCTGTAAATCCCCTGGATTATATTGTTTTCTGATGAGGAATAAACCGAAAAAAAAACTGGCCATCCTGGGATCTACGGGCTCCATCGGCCGGCAGGCTTTGGAGGTGGTAAGGTCATGCCCCGGTCTGTTCAGCCTGGAAGTTCTTTCTGCCAAAAACAACGCTTCCCTGCTGGTAGAACAGGCCCTGGAGTTTGAGCCCAATGCCGTTGTTATTGGCAATGAAAAACACTACCAGGAGGTCAGCGATGCCCTTTCCTCCCTGCCGGTTAAAGTTTTCTCCGGAAAAAAGGCCCTCACCCAAATAATGGAATACACCAGCAGCGATCTGGTACTTACGGCCATGGTAGGTATTTCGGGACTGGAACCCACCATCAGTGCCATAAAAAATGGCAGGAATATTGCTTTAGCCAATAAAGAAACCCTGGTTGTTGCAGGTCATATCATCACCAGGCTGGCCCGGGAAAAAGGAGTAAACATCTATCCTGTCGACTCCGAGCATTCTGCAATTTTTCAATGCCTGGCAGGAGAGTTTCACAATCCCATAGAAAAGATCTATCTCACTGCAAGCGGAGGTCCTTTCCGGGAACATAGCCTGAACGAACTGGAAAAAGTAAAAAAAGAACAAGCCCTGAAGCATCCCAACTGGGAGATGGGCGATAAGATCACCATTGATTCCGCTACCATGATGAACAAAGGGCTGGAAGTGATTGAAGCAAGATGGCTGTTTGGGTTAAAACCCCCGCAAATTGGGGTGATTGTCCATCCCCAGTCAATCATCCACTCTATTGTACAGTTTGAAGACGGATCAATGAAAGCACAAATGGGCCTTCCCGATATGAAATTGCCCATTCAATATGCCCTTGGATACCCCGAGCGCATTAAATCAGATTTTGAACGTTTTGATTTTTTAAATTATCCAAAGTTGACTTTTGAACAGCCCGATACCAAAAGGTTCCCCTGCCTGGGCCTGGCTTATAAAGCCCTTGAAAAAGGAGGTAACATCCCCTGTGTGCTCAATGCAGCCAATGAAGTGGCAGTAGAGGCCTTTTTGAACAACCGGATCGGCTTTTTGCAAATCCCGGAGATCATTGGGCAGTGCATGGAAAAAATTGAATTCATTGACAATCCAAACCTGGAAGATATTTTACAAACCAATCGAAAGGCCTGCAGCCTGGCCAACGAGCTCATTGAACAAAAAGCAGTAAACCCGCATTAATTTGTACAAGTTTTAAACCCAATATACGAATGGAAATACTCATCAAAGCCTTACAGTTTTTTCTCAGCTTATCCATATTGATCGTTATACACGAAATGGGCCATATGGTCACGGCCCGACTATTCAAAACAAGGGTAGAGAAATTTTATCTCTTCTTTAATCCCTGGTTTTCACTTTTTAAATTCAAGCGCGGACAAACCGAATACGGTATGGGATGGCTTCCCCTCGGCGGTTATGTTAAGATCTCCGGTATGATTGACGAGTCCATGGATAAAGAGCAAATGAAAAAACCACCCCAACCCCATGAGTTCAGGGCAAAGCCGGCATGGCAACGACTGATCATCATGGTGGGCGGAGTTACTGCAAACATAATCCTTGCAGCCTTTATCTATGTTTTTATGCTCTTTTTTATGGGAGAGCAATACCTGCCTGCGCAAAATGCCAAATATGGCATTGTAGCTGATTCCCTGGCAAGGGATATCGGGATGCAGACCGGTGACAAGATCCTGAAACTTAACGGAGAGGAAGTAAAAGATTTTATGGATATTCCCAGGGAGTTTGTCATGGGTAATGTGCAGCGGGTTACCGTAGAGCGTAACGACAGCCTGGTTGAGTTATCAGTCCCGGAAGATTTTTTTGGCCGACTGATCTCCGCCCGGGGCAGGGGCTTTATTTCCCTTCGCTTTCCATTTATTGTGGAAGAAGTAATGGAAAACTCCCCGGCTGAAAAAGCCGGCCTTAAATCCGGTGATCATATTAAGGGCATTGGCGATCACCATACCTGGTCGTTTGATGGATTTGCCCGCACCATTCCGGAATATGCAGGCAAGCAAACCACCATCAGGATTGCCCGCAACGATGATGAACTGGACTTGCCTATTGCCATTCCTGAGGAGGCCCGTATCGGAGCCTATGTAAAACCTGTAGACCAGATCCTGGATTTTGAAAGACGCGAATATTCTTTCTTTGCTTCCATACCGGCAGGCATTTCAAAAGCATACAATACCACCACAACCTACTTCAAAGAACTCCGCCTGCTGTTCCACCCTGAAGTAAAAGCCAGGGAAAGCTTAGGAGGTTTTATTACCATCGGCAGTATTTTTGCCCCAACCTGGGACTGGGCACACTTCTGGACCATCACCGCACTGCTGTCGGTTGTGCTGGCCATCATGAACCTGCTCCCTATTCCCGCACTGGATGGCGGCCACGTGATGTTCCTGATCTATGAGATCATCGTCGGGAAAAAACCTCCCGAAAAATTTATGGAATATGCACAGATGATCGGTATGCTGTTGCTGCTTTCACTGCTAATTTTTGTAAACCTCAACGACATACTCCGGCTGTTCAGGTAACCCTTTCCCGCCCTGGCTACCCTCCCGGTAAAACACACGCAAATGCCTGTGACGGCCAGTTCAGGGTATGCCGTTCATTTGGGTTGGGCTTGTTTTTATTTTAACATTTCAAAGCCGAATATCCCCGCATTGGATGTGGCGCCTTTGCCGGATTTTTCATATATTTGAAAGGAACGGAACCCTCCCCACGGCCGGCGCAAAATTGTCAAACCCTAAATTGCATGCATCATGAAAGCATCCGAGAGAGATTTTGACGTGAGGAATTTTTATTTCTATAATGGGCCCAACCTTTACCTTGGCTGCAGGTCGCTGGTATTTCACATTTACCTTGATCCGGAAGGCCCCGAAGTCGATTTTTACAAACCAGCAGTTTATAATGCTTTCCCGGGCATTAAGCATTACAATGATACCACTGTGGTCGACCTGTTTGTACATGCCCTCATGGAGCTGCTGCGCATGGGTAGGGAGCTTTTCATAAAGGATTACGCCATTACTGAAGAAGGGGAAGAATACATTGTGGCTGTGGAGTTCCTGGACGATTTATCCGCAGAAAATGCCGTCCGGCTGCTCAGCGACTGGTTCAAATTCATCAATAAAGGCCGGGAAAAATCCTTTGCCCTGGATGAAAAGATCCGTTTGTTGCACGAAACATTTCAGACCTCCATTGTCAGCAACCCCACAGTTTATGCACTTTTGGAAGAAGCCGTGAAAAGGGAGATCCCGGCCTTTTATCTTCAGGAGGAAAAACAGTTTCAATGGGGCTACGGCAAAAACCAACTCCGGGGCCTGGGAGCCAACTTCCATACCGACAGCATCAAGGACACGGAATTTACCATGTATAAAGACCGGGTCACTGAGTTTCTGATCATGTGTGGTTACCCTACGCCCATGGGAACCAACTGCTTTACCGAAGAAGAAGCGGCAGATGAAGCCAAAAAACTTGGATTTCCCGTGGTGGTAAAACCGGCAGCCGGAACCAAAGGCTTTGGGATCCAGGAAAATATTGGCTCTGAACCAGAAGTCAGAAAGGCTTTTCAAACCATTATTTCCCAGGCCGGACAGGAGGGCTGGCCTTTTGAGGGGGTCTTTGTTCAGCAGCAGATCCGCGGACAGGAGTTTCGATTGTACCTGGCCGCGGGAAAATTTGCGGCAGCGGCCAAAATGCCGTTCGACAATAACCAAAGTATTGCAGAAAAAGTTCATCCACTTAACATTAAGATGGCTGAATCCATTGCCGGGTTTTTCAACATCAAATGCCTGGCTGTGGATGTGGTTACTGAAGATCTCTCGCGACCATGGAGCAAAGGCAATTTTGGGATCATCGGCCTGCACGCCGGTCCGGCATTTTTTGAAACCAAAACCCAAAAACCCTTCTTTGAAAAAATAGCAGAAAAAATCCTGTTCTCGCACTTTGGCTTTGGCGAACATGCCAGAATTCCCATTATCGCAGGAAATCAAATAACCCAAAACCTTGCAGAAAAAATTACTGCCGCTGCTGCAACCCATCGAAACAACTTATTCTTTGGCAGCCTCACCAAAGAAGGGGTATTTTTTAACGGACAATTTTTCCAAAAAAATGAAAGCCACGAACAAAATGTCAAAATCATTTTGCGCCATCCCAAAACAGAATTGGCCCTGATTAACCATAACCGTGAAAATATTTACCAGAGCGGGTTTTCCCATGACCGGGCAGACCTGGTAATCCTGGAAAACCCCAACCAGCCAGAAGAAAAACTTAAAGAAATGATCTTGCCCGGGGGCTGGCTCATCCTCATTCAAGGCGGGGAAATACAGCTTCTGGTTAACAGGGAAACCCAAAAAACCCTTTCCTTCGAAAAAGAAACCCTGAAAGAAGAAAAACTGCTGGAAATGCTGAACCCCCTGATAAAAGAATTGTTGGATAAATATGAACGAACCATTCCATAAAAAATATGATCCTGTTTAAAAACTGCGAAGTGTATTCACCCGACCGTATCGGGAAAAGAGATGTACTAATTGGCGGACAAAAGATCCTTGCCATAGAGAAAAAAATTGATCCTCCCAAAGGTTTGGAAGTGGAGATAATCAAAGCCCAGGGCCTAAAAATGATTCCCGGGCTGATTGATGCGCACGTACACATTGCCGGGGCCGGCGGGGAAGGAGGCCCGGCCTCCCGCACCCCCGAGATGCAATTGAGTCATATGCTGGAAGCCGGGGTTACTACGGTAATCGGGTGTCTGGGGACAGACGGCCTTACCCGCAGCGTGGAATCGGTGCTGATGAAAGCCAAAGCCCTGAAGCAGGAGGGTGTGAGCGCCTGGATCTATACCGGCGCCTACCAGGTACCAACTCCAACCATCCTTGGAGATGTGGGCAAAGATATCGCCATGATTGAAGAGGTGATTGGTGCCGGAGAAATTGCCCTTTCCGACCACCGCTCCTCCTGCCCCACCACCGATGAACTCATCCGCCTGACCATGCACGCCCGGGTCGGAGGAATGCTTGGGGGTAAAGCCGGCATTGTCAATATCCACATGGGAGATGCCCGCGACCCTTTTAAACCCCTCTACCAAGCGGTGGGAAAAAGTGAACTCAGGCTGACGCAGTTCTTACCCACTCACTGCAACCGCAACGAATACATTTTTGAAGATGCCAAAACCTATGGGAAAAAGGGATACGTGGATATCACTGCAAGCTCATACCCCTACTTTCCACAGTATGAAATAAAACCTTCCAAAGCCATTGCCGAGCTGGTGAAGGCCAAAGTACCCCTGGAGCATATCACCATGTCCAGCGACGGATGCGGCTCCCTGCCCGACTTTGATGAAAAGGGTAACCTGAAAAGCCTGGAATCCGGATTCCCAAAATCCATTTTTGATGAAATGGTCGCCACCGTCAAAGAAGAAGACATGAACCTGGAACAGGCCCTTAAAGTGGTGACTTCCAATGTGGCCGACATCCTGTGGCTGAAACAAAAAGGAAGGGTGGAAACAGGTAAGGATGCCGATCTGGTGCTGCTGGATGATCAGTTTAATATTGTACACATGACCGCCATGGGCAAAATGATGGTAAGAAACACCCAAATGCTCAAAAAAGGCAGCTACGAAAAATAACTATGAATTTTAAACCAATTACCCCGCAAGGCTTTACCTGGGGTTTTCTTTAAATATCATGCTGAAAAAATTTCAGATCAGTATTCTTGGTTCGTCGGCTGCTACCCCAACTTCACTGCGGCATACCACGGCACAGGTCCTGCATTTTCACAACAAGCTTTTTCTGCTGGATTGTGCCGAAGGCACCCAGATGCAGATACGTCGCTTTAAGTTGCCCATAATGAAGTTTGATCACATTTTCATCAGCCACCTGCACGGCGATCATTACCTGGGGCTTCCCGGATTGCTCTTTTCATACCACCTGCTGGGACGCGACAAAGACTTACATATCTACAGCCCTCCGGGATTGAAAGAGATCATTGAGGTGCAGTTCAGGATCTCCGGACTCAAACCGGTTTTCAACATCATTTACCATGAATTGAAAAAGGCCCGGGAAATCATATACGAGGACCGCTACCTTACTGTGGAAACCATGGAAATGGAACATCGTCTGCCCACCTTCGGGTTTTTTTTCAGGGAAAAACTCCTGGAAAAGAATATCAAAAAAGAAAGCATCGTTCAGTATGATATCCCGGTGGAAAAAATCCCGGAAATAAAAAAGGGAGAAGATTTTGTAACACCGGACGGCAAGGTGATCCCCAACAGCCGGATCACCATCAGCCCGTCACGCCCCAGAAGCTATGCTTTTTGCGGAGATACCGCCTATACGGAAAAATTTCTTGACCAGATTAAGGGTGCAGACCTGCTTTATCATGAAGCCACCTTTTTAAATGACAAAGCAGCCATCGCCCGGGAAAAATCCCACAGCACTACTGTTGAAGCGGCTACCCTGGCCAAAAAAGCGGGAGTGAAAAAGTTGTTGCTGGGGCATTACTCGGCAAGGTACAAGGAAATGGCCGAATTTACCAAAGAAGCCAGGGAGGTTTTTCCAAACACCATCATTGCTGAGGAAGGGGATATTGTAAAGGTGGGAGAAAACGCGAGTCCTGCTTAAATCCTAAAAAAACAGGCTGAGCCACTCCTGTGGTAAACCCCGGGATACCTCATCAATTAATCCATGCTCTTTGAGCAGCACGGCAATGGATTTTTCCCTGTGCTGCCTGCCGGCCAGTTCTTTACGCATCTCTTCAAAGAGTTTTCCCTTTTTCCCGTTGGTAAGGAAATGGGCTGCATCAATGGTTCCTTTTTTTACACTAAGTTTCAGTTCAACCGGATCCCCCTCTATGTCCGCCTTGCTGTTAAGCAGGTAATCGGGGGAATAACCAAAATTCCATTCCCAGGTGCCATACTTTTCCCTGGCAAGCCCGGCAATGAGCTCCTGCTCCTTTTGCGAAAAAGAATATTCTTCCGCATCCGTGAAATAATCTCTGAGAAAATCCTCAAGTTTTTCATAAAATGACTCAAAAGACACTTTTTGCTCAAGAAATTGGCTGACGTTGGCTACCCTGCTTCTTACCGATTGCACGCTGCGGTCACGATACTTTCCCGGAATCACCCTGATGGCATGGTTTAGCCGGTTCAGGTCGGCATTAAAAAGCAGGGTGCCGTGATGAAGTACTTTGTTTTTAAAAACATGCTCTGCATTGCCCGATATCTTCAGGCCGTTGACCCTCAGGTCGTTTTTTCCTTCAAACCGTGCCGGAACCCCCAGGGTCTCCAAAAAGGCAATGACCGGACGGGTATGTTTCGGGAAATCTATTAATTGCCCCGGGGGAGCTTTCCGGATAAAGGTAAAGTTTAAATTTCCCGGTCCGTGAAATACCGCTCCCCCGCCTGACAACCGACGAATGACCGGGATCTTTTCCCGTTTTACATAAGGATAGTTGATCTCGGAAAGGGTATTCTGGTGCTTTCCCACCACCACCGATGCCTGGCTTTGCCAAAGCATGATCACTTCTTCATCCAGGTGTTTAAGCAAATACTCTTCGGCAGCCAGATTGAACCAGGGATCGTGGGAGGAATTTTTTACAAACAACATGGGGGTTAAGGTAAACTTTCTATTTGCGTTTTGATTTTACGAAGCAGGAAACTGTCGGTAACGGCATCGCTGAGAAAATTAAGGGTTTCGGTATCATAAATATTGGCGATGGCTTTTTTCCTGACTTCGAAATCGGGATCATTCAGGGCAATTTCCCTGAGTACCTTCACATCGGAGATCCTTGATACGGCCTGTCCCCTGACGTAATAATCCTGATCGGAGGTGGCTACCTCCTGCACCACCACCGGGTCGTCAATCTGGTGAACCGCCAGTGCCCTCACGTAAAAATCCTGATCATTCAGGGCAATAAAGCTAAGCACTTGTTGATCGGTGATCTTTTTCAGCGCATCCGAACGAACATAAAAATCGCTGTTGGTACGGGCTATGTGGGCAAGCACCTGTTGATCAGTGATGGCCTGAACCGCAGCCGATTTAATATCCCGGTCGGTGATTCCTTCCACCAGGCTGGCCAGCACATCATTGTCGGTAATGTTTGACAGGGCATCCTTGCAGATATAATAATCGTTCTGACTGCTTAAAACAATTTTTGCCAGGGATTTGGGGCATTCGACCTTTTTAACCGCCGCCAGTCGCACATAATAATCTTTTTCTTCATGAGCTATGCGAACCAGCATTTGCTGGTCCTCAATCTTTTCAACTGCCGTTTGCCTGACAAAATAATCCGGGTCATTCAACGCAATGCGCCAAAGAATATTCTGATCCTGAATTTGTTTTATGGCATTGGCCCGCACAAAATAATCCGGAGCATGCAAAGCCTGGTCAATGACTTTATCCTTGCTGGCTTTGGAAGAAGCGGTTTGTTTTGAAGGGCGATGGCTCATCATTCCATTTTTTGATTCAATAAACCCGGNTCCGGCCTTTGGAAAATTTTGTCTTTTAACAAATTTAAAAAAATACTGACATCATTCCGAAAGCTGTAAAGAAAATAAAGCACATATCCCCTGCACATACTCAATTCCTTAAACCAACCCCTGCGATTTTTTTATAACTTTGTCAGGTTTTTTAATAATGAAGCCGGCAATAGCAGAATCAGCAGATTACCGGTTTGCCGCTGTCTTAANAGTTTAACTTTTGCATACGATCCAACAATATCATGAGCATTCCTAAGCAATATTCTCCAAAAAATACCGAAGCCAAATGGTATAAGCACTGGATGGAAAAAGGTTATTTCCGTTCCGAACCTGATAAGCGTGAACCCTATACCATCGTGATCCCGCCTCCAAATGTAACGGGTGTGCTGCACATGGGGCACATGCTCAACAACACCATTCAGGATGTGCTGGTGCGCAGGGCAAGGATGCAGGGCTTCAATACCCTTTGGCTGCCCGGAACCGACCATGCTTCCATTGCTACAGAAGCCAAAGTGGTAAACAAACTCAGGAGCGAAGGAATAGACAAGAAAAAAATCTCCAGGGATGAATTCCTGGAACATGCCTGGGAGTGGAAAGAAAAGCACGGGGGCATCATCCTTGAACAGCTGAAAAAACTGGGTGCTTCCTGCGACTGGGATCGTACCAAATTCACCATGGATGATGACCTTTCGGAATCGGTGATCCGTGTTTTTGTTGATCTTTACGAAAAAGGCCTTATTTACCGGGGTGTGCGAATGGTAAACTGGGATCCCAAAGCCCTCACCGCCCTTTCCGACGAAGAGGTGGTTTACAAGGAAGTACAGTCAAAATTCTATTACCTACGTTACGAGGTTCAGGACCGCCCCGGAGAGTACGTAACCATTGCCACCACCCGCCCGGAAACCATTTTGGGTGATACGGCCATCTGTATCCATCCCGAAGACGAGCGCTACGCCCACCTCAAAGGGAAAAAAGCCCTGGTGCCCCTGATCAACCGCCCCATTCCTTTTATTCTGGATGAATACGTAGACCGTGAGTTTGGTACCGGTGCACTGAAAGTGACCCCGGCCCATGATATTAACGACTACAACCTGGGCATAAAACACAACCTGCCCTCCATAGATATTTTTAACGACAATGGCACCCTCAACGAAAAAGCAGAGATCTTTATCGGGGAGGACCGCTTTGTGGTCAGGGAGAAGATCAGCCGGGAGCTGGAGGAAAAAGGTCACCTGATCAAAGTGGAAGAGCTCGTGAACAATGTGGGCTATTCCGAGCGAACCGACGAAGTAATCGAGCCAAAACTTTCACTGCAGTGGTTCCTGAAAATGGATACCCTGGCAAAACCCGCACTGGATGTGGTATTGGACGATACCATCCGCTTTCATCCGCCCAAGTTCAAAAACACTTACAAGCACTGGATGGAAAATGTGCGCGACTGGTGCATCAGCCGTCAGTTGTGGTGGGGGCACCGCATTCCCGCCTGGTATCTGCCCGACGGTAATTTTGTGGTGGCCATGAATGCCGAAGAAGCCCTTATCATGGCCAAAGACAAATATGATCCCGTCCTGAAAGCCGAAGACCTGCGACAGGATGAAGATGTGCTGGACACCTGGTTTTCTTCCTGGCTATGGCCGGTGTCTGTTTTTGACGGCATCAACCGCCCTGAAAATCCCGAAATCAAATACTACTACCCCACCAACGACCTGGTAACCGCCCCCGAAATCCTCTTTTTCTGGGTGGCCCGTATGATCATGGCCGGGCTGGAATACCGAAAAGAGATCCCGTTTAAAAATGTTTACCTGCACGGCATTGTACGCGACAAGCAAGGCAGGAAAATGTCAAAATCCCTGGGCAATTCCCCCGACCCCCTGGCACTGATCGACCGTTTCGGAGCCGACGGGGTGCGCGTAGGTATGTTGTTTTCTTCCCCGGCCGGTAACGACCTTTTATTTGATGAAGCCCTTTGTGAGCAGGGCCGTAACTTCTGCAACAAGATATGGAATGCCTTCCGGCTTACACAGGGTTGGGAAAAAAAAGAGATTCCCCAGCCCGAAGAGGCCAAAACCGCCATTCGCTGGTTTGAATCCAATCTGAACCAAAACCTGGAGATCATCTCCGATCATTTTTCAAAATTCCGCATTGCCGATGCCCTGATGAATGTGTACAAACTCATCTGGGACGACTTCTGCTCATGGTACCTGGAAATGGTTAAACCGGCCTATCAGCAACCCATTGACCGGCAAACTTACCTGGCTACCATTAACTTCCTCGACAGCCTTTTGCGCATCCTACATCCCTTCATGCCTTTTATTTCCGAAGAGATCTTCCAGGTGATCAGAAAGGAAAATGACCCGGACAGCATTACCCTGGCTACGATGCCAGAGCCGGTGCAGTATGATAAGGAAATCACCGAAAAGTTCAACTTCGCAAAGCAGGTGATCATGGCTATACGCAATATGCGGCAGGAAAAGAACATCCCAAATAAGGAACCCCTGGAACTTTACATCAGGAAAAACGACAACCAAAGCCCGGACCTTACTTTTGATTCCACGGTAAAAAAACTCTGTAACCTCAGCATCCTGGATTATGTGCAGGAAAAACCCGACGGTGTTTTTTCCATCATTGTTCAAACCACGGAGCTTTACATTCCCCTTGCCCAAAGTGTGGATGTAGAAAAGGAAAAAGAAGCCCTTGAAGCCGATCTGAAATACCAGGAAGGATTTTTAAAGACCGTGGAAAAAAAGCTCGGCAACGAGAAGTTTGTAAACAATGCCCCGCCCAAAGTGGTGGAAATGGAAAAGAAAAAGCAGGCCGATGCCAGCGCACGCATCCGTGTGATCAGGGAACAATTAAAAGCCCTGAAAGGGTAGTAAGCAGGTAACCTCTTTTTTTAAAGCCTGTATCACAAAATTCTTCACGGAAAACTTTCCGGTGGGGAGACGATCCGGCATGATGCGGAAAATTCCGGAATTGGAAAGTTGAATCCGGGCTTGCCTTTTGGATCTGTAAAGAATATTTATCTGGCATAATGCATGCCTTTAAGCGTCCGCCGGGAGCTTATTCCAGCTTCAGGATTCTTTTGGAAACAAACTGGTTGCCCACAATGGCTGAGAGAATTAACATTCCGGGTTGAATTTGCTGAATAGCGGAAGAAACAGCAAAACGGTGTTCACCCGGGGAAAGTTCCCCTTC
>SL_3KL_010_SEDDRAFT_10000908_pt1 | contig 26154 bp, 16 predicted proteins | sample SodLakKL_010_SED_2_FD_10381 | JGI IMG/M metagenome (IMG submission 10381) | reverse complement strand
GATCGGGCCGTTCCCCTGGTGGACGCCTTCGGAATCCCCGACGACATCCTGACCGCCCCAGCAGCCTTCCACGACCCCTCCCGGTGAGGTGACATGATCGGGCGCGACATTCCCCCTCACCACAGCGACGGGCTCAATATAATGAATACATTATATTGAGCCCGGTACAGGCAGCAGCAGTCCTTCCCGATCCCTGCTGCCCGGGACACCGCTCTTCGGTCAGTTTCCGGTCCCGGGCTCAGGCCCGTGCTCCGAGAAGACCTCCAGGTCGCCAGCCTGCGTGAAGGTCAGGACCTGGTAGTGGTCCACCTCCCCCGAAGGCACCTCCATCCCCGGTGAGCCCAAGGGCATCCCCGGCACGGTGAGCCCGCGCACAGCCGGGGCCTCGGCCAGGAGCCGCCGTACGTCCTCCCCGGGCACGTGCCCTTCAATGATGTATCCGTTGACCACTGCGGTATGGCATGACGAAAGCCGCTGATCCACCCCCAGGGCCCGCTTCACCTCGCCCATGTCAGCCCGGTGCTCCTCGTCCACCTCGAAGCCATACTCCCGAATGTGGTCCACCCAGAGCCCGCAACAACCGCAGGTGGGAGCGGCGTAGACCTTCATGGGGATCGGGTCTCCATGATCCATGGGGATGACCTCCCGAGCTCCCTCGTGAACCTCATCGGCCTCGGGGACCTGAGCCATCAGGACGAGTTCTTCCTGGGAAGAATCGGGAATTTGTGCAGTCCCCTGGTCCTGGAGGTACATGGCGGTGCCCGTGGCGCCGGCCACCCCGATCAGGGCTGCCAGGAGAAAGATAGCGGTTCGGTTGGTCATGGTTCGATGCGGATCCGGTTCGGAGTCATGTCCTGGGAGCAGCGCTGCGTTTGGAGGATCGGGCAGAGTTGGATGCTGATTGTCAGGTGGATCTCTCCCCAGAAGATACCGGTGGGGATGGGGAAGGATCCAGTTTGCCGTCATCCTCCAGATCAATCCGGGCCATCCCCGGAACCAGGAAGAGCAGGGTCCCGAAGACGACCAGAATGTTGGTGACGAGAAAGAAGGTGGCCTCCTCGATGGGGAGCCCCAGGGGACGCGGTCCAAGCGTGTACCTGGTTGAGATTTGCCAGATCCCCTGGGCCATGGCCACGATGTCGGCAACCCACAGGTAGACGGTGGGAACCAGGACGGCCAATCCCACCACGTGGATCAATCGCCATAGGATGGGTCCCAGATAGATCCACATGAGGGCAAGGACCGGTGTTGCCCAGACCAGGATCAGGCCCATGTAGAGCCCCGCCTCAAAGGTCAGGAGCCACCCTCCCAATCCAGCCAGCACGATCCAGGGAATGGCACCCAGGAGGCGCACCAGCCCCGGTGACCCGACGGACGGCTCCACCCGTAGTCCAGGCACCTCCCGGATTCCGAAGGCCGCTCCCCCCCTGCGCCGGGCCAGGACATGGTAGGTCCAGAGACCGGTCAAAAAGGGCTGAAGGAGGAAGAACAGATACTCTTCGAGTGGGACGTACCCGATGGTCCCAACCACCCGATCAGCCCCATACCACCAGATCCCCCGGAAGACCAGGTAGTTGTCCCAGGGGGTGGTGTAGCCGAAGGCGATCGCCGCCAACGCCAGGATCGCCCACGGCCACCGTCTTCCCAGGAGGGCGGTCCGCGCCTCCGGCCCCATCTGGAAAAGCCCCCAGCCCAGAAACAGGATGGGGGGAATGATGAAGATGAAGTGGAAGGCTAGATAGCTCACGGTCGCTTTAGATCCGTCTTCGACTCAGATCCTTCAGGAGTACTCGAGCCGCATTCCGACCGGACGCTCCCATGATCCCGCCTCCTGGGTGGGTGCTGGCACCGGTCAGGTAGAGCCCCTTCAGGTGACCCCGATACCCCGACATCCCCAACATGGGCCGAAGCCCGAACATCTGGTCCATAGTCATCTCCAGATGCATGACATTCCCACGAGGAAGGGCCAGCTCCCGCTCCAACCAGAGGGGATGCTGGAAGAGACTGCCCACCACCCGGTCTCGAGTGCCAGGAGCATACCGCTCGAAGGCCTCCAGGATCCGCTCTCCCTCCCTGGGGCCTATCCGGTCCCACCCTGCGGCACCGCCCTCACGCAGCTCGTAGGGATAGTACTGCCCCCAGATCCATAGTACCTCATGCCCCGGAGGAGCCAGCGAATCATCCACTGCGCTGAAGGTCATGGCCACCAGAGGCGGATCCCGACTGGGCTCCCCCCGGAGAAAATCAGCGTAGGCATCCGTAATCTGCTGCCGGTCCCGGCAGAGGAGTTGGAGAGCCGTCCGGGACTCAGGGCCCGGGTGGGATGCGTAGCGTACCGGGCCATCCAGGGCCACCCGAAGGATGGCTCCGAACCCATTGCCCACTCGCATCTCGCCGGCACCGGGAGGCCGATGTTCCGGAGGCAACAAGCGGGTGAGCGTCTCGACGGCGTGGGCACCGGAGAGGACCGCCCGGGCCGTATACCGCTCTCGGGGCGCACCCTCCAGTTCCTCCCCCTTGGGTGCCTGCCACCCCTCCGCTCCCGGAAAGCGGAAGGGTCCCATCCCCGGATCAGCACCGGCACGAAGTGCTCGATCCGGAACGGCCACCTCCACTCCCTGGACCCGCCCGCCCTCCGTGAGGATCTGGACGACGGGCGCTCCGGTGTGAACCTCTCCACCATGGGAGCGGATCTTCCGGGCCAGGGCCAATGCCAGAGCCCCTGATCCTCCTCGGGGTCGAGCCACACCTCCTTCATGGTACAGGGGATGCCAGAGGACGAAGGGTGCCGAAAGCGGTTCGGAGGGGGGCGGTCCGGACTGAGCCGCCATCCAGACCAGGGGAGCCTTCACCTTCTCCTCGGTGAAATAGTGGTCAACCACTTCACCGTAGGGCCGAAGGATCCGGGGCAAAGCCTCTCGCCACCGATCCCCCATGGGGCTCTTCCAGACGAAGTGCTTTCCCAGCTCGAGGGGACTGGGAACGGAGAGAAAGGCCTCCTTCACCGCCCTGGCAAAGGGGGTCCAATCGTCGATGAACCGCCGGTAGGCCTCGCCTTGCCCTGGGAAGCGAGCTTCGATCCCATCCGCCGTCTTTCCTGCATCCCGATGGAAGAAGAGGGCGTCGCCATCCTGGAACGGTGCAAAGAAGAGGGGGTCCAGCTCCAGATACTCGAGCCCATGCTCCTCCAGCCCCAGCTCTTCCACAATGGGGGTCAGGCGAATCAGGATGTGGGCACTTCCTCCCAGGTCGAAGCGGTAGCCGGGGACGATCTCGGCAGTGGATGTGGCGCCTCCAACCGATCCTCGCCGCTCGAAGACTCCCACCCGGTACCCTGCCTCGGCCAGGTAGGCGGCTGAAATGAGTGCGTTGTGTCCGGCACCCACCACGATGACGTCATAGTCCCGGCTCACCGAGGCAACCTACTCCACCCGAACCAGGTGGTAGCGCTTCTTCCCTCGCCGGAAAACCAGGAACCGCCCCTCGATGGCGTCGTCCAGAGTGACCATGGCCTGAACGTCAGCGAGGCGGTGGTTGTTCAGATAGATCCCTCCTTGCTCCAGGCCCCGGCGCGCCTCGCCCCGGGAACGGGTCACGCCCAGATCGGCCAGGAGAGGAACAACACCCACCCCTTCCCCATCCAGGGTTTCGCGAGCCACCGTGCTGGATGGTACGTCGCTGAAGATGTCAGCAATCTCGTCTCCAGCCAGGTCATCCATCTCCTTGCCCCCGAAGAGGACCTGGGATGCGGTCCGGGCCCGTTCCAGCCCGGTAGCCCCGTGAACCCGCTCCGTCATCTCGGTCGCCAGCGCCTCGTGGGCTTCCCGCTCCCACGGACGATCCCGAAGACTCTCCTCCAACCCCTGGATATGCTCCCGTGGCCGGAGCAGGAAGTATCGAAGGTACTTGGACAGGTCGGCGTCGTCGGTGTTCAGCCAGAACTGGTAGAACCGGTAGGGAGAGGTCCGATCCGGATCGAGCCAGACCGCTCCAGCTTCGGTCTTCCCGAACTTGGCCCCCGACGCCGTCGTGATGAGCGGAAAGACGGCGCCATAGGCCCTCTCTCCCGTCATCCGACGAATCAGGTCCACCCCGGCGGTAATATTCCCCCACTGGTCCTGCCCACCCAGTTGAAACCGGCAGTCGTGATCCGCGAATAGCCGGTAGAAGTCGTAGGACTGGAGGAGCAGGTAGGAAAACTCTGTGTAACTCAGCCCGGCAGAGCCCTCCTCCAGGCGCCGCCGGACGCTTTCCTTCCGCAGCATGATGTTCACCGGAAAGTGTTTCCCCACATCCCGAAGAAAGCCCAGGGCCGACATCCCACCCAGCCACTCCAGGTTGTTCACCATCCGGGCCCGGTTGGGAACGCCGTCAAAGTCCAGGAAGGCCGCCAACTGCTCCCGTACAGCTTCGGCGTTGGCAGCCACCTCGTCGGTGGTGAGGAGCTTTCGCTCCTGACTCTTCCCTGAAGGATCGCCGATGAGCCCCGTCCCTCCCCCAACCAGAGCGATGGGGCGGTGGCCCGCCCGTTGAAGGTGCACCAATCCCATGATGGGCAGGAGGTGACCTACGTGAAGCGACGACGCAGTGGGATCGAACCCGACGTACGCAGTCTGAACGCCGTCTGCGAAGGTGGCTTCCGCCCCTTCAGTGGCGTCAGCCAACATTCCTCGCCAACGGTATTCTTCAAAGAGACTCATGGCCTTCCGTGGTCGTCCGGGATCAGCACTCCCCTGCTCCCGAAGGAGACAGGGCCACCCTTGCAAGCTAAAGGGGGGATGGCCCATGGGAAGGGCCGGCAGTCTCCCGCTACTTGTCGCCTCCAGGCCCGGACCTCAAGTTGAAACGTTCAATTCGTTTATTTGGGCGACTCTCAAGGCCCTATGCACCACCTGGAGCCTCATCAAACCGACTGCCGCCCCACCATGCCCCGATTAGTCTCAGCCCTCCTGTCGCCCATCCTCCTCCTGGCCGCCTGTGCTGGGGGGGATGGAGGCGGCCAGGGCACCCTGATCCTGGGAGGGGCCGGTCCTGAGAGCTTCTTGCAAGCTATGGAGCTGGCTCTGGAGGACCACATCGCCCGGGGCGGAGTGGTGATACCCGAAGCGCTCCTGGCCCACGAGGTGTCCAGCCTGGCGGGCCCGGCTCTCGAGGTGGCCGAGGAACTGGTTTCCACACCGGGACTGGAGGCTGTTGTGGGTCATGCCAACAGTGTGGCCAGCGTGGCCACCTCCCAGATCTACAACAGGGCGGAGGTACTTCAGATCGCCCCAACGTCCACCGCGCCCATCTTCGCCGAAGCCGGCCCCTTCAGCTTTCGGATGGTCCCGTCCGATGCCTCGCAGGGGCGATTCCTGGCTCAGATGCTCATGGATGAATTTGACCCCGATGCGGCGATCGCACTCTTGTACGTGAATGATGACTACGGGCGTGGCCTTCGGCGGTCCGTTCTCGACCAACTTCCACCCGAGGGGCCGACGGTGAAGCTGGACCTGCCCCATACCGAGGGCGAACTCACTCTGGTAGACACGGAGCACACCCTTCATGCCCTGGCAGGGGAGGAAGTGGAGGGCATTCTCTGGCTTGGGCGGGTGCCAGCGCTGGATCTGCTACTTCCAGGGATCCGCCGGGAGCTGGGCCAGGTCCTCGTCATCGGAGGTGATGCCCTTTCCCGGGCCGACCTGAAGACGGAACTGGACTCGTCGTGGGAGGGGGTCCGCTACACTGAGTTTCTGGATATGGACGGCTCCTCGGAACTCCAGGATTTCGCGCAACGATTCCTGGACCGCACCGGGGGACGAGCGGGGGCGCCCGAAGCGCTCTCGTACGATGCGACCATGCTGATCCTGGCCGCCCTGGAAGCCGGAGCCCGCACCGGCGAAGAAATCCGCCAGTACCTGGTGGAATTGGGCCGGGAACGACCTCCCCATCAAGGTGTCACCGGGCCCATCGCTTTCACCCAGAACCGGGAGGTGACCCGGGGCTTCGTGGCACGAGAGATCCGTCGATTCAGCGGAGCCCATCCGTGACGGCACCTCCCGAGACCCTTCCTTTCCGCGAGTCACTTCGTTCGAAGATCTTCCTCGTGGGAATCCTCACCGCCCTGGTGGCCGGTGGGGGTGCCCTGGGACTAGGCATGGCGAGCCTGGAGGCTCGGAGTGCTCTGACCCAGGCCACCAGTTCCTTCGTCGAAGAGCAGCGCATCGCCGACCGGATCACTCAGGGGGTGATGCAACAACTGGCCACCGCCTCCGCTCTCTCCGGGCAGGAGACCGAGCTCCAGTGGCTCGAGTTTCAGCGCACCGGGGACCAGGTCCACGCCGACATCCGGCGTTACCTCTTTCGAGATCTGACCACCCCCGAACGCCTGGAACTGGAGGCCATGGCCGAGGAGCACCAGCGAATGGAGGTGGCAGCGGCTCGCGCCCTGGATCAGGAGTTACGGGGGGAGTCGGAAGAAGCTCGCCTGTCCCGGGAAGGCATGTTCCTCCACCTGCAGGATTTTCTGGCCGCCACCGGCCGGTTCCTGGACCTGCGGGGTGAGGCGTTGGAAGGGATTCGGGAACGCCAGGACGCCACCTTTCAGACTCTCTACCTGGGAGGAGGGGTACTGGCCCTCCTGATCTCGGGAGGATTCTTCCTCCTGGTTGGCCTTCTCAACCGCCGGATCACGACGCCCCTGGAAGAGCTGGCCCGTGCCAGCGAGGAGCTGGCTCAGGGAAATCTGGGTGTCCGGGTGGATGAAGGGCAGGATCGGGAGTTGCAGGTGGTCTCGGAGGGATTCAACCGGATGGCCGCTTCGTTGGAAAGAGCCACCACCCGATTGGAGCGCCGGAACCAGGAACTTGAGATGGCACTGAGCTCGCTCCGAGAAACCCAGGATGAACTCATCCAGGCGGAGAAGTTGGCTGCCATGGGCCGGATGACGGCGGGGCTGGCGCATGAGCTCAACAACCCTCTGGCCAGCGTTCTTGGCTACAGCCAACTACTGGATCGCCATCTGGCCGACACGGACCAGGTGGATCCCACCGATCTCTCGGCCCGCTTTCTCGATCCAATCGTGCAGGAAGCCGGCCGGGCCCGAAAACTGGTCCGAAGTTTCCTCCAGTTGTCCCGGAGGACAGGACCTGATCTGGGACCCGTGGGGCTGGACGAAGCAGTGGAGGTGGCAGCATCCCTTCAGCGATACGCCTTCCGCCAGGATGGCCTGACGCTGGAGGTCGATGATCTACCCGACGTCCAGGTGAAGGCTGAGCGGCAGATGCTCCAAGCCGTCATCCTCAACCTGGTGAGCAATGCCCGAGATGCAATGGCGACTCAGGCACGAGGCACCCTTCGGATCCATGGCCGGATCGAAGGCCGGGAGGTGGTCCTGAACTTCGATGACCACGGGCCCGGGTTCGAAGACGGCGAACGCCTCTTCGAGCCCTTCTTCACCACCAAGTCCGTAGGAGAAGGTACCGGCCTGGGGTTGGCCCTGGTCCACCGTTTCACCACCCTCTTCGGTGGGCGAGTGCAAGCGCTGAACCGCCCGGAAGGTGGAGCTCGGTTCACGCTCTATCTCCCTCTGGCGCAGGCGGCCGAGACCTCGAATTCATCAATCCAGGGCCAGGAGGGCCCCCAGCCGGCTTTGCCAAGGCCCGGGCCTGACAACGTTCGGGGTGGAGCCTCCACAGGCCGCCAGAACCCAAACCCATCGGAGCCCCCGGCTCCCCCCACTCACCCTTCCTCCAACTCGGACCATACCGACCACATCCGAGGAGTCCAGGAGGTCCTGGCCCTCCCTCAGGTTGGAGAAATCCCCTCCACCTCTCCAACCTCGGCACCAGGAAACCCAGCCCTGGTCCTGATCGTGGAGGATGAAGCCCCCCTTCGAAGACTTCAGAAGCGACTCGTGGAACGATTGGGAGCTCAGGTCATCCTGGCCCAGGATACGGCCGAGGCCCGAAAGGTGGTGGACACCCGGCACCCGGACTTCATCCTCTCCGACGTGAAGATGCCCGGCGAGAGTGGATTCGAGTTCTATCAGTGGCTGCGGCGGCACGGCTCCATCCTGGCGCAACGCTTCCTCTTCGTCACCGGGAATGTGACAGGCGACGAGTTGAGTCATCTGTCTCAGGAGCGGCCCGAGCTCTTCATCCACAAACCCTTCGACATCGCCGAGTACCTGGAACGGGTCGGCGATCTCCTGGTCCATGGCATGGTCCGACCCCCGACAAGGGCCCATGCGGACCGAGACCCTCCGGCGCACCCCCGGTAGATCCAGCCAGGACTGATTCGCGCTCAGGACATCCGGCTGGTAGAACCCAAAGCGCCCCGGAGGGGAGGGTCCCCCCGGGGCGCTGCCAACTGGGATCCGGAGTCTCCGGTCCCCGTTCGTCAGCTTGCTTGTAGGCTCAGTTGTCCTCGTGGACCACGAAGGTGATGGGGTCGGACTCAGCCATGGGGCTATCCGTGTCCGCGTCCCACGCCTGCATCACCAACTCCGTCTCACCAGCGGCCTCCGGGACGATGTAGATGTGGTCGCAGTGGAAGATGGCCACCAGATCCCCATTCGCACGTTCTCCAAAAAGAGGATCGCCGAACGCACCCTCCGGATGGGATACGTTGGGCCAAGGGATCACGTCCGTGTCCGCATCCACCGGTGCGAATCGGCCTGAGATCGGCGTGCACTGCCGGTCCCGGGGCGCGTCCTGCTGCCGTTCCAGCGTATCGAACTCAACCTCCTCGCCATCCGCAGTGAAGTACCGCAGCGTCAGCGACGCATGGTTACCGAACTCCGTGAGTGGCATCAGTCCCTCTCCCTCCACGTCCCGGGGCGCCTCGATCCGGTCGATGGGATTGCCCTCACCGTCCGTCCAACCCTCCCCCTCGGTCCATACACCCAGCATGGCCTGGGCCGCTCCACGGGTCTGAAGCTCGAACCGGGCCGCCGGCTCCGGCTCCTCCTCGTGGACCACGAAGGTGATGGGGTCGGACTCAGCCATGGGGCTGTCGGTGTCGGCGTCCCATGCCTGCATGACCAACTCTACCTCACCCGCCGCCTCCGGGTAGATGTGGATGTGGTCGCAGTGGAAGATGGCCACCAGGTCCTCATTCGTACGCTCGGCCCAGAGTGGGTCCCCGTACGCTCCTTCCGGATGGGCCACATTGGGCCACGGCGTCACGTCCGTCTCAGCGTCCACCGGAGCGAACCGGCCCGAAAGCGGGGTGCACTGACGGTCCCGGGGGGCCTCGGACTGTCGCTCCGCCGTCCCGAAGTCCACCTCCTCGCCATCCGCTGTGAAGTACCGCAGCGTCAGCGACGCATTGCTCCCGAACTCGGTGAAGGGCATCAGTCCCTCTCCCTCCACGTCCCGGGGCGCTTCGATCCGGTCGATGGCATTCCCATCACCATCCGTCCAACCCTGGCCCTCGGTCCACACCGCCAGCATGGCCTGGGCTGCGCCACGGGTCTGGAGCTCGAACCGGGCCGCCGGCTCCGGCTCCTCACCTTCACCGACCACGACGGTGATGGGGTCCGTTTCCATGTCCGAGTGGTCCACATGCCAGAGGCGGAACTCAATGTCTGCCGACCCCTCGCGTTCCGGGTAGATATGGATGTGATCGCAGTGGAAGATGGCCACCACCTCCCCGTCAGCCCTCTCGGCGAACTGGAAGGGCCCATCCGGGTCATCGGGGTGCCGCATGTTGGGCCAGGCGATGACGTCGGTCCCGTCATCCAACGGATAGTACCGGGCGTTGTAGGGCGTACACTCCCGGGCTCCGGTGTCATCGTCCCGACTCAGCGTCTCCATCTCGATCTCGGATCCGTCCCGCTCGAAGAAGGTGACGGTGAGGGAGGCCCGGGTGCCACCGGCCTGAAGGGGCTGGAGGCCATTGCCGCCCTCTACGTCCACCGGGTTCGGGAGCTCGCTGATGGAACTCCCGTCGGCATCGGCCCAGCCCTCACCATCGGTCCAGACGGCGATCAGCGTGGAGGCCGGACCCCGGGTGGAGATTTCTACCCGTGCAGCATCGTCCAGGTGGCCGTTGTCTCCGTTCCCATTTCCGGGATCCACAGGACTATCGGAGTCACAGGCCACCGCCGTGATCAACAAGAGCGGCATGGCCAGGACGAGACCTCGCCGCCATGCCTTCTGGATGTCTCTACTGAACTGCCTCATGATCTTCCTTCTCCTCTCTTGCACTTGGTTGTTGTGGGGTCAGAAGTGGATACGGTACGTCAGTTGAAAATTCTGCCCCGGTTGAGGGGCGACTTCCTTCATACGGGAGAGATGATCCTTGTGCTCCCGGTCCGTCAGATTCTTGGCCTGTAGCGTCACGGTGTGGGTGAGGCCTCCTCGGGTGGTACGCCAGCCCAGACCGGCGTTGAGCAGCCCATAGCCGTCTGTGGGCTCTTGTGGATTCTCTGAGATCTCTCCGATCTGGATGGGGCGGGGGACCCGGTTCTGATCGGCTGCGAACTCCATCCCCAGGGAGCCGAAGAAGGGGTCCCCCTCGTATCGGGCTTCGATCCGGCCGGAGAAGGGGGGAATGAATGGAAGCGGGTCCGAATCAGCCCGGCGCTGGGCCCGGGTATAGGAGGCCGTCCCATCCAGAACCAGATTGGGCACCAGCTCCCATTGGATTCGCCCCTCCACTCCCTTGAAGTCGGCATCATCCCCCCGGGCCTCGAAGACCGGAGTGATGCGTGGGGGAACGCCGTCCCGGATGACACGGACGGTCTCCCCTGTCTGGGTGTAGTAGATGTAGCCGTCGACCCGGTTGTAGTAGGCGGCCAGCTCTACGCTCAGGTCCGCTCGGGTCCCGCGAAGGAAGAGATCCAGCCCCGTCCCTACCTCCGAATCCAGGTCCGGGGAACCGATATCGAAGGAGAAATCGGCCAGGTGCGGGCCATCAGAGTAGAGCTCCTCGATGGCTGGGTTTCGGAAGGATCGGGCCAGACTCAGCCCCAGCGTCCAATCCGGGCTGAAGTCCCAGAGCCCGGACAGAGATCCGGAGAAGGCTCCGAAGCTTCGCGACGTCACAGGCTTGGTGATCCGCCGTTGCTGGGTTCGGACCCGGATGGAATCGGTACTGGCCGGGGTGATGCTCCGGTGGTCATACCGGGCGCCCACCTGGACCCGGAACGGATCCAGGCCGAACTCTTCGTACCCGAAGGCGGCAATGGACCACTCGTCGGCGGACCGGGTTCCGGGAGAAGAACCGCCGGCCCAGAGGTCCCGACTCAGGAAGGTCAATCCAACAGCACCTTCGGCTCGGGTGATGGCCCCCAGGTGATCATGGAGGTCATGGTCGTGGCGAGCGATGAGGTTGGCGTCCACGCTGGTCTGGTCGAAGCGGGCTCCGATGACTTCCTCTCCCCCCACGATCCCTTCAATCTCATCGTGGAGATAGTTCGTCACACTCCCGTCCAGCTCCACGCTGTCGAAGAACCCGAAGACCGGACGAAGATAGGCCGCCCGAAACCGACCCGTAGTCCGGCGCGCCTCGATGTCCACCCCCCCGGGATGCCCCCCCGGAATGAGCTCCCCATCGAACTCTCCTGGGACCCCGTAGGTGTTGTCGTAGTAGCGTCCCGCAGCCCCCACGAATCCCCAGTCTGGAACCCAGCTGGCTCCGGCTGCCAGGTTGTACACAGTCAGGTCCGTCTGCTCCAGGGGGCCGGCAGGCGTTTGGACGTCTCCGGCCTGCCGGGCTGTGGCCTCCAAACGGTAGGCCAACGGGCCCAGGGGGCCGGTCACCACAGCGCCACCGCTGGCTCCGTCGTTCACCGACTCGAACTGGGTGGAAAGGGTGCCCCCGAAGGACGAAGGCAGAGAGCGCGGTACGTCGTTCCGTACCACATTCACGACTCCCCCCAGGGCGTTGGAACCATACATGAGGCCTGCCGGACCCCGGACCACTTCCATCCGCTGGGCCGACATGGGCTCAACCATGACCCCGTGGTCGGCCCCGGTGGAATAGAGATCACCCGTCCGCTGGCCATCCTCCAGCATGAGGACCCGGTCTCCGCTCATTCCCCGGATGCTGGGGCTGGCGGCAGCTGGTCCGTTGTACTGGACGGAGAAGCCCGGTACTGCCTGGAGGGTAGCCGGCACACTGCTGGACAGACTCCGCTGCAGCTCGGTTCCCGACATGACGGTGGTGGGCCGGTAGACCTCGCCCATCCCTCGCTCCCGACCCGTCCCCGTCACCACCAACCCCCCGATGTGGATGGGGGAACGAGTGAGGGCCACCATCAACTCGGTTCGTTCCCCTTCCCGGATCTCCACATCCTCTTCCGCCGGCAGGTAGCCCAGCCGTTCGATGCTGACGGTGTAACTCCGGACGGGGATGTTTGCCAGGACCAGGACTCCTGCGGCATCGGTGATCCCGCCCCGGTTCTGACCGCGCAGCCGAACGTCCACCGCCCCCAGGGGCTCCCCCGAGTCGCCGTCCGTCACTCGGACCTCCAGCTCACCGGTCTGACCTGACATCAAGACCTCGTCCGCCAGGTGACCGAACTCCGCCTCCTGGGTGGCGTGAAGAGCTGAAGGGAGGAAGGCGAGAGCCAACAGGAGTGACAGGCCCGCAAGAGGTGACAGGGCCAGAGGCATACGGGTCCCCCGGCGACCAACGGGCGAGCAGGTCGATGAAGGCGATGTGAAGGCTGTGGGTTTCATAGGTTTCACCAGCTTGGGACTTCGGAACGCACCGGGAGCCGTCAGGCCCTTCACTTTCAATCCCCCGAACCCGGATCTACACCGGGACATGCCGGATCTGTACCGGGACCCGGATGGCTCTTCGCCTGACGATTCGCTACGCCAGGGGGGAGCCCTCTCCAGGGGTAGACGACAGAGATGCTCCGTATTCACTTCTGGGGTCGGTGACATCTCAGGCTGATTCCACGCACCGGCTTCAAAGCCAGCGCGTCAATATCCGTCTATATCCAGGGTCCAGACCGGAGTTGGAAAGGGCTGGATCAGGCCCGGGGCGGAGCCCTGGCAGGGTTGGCCCGAGGGAGGGCCTGGGTGGGACCGAAGGAATCGGCCTGGAAGGGGATGGCTACCGGGGACGCAATTCCTCCGTCGGGAGCAAGCTCCGGAGACTCTACACCTGCTGGTGAAGTCATGACCAGACAGAGGAGACAATCTACGTCATCCGGTACATGATGCGGTGGGGGAAGGGGCTCCCCACGAGGCGCATCATCGGCAGCGTGGGCGTCTGCGCCATGGAACTCGGACATCGCCACCAGATACTCGTTCACCTCGGCCCCATCTTCCGCGAAGTGGACGATGGGAGCCACACCCGCTCCCATGGCATACACAACCATGGCGAGGGTAACGGCCCAGCGGGCCCAGGGGGTGGAGTATTGAGAATCCATGCTCATTATTCCTCGTTACCCGCAACCTATGGCCCCGGTTCCCTCCGGGACAAGTGGATCGAGGCCCCAGCGCCCGCCACCCCTTTCCCGCAACGACAACTCCCCCCGATTGCTGAGGCTCCCCATATCCTCAACAGCCGGTCAGTTCCCCCCTTCCTCCAGGTAGGTGTAGCCAGCCAGACCGGCAATGTAATCTGCAATGAATGAGTTGGCCTCCTCACGGGTGATGGCCGTGGCATTCCGCACCTTCCGACGGAAGTTGGTGATGAGGGCCTGGCTGTCGAACCGCACATAGTTCAGAACCTCCGTCACCGTGTCTCCGTGGACGATGCCCCCAACCTCATAGCCACCGTCATCGGTCAGGTACAGGTGAACGGCGTTGGTGTCGCCGAAGAGGTTGTGTAGGTCGCCCAGGATCTCCTGATAGGCTCCGGTGAGGAAGATCCCCAGAACGTAGTCCTCCCCGTGCCGGAAGGGGTGGAGTTCCAGGGACCGGCTTGGCTCACGCCACCCCACGAAGCGGTCGATCTTCCCATCCGAGTCACAGGTCACATCCTGCAGCGTTCCCCTGCGGGTGGGCTCCTCGTCCAGCCGATGAACCGGCATGATGGGAAAGAGCTGGTCGATGGCCCATGAGTCGGGCAGGGACTGGAACAGGGAGAAGTTGCAGAAGTATCGGTCCGTCAGGATGGACTCCACCTCGGGCATGATGTCCTCGTACTCCTCCGGATCGGCCTTGGCCAACTCCAGGATCCGGTTCATGATCCCCAGATGGAAGGCTTCACAGCGGGCCCGGTCCGGAAGGGTCAGGACTCCGGCGTTGAAGTGGGACCGCATCTGGACCCGGGCATAACTGGCGTCGTGATAGACCTCCCGGAGCGATCGATCATCCACTGAGTGGTAGGCCTCGGCCAGCTCGTGGACCAGGATGTGGGCATCTTCCGGCACATCCTCCGGGAGGTCTACGCTCTGGGTCTCCAGATCCACGACACGGACCAGGAGGAGTGCATGATGGGCCGTCAGGGCCCGTCCCGATTCAGAGATGATATGAGGCATGGGGAGCTCCGCCTCCCGGCAGGCCTCGGCCAGGGCGTACACCACGTCGTTGGCGTATTCCTGGATGCTGTAGTTCACACTGGCCGGACCAGTGGATCGGGAACCGTCGTAATCGACCCCAAGACCGCCCCCCACATCCACATGGGTCACATTCAGGCCCTGGTTTCGAAACTCCACGTAGTAACGGGCCACCTCCGTCATGGCATGCTTGATGTTCCGGACGTCGGGGATCTGGGAGCCCAGGTGGAAATGGACCATCCGGAGTATATCCGTCTGCCCTGTCTGTCGCAGCTTCTCCACCACCTTCATGAGTTCAAGCGCGCTGAGCCCGAATTTGCTCTTGTCGCCGGCCGACTCGGACCACCGGCCGGCTCCGGACGAGGAGAGCTTGATACGGACGCCGATGGTTGGCGCTACATCCATCTCCCGGGCCACCTTCAGGATCAGATCCACCTCCGAGGTCTTTTCCACAACCAGCATGACCTCGTGTCCCAGCTTCTGACCCATGAGGGCCAGGTAGACGTACTCCTCGTCCTTGTAACCATTGCAGACGATGAGGTGGTCGGTCCGGTCGTTCAGGGCCAGAACGGCCTGGAGCTCCGGCTTGCTGCCCACCTCCAATCCCACCCCGTGCTCCTCCCCGAAGGCCACCAGCTCTTCCAGGACGTGTCGCTGTTGGTTCACCTTGATGGGATACACCGGGGTGTAGCCCCCCTCATATTCCGATTCCCGGATGGCAATCCCGAATTTCTGGGCCAGCATCTCGATTCGGGTCCGAAGAATGTCGGGAAAGCGGAGAAGAAGTGGATAGCCCAGCCCCTGGGCCTCCAGGTCCATCCCTATTTCGAAGAGATCCAGACCCAACTCCGGGTCCTTCGTGGGATGAACGGACACGTTCCCTTTCTCGTTGATCTGGAAGTATCCCACACCCCAACCTTCGATGTTGTAGAGCTCCCGGGCGTCATCCAACGCCCAGGTATGGGCTGGACGGGGAGTGTCAGCAGGAACGGAACCAGTTGAAGTCTGGGCCATGGAATCGAAGAAGGTAGGGGGCCAGTGAAGTGAAGACGCGGGCAGGAGTAGAAGGTCACGGGTTCTCCTGCACGGAAAACCTGGTACACGGAACGTCTGGCAGTGTGACGGATCCGACTCAATACTCGAGGCGTTGCCGATCCACCTTGCCATTGGCGTTCCGGGGAAGGGACCCGATGATCCGGAGCGCCCTCGGCCTACGGGAACGAGCCAGCCGGGCGCTGGCAAAGGCCAGGAGATCCTCGACCCCTGGTGGAGCGTCGGGATCGAGGGGAACCACCAGGGCGGCGATCCGCTGGCCCCACTCTGCATCCGGGATCCCCAGAACGGCCACCTCGGACACCCCGGGATGCTCAAGGAGAACCTCCTCCACCTCTGCCGGCTCCACTGTCACCCCCCCCGTGATGATCCGGTCCGAACGTCGGCCCGTGACCCAGAGGAGTCCGTCCTCGTCCAGCCGACCCAGGTCGCCGGTGTGGAGCCAGCCATCTGTACCCAGATAGACGCTGGGGCGCATGGTCGCATCGGCTCCTTCTCCCGGAGACGGGTGGGGAGGCAGAAGCACCACGGTGGGCCCCCGGACCAGGATCTCCCCGTCCACGCCATCTCCAGCCTTCCCCCCCTGGGAACCCTGAACCTTGACCTGGACACCTGAAAGAGGCCGCCCTACGGATCCTGGGCGCTCCCGCACCAGCTCAGGAGGGGCCGTAGCCACCTGGGAGGAGGCCTCGGTAAGCCCGTAGGTCAGGGAAATGGGCCAGCGCCTCCGCAGGGCTTCGTCCAGGAGCGGTCCTGGCGTTCGAGCCCCGCCCAGGAGCACGCACCGGAGGCCCCGGGGGGCTGGGCTGCCGTCGGCCGCCTCCAGCACTCGCCGGAGCATGACGGGCACCAGGGAGACGTGGGTCAGTTCTCCCACCCGGGCCAGGTCAAGGAATTCCTTCGGATCGAAGTCAGGTCGGGTCACGATCGTGCTCCCCACCACGGTGGCCCGGTGGAGGAGAGCCAGCCCCCCTACATGAGCCGGGGAGAGGCAGGCCATCCACCGGTCCATGGGATCCAGTCGGAGCCGGTCGGACACCGCCCTGGCTGACGCCATCAGGTTCCCGTGAGTCAGGGGAATGGGCCGAGGCCGTCCAGTGCTTCCGGAGGTGAGTAGCACTGCTACGGGGGTATCAGGTGTCAGCTCGGGGAAAGCCCCTCGCACTCGGGGGTCTGCCGGAAGCAACTCCCCTTCCTCCCTCACCGGAACAATCTCGTCTACAGCCACCGTCCCCACCTGCGGAAGCTCACTACGGAGGACATCCACCTGTCCCCCGGGGACCAGGAGGAGTCGGGGACGGCCGGCGGCTCGGAGCCCCCTGGCCAGCTCAGCCATGGTCCACCCAGAATTCAGCGGGAGACATACAGCTCCGGCTCTGGGGATGGCATGGAGAAGAACAACCGCCTCCGGTGAGGGGGGGAGGAGGATGGCCACACCGTCCCCTCCCTGGACCCCAGCCTCGGAGAGGCGAAGAGCGGCTGCATCGGCCAACTGATCCAGGTCGGCCCAGCTCCAGGTCACCATCTTGCCGGAAGCTGCCAGAGCCCCCTCGACTCCGGGACCCATGGGATCACGACGCGCCGCTTCGCGCAGTGGATCCATCATTCGGCGAGCCTGCCCCTCATCTCCTCTCCCTCACCCCAGGGGCCCTGCCGGACTTCCCAACAAGAAGCCCACGGCCAGGAGCCCGCTGTACCAGGTCACGAGACGAGCCGTCTCTCCCAACGCCGGATTCAACTCGGCAGGATCCGCAAAGGTCATGACCCGCTCGACTGGTTGAAGGGCAAAGCGGTATCCCAGGAGAGACAGGAGCACCCAGCCCGTCCACCCATAGACGAAGAGCCCGACCAGAGGGACGATGGCGCCGATGGCCAGGAGGGTCAGGTATTGGATTCGGCTCCCGGATTCTCCCAGGTAGACCGCCAGGGTCCGCTTGCCGGCGGCTGCGTCGCCTTCCCGGTCTCGGAGGTTGTTCACCACCAGGATAGCTGTAATCAGGACCCCCACCCCCGTTCCAGCCAGAACCAACTCCCATTCGAAGAAGGCAGCCTGGACCCAGTAGGTTCCGGCCACCGCAATGGGGCCAAAGAAGGCAAAAGCAAAGACGTCGCCAAGCCCATGATACGCCAGGGGGAAGGGACCTCCGGTATAGATCACGGCGCAGATGAGCGCCAGGAGCCCGATGACGAGGATGGGGAGACCTCCAATCCAGACCAGGTACGCCCCCACGGCCGTCGCCAACCCCAGCGTCACCACCGTACCAGTGAGGACCGCCCTGGGGGAGAGGAGTCCAGCCTGGGTCACCCGGGTGGGACCGAGCCGCTCCTCCGTGTCCGTTCCCCGGATGTAGTCGAAGTAGTCGTTGGCCAGGTTGGTTCCCATCTGGATCAGTAGAGCCCCGACCAGGGCGGCCAGCGCCGGGAAGAGATCAGCCGCCTGATGGGCCGCTGCCATGGCCGTGCCCACCACCACAGGAGCCACCGCCGCCGGCAGGGTCCGGGGTCGAATGGCCAGCAACCACGCCTGAACGGAGGACACCTGTTGCAGCGCAGGGTGGATGGATCGGTCCCTGCTTCCTCCCGGTGATTCTCCCATCACCCCGCCCCTACCAAGGGAGCCAGGGGTACTTCCGGAAGTCGGGTTTCTCCTTGTTCAGGAAGGCGTTCTTGGCATCCTGGGCCTGCTGGGTCATGTAGAAGAGCAGGGTGGCATTTCCAGCCAGCTCCTGGAGTCCCGCCTGTCCGTCCACGGCAGCATTGAAGGAGCTCTTGAGAAGTCGAATGGAGAGAGGACTCTTGTCCAGGATCTCCTGAGCCCAACGCCATCCCTCCATCTCCAGCTCATCCACCGGCACCACCGTATTGACCAACCCCATGGCCTCGGCCTCCTCCGCCCCGTACTGTCGGCAGAGATACCAGATTTCCCGGGCCTTCTTCTGACCCACGATGCTGGCCAGGTACGAGGCACCGAATCCTCCATCGAAGCTCCCGACCTTGGGCCCAGTCTGACCGAAAACCGCGTTGTCGGCGGCGATGGTCAGGTCGCAGATCACATGGAGGACATGTCCTCCTCCGATGGCGTATCCGGCAACCAGCGCAATGACAGGTTTGGGCATGCTCCGGATATAGCGCTGGAGCTCCAGAACGTTCAATCGCGGAAGACCGTCACCTCCCACATATCCCTCGTCGCCCCGAACCCGCTGGTCGCCGCCGGAACAGAAGGCGTACTTGCCGTCCTTGGCCGGACCGTTCCCGGTCAGGAGGACCACTCCCACCTTCGTGTCTTCGCCGGCATCCTTGAACGCTTCCTGGAGTTCCAGGAGGGTTTCAGGTCGGAATGCGTTACGGACTTCAGGACGGTTGAAGGCGATCCGGGCTACACCATGGCTCTTGTGGTAGGTGATGTCCTCATACTCACCAGCCGCCTGCCACTCCGGCTCCCGGAAATCCTCTTCCCCCCCGTTCTTCGTGCCTGCGTCGCTCTCAGCCATCAGCTCCCCTGTCGTCTGTTGGGTCTAGATTCATCGTTCAGCTTCGCCAGCTCGAACCCGGTGTCAACCCCATGGCCACAGCCTCTTCCACCTCCGTTCGGACCCTGGCGTTCTCGTCCCGGTCGGTCCGGACCTCCAGGATGCCGCTCCCTTCCAGCGAGAGCGCCCACCTGAGGCCCGTCGCCAGGCCCTCTACCCCCATGCCCCCATCGCCGGATCCGTTCTCCCCGTCCAGACTCCTGCCATCGGTCGGATCGGCCCCCGATCCTGCACCCCGCAATTCGATCCGCTGGAAGGGCAGATCATGGATCCTGGCCAAACGAGACAGATCGGTGCCGTGCGGTGTGGCAAAGTAGGGCGTGAAATGGGGCTCGTGTCGGCGGATGGGCAAGCGGTGAAAGATCCCCCCACCGTCGTTGTTGACCACAATGACCACGACTCGGATCCCCTCTTCCACCAGGGCCCCCAGCCCGCCTTGGTCATGGAGAAACGCCAGGTCGCCCATGAGGACCACGACTCGATCGCCCGTGGCCAGGGCAGCTCCTGTCGCGGTGGAAAGGATCCCGTCGATCCCACTGGCTCCCCGATTACCCAGCACCCGGAGTTGCGCCGGACAGGCCACACCGAAGCTGTCCAGGTCCCTGACCGGCATGGAGCTGGAGACGAAGAGCAGGTCCTCCGCAGCGAGGCGGGGAAGGAGCTCCAGGACCACCTGGCCCTCGAAATACCTTGGACCTGCTACCTCACCGGATTGCCCTCCTCCGGCCCGCCCGCCTCCAGACTGCCCCCTTCCGGACTGGGCCCCATCGGATGCGGTAGGGGCCAACCGAGCGACCACCGTTTCTCCCACGGCGCTCCAGGCGCGGAGCCAGTCCTCCCGCTCAGGATCGGTCTCGGGAGAGCCGTCCTCCTCCAACGTCTCGTCCCCCTGGCGCATCTGCTCCAGAATCCAAGCCGGATCGGCTTGGACCAGTTCGTGGGCCACGGCCAGGTGATCCTTCCACCGGTGCCCCTGGTCCACCACCACCTGGATTGGACCCGCCGGATCAGTCCCCAGTTCCAGCAGCCAGCGGGTCAGCCGGCTGGAGGTCGGCGTCCGGCCCAGGCGGATGATGAGATCGGGGACGAGCCCCTCTCGAACATCCGGGCTACCCAGGGCCAGGTCGTACCCGGCCACCACTCCGCTGGACAGTCCTCCCTCATCTGCCATACCCTCCGCCTGCCGTGGGCCGGGATGATCCGTCAGCGGCAGCGTTGGATAACGAGCCCCCGACAGGGGATCAGGAAGGAGGGGGATTCGAAGGCGGGCGCAAAGGGCCTGGATCAGGGGACCCACGCGGTGAGGTTGAGGTAGGGGCCCTGCCACCATGAGGGGCCGTCTTGCCGACTTCAATCGATCCAGAAGCCAGGCTGCGGCGTGCCTGGGGCCACCCTGCAACTCAGTGGCTGCGTCTGCCCCACCGGACCAAGGATGGATTCGCGTGAATGGTCCGCCTCCCTCCCGTCCCTCGACTCCCAGCCTTCCGGCGCCTGCCAGATCACGGGCCGGGTCTCCAGAGGGGGGAGACGGCTCCAGTGGTTTTTCGAAGGGAAGGTTCAGGTGGGCCGGTCCGCCGGGCCTACCCTGAGAGACGGCGGCCGCCTGGCAGACAACGGAACGGAGGTGCCGAAGGGTTCGGTCCGAGACCTCCGAAGGAGAAAGCTCCCGGTAGAACGAAGTGTAGCGCCCGAAGATTCGTTCCTGATCGATGGCCTGATTCGCATCCGCTCCCCGGAGTCGGGGCGGCCGATCAGCCGACAATATCAGGAGCGGTGTCTCGGAGTGGGCAGCCTCCACCACAGCCGGGAGGAGGTTCGCCACCGCCGTCCCGGAGGTCGTGATCACGGCAGCAACCTGGCCGGTGGCCTTTCCAGCCCCCAGAGCAGTGAAACCGGCGCACCGTTCATCGATCCGGACCCGTACCGTCAACTCAGGTCGGGATGCTACAGCCATTACGAGAGGGGTGGAACGGGAACCTGGAGCAACGAACACCTGCCGGATTCCGTTCCGGATCAATTCGTCCACGAGGACGCGAGCCCAGAGCTCGTTTCGATTCCGATCCTTCATGACTCCTGCAGTCCATCCACCAGGGCCCGGAGTGCCGGCTCGAACTTGAGCGCCGTCTCCTCCCATTCGGCCTGGGGAAGGGATCCGGGCACGATTCCGGCACCGGCAAAGAGCCGCCAGGAACTCCCGCCGCCCACGGCCGAGCGGATGGCTGGGACGAAGTCGCCATCTCCAGCCCCGTCAAACCAGCCCACTGGACCTGCATACCACCCTCGATCAAAGGGCTCGGCGTCCCGGATGAGCTCCAGCGCCCGTTCTCGGGGGCGGCCGCAGACCGCCGGTGTAGGATGGAGGGCCTCCACGAGGGAGAGCACGTCTTCCTCGGGGCGAGCCATTCCCCGGATCACCGTCTCCAGGTGCTGGATCCGGGCCAACCGGAGCACCCGGGGTTCCTCTCCCACCACCATGGATGCAAGTCTCGGAGCCAGCACCTCGCTCATCTCCACCGCCGTCAAGCGATGCTCCTGCAGGTCCTTGTCGCTTTCCAGGAGTTGCCGGGCCAGCACCCTGTCCTTGGCCTCAGAATCTCCCCGGGAGATGGACCCGGCCACCGCCGTGGCCTGAAAGCGCCGTCCTCGAAGCTCGGTCAGGATCTCGGGTGCGGCCCCCATGAAGATCCGACCTGGTTCGGGCTCGAACAGGAATACGTGGGCACGAGGGTTCTCCCTGCGGAGCCGCTCCAACGCCAACATGGGATCGCCTCCGGTCAATCCCTGGGAAATCTCCAGATCCAGGATTCGAGCCAGAACCGCCTTCTCCACCTCCCCTCTGGAGATGGCCTCCAGGACAGCTTGCACCGCCTCCGACCAGCGGGCCTGGTCTGCCGGGGCCGCCGAACGAGCCCTCCTGGCCAATTCTGCCATGGAATCGCCATTCAGGCTGCCGGCAATGGACGCCTGGGGACCCTCACCTCGTCCCTCGGACCCCGTGGAGACCGGAAGGAGGTCACCCCCTCCGGGCGCCTGGCCCTGGGCAGCCTCTCCCGGAACCCAGTGGGTGAGAAGAGCTTCGCCTGGAGTTGATCTCAGCGTTGTGCGTGGAAGGATGAAGCACGCCCGGGAAAAACCATCCCACGTCGGATCGTGTGGACCTCCATCCAGGAATGAGAACCCACCAAAGAAGCGGGGGCGCTCCTTCCTGCCGTCGGAAACCGCATCCCCGAACAGCTTCCTCCCCAAGGTCTCGGCCTGATCCCGTACAACTGTGAACCGACTGGGGTTCTTTCCTCCCGGACCGACCTGTACTCGGGCCAACTCTCCTGCCCAGGCCACCCACCGGTCTCCTCGGCCCCAGTAGCCCCTCACTTCCCCGTGAGCGGCAGCCAGGAAGGCCCTGGCGTCGGCCGCCGGCACCGAGCGGACCTTTCGCCGGAGGCGCTGGCCTGCAATGACCGGGGTTTGAAGATCGCTCATAGGAGTGGAGCTGCGGTGGCGATTCGAACGGCGCAGACTGGACGTTCTCTCCCCGGAGCTGGAGTGCCGTGGGGGACTGCGAACCTTTGAATATAGTCCAAGAGGACCATCATCCAACCGGACTCCCCCCCGGAATCCCGAGGGGGACGGTCAGAACCGACTCTGACACCGGGGGGCTGAACCGGAGTGCGCCCCCTGTTGAACCGGGTGTGACCCCTCCGTAGATTGCCACTCTTTGGCTTCAAGCTACCCTCCCCCGGCCCAGGCCCGGACCGTCGCATGCCCACCTCCCTTCCCATCAACGATCCGGTCCTGATCTTCGCCCTGGCGATGGGGATCTTCCTCCTGGCCCCCATGCTCTTCGAGCGGTTGAAGGTCCCGGGGATCATCGGGCTCATTGCCTTCGGGGCCATCGTCGGACCCAATGTCCTGAATCTCCTGGAGCGAGATTTCACCTTTGAGCTCTTGGGACAGGTGGGTCTCCTCTACCTGGTCTTCCTGGCCGGTCTTGAGCTGGACCTGAACCGATTCAACGAGTACCGGCGAAGAAGCATCATCTTTGGTTTTCTCTCCTTCGGATTCCCCATGGGCTTGAGCGTGGCCCTCATGCCGCTCCTGGGATTCGACCTGGCCGCCTCTCTTCTCATCGGGGCCATCATCGGATCCCACACCCTCCTGGCATATCCGGTGGTAAGCCGGCTGGGAATCGGGAAGAATCCGGCCATGATCACAGTCATCGGTGGCACGCTGGTCACCGACACCCTGGCACTCACGGTGCTCGCCGTCGTGGCCGGATCCATGGCCGGAGACCTGGACCTCATATTCTGGCTCCAGCTCTTCGGGGCCCTGGGCCTCTACGCCGCCATCGTCCTCATCGCTTTGCCTCGGATTGGCCGGTGGTTCTTCCGGAACGTGCCCAGCCAGGCACCGGCCGAGTTCATCTTTCTCATGGTGGTTCTGTTCGCAACAGCCTGGGCCGCCCAGTTGGCTGGAGCCGAGCCCATCATCGGGGCCTTCCTGGCCGGGCTCACCCTGAACCGCCTGATCCCCCTGAACGGACCAACCATGACCCGGGTCCGGTTCGTGGGCAACGCTCTCTTCATCCCATTCTTCCTCCTCTCGGTGGGGATGCTGGTGGATCCAGGGGTGCTCACCGAGAGCGCACAGGTGTGGATTGTGGCCGGCGCCCTCATCGGATTGGTGCTCCTGGGGAAGTTCCTGGGGGCCTGGGCGTCGAAGCTGCTCTTCCACTATGACCGCGATGAAGGGCTGGCCATGTTCGGCCTCTCCTCGCCTCAGGCCGCGGCTACCCTGGCCGTCACCTTCGTCGGCCTGGAAATCGGGCTTTTCGGGGAAGTCGTTGTCAATGCGGTCATCGTCATGATCCTGGTCACGGTCTTCGTGGGGCCATCCGTGGTGGAACGGTTCGGGAAGCAGTTGGCCTTGAAGGAGGAACGGAAGCCCTACGACCCATCGGAAGCTCCCCGCCGGATCCTCATCCCCATCTCGAATCCGGCCACTGCCGACGCCCTCATGGACATCGCCTTCTTCCTTCGGGGGAAAGATTCGGAGGAGCCTCTTCATCCGCTCATGGTGGTCCGTGGGACGGAGGACGGCTCAGAAGCCCAGGTGGCAGAAGCCGAGAAAATGCTTTCTCACGCTGTCCTCTATGCCGCCGGCGCCGACGTGCCAGTGGCACCCCTGACCCGGGTGGACCAGAACATCGCCACCGGCGTCTCCAGGGCAATGGCCGAGACACGGACCTCCATCGTCGTCGTTGGCTGGGACGGACGAGCAAGCGGAAGCCGGACGGCCGTCTTCGGGACGGTGCTGGATCAGCTCCTGGAACAGACGCGGCAGATGGTCATCGTGGCCAAGATGGGCCATCCCCTGAACACCACGGAGCGGATCGTCCTTGTGATCCCACCCCAGGCTGACCGGCACCCTGGGTTCATGGGAGCCGCCGGCGCCCTCAAGACACTCACCTCCGAGGTGGATGCCCGGTTCGAGGCGCTGGTGGTGGAGGAAGCCGCCGAAAGGTACGAAGAGCTCTTCAAGAAGGCCGAACCTGAGCTCCCCATGGAGTTCGAGACAGTGGAAGGATGGGGGCCACTCCTCTGGGAGCTTCGGACGCGGCTGGAGCCCCAGGACCTGGTGGTCGTCCTCAGCTCCCGGCAAGGTGCCGTGACCTGGCACCGAGAACTGGAAAAGCTCCCGGGACAGCTCTCCTCTCTTGTCCCAGAAAGCTTCCTGGTGGTCTATCCGTCGGAGGTGGAGACCACACCCACTGGTCCCGCTCTGGGCCAGGATGCCCTTCCTTTCTCTCTGGATCCGGAACGGGTGGTCTTCGATGTCTCAGGAGGCCCCTATCGCACTGCGCTGAGGGAGCTCCTGGCCTCGCACTTCGGGTCAGACGAGGAGATCCTGGATGACCTCTGCGATCGGTTGGCCGTCTCGGAGGAGGAGTTCTCATCGGAGATTCGTCCGGGAGTCGCCCTTCCCCACGCCTTGGTTCCGGGGCTCTCCGAGCCTCTCATGTTCCTGGGCGTGAGCCCGGAGGGAATCCGCTTCCCCCACTGCGCCGACCCGGTCCACGTGGTATTCGTCCTCCTGGGGCCACTGGAGAAACGCTTCGATCACCTCCGCCTCCTGACCCGCATGGCCCGGATCATTCGACAGGCCGACGACGTGGAGGCACTCCAGGAAGCACGGGATCTGGCCAGCCTGTACGAATGGTTTGGAAAGAATCAAACGGAACCAAGCCCACCCTCCAGCGATTAGCCGGCCAGGGTCTTTCCCATTCTCGAACGCAGCGTCACCGGACGGGAGTGAGGAGAACCCAGACAACCAGAGTGGTGGCGCGTCTCACGTGAACCTCCCGGGATGCGGTTTATCCATCCGGCACGACGAGGCCTCGGCAGGGCACCTCTTGGCAAAATGTATCTGAGGCCACGCCTGAGCTCGGCCGGAGTCGGATCGGGGCAGGGTCGTCTTGCAGGGGGACGCGAGAAGGAATATGGTGGAGTCGCCCCGTCTCGGTGCCGCGCGAGTCTGAGGATACGTTCTGACCGAAGTCCATGCAACGTAAGGTTCTAGAGGGTCGTTGACGGAGTACAGGGACCACCGAGAAGCGGGTCTTGCGGTCCTGGATGAGGCGGAGCGCCGATAGCGATGCAGCAGCGGTTACCCACCGACCCGTGACGGCCGCTGGAGGGTTCCGGGCCAGATCGTCCTTGCCCCGTCCAACCTGAATCATTCATGAACCGACTGGCGTCCCTGGTGGCTCGAACCGAAGGTGTCCAACCCTGGAGGCGAATCCTCCACGCCACCATCGGTCTCATCATCATCCTCTTCCTGATTCTGGTGGATCCTTCCTGGGGACTGGCTGTTGGGGTCCTGGGTGGAACGACCCTTCTGGTTTTGGTTCTGGACGGTCTCCGCTTGATGATTCCGAGGCTGAACCGCTTCTTCTTCCGGATCCTCCGCCCCTTTGCATCCCCCCGAGAGGCTCAGGGAATTGCCTCGTCCACCTGGTTCATGCTGGGCATCTTTCTGGCCGTGGCGATCTTCCCCCGAAGCGTCGTGATCCCAGCGATCCTGACCCTCTCGTTGGCCGATCCGGCCGCATCTTATGTGGGTCGCCGGTGG
>SL_3KL_010_SEDDRAFT_10000907_pt1 | contig 26158 bp, 22 predicted proteins | sample SodLakKL_010_SED_2_FD_10381 | JGI IMG/M metagenome (IMG submission 10381) | reverse complement strand
ATATTGTCGCGATCGCACGGAGAAGTTCTTACACCGGAAACAATCAATTACAGAACATTCAAACCGGAAATGGATGGTCTTTTCTGCGAAAAGATCTTCGGCCCGGTTAAAGATTATGAATGCCACTGTGGTAAATACAAGCGCATCCGTTACAAAGGTATTATTTGCGACAGGTGCGGTGTTGAGGTTACCCGGAAAGCAGTACGAAGAGAACGAATGGGGCATATTACGCTTACAGTTCCCATCGTGCATATCTGGTATTTTAAATCCCTGCCAAGCAAAATTGCTTATTTGCTGGGCTATTCATCAAAAAACCTCGAACGGATTGTCTACTACGAAACATTTGTGGTGATTAATCCCGGCCTCGCTCGCGATCTTGGCTACAAGCGCGGCGATCTGATTTCGGAAGAGGAGAAGTTTGATATTCTGGATCAGCTTCCGGAAGATCATTTCGAACTTGAGGATGACGATGAAGACAAATTTGTAGTAAAAGATGGCGCCGAAGCCATCCAGGGACTTCTTACTGACATGGACCTCGATGGTCTGGCTTACACATTGAGAGACGAGGTGAAAAATGAAACCTCGCAGATGCGTAAGAAAAAGAAGCTGAAAAGGCTTCAGGTTATCGAATCTTTCAGGTCTGCGAATAAACATACGCAAAACAATCCTGAATGGATGATTCAAAGTGTAATCCCGGTAATACCACCGGAATTGCGTCCGCTCGTGCCTCTTGAGGGTGGAAGATTTGCTACATCCGACCTGAACGACCTCTATCGAAGAGTCATTATCCGAAATAACCGCTTGAAGCGTCTGATCGACATTAAGGCTCCGGATGTAATTCTGAGAAATGAGAAGCGAATGCTGCAGGAAGCCGTCGATTCTCTGTATGATAATTCAAGAAAATCGAATGCCGTACGAAACAACAACCGCCCCCTGAAATCTCTCAGTGACATGCTGAAAGGTAAGAGCGGGCGTTTCCGGCAAAACCTTCTTGGAAAACGGGTTGATTATTCAGGCCGTTCGGTAATTGTTGTTGGTCCGGAAATGAAAATGCACGAGTGCGGCCTACCGAAAGAGATGGCCATTGAGCTTTACAAGCCGTTTGTAATTCGCCGCCTGATTGAACGCGGGTACGTAAAAACGGTGAAAAGCGCCAAGAAAGTTGTTGACCGGCGCGACCAGGTAGTCTGGGAAGTTCTTGAGAATGTTATTGACGGACACCCCGTACTGCTGAACCGTGCACCCACACTTCACAGGTTGGGTATCCAGGCATATCAGCCGGTACTGATTGAGGATAAGGCAATTCGCCTGCATCCGTTATCATGTACTGCGTTTAACGCTGACTTTGATGGTGACCAGATGGCCGTGCACCTTCCGTTGAGCCATGACGCTATTTTAGAAGCTTCTATACTGATGCTTGGCTCTCATAATATTTTGAGCCCGGCGAGTGGCGGCCCGATAGCTGTTCCTTCGCAGGATATGGTTTTAGGTATCTACTATCTGACCAAAATGGGTACTGGAAAACGCGGTGAAGGAAAAACGTTTGCGAGTACCGATGAAGTGGTGATTGCATACGATCAGGACAAGATTGATGTTCATGCCAAAATCAATGTTCGTATTCCGCGCACGAATGAAAATGGCGAAACCGAGGACGAAATCATCAAAACCACTACCGGAAGGGTACTGTTCAATCAGATACTTCCTGGAGATTTTGAGTATGTAAATAAAACGCTCGGCAAGAAAGAACTTCGAATGTTGATCGGTGAGATTCACAGCTCTGTGGGAACATCAGAAGCTGCTGCTTTCCTCGATAATATGAAAACAATCGGATTTGAACGTGCTACAACCGGCGGATTGTCGTTCTCGCTCGAAGATATAATCATACCGGATACAAAGCGTATACTCATCGAAAAAGCCCTGAGCGAAGTATCTGAAATTCAGGACAGATATGAGATGGGTTTCATCACCGATAATGAGCGTTACAACCAGGTGATTGACAAATGGACGAGTACAACCAACCGAGTGTCTGAAACCCTGTTTCAGAGCCTTGCAAATGACAGAGACGGATTTAATTCGATCTTCATGATGGCCGATTCCGGTGCTCGGGGTTCTAAAGAACAAATCAGACAGCTTGGCGGTATGAGAGGCTTGATGGCCAAACCGCAAAAAAGCTCAATGCAGCAAGGAAACGAGGTAATCGAAAATCCGATTCTCTCCAGTTTCCGTGAAGGCCTTACCGTTCTTGAGTACTTTATTTCTACACACGGCGCCCGAAAAGGTCTTGCCGATACGGCACTGAAAACTGCCGATGCCGGTTACCTGACAAGGCGGCTGGTTGATGTCTCGCAGGATATCATTATCAATGAGCAGGATTGCGGCACACTTCGTGGTATTAGAATGCAGGCTCTTAAAGATAATGAGGATATCATCGAAACACTCGAAAACAGGATTATCGGGCGTGTATCGATGCACGAAATCCGTGATCCGATTTCCGATGATCTCATTTGTGAATCTAACCAGTTGATTACTGAAAAAATCGCCAAGAAAATTGCTGAAACCTCCATCGAAGAGGTTGAGATTCGTTCAGTACTGACTTGTGAAACTGAGCGAGGTGTGTGTGCAAAATGCTACGGCCGCGACATGGCACGAAACAGCCTTGTTGAAGTTGGCGAAGCTGTGGGTGTAATTGCAGCACAATCCATTGGTGAACCGGGTACACAGTTAACTCTACGTACCTTCCACGTGGGTGGTACGGCTTCACGACTTGAATCCGATTCGCAGCACAAAGCAAAGTTCGATGGTAAAATTGAATTCGAAAATGTTCGTGTGGTTGAATACGATGATGGTGAAGAAATTCAAAGTGTAGTACTCAGCCGTGCCGGTGAGATGAAAATTGTAGGTGAAGACGGAAAGATCCTGAATTCTTACAATGTACCCTATGGCGCAGAAATGCTCGTTGAAGAAGGCGACAAGGTGCCAAAAGGTATGCCGCTCTGTAAGTGGGATCCATACAACGCACTCATTTTCAGTGAAATAGATGGAACCATCGAGTACAAAGATATCATCGAAGAAATCACGTACACCGCTGATACCGATGCGCAAACCGGCCACAGGGAAAAAGTGATTATCGATTCGCGGGACCGTTCACTGGTGCCAACTCTTGTAATCAAGGGTAAGGATAATCGCATCAGAGAAAATACGCTGCCGGTAGAAACTCACATCGTTGTTGAAGACGGTGAGAAAGTGCAAGCCGGGCAGGTCCTCGCAAAAATTCCGCGGGCGGCTTCCAAGTCGAAAGACATTACAGCAGGTCTGCCTCGTGTAACCGAGCTTTTTGAGGCACGGTCACCAAGCGATCCCGCCACAGTATCAGAGATTGACGGGATTGTGAAGATGGGCGGCAGAAAACGAGGATCTCAGGAAGTGATTGTAGAAAGTAAAGACGGCACCGATGAGAAAAGATATCTCATCTCGCTTTCCAAGCACATACTTGTGCAGGAAAACGATTTTGTGAGAGCCGGACAGGCACTTTCTGACGGTACCATTCCTGCCCAGGAAATTCTGAATATTCTTGGCCCGTATGCTGTACAATCTTATCTGGTGAATGAGATCCAGGAAGTTTATCGACTGCAGGGTGTGAAAATTAATGACAAGCACATCGAAGTGATTGTGCGCACCATGATGCAGAAAGTTGAGGTTACCGATCCGGGTGATACAATGTATCTCGAAGGAGATAAAGTAGACCGGTTCGAACTGAACAACGTAAATGATGATCTGATCGGAAAGTTTGTTGTGACCGATCCGGGAGGAAGCGACCTGAAAAAGGGCGCCATTTTGGATCGTCGTCAGGTACGTGAGCACAACAATGAACTGATTAATGAAGGAAAAGATGAACTGCAAACCCGGGAAGCCGAACCGGCAATTTCGAAACCGATTCTGCTGGGTATCACTCGTGCCTCGCTTTCAACAGAAAGCTGGTTGTCTGCCGCATCTTTCCAGGAAACAACCAAGGTATTGACACAGGCATCCATCGAAGCGAAAAAAGATCTTCTGCGCGGGCTGAAAGAAAACGTAATTGTAGGCCACAAGGTACCTGCAGGTACAGGTCTGCTCAGATATGATGAACTGATCGTGGATTCTAAAGCTGACCTGGATGAGAAGGATGAGGATATCCAAAAAGTGTTCGAAACACTTGGAGCGGATGATTCATCCGAAGAAGAAAACGAGTAAACACAAAAAAAGCCCTGATAAAAATCAGGGCTTATTTTTTATCCGTAAACTTTTGAAACCAAAACTGGTTCAAGCGTCCGCTTAGTCCATTTCGAATTGTTCAAGAGGTATCGGGAGCAAGACCCCGACGGCTTTTGAGGATTTTTTAGAGGGTTTTTATTTTAGTGCAGTTTACTTTTAAGTGCCAAACATATTCAAATTTATCAACATTGATGTTTACAATGCCGTCAGGCATAACCGATTTTATAGCCCCGGATTTCAATCCGGGGGTTAAAGCGGCCACACCAATCTTTTAGTGCCATAGGCACGATCCATCTCACGGGATGGGTTTGTGGCGGGGCAGGTTTTTTTATGCGGATTGTGCAACCATTGAACCGCTATGATCCAACAAGCAGATCGTCCGTACCTATGGCACTTGCCGTAGCCGAGGCTCAACCTTGACCCCGGATTGAAATCCGGGGCTATAAAATCATTCATCCGCAAGCGGATTTTTCATAAATCATTACCACTGATCACTTAAATAAAATCTGACGATTTTATGCAAAAAACTTCCGGAACCAGATGATGAAAACTATGGGTGCGAACCAACTAAAGAATCGCACGAACAAAATACTGTCAAATTTTATTGCTGTACAATTTGAAGGAAACAGGCTACTGTGGCCTTCTGAACAACAAATAAATTATTATCACTATACTAAATTGCACTTAAAAAATCCCCGACAAACCTGCCGGAGACTCTGTCAGGTTGTATAAAAAATAAAAAGCCCTCAAGTATTTAAGGGCTTTTTTTCATCCAATAACTTTTGTATTTATGTCACTTTGGTTTACTTTTTTCGATATTCTCCAGCAACGTTTCAGCTTCTTTAATCAGGTCATCAGCCCGTTTCTTTGCGTCAGAAACAACATCGTCTCCTTTTTGTTTGGCTTCAGATGAAAATTTCGCTTTTTCAGCTTTCAGTTTTTTGATAAGATTGTTAATCTCATCTCCGTAAGAGCTGACTCTGTAGGATATTCTTCCTCTTGTGGTTGATCCTGAATCGGGGGCATATAGCAGGGCAAGTGCCGATCCCACAATGGCACCCGTAATAAATCCAAATGTAAATTCTTTATTCATAACTAATCAGATCATTTTTTTAATATTGTTTTTCCTAAGATAACATATCTTAACCGATGAATAAATAAAATCATTTGATTCATCCATTCAGCTATCTATTTTATTTCCGTACCTCAAACCTTAAAAATACTAACAGATATGAAATTTTTTATTGACACTGCCGATATCAACGAAATTAAAGAAGCTAACGATCTTGGTGTACTCGATGGAGTAACGACCAATCCAAGCCTTTGTTTTAAAGTAGGGGTGAAGGATTTTGAGGGACACATTGCAAAGATTTGTGAAATTGTTCAAGGCGATGTATCGGCAGAGGTGATCTCTACAACTTATGATGAGATACTCGAAGAGGGCAGGAGAATTGCGGCAATTGCGGATAATGTAGTTGTAAAAGTTCCGCTGATAAAAGACGGAATTAAAGCGATCAAAACGTTCAGTGAGGAAGGCATCAAAACAAACTGCACCCTGTGTTTTTCGGCGACACAGGCACTGATTGCTGCCAAAGCGGGTGCAACCTATATTTCTCCATTTATCGGGCGTGTGGATGATATTTCAAATGAGGGAATGGGAATCATCGCCGATATTGTCCAGATTTATGAGAACTACGGATATGAAACTGAAATTCTTGCAGCCAGCATTCGTCATCCCATGCACGTTCTTGAAGCAGCCCGGCTCGGAGCCGATGTTGCCACCATGCCGCTGAAAGTGATTGATCAACTATTGAAACATCCACTGACAGACGTTGGCCTTGAACGCTTTTTAGCCGATTGGGACAAACTTCAGGAAGCTATCAAACAGGATAATTGATTTGCCCGAACTCTGCGAGGACCTTTCGGACTCTCGCAGGTTCTCCATTCTCGTATTTCAAACACATTACATCTGCCATCCAGGTCTGTACTCGCACGTCAGATATTGGTTAGCCTCATTGTAATTGGTGATTTTGACAGACTTTTTATCAAAATCAAGAACGGTTCGCGCACGCAAGGCTGCCGCACCGAGGTTTACGGTATCAGTTAAGGACCCACCCTAAATCTCTCTCTCCGGTGAAAAGCGCGCCGCAAGGAAGGGGCCTTAAGGAAGCGGCCGGGGAAGGGTCATAAAGGGAAAGGGGCAAAAAGGCAGATACTTTTATCAGCCGTTCAATTTTGCATGAAATCGGCCTCAAACTGATCAATAACTTCAAGCATTTCGGCCGGTAATTTAGACCGGACATAATCCACCAAATCATGTTTGATGTGTCTGTAGAAAGCCTGGGAAATACCGCCGGCAATGCAGGCGATGGTATCACTGTCGCCGCCCAAAGAGATGGCAAGCCGAATGGAGTTTTCAAAATCTCTGCCTTCCAAAAAAGCTATAATCGCTTCGGGTACCGATCCCTGGCAGCTTACGTCAAAACGATATTCCGGACGGATTTCACTGATTGGACGGGACAGATCATATTTAAAATCATCTTCAATAAACTGCCTGATTTCATCTTTTGAAGCTCCATTTCGCGCCAGATAAATTGCAGATGCCGTAGCCTGTGCGCCTTTGATTCCCTCTGGATGATTGTGAGTAACTTCCGCCGATTTTTTGGAAAACTTCAGAACATCATCCAGCGAATCGTATGCAAATCCGACCGGACTTACCCTCATGGCCGAGCCATTTCCCCAGCTATTGTACGGCTCCGGGTTTTCAGCAAAAATCCAATTTCTGAACCGGTAACCGTACCCCGCATTCGGATATTTTCTTGACCAGGATTGCAGCGACTTGCCGAATTCTTTTTCGTTAAGAATACTATCAGCAACTGCAACTGTCAGAACCGTATCGTCCGTAAATCGGGAGCGTTCATCGAAGAGCGGGAATCTTGGGGTTTTTATGTTATTACGTTCATAAATGGACCCGACAACATCCCCGATAATAGCGCCAATCATGTTCTTTGAATTTTTGAAAATTTAGAAATTCAGAACAATCAAAATATTGAACAGTTATGAAAATTTGAAGCTATGCAGGACCGATTAAATCCTCAGCAATTTTTGCCGATGATAGAACACCGGGCAAGCCTGCGCCGGGATGGGTGCCGGCTCCCACAAAATAGAGATTATTCACATCTTCGCTGTGGTTGTGCGGCCTGAACCAGGCTGATTGTGTTAAAATCGGTTCAACCGAAAACGCCGAGCCTTTGTAACTGTTCAATGTGTTTTGAAAATGAAGCGGATCGATGTAGTGTTCAGTTACAATGTTTTTCTGCAAATCGGGCAGATAATTATCTTCAAGAAACTGCATGATAGCATTACGATATTTTTTCGCAGTAACCTTCCAGTCTGTTCCGCTGTCGAGGTGTGGAACTGGAGAGAGCACATAAAACGCTTCGTGGCCTTCCGGAGCCAGTGACGGATCGGTGATGGTTGGCATGTGAAGATAGAGCGAAAAATCATCCGAAAGCTCTTTTTTATCAAAGATATCACTCAGCAGCCCCTTATATCTTTCTCCAAGAATGATATTGTGATGGGTTAGATTGGTGTCCGTATACCGTTTTTTAGTGCCAAAGTAGATCACAAAAAGAGACATGCTGTATCGTGTGCGGTCGATTTTACGGTCGGAATATTTTTTCCTGTGTTTGGGATTAATCATGTATTTGTAGGTGAAAGCCACATCTGCATTCGAAACCACAGCGTCGGCTTTATGGATTTCACCATTTTTTAACCGAACTCCTTTGGCAGCTCCCTGTTCAACCAGAATTTCATCAATTGCTGTACTGAGGTGTAATTCTCCATCCTGTTCGCGGATCAGTTTAACCAAAGCATCCACAATAGAACCTGTACCACCCATGGCATAATGCACGCCCCATTCCCGCTCAAGGTAATGTATCATGGCATAAATGGAGGAGGCATCGAATGGGTTGCCGCCGATCAACAGCGGATGAAAAGAAAAGCAACGTCTCAAAAACTCATTGTCAATAAACTGAGACACATATTTATACACTGATTTATGGGACTGGAGTTTGATCAGATCCGGAGCCACCTTCAGCATATCGGTAAATTTTAAAAACGGTTTGTCGGCGAGTTCAACAAAACCCTTGTTAAAAATCGCTTTGGTAGTTACAAGAAATTTTTCATAACCTTCAGCATCATCCGGGCTGATTTGTTCGATTTCACTGCGTGTGAAACCCGGATCACTGTTATAGTCAAACTTTTTGCCTTCGTGGTTGAAAATCCGGTAAAAGGGATTGCAGGGTACAAATTTGATGTAATCTTTTCTCTTTTTCCCGGCTGCGGCAAAAATGTCGTCAAACATAAACGGAGCTGTGATTACGGTAGGTCCCCCATCAAACGTAAAGCCATCCTGTTTGTAAACATATGCACGTCCACCTGGTTGATCCCTCTTTTCAAAAACTGTTACGTTATGGCCTTTTGATAATAATCTTGAAGCGGTGGCCAATCCCCCAAAACCGCTGCCTATTACGATAATATTTTTTTTCATATAGTTTTTTTTAGTTCAAATATTCAGAACCAAAATACCTGAACTATCAATCCTGACGAGGTGAGATTTCGATAATTATTTTAATTCTCCATCTGTTTTACAAATCCCTGAATTCCACGATCAGCCAGTTGCCGGCGTGCTCTGTGGGCAGCATCAATGTTTCTATAGCTTCCATAATAAACACGGTAAACTTTCTGCCCGGCAATGGTTACCGGAACAACCTCCGCTCCCCGTATAGATTTTGCTTTTTCGCGTGCGTCTGTTTCGCGCTCAAAAGAAGCTATCTGGACAGTAAAAGTTTCACGGCTGCTAATGTTTTGGACCGTAACGGGGCGATCTCCTTCCTCAATTAATAAAAGCCTGACACTGGCAGTGCCGCTGCTGATCATGTCAATTTCTTCAGCCGCTCTACGGGACAAATCAATAATCCGGTTGCCTACATATGGCCCGCGATCATTTATCCGAACCACAACCGATTTATTGTTTTCCAGGTTTTCTACTTGTACAACTGTATTAAATGGCAATGTTCTGTGAGCGGCTGTCAGCTCATTCATATCGTATCGTTCACCGTTAGCCGTAAGATTTCCGTGAAAATCGGGGCCATACCAACTGGCAATGCCCGATCCAACAACTCCCCTTACTTCAGTGTCGGTTGTTGTTCTTACAATGCCGCAGGAAGACAGGAAAATTGATGCAATAAAAAACAGAATAATTCCTGATAAAAATTTCTGTTTTGCTATCATATGAGTTTTACAGATGATATGTTTGAGGAATTTGGCACCATAATTTACCAATTTCTTAAGTTGAAAAAACAGTTCAAAGAAAATCTTTACCGGTTTGCATACTCAACGTTTAAATTTCAGTTTCAATATTTTTATCCATAACCGATGATTTCTGTTACCCTTGTTTTAATTGCACTAAACATCATCATTTCGCTTGCAGCTCTTTATGCTGTTCCAAAACTTTTCGAAATAGGGATGCTGCGTCCGTATCGTACTATCCGGAAACAGACGTGGTATGAAGTGATTACTTCCGGGTTTTTACATGCCGGATTTACCCATTTGCTGGTAAACATGTTTGTACTCTATTTTTTCGGAACAGTGATGGAGCAGGTTCTTGGAGTTGGCCACTTTTTAGCTCTCTATTTCAGTGGTTTGATGTTTTCTGCTTTGCCATCGCTGATTCAGCACAAAGATAATCCCGATTATGCCACCATCGGGGCATCCGGCGCAGTTGAAAGTGTGCTCTTCAGCTATATTTTTGTATTCCCGACAGAGAAGCTGATTCTGGTACTGCTTCCCATTCCCATACCCGCCTGGTTTTTTGGCATTGCATTTTTAGCCTACAGTATCTACGAAGGCAAGAGAGGTGCCGGTAAAGTAAACCATGCTGCTCACATTGCAGGAGCTATCTGGGGCATTTTATATTTGATAATTTTTGTGCCCAACAGTGTGGATCACATCCTTACAATTTTTGGCTTATTGTAAACAGGCTGATCTGTGAAAAAAGATACTGGCAAAGTCTCCGGGATCTTTGAAGTACATAGTTATGCCTCATAATACAATTTCGTTGCATGGATACCGTTAATCCGTTAAATTGAAAAATGATCAAATCATTCGGAGACAAAGCAACGTCAGACTTATTTCATGGCATTTCAAGCAGAAAGGTCAGGAAGCTGCCGCCTCAAATTCTTGAATCAGCCACCTATAAACTGGATATACTGAATGCTGCCACTTCGCTTAATGATTTGCGTTCACCGCCCGGCAACAGGCTTGAAGCATTGCGGGGTGATTACAAAGGTATTCATAGCATTCGAATCAACGCTCAATGGAGAATTGTATTTCGCTGGCAGGATTCCAGTGCTTATGACGTAGCCATTGTAGACTATCACTCATAAACAGAACAGGTGAATTATTATGATTCCAAAAAACAGAGTAACTACACATCCCGGCACGATATTGCTGAAAGAGTTTCTTGAGCCAATGGGACTAACCCAAAAGGAGTTGGCGGATCATTTAGATATCCCCATTCAAAGAGTTAATGAAATTGTGAAAGGTAAGAGAGGAATTTCTCCGAATACGGCATGGCTGCTATCCGAAGCGTTTGATACCTCTCCTGAATTTTGGTTGAATCTACAGTCAATGCATGATCTGTCTGCCAATCGGCCAAGCAAACACATTAAACCTCTAAAGGTTGTTCAGGCATAAAAAGCGGTTAAAGCGGCTGAAGCCATTGATCGGCATAGTCAAAAATTCTTGATCCGCCGCTTAACCGCCAAACCGTTAATTATCCGTTATTCTTTCGGAAATCTTGCATGAATTTTACAAGTGCTTTTACACTATCCAATTCGCAGGCATTATAAATACTCGCCCGTATTCCACCGACACTTCGGTGTCCTTTTAATGCAGCCAAATCATATTCTGCCGCTTGTGCGATAAAGGCTTTTTCAAGATCCTCGCCTGGCAGCCTGAAAGTAACATTCATCTTCGAGCGTGATGCCTTTTCCACGGTACCGCGGTAGAAATCATCCTTGTCTATTTCGGAGTAGAGAAGTTCGGCTTTTTCAGTATTGAAAGTTTCGAAATAGGAGAGGCCGCCTTTTTCCTCAACCCATTCCAGTACATAATTCACCATATACACGGCAAAAACCGGCGGTGTATTGAACAGTTTTTCGATATGAGTGTAATAGTTCAAAATGGTTGGAATATCACGCTGAACCTGATTTTCCAGAAAAGATTTGCGGATCATTACTACGGTTACTCCCGCAGGGCCCAGGTTTTTTTGTGCTCCGGCGAAGATCAGACCATACTTGTCCAGATCAATCGGCCGGGAGAGGAAATCGGATGAAGTATCACAAACCAATAGCGAGCCGTTGGTGGCCGGTTCTTTTGGATATTGAGTTCCGAAAATGGTGTTGTTGCTGGTAAAGAAGGTGTAAACCGGATTTTCGGAGTGGTTCAGTTCATGATCTTCCGGGACTTTGGAATAATTGGTTTCCTTGCTCGAAAAAGGAATATGAACATTTCCAAAAAGCCTGGCTTCTTTGATCGCTTTCGACGACCATGAGCCGGTGTCGATATAATCAGCCGTTCTTTCACTGTTTAGAAAATTTTGAGGCGCCATCATAAACTGAGTGCTTGCGCCACCCTGTAAAAATAGTATTTCCCAGTCATCATCAGCCCCGGTAATTCGTTTTAGCCTTTCTGCAGCCTGCTCGTTTATTTCGGTATATTCGGGACTGCGATGGCTCATTTCAATGATAGAGGCTCCCTTGTCCCGATAATTTACAAGTTCTTTTTGAGCTTTCTCTAAAACAGAAAGCGGAAGTGTTGCCGGTCCGGCACTAAAGTTGTGTATTCGTTTCATAATATTAAAATATGTGTATGATTAGTCCTGATTTAATTTTTGGTTCGAACCAGGTAGATTTTGGAGGCATCAATTCTCCCTGGTCCGATACTTCGATAAGTTCCTGAATTGAGGTTGGGTACATACTGATTGCAAGATCATATTTGCCGCTGTTCACCAAATTCTCAAGCTCTTCCGTTCCTCGAATACCTCCCACAAAGTTGATGTTTTCGTCCGTTCGCGGATTTTTGATTCCGAACAGTGGTTCCAAAATACTGTTTTGCAGCCTGGCGACATCCAGTGTGGAAACGATGTTATTATCAACCGGCTCAGGAAGTTTGAGAGACCACCATTCGCTTTTGTAATATATATTCACAAATCCTTTTTCCGATGGTTCTTTTTGATCGGTTTTTTTTGCGTTGAACCGGTTGGCCAGCTCAGAGAATGTTTCATCAGAAACCTCTTTGATGACCCGGTTGTAAGGCAAAATCCGCATCTGATCCATTGGAAAAAGCACCACCGGAAAATATTCAAATTCCGATTCTCCGGCATGAGCTCCGGTTTCTGCGCGAAGCTTTTCAGCAACACGAGACGCACTCTTACAGCGGTGATGTCCATCTGCAACATAAAGTTTGGGGATTTTGGAAAAGCCTTCAACAAAGTCAATGGTCTTATCGGTTTTCCAGATTCTGTGGATAACGCCACCTTCGCCTTCATGCTCAATTAGTGGCGGCTGCGTTAAGGTCAGGCGTTCGATATGAAATGTGATGTCAGCAGTATCGCGAAAGGTTAGCATCACCGGCTCTGCATGAGCACTTTGTGTGAGAATGTGTCTTGTGCGATCGTCTTCCTTGTCAGGGCGGGTCAGCTCGTGTTTCAGAATCACATCGTTGTCATAATCCTGAACGGAGGCGCAGGTAAAAACCCCGGTTTGTGAATGGTTTTCGGTTTCCATCTGGTAGATGTAAATCGAATGTTTTTGATCCTGGCTGTACAATTCGGAACCGAGTAGATTTTTCAGATTTTCAGCCCCTTTTTCATAGACAGCATCGTCATATAAAGGAGTGCCGTCCGGTAGGTCAATTTCGGGGCGTATTACGTGCAAAAAACTATTGGGTTTGCCTTTTGCAAGTTTCGCAGCTTCTTCGGTATTAATTACATCGTAGGGGACACAGGCTACCTCGTCAGCATGTTCGGGTTTAGGCAGCCAGCCTTTAAAGGGGTGAATAATTGCCATTAATTCTACTTGTTTTTGTATTTTTATTCATCATCTAAGTATACAAACTCTTTACCTTTTCAGCGTATAGAAATCTAACTTAAAACAAATATTAAACCGTATGAGTGAGAATATTTCATCAAACAGTGAAAAGTTGAATCCCGATCAGCAACAACAGCTTCTGTTTATGATGTTAATTCAGCAGCATGAACAGATCGCCATGATGGGATTGGGGAAATTGAAAAACCCGGCTACCGACAAAATCGAAAAAGACCTGAAATCAGCCAAGTTTGCCATTGATACTCTCGTTATGCTGGAAAAATATACAAGCGGGAACCTTTCTAAAGAATTGAAAGATTTTTTGAGTCAGACACTGACTAATTTAAGGCTGAATTATGCTGACGAAAAGAAGAAGGATACTTCTTCGGAAAGCGATGAGAAGAAAGAAGAGAAATAAGTTGCATGAATAAAGTGAGAGCAGCCGGTGGGGTAGTCGTAAAAAATACTCACCGGCAGTCTTCAAAGGTTTTGTTAATCAAAAGACGGGGTTTCTGGGATTTGCCCAAAGGCAAAATTGATCAGGGAGAGAGCAACGGGCAGGCAGCCATTCGTGAAGTGGAAGAGGAAACAGGTTTGAAACAAATTTCCATTTTGAATTTCTTGTGTGAAACATATCACGAATATGTTGAGAGAAATCAAAAAATTGGAAAAACAACTTATTGGTTTTCCATAGCCTGTAAAAATCCGGAGAGTGAATTAATTCCGCAAACGGAGGAAGAAATTACAGAAGTGCGCTGGGTTGATCTCGATGAAGCGATCTCACTCGTTCATTTCGAGAATTTGAAGCAGGTTTTGATTAAAGCCAGAGAGTTGAAGAATTCTGCTTCATAAAATAAAAAAAGGCGTGATCGTTAATTCACGCCTTCAAAATAATTGATTTATTTCAGCCAGATTAATTCTGGAGTCTGAAGTAGATCGGCAAGCTGTACTGTACACGTACGGGACGTCCACGCTGCATGCCTGGCCTGAATTGCGCCTGACTTACAACTCTGAGAGCTTCCTCATCAGCACCGCCTCCGATTCCGCGTATAACCTGCGGGTCTTCAACATCACCCTGCTCGTTTACAATAAACTGAATGTAAACTCTTCCTTCAATTCCGGCCCTTCTGGCCATTTCAGGATAATTAATCTGCCGCTGAAGTTCACCGAGTCCTCCAATCAACTCCGGCATCTCTTCAACAACCACAAAGAAATCTTCCTCTTCTTCCTCTTCTTCTTGTGGTGGTGGGGGAGGCATACTCAATTGTCCGCCAAGATCAAGATCACCGCCGATGTCAATATCTACATCTTCAATAATTTCATCGTTAGGAACTTCTACTGGTGTGGGTGGCCTTGGTGGAGGCGGAGGTGTTTCGATCTGACGAGTTTGAATGATCTCTTCCATCTCGACAACCTCTTGCTCGTCCATTACAATCTCTTCCGGTCCCATGCTTGTCAGGTCAATTCTCACCGCTACAATGAAAATGACCAGGGTAAGTAACAAGCCTATTTCAAGGAAGACGGTGTAATAGTTCCTTAAATCAGCATCTGGTTTTTTTCGTTCTGTCATAAATGGCTAAGTGTTTTGGCTAAATGTGAATTCGTGGTGAAGTATAATTGTTTTCACGCAAACTTTCCAACGTATAACGTGATTAATATATTATTAATTCATTTTTTTTGGAATCTCTTCAGTTTCGGCGTGAAAATCCACTTTTTTATAAAAAGTAAAAATATTGTGGCCGTTAAACTTCCGGCAACATCGGCGAGAGCATCGTAAACATTGGGGTTTCTGTCGAAGGGTAGAATACCCTGCATAACTTCTATGGTGATGCCGAATACCGACCCGATAAAAAATATCAAAAGGAGGCTGGCATGTTCATTTTTCAGTGAAAACATAAACAGCCCAAAAATGAGGGTCCAGAAGAAAAAGAGCAGAAAGTGGCCGAGTTTGTCGTAATTATATAGCTCGGACTCTCCAAGTGTACTGGGTGGTGCAAGGGTGAAAAAAAGAATTACAGCCGTTGCAATAAAAAGCAGAAACCCGATCAGGATCCTGTTTCTTACAAATAAAATAAATAGTCGCTCAATCATAGAAGGTTTTCCGGACCGAAAGTAGAATGATGAATTGGGTGTTTACATAATTTCTGATATCCATCCCACAACGATTTTATTACTGCCAGGGAAATATTTTCTGATATACCGGCCAAAGCAGCAATTGCACCCGATAATACATCACCGAAACCTGCACGTGCAAACGCAGACGTATTGTAACGTGTAATGTATGCTGATCCGTCTGATGTACACAAAAAAGCCGGATGGCCTTTCAAAAGGAGAGAGCAGCCATGTTCTTTAACGAATTCTCTGCTCCATTCAAGACGAGAGTAATCTCCATTAAATTCAGCTCCAAAATAATTTGCAGCTTCACCGATGTGCGGGGTCAGAACCCACTCTTTTTTTTGGTCAGCCGGTAGTTTGCTAATAGAGTGCCAAAAAGACAATGCATCGGCATCAAGCAAAACAGGCCCTTTAAATGTATTGAGTATGGAATTCAAAAAGGCTCCTGTTTCCTGCCCTGTTCCCATTCCTGGGCCGGCAAGCAGAAAACCGGGTTTGTTTTCTAAACTGTTTACTATTTTTTTTGTGTGCGATGGTTTAAAAAAAGCATCCTTATCATCACCTACACCCACTTTGATGATTTGCGGCAACAGTGATTCGTAAACAGGCAGTAATTTTTTCGGGGCATACAGAAAAACAGCGCCTGCTCCCTGTTTCCAGGCACTTTTAGCCGCCATAACGGCCGCACCCGTAAGGCCTTCAGAGCCCGCCAGAATATGTACCACACCGCTTTCATATTTGTGCCGGGCCGTTCGGGAAATCTCAGGAAGTGTTTCAACAAGAGTTTCATCAATCAGCACCGTTTTACTCTGGTGCAGATAGCCGGGAAATGGAAGGTTTATAAAAAAGACCATTCCGGACAGATCCGGGCCGGCATTCATGTATAATCCCTGCTTGTTGGTTCCAAAAGTGAAAGTGAAATCTGACTGAATGCAGGCGCCCTGCCTGAATCCCGAATCCGCATTGAGTCCGGATGGAACATCCATCGAATAAACGGTTTTGTTTATGGCATTTATTCGGTTTATAAAATCCGGAAGCGGATCACGAAGATCACTGTTCAGGCCGGTTCCGAAAATCCCATCCACGATATAATCGTATTCCTCAGAAAAAGCTTCGTCACTGTTTTCTAAAAAGGAAATATTAGAGCCGTTACTTTTCAGCTTCCGAAGTAGTTTCAGGTTTTTTTCTGCATCAGGCGATAAATCCTGATTCCCAAGCAGAAACAGTATTGAAACAGAGTGCGCTGCATCATTCGCGAGATACCGGGCCACAGCAAGTGCATCCCCGGCATTGTTTCCCTTTCCGCAAAGATAGAGGCCCTTTCGGTTTGCGCCCTCCATTTTTTTGATGTGAGTTGCCGCGCCATTTGCGGCTATTTCCATCAAAGTAAAACCATCAATACCAAACTCGTTGATTGTAAGTTGATCCAACTCCCTGCTCTGATTCGAGTCAGCCAGCCGGTTTTGTTTCGGTATGGATGTCAGAGGTATCATATTTGGTTAGTGTTAGTAAGAGCGGGCAAAAAGCACTTTTCTTGATGATGGTTTTCCGGTAACCATACATTTTCCGGGCGAATCATCACCATTAGTGGGTATACAACGAATAGTGGCTTTAGTTTCTTCTTTGATCTTTTCTTCGGTTTCAGCCGTTCCGTCCCAGTGGGCATAAATAAAGCCGCCATCTTCGATCGATTCTTTAAATTCATCATATGTTTCAATATGGCGGGTCTGGCTGGCAATACGCTCAGTGGCAGCTTCCAGCATATCGCTCTGGATCTTTTCTAAAAGTTCGGAAATATGTCCGGCGATACCTTCCGCAGAGATGATATTTTTTTCGAGTGTATCTCTACGGGCAAGTTCAATATTTCCGTTTTTTACATCCCGCGGGCCGATGGCAATCCGAAGCGGCACACCCTGGGCTTCATGCTCGGCGAACTTCCAACCGGGTTTAAAGTTTTCGCGGTCATCCAGTTTTACAGTGATGCCCTTCTCTTTAATTTGTTCAATCACTGGGGCAGCATACTCCAGTACCAGGGTTTTTTGTTCATCATTTTTGAAAATAGGCACAACCACCACCTGGACAGGAGCCAGTTTGGGCGGCAGCACGAGGCCGTTATCATCAGAATGCGTCATAATCAGCCCCCCAATCAAGCGGGTAGAAACTCCCCAGCTTGTGGCCCACACATATTTATGCTGCCCATCCTGATCCTGGAATTTTACATCAAAAGCTTTTGCAAAATTCTGGCCTAAAAAGTGAGAGGTTCCGGCCTGCAGTGCTTTGCCGTCCTGCATCAGCGATTCGATACAGTACGTATCAACAGCCCCTGCAAACCGCTCGGATTCGGTTTTCACCCCGGTCACAACCGGCATGGCCATAAATTCTTCTGCAAAAACCCTGTACACTTCGAGCATCTGAAGCGTCTCTTCAACAGCTTCCTGCTCGGTAGCATGGGCGGTGTGGCCTTCCTGCCAGAGAAATTCCATGGTTCTCAGAAACAGCCGCGTGCGCATTTCCCAACGCACAACGTTGGCCCACTGATTGATTAAAATTGGAAGATCACGATAGGACTGAATCCAGTTTCTGTAGGCATCCCAGATAATGGTTTCGGATGTAGGGCGTACAATCAGCTCTTCTTCGAGGCGTGAGGAGGGATCCACCTCAACGCCATTATCCACACTTTGCAGGCGGCTGTGGGTGATAACTGCGCACTCTTTGGCGAAACCCTCAACATGCTGTGCCTCTTTTGATAGAAAAGATTTTGGAATAAAAAGCGGGAAGTAGGCATTTTCATGCCCGGTATCTTTGAACATCTGGTCGAGAGAAGCTTTCATTTTTTCCCAGATAGAAAATCCGTTGGGCCGTATAACCATACAGCCGCGTACAGGGGAGTGGTCTGCCAGTTTTGCTTCCTTAACTACATCCAAATACCATTGTGAATAATCGTCTTTTCGGTTTGTGATCCGTTTTGCCATCTGTTTTTATTGGTGCGATTTAAATTTTGTGTCAAAAAAAATTGATTTATTCAAATCATGCGAAAATCCGGAAAGGTTCAATAATGTTCGCAACATTCCGGAATTTTTTGATCTCAGGTATTCAGCCAAAATCAACAATTGCAAAAATTTGAACAGACTTAAAAAATACTTCAACTTCCTGTGAAGGTAAAGAAACAATTATCATGCAGCGAAAAACTATGTAAATTTCATTTCACCATTCATTTAAAAATGCTGTATATTTAATGATCTGAAATTTTGTGAATATTAACGGTGCGGCAGGTGAGTTGTTAGGTGCATCGGAGTCATCTCCGCAGGCTGGCGGACGAAGGTTCAAGTTCCCGGAATGGTTGAAGGATTGACAAATTGAAGATAAAAACTGGCGTGGTAGCTCAGGTGGTAAGAGCGTCGGATTCATAACCCGGAGGTCGAGGGTTCAAGTCCCTCCCACGCTACATAAATAAAGCCCTAAAGTAATGTTTATAAAATACTTTAGGGCTTTTTTATTTTGTCATTGTAAAACAAAAGTAATACAAATTTCTGAGAAATCTGTTCTGCAAGTTTTTTGAACGAAAGGCAGAAATTAACATCCACATAATAATTCGAAAAAGCGGGTTTGGGGTGGCTATCTTACCGGATTGCTTCAACCTCTTTTTTAAAATTCATATATAGAGATCACTTGGCCTTGATGAAGAGAACAGCAACCAGGACAAACAGAGCAGCGACCAGCGCAGTAATATAAAATGTGCCGTCGATGCCGTAGTAGAGGTAAACAATTCCCAGCAGATAAGGCCCTAAAGCCTGCCCAAGTTTCATGATTACCCAGTTTACAGACAAGAAAGCGGCACGGTAATCTTTCACTGCATAACCGGTTATCATATTCATAATATTTGGGATATTGATCCCCTGGGCCACTCCGAAAAGAATGATGGGAATTACAAATCCCCAGATATTTTGAACTGATGGAATGATCAGAAAAATAACCAGATAGAGTACGGCTGCGATGATCACAAGATTTCTCTCTTTCACAAGCAGAGTTAATCTCCCAAGCTGCGATGAGACCAGGCCGGTAATAATCGATGATGCTGATACAATCACACCAATCACAAATGCACTCTTGCCGAAGCGTTCATCAAGTAAAATCACAAAATAAGTGATGTAACCACCGTAGAGAATAATAAACGTTAAAAACATAGCCGTAAACAGTCCGAGTATATACCTGGACTTCAGTGCAGCGGCAATTTCCCTGAAATAAAATCCCAGGCTACCGGCTTTACTAATCCGCGAAGTTTTTAGGAAAAAGATTGCAAATATTCCAACCGGAATTCCAAGCAGCGTTAAAAAGAAGGGATAGTTCCAGCCGATTACCGTTAATGCCCCGCCAATGGAAGGATAGAGCGCAGTGCCCACACTCAGCACTCCGGCATTGTACCCCATAGCCGTGGCACGCCGGTTTTTTTCGTAGAGATCTCCAATCAGCGTTACATTCAGCACACCGAGTGCTGCACTTCCAAAGCCCTGCAAAAAGCGGAAGATTAAAAGCTGCTCGAATGTTTCGGCAAATGCGCAGGCTGTTCCTGCAATTCCAAAAAGAAATAGTGATGGAATCAGAATTCTTTTTCTACCGAAGCGGTCGGCCAAAACCCCAAGAACGGGTGTGAAGAAAATCCCCGGAATAGTGAAAATGGTAATGATATATCCGATTTGATCGGGCGAGACATCCATCGCACGGGAGATGGCCGGAAATGCCGGAGCGATACTGGCTACACCCAAAATGGAGGTCAGAGTGATCCCGAAAATCACATACAAGTTGATGTCTTTGAGCAGTGATGTGCTATTTTCCGAATCGTTCAAAAATGATAATTATTTGATCTGTTTCATGCTTTAGAAAACATCAAAATACCAACGATAGAAAAGAGACACGAATGTAAAATGTTGTGATGCGAATTATAACGCTGTATAGTGTCTGTGATAATTGCAACAGCAAGATTTCCAAAATCAGCGACAAACAAGCAGTCAAAAAATGCTTTTTGTCAGATAAGTCTCAAATGAAAATTCATAGAAATTGAAAGAGAACCATTTATATTCTCTTAAGCGAGAAATTTCATAACCCGGAACCATTCAGGAATATTATGAAAGCACTTTTAATTGATGAGAGCCCGGACAAACCGGTCATGAAACCCGGAGAACACCCCAAACCGGAACCGGGAGAAAAAGAATTGTTGGTAAAAATCAGGGCAACGGCACTGAACCGCGCTGACCTGATGCAGAAAGCTGGTAAATATCCGCCGCCAAAAGGAACATCACCCATTCTGGGCCTCGAAATGTCCGGTATTGTCGAAAAGACCGGACTCGGAGCAAGGGGTTTTCAAAAAGGAGATCGAGTGTGCGGGTTGTTGTCGGGCGGGGGATATGCCGAATATTGCACGATTCACCAGGAGCTGGCTATGCCCATTCCCGACGATATTTCTTTCGAAGAAGCGGCCGCTATTCCCGAAGTATTTTTAACCGCCTACCAGGCACTAATATGGCTGGGCGGGCTTAAAGAAAACGAAACAGTTTTGATCCATGCCGGAGCAAGTGGTGTGGGTACAGCCGCCGTTCAGCTTGCTAAAGTGCTGAGGAGGGCACGGGTGATAACTACTGCAGGCAGCTCTGAAAAATGTTCGTTAACGGCCTCGCTGGGCAGTGACCTCTGCATGAATTATAAAGAAGAAAATTTTGCAGAATCGCTCGAGGAGACGTTTGGCAAAAACTGTGTGAACCTGATTCTGGATTTTATCGGTTCACCTTACTGGGAGAAAAATATGCAGATTTTGGCTTTGGACGGCAGGCTGATCTACCTGGCCATGCTTGGCGGCGCAACCGTTGAAAAGATGAGCCTGGTTCCGATTCTCAGAAAACGCCTCACCATAAAAGGCACTACGCTGAGGAACAGAAGTCTTCAATACAAAATTGAACTGACCAGGAACTTTGTGAAAGAAACCGGGAAGCTATTCAAAAGCAAAAAGCTGAAGCCGGTCATTGACTCAGTTTACGACTGGAACGATGTTGAAGAGGCTCACGAAAGGATGGAAAACAATCTGAATGCCGGAAAAATTGTTCTAACCGGAATGTGACATCATGGAATAGACTACCAATGACAGATGAGTTCCCATCCCTTTTCGGACACACCCCAGCCCTACCGCCGGTAGTCGGTCAGGCTCCTCTCCCGACTGAACTGCGTCTGGACAAGTTGAGAGCTTTTCGAAATCCCGACTTTTCGGGGGAGGGAGCCTGCTGTTCACCTCCTCAATGGTGTTGCCCCGCATTTGGGTAAAATTAGGTGTTATGTATAACAAAGTTTATGGCAGCATGTTTTCCGGCATAAGCATTTTTCTTTAGAATGGGTGATTCACAAATCCAGTTGTGGATTTTGTGTCGATTAATTGGAGTTATCTCTTTTCAAATATATCAGATCAGACATTACTACAGTCTTACTACCTTAAAGAAAAATGCCCCTTTAGCGGGCAATAGCTTTGTAAAAAACTATATCCAATCAAGATAGTTTGCTCCGGTAGGAACAGTACTTTTCGTGAAGTTCATCACGAACTGTTAGAAAAGATTGGACAGTAAAACTTTAAACACGTGAAATGCTACTACTTACATTCTGGAAAACAATATATCGCACCTCCGGTGCGGAAACTATTGATACGGGAGGGGTTTTTACAAAGATATTGCTCCTGCCGGAGCAGGATAAGAGCAGAAAAATGGGGCAACTTCTCAAAAATTAGAAATGTTATCCTTATTTCATTTAATATTCTGAAATAAACCATTGTAAATATTTTGATTATAATAATTCATAAATTGAAACGGTAATTTTCGACCATTACCCGGCCTTGAATTGGTTGACGGGAACACCTGTTCTACGAAGCCTTGGCGTAGTTGAAGGGTGTTTTCAGCGATGCTTTGGCAGCATTTGTTACCGGCCATAAGTGTTGATTACCATCTGTGATCGATATGGACCATTCCCCAACGGGATACCTGCGGTGCAAATGGTGCCGCGTTGATGAAAAGCCCGCCGTCAACCCCGACCGCTGTCGGGGCTTGATTTTTTGTTTCTTTTGTATCAAGACAAAAGAAAAAAAAAGAATCTTGAGGCGAATGATTTGAAAAATGGGGTAACTCCTCTAAAAAAATTAGTATTGCATCATTCCCGCCAATTGAGTTAAGTTATGCGTTTTGTCAAAACAGAGTTAAACAATTGAACCACAATATCTCCAGCAAATCCCCGATCGGCATTTTCGATTCCGGAATTGGCGGCCTCACCGTGGCCAAAGCGGTGATGGACAAACTGCCCAACGAAGACATCATCTATTTTGGTGATACCGCCCGCGTGCCATACGGCATCAAATCGGAAGAAACCGTAAGCAAATACTCCACCCAGATCGCAAAATTTTTAATCGGGCAGGGTGTGAAGATGATCATCATCGCCTGTAATACAGCCTCTGCGGCGGCATTTAAAGCGGTACAGGCAGCCGCTGGAAACATACCGGTGTTGAATGTGATTGATGCCGGAACTGCAGCAGCCATTCAATCCGGCAAAAAGGTGATCGGGGTAATCGGTACGCTTGGAACCGTCTCTTCCGGCGCATATGATGTATCGCTGAAACAGGCAAACGGAGCGCTGACCATAAAATCGAAAGCGTGCCCGATGCTGGTACCCCTGGCCGAAGAGGGGTGGACAGACAACGAAGTTGCACTGCAGACTCTCGACATCTATTTGAGCCCGTTCAGAAACAACGGTGTTGAAGCCCTGATTTTGGGATGCACACACTATCCGCTGTTTAAGCAGCCGATCCAGGAATATTTTGCCGAAAAAGGGCTTGAGATCATCGACTCGGCCGAATCGGTTGCCGCCATGGCAGAAAACAAACTTGACGGCCTTAATCTATTGAATGACAACACGAACCCCGGTGCATTTACCTGCTACGTAAGCGACCGCCCCCAGCGTTTCCACGAACTGGCCGAGCGGTTTTTGGGCCGTGAACCCGAAAATGTGTTTGTGGAAAGTTTGAAGGATTGAATGATGAGGCAGAAGGCAGAAGTGAAAAGGCAAAATTGAAACCTGCAAGCGTGAGGCTGTCCAAAAAGGTCGTGAAATTGTAAAAACATAATCAATTTCGTCATGCCGGACCACGATCTCCCGAAGGGACAGACTGGCATCTCCTGCCTCTATCAACGGCTGGAGATATCACTCCGCTAACGCTGCGTGTTCAAAAAATGAGCGCATCAAGCCTGCCTGCGCTGCCGCTTCGGAAGGCAGGTGCGGGATGACGCCCTTTTTGGATAGCCTCTCCTGGCAGCGTTGAACGGGTTCTGTATTTGGACAGAAGGCAAAACGCAGAAGTGAATAGGAAGCTGACTCGCTTGTGCCAACGAGGTTCTTTTTAATGGCTTCACCGTGACTTCTCATTTCCCCTCCCGAGGCTGTGAGGAAATACACGATCAAATACATACGCCATTTATACTTGCCCCGAAGTCACAAAGTTACGAAGATTCACGAAGTTTAATAAAATCAGATAAATTCACTTCGTGAATCTTCAAGCCCTCGTGGCTTCGTGGTGAATTTCACTAATTTTCAACAAGTATTGAAACATTATTTTCTCACATCCTCTCCCGGGAGGGGAGTTTTCTTCAATCACCCGGTTCATCCGTTGAGTTTTTTCTCTGCGCAAACAGCCAATCCAGCACATAGCGGTCGTTGTAGGCCGGCACCCACGAAAAATGGTCCACATCGGGATATTCCGTATATCCGGGAGTTCCGCCCGCTTCCCAAATGGCTTTGATTATATCTCTTGACAGATCTGGCGGTACCACTTCGTCGAGCGCACCGTGAAAGTTCCAGATGGGCAGCTCCACCAGGCGGTATGCCTTGGCCGGGTCTCCGCCGCCACAGATGGGCATGGCAGCCGCAAACAGGTCGGGGTAGCGGGTGATGAGATCCCACGTTCCAAATCCGCCCATCGACAGGCCGGTAATGTAGAGGCGGTTTACATCAACAGGATAATCATTCACCATGTTTAAGACCAGTTCATGAGCAAGTTTCAGGGGCAGCGTGGGCTCATCCAGCAAGCCGGCACCCTCCTCGCGCCAGTTCAGATTAGCCCAAAAACTTCCTGAAGGAACCTGCGGAGCAATGACAATGGCAGGGTGTTCTTTCCGGAAATCATCGGCGGCAAATGCATCAACGCCCCAGGCAAGCTGTGCGGTGTTATCACTGCCGCGCTCGCCCGCCCCGTGCAGGAAAAGCACAAGCGGATACTTTTTCCCGCCGGTAAATTCTTCGGGAAACATCACGCGGTAACGCAGGGTGTCTCCCTCTTCAGAGATATATTCACGGGGTTCATAAATCTCATCAAGATCGGTTTGTGCAGCGGTTGTTTGAGGAATGGAAAAAATGAACATGGAGCTTAATAAGAAAAACGAGCAGAAGATCTGTTTCATGGCAGTGAGGTTTGGTTTTTAACAGCAAGATATGAAAATCAGGGATCTGTAAAAGGAAGCAGTTTTTACTTTTTGGACTGATCAGTACTGCCCTGGGCAAAGGCCACTATTTTCTCCGTTAACCACGTATCGTGCCGGAGGTATGGCTGATGAATATCAAATCAAGAAACCGGAAAAAAAGTTTGTAAAAAATCCCCCCCCCCTTACTTTTTATGGTTGATACTATTATTCTTACAGATAGAGAAGTTCATTCTGCCTGACCAAACCCCACATTCATGATGAGAGGCCTTATGACACAATCAAAAATACCATCAATAAAAACCACTGCAGTGAACGTTCTGCTTCTTGCCTGTTCGTTCATTTTGTTTACATCCTGCCTCGACAGTATTAACACCGGCCCGTTACTTTCCAGAGGAAGCGGCACGGAAAGCGATCCCTACCGGATTTCCACCATCGAACAGCTTCAGGCCATTGCCGACCCGGAAAATTTGGATATGCATTTTATCCAGATCAGTGATATTGACGCCTCTCCATCGGCGGAGTTTCAGGATGGTTCAGGTTTCAAACCTATTGGTGACCGGGAAACACCTTTTACCGGTTCGTATGACGGAAACGGATTTGTAATCCGAGATTTGAAACTTCATATTCAGCGTTCAAGTGACCAGCACACAGGTATTTTTGGAATGATTCAAAATGCCCGCCTGGAAAATATTACGATTGATAACAGTAAACAGTTAGAACGACTGAAAGAACCTGTATTACAAAAGAATGCAACTGTTAAGGATGTTTTTCAGGGTAAAATGTTTCCACCTCAAACTCTTGATTTATCAGAGGCGCGGGGGATTGGTGGCCCGGTTTTGGATGGGCAAAATAGTGTAAATCGAGCTTTTGATGGTGGTTTGAAAGAAAATAGTATAAGCTGGATAGAAATTAGAAACTATTCGTCGCATGGCATTTATACTGCATCATATAACAATGAAGAAATAGAGATAAGAAACATGACGTTTAAGAATATTGCACCTAATCAGGACGGACAAGAGCATGGTGCCATTATGATATTAAACTCAAAAGAGATAGAAGTTAGAAATTCATATTTTGAAGATGTGGCTTCAAGCATTCGAATAAGGGATAGCGAAGGCCCAATTAATGTACTCGATAATGAAG
>SL_3KL_010_SEDDRAFT_10000906_pt1 | contig 26168 bp, 25 predicted proteins | sample SodLakKL_010_SED_2_FD_10381 | JGI IMG/M metagenome (IMG submission 10381) | reverse complement strand
TTTACTTCAGGTGAATCAACCTGGCCGGGCTGTTTATTTTTTAGAAATTCGTTCACTTTTCGAAACAGTTTTTCTGCTTTTTGCTCTTTCATTCCGAAAGTTTCTGAATAATCAAGTACAAAATCAGCGAATCGCACCACATCATCATCAAACACCGCAATATTTCCTGATGTCTGATAAGCGATATGCACTTCGTGTCCGTGATCAACAAGGCGGATCAGCGTACCGCCCATTGAGATTACATCATCATCGGGATGAGGGCTGAATACAATTGCACGCTTTGGAAATGGTTGTGCCCGTTCGGGACGGTTAGTGTCGTCTGCTTTGGGTTTGCCTCCCGGCCAGCCGGTAATTGTGTGCTGAAGCTCGTTAAATATTTTAATATTGATGTTGTAAGCAGGCCCATTGGATGTAATCAGATCGGCCATACCGTTCTCATTATAATTTTCATCCGTTAATTTCAGGATGGGTTTGTCCAGTTTCTGGCATAGCCATACGACGGCTTTGCGGATCAGTTTGTCATCATCCCACACAATGGATGAGAGCAGCCAGGGTGTATTTATTCGCATCAGTTTTTGAGATGCGGCGCTGTCGAGAACGATCGTGGTGTTGGAGTGATTTTGAAGGTACGTTGCGGGAATGCTCTCTTTTATTTCTCCTTCTACGGTTTCGCGGATAATACCAGCTTTTCCTTCGCCCCAGGCCATCAGAAATATACGCTTGGCACTCATGATGGTACCCACACCCATGGTGATGGCTCTGCGGGGAACATATTCTTCTCCGAAAAAGTCGCTGGCAGCATCTTTTCGTGTGATTTTGTCGAGTGTGATTAGCCGTGTAAGAGAGTCTGGCCGTGAACCGGGTTCGTTAAATCCGATGTGGCCGGTGCGCCCGATACCGAGAAGCTGAATATCGATACCGCCCGCCTCTTTGATTTTCTTTTCATATTCATTACAAAAATCCTGGACTTCATCTTCTGCCAGAGTACCGTCGGGAATGTGAATCTGATCTTTTGGTATGTCAATATGATTGAAAAGGTGCTCATTCATAAACCGGACGTAACTTTGAAGTGAATCCGGTTCAATCGGATAATATTCGTCCAGGTTAAAGGTAATAACATTTTTGAAGCTCAGCCCCTCTTCTTCGTGAAGGCGGATCAGCTCGTCATATACGCCAGTTGGAGTGGAGCCGGTGGCCAGTCCCAGTACTGCGTTTTGATTATTTTTCTCTTTTTCTTTGACTAATGCAGCTATTTCTCTGGCAATTGCAATGGCTGCGTCCGAACTTTCGCTGTAGATAACAGTTGGAATTTGTTCATAATACGTAAGCCGTTTGTCTGTTGAGTCTAATGTTTCCTGTAGGGTTTTCATAAAATTGTAGCAATCAAACGATTTAAGTTTTTTGATCCGGTTATACTTCCTTAAGATACGTAATAGTGATTATAGTCATGATTGGAATCGGTTCCAAAAATCAAATGTAACGCAGATCGGTTTGCTTTTAGAGGATTAATGCGGATTTTATCATGAAGCAGATAAGAAACGAATCAATCATTTTTTATCAAAGCTGAAGATCGAAAAAATGAATCGTTAAAACTTTACCAATTTTTATTCAGTGAAAAAAATGGAATTGGTTGCCGGTATTGATTTAGGGGGGACGGAAACAAAGTTTGGCTTGGTAAACAGAGAGGGAGAAATGCTCGCTTACCAGACCATTCCAACCGATCCGGATATCGGTTACAAGACTTTTTTTACTTATTTGGCCAATGAAATTGAATGCTTACTACTCTCTTTAGGGGATGATGTAGCCTTGTTGGGTGCAAGTGTGGGAGCACCAACTGGAAGCCAGGCCAACGGGACTATCGACAATCCATCAAATCTTAACTGGCCCAATAGCCTGCCGGTTTCCAAAATACTCGAATCACTGCTCGAAGTACCTGTAACTGTTGTGAACGATGCGAATGCGGCCGCGGTGGGAGAGATGCTTTTTGGAGCAGCTCAGGGGTATAAAAACTTTTTTTGTGTAACCCTTGGAACCGGACTTGGATGTGGGGTGGTGATTGATGGAGAACTGATGCTCGGTTCCATGGGCCATGCAGGAGAGCTGGGACATGTTACGGCTATTAAAGGTGGCAGAATGTGTGGATGCGGACGTATGGGCTGCCTTGAAACTTATGCTTCTGCCACGGGAATTGTGCGAACTGTACTGGAAGCTGAGAAGGATGAATATGAACATTCGGTTTTGAGCACGTACCACAAAACAAAAATTACAGCAAAACATATTACCGACGCAGCTAAAGAGGGCGATTCCCTTGCTCTTAAAGCTTTTGATTTTACAGGCAAAATACTGGGTGAACAGCTTGCCGATACGGTTGCTATATTGAACCCGGAACTGATTGTACTTACCGGCGGGCTGACCAGAGCGGGAGATCTTTTACTCAACCCGACAATAAAATATATGAACTGCCATCTTCACGACATCTATAAGGGAACGGTGGAAATCAGGTTATCGGAAATGAACACAAAGAAAACAGCTATTCTTGGTTCTGCCGCATTTATGTGGCTCAAACTCGATTCCGTTAGTACACAAAAGGTCTGAGAGGTGGTTTTAACTCGGGATAATTTTGAAATATTTTGGTTTTTGGCTCTGATAATTTCACTGAAGTTCCAAGGTTTTACGCTTATTCTGGTGTCTTGTCAACCTAGCTGAAGATGTATACATCAATATAGTTACATCAAATGGTGTGAAAAACGAACATGACAAACGGAGTCGAGATGTGTTATCTGATTCAGTTGATATTATTTAGCAATATACTTCTGTCATATTTCATTTTATGGCCGGATGATATTGTGAAAAAGTTGAGTGGAATCTTCGGATCAGAGTCTCAGGATCTCCTGTATCTTCATTGGACTGGTTGATGGCAAAAATTTTTGCGGTGATAAAGAATTTCCCGGATTCGGAATTCGTTGTAAAAACAAAAACTTATTTAGTACTGATTTTCATATCACGACATACAGCAAACGATAACATTGCTTCATTTCAACTCCGGAGCACTGCAGAAGGTGCCGAAAATTAAGATTTTGGGCAAAATCAATTGATTTAGTACATTAAATTAGTATATATAATATTTTTCGCCAAATGCTCTGATCAGATTTGCCCGTTGATTTTTTTTCTAATCATTTAATAACCCAGAAATGGAAAGGCTCAACATAGATAAGGTGGCAAAACTGGCACATGTTTCAAGGTCGGTGGTGTCGCGGGTCCTGAACAATCACCCCAATGTAAGCGATGAAGCGCGTGTTCGTGTAATGAAGGTGGTGAAAAAGTACAACTATCGCCCCAATGCAGTCGCCCGGAGCCTTGCTACGCAGAGTACGTATCAGATCGGGGTGCTTACCAGCCGGATTGAAGATGAAAGTCTGGGAAACGGATACTGGACATTACTTTACCTTGGTATTTTTGAAGAGTGCATCCGCCGCGGATATTATGTGAGACTCTCATTCTATTCATCATCGATGAGTGATGAGTTGCACGAACATCTTTTAAACCCTCATCAACTCGATGGAGTGATCTGTCTGAATGAAGAGGTAACAGATCTCACGGTTGAAACCCTTGCTGATAAAGATATTCCCATTGTACTGGTAGGCCACAATCCCAAACACCCGGATATATCATCGGTGGATGTGGATAATTACGACGGAGCTTATACTGCTACCAAACACTTGATTGACTTGGGCCACAAGCAGATAGGTGGAATTTTTGGTGACCAGAATGTGGAGGAAACAGAACATCGTATCCGCGCATATCGTGAGGCGTTGAAAGATCACGGCCTGGATGTTCGTGGTGATTATATTTCTGTTGGCAGTTATACACAACAGGACGGGTACAACACGCTGAACTTATGGACAGAGAATCACAAGCAGATGACGGCCGTATTTTGTGCAAGTGATACCATCGCAATGGGCGGAATGCTGGCTCTTCATGAAAAGGGAGTTTCCGTTCCCGGGCAGTTTTCTGTCGTCGGTTTTGACGGTCTGCCTATTTCGCGTTATATGATTCCACCGCTTACCACGATCGAGCAGCCCACCTACGGAAAGGGCGAACGGGCCGCTCAGTTACTAATCGACAAAATCAAAAATTTAGATGAGAAAGTGATCCAGGAAAACCTGAAGCCGAAACTTGTTATTCGAAAAAGCAGTGGCCCGGCTCCTGTTAAAGCAAGCTGATCACACTCATCGGACCCTCATCATTTATTTTTCCTTTTAAAGTTCTCGATATACTCCTCAGTAAATTTTGAGAGCACCAGCTTCCCGCTGATTTCGGCACGCTGTTCCAGTGTAGATTCCCAGTGGCCGGTTCCCTGCCAAAAAATTTCTTTCATGTGAGAGAGTGCGTCGGGGTTGCTGGAGGCGAGATCGGAGGCCAGTTTTTTTATTTCAGCGTCCAGCTCGGCAACCGAATCTGTCACTTTACTGAACAGTCCACTGGAGAGCGCCCAGCCCGAATCGTACCAGCTTCGTGCATCCAGGCCCAGTGTTGAAAAAGAGGAAACTCCCAGTTTGCGATTCAGTGCAGGCCCTACCACAAACGGACCAATCCCCAGTGAAAGCTCACTCAGCTTGATGGATGAACTCCTCAGCGCAATGGCAAAATCTGAGACAGCAATAATCCCGATTCCGCCGCCCACTGTTTTACCGTGCACCCGGCACAAAATCATTTTTCGGCAGGTGCGCATCGCGTTGAATACGTTGGCAAAACCCATGAAAAACTCTTTTCCTTCATCCAGGTTCGAAATGGCTGTTAACTCATCGAATGAAGCCCCAGCACAAAACGCGCCGTCACCTGCACTGCGAATCACGATTACCTGATTATCATCATCCTTACCTGCTTGCTCAATGGTGTCTGCCAGTTTTTTCAGCAGAGACCCTGGCAGTGAGTTCCCTTTGGGATGAAAGAATTCGATTGTTCCAATGTTGTTTTTTGAAGAATAGCTTACTGTACCGTTCTCATTTTTAGTCATGGCAGTCAAATTTCATGGTAGATTTTTGATGAAAAAGGTTTCCCTCAAAAATGCATGCTTGTTTTCAGCATACATCGTTTCAACAATACTGTTTATTTTAAAGGAGTTCAATGTGTGAGCAATCTTTTCACCTCTTCTGTTGAATGAACGGGAGCTTTACACTCAAAATTTCGGCAAATATAAACAGCGAGTTTTTCGTGAACCGGATAGGGTTTTACAAAGGGTGCAATAGTGTTGATTTCATCACTCCACTCCTCTGTTTTCAGGAGAATCACCGATCCCTGCGGCAACCTTTTCCGGCAAATTTTCACAGCTTCATTCACTTCGGGTGTACGTTTTTTTGCTGTGATCACTGCTTCTGCTGTTTCGATCTGATGGAGTTCGTATGCATGGACCGTGTGAGTGTAGCCCGCCGGAGCATCATCAATTTGCTGAGAAAACGCCCTGAAGATGGAAGCTGCTTTTTCTTCGAGCCGATGATCGCCCGTCAGCCTGGCAAGGCGCAGCCCGTTATGAGCGGCCACTGAGTTGGAGGAGGGCATCGCCCCGTCATAAATCTCTTTCTGCCGGCCAAGGAGCTCTTCTGCTCCGCTTTCCGTAAAAAAGTAGCCGCCAAACTCATCATCGAAAAAATCCCGGTCAAAAGTTTGTTGAATCTCAACCGCCCGATTCAGATACCCAGGATCAAACGTGGCACTGTAAAGTTCAATCAATCCCCAAACGGTAAATACGTAATCATCTGCCATACCGTCAATTTCTGCTTCACCCTCTTTCAGGCGGTGCAGTAGCTTGCTATTTTTGAGGCAGTTCGACTCAATGATCTCCCACGCTTTTTCGGCCCGTTTGATGAGGCCGGGTTCTCCAAGAATAATGCCGGCTCGTGCAAGCGCTGCGATCATCAGGCCGTTCCAGTCGGTCAGAATTTTGTCATCCAGCAGGGGACGCTCCCGTTTTTCCCGCTCTTTTTTGAGTGTTGAGAAAATGCGCTCAACACGTGAAGCCAGTTCGTTCACATTCATTCCGCGCTTTGCTGCCTCACTATCCAGGGGTTGTTTCAGGTGCGGAATATTTGCACCTGTTTTCTGCCCTGTGGCCTCATCGCGGAAATTTCCGTCCGCTTCAAAATGGAACAGATCTGTAAAAAGCCGGGCATCCTCTTCATTCAGCACCTGGCTGATTTCATCTGTCTTCCACACATAAAACTTGCCCTCTTCCCCTTCGCTGTCGGCATCCTCGGCAGAATAGAAGGCACCTTCAGGTGAGGTAAGGCAGTCGTCCAGGTAAGCTGTGATTTCGAGAGCGGTTTGACTGAAGAGCGGCTCCTGTGTGAGCTGCCACCCTTCGGCATACGCAAGCAGCAGAGTGGCCTGGTCGTAAAGCATTTTTTCAAAATGGGGCAGAAACCAGCGATGATCTGTGGAATATCGGTGAAAGCCAAAACCCACATGATCCCAAAGGCCACCGAGGCGCATTTTTTCGAGGGTAAGCCTGATCATTTCCAGGTCCTTTTCGTTTCCGGAGGAACGGTAGCGGCTCATCAGAAAGAGGAGATTGTGCGGAGAAGGGAATTTCGGGGCTGAACCGAACCCGCCCTCGGAGGCGTCAAACCGCTCAAAAAGCGACTGTCTCGCCTGGCCGGCCACTCCGGAAGAGAGTGGCTCACTGCCTTTTCCCAGGTCGAGGGTTTTGGAAAATCCTTCTTTTATTTGCCGGACCGATTTTTGAATATTTTCCCGGTCGTTCTCCCAGGCATTTTTGATGGCGGGAACAAATTCCATCATCCCGATACGATTGGGCCGCGAATGCCTGGGAAGATAGGTAGCGGCATAAAACGGTTCTTTCTCCGGCGTCATCACGATGGTGAGCGGCCATCCGCCCTGGCCGGTGATCATCTGGCAGACGGTCATGTAGGTGTGGTCGATATCGGGCCGCTCTTCCCGGTCCACCTTGATGTTCACAAACACATCATTCATCCGCCCGGCAACCTCTTCATCCTCAAAACTCTCATGCTCCATCACATGGCACCAGTGGCAGGTGGCATATCCGATCGACAGAAACACCGGCTTGTCTTCCCGTTTGGCTTTTTCAAACGCTTCCACACCCCAAGGGTACCAGTCCACCGGATTGTTTTTGTGCTGAAGAAGATAGGGGCTTTTTTCTTTTGCGAGGCGGTTCATAAATCAGGGGGTTGATTTGGATGATTCAATATGAACGGATAAGATACGGTAAAATGGAAGGAGCATAAAGTTTGAAGCATGTTCACTGCCTGTATATTCAAATAAACGATTTGAGGTTGAGAAGTGAAAATTGTGATTTTTTTGATGGATTTTGATTTTCTATGATGGTTTACCCTTAATCACAGTCAATCACACAATCAGCGGAAATCACAGTTCAGACGTTTTAAGGTTATTGTTTTTTTCAATTTTGCTCTTTCCAATGATAGGTTTTATTAATCAAGAGTTGTAATAATACCACCCCTGATAACCTGTCAATCATATAACATAAACTTTGATAAATGTAGCAACAGTGGCCATAAGGTTAAACATATTGTACAGGATTGGAAGCCAGCTTATTCAGTTTTAGTTTTTACATAAAATGGCTCTCCGGAATAACGATCGATTCTATGGTACACGAAAATAACTGCCATTTTTCTTTTTTTCATAAAGTGAAAAATTCTCAATTTTACATAAACCGGGTAGTTCAATTTCGGTTTTTTAAAGGAGAGAGAATAGGTAAGTGGGTGGATAAGTTTAAAACCCACCAGAGAGTTACTTATTAAAAGATTACTGACAAAAAAAGAGAGAACAAGTTATGTTAAAACTATCCAAGTATAAGCCATACTACGAAAAGGCTGCGGGCATATTATTAATTCTTCTATTCTCAATAGGATTGTCCTCCTTCATCAGTATAAATCATATTACCCATACTGATACTCAGAACCATGATTCTCTTAAATTTGAATATTCCGAGCCTCTTTACTTTGATTTTGAAGAGATTCTGAAACGAGGCACAATTCGAACAAATAGTCAATACGTACCAGAAGGTTATTCTTCAAGCGGATCAGAAATTGTTATTTTGGAAGAAGAAAATTATACCTGGACTATGCGTATAAATGCCCCGGAACTGAAGCAAAAGGCAGATGAATTTATACTAAAACATTTGCGGTACCGGGAAACAGATAGCCAGTTTCTTCGATCTGCTTATCCGAATCTGTTTCGTCGCCATAATTTAGAAGATGATAACTTGATGAACAGATTCCGAAGTTCTAATTATGATATAATTTATGCAGGTTATTTGTCTCCATATGATGAGATGATAAAAGATATAGCCGAAGAGGCAGAGGTAGATTGGAAATTGGTGGTTGCCGTGATGGCACAGGAATCATCATTTAATCCGGATGCAGAGAGTGTGGCTGGTGCTTTAGGTCTCATGCAAATCATACCCCGTTTTTCATTGATTGAGAGTGAAGAACTGCTTTATGATCCTGAAACTAATATCCGTGAAGGCGTACGGTATCTGAAAAAGCATTTAGAAAATAACGCTCATCTTGATTCTCTTAACAGATATTCGATGGCGTTAGCTACCTACAATGTTGGTAGTGGAAACATATCCGATGCAAAACGACTCGCGGTTCAGCTTGGTAATAATCCTGATGAATGGATATATATTGCTGAGGCGTTGCTAAAATTGATGCACCCGGAATATTATGAAGACGCCCGTTATGGATATAAGCGAGGGACTGAAACCGTAAACTATGTTAAAGCTGTATTGAATAGGTACAGTGAATATCATACTGTGAACCAATGGGCAGGACATCTTGAGGATTAATAAGTTAGGGGGGAAGGTATTATGGCTTCATGCCTGGTAATGTCATATCAGTCAATACATTACATCTGCCATTATCTCACCTGGTTACTTCACAAGTATGATTGAGTACTCCGTAGAAAATAAAATAATAGTACGCATGAGGCAGAAGTTTTTTTAATCTGCAAAATTTTCCATCAATGCATTTCCACCTCACAACTCTTAATCGCAGGCCGATAAAAGTTAAATTGCACGTTGGGGTGATCAGCAAGCAGCGACATTGGTACGGAACTGTCCATGATTTTTTTGCTGATCATCAGAGTGGTGAGGCGCATTCCGAACGGGTTGTCGTGGACTCCGCCATGCCAGATCGATACTTTTTCCGATTTCCAGGTTTCAGCGGGCCCAACTGTAACGGCCTTTGTGGGTACGCCGGTAACAACACCCCCGCCGGATGTGCGGGCATTTTGGGTGATGGTGGAAGGGTGTAACTCCACAACCCGTGTTTGAAGCTTTCTGTACTCTTCGGGCGATGGCGGGGCATCTGTATATTTCCCTTCCCGCTTTACAGGGTCATTAAAAGCCCAGTGTTTGATCTCCCCCTGTCCGCCCTGCATCACAACACAACGAACTCCTTCCCAGCTTTGAATAAATTCCCCGGTATCGGCTTTGGGGAAATGAAGGTTTGCCTCCGGTATTCTCAGTTCCGGATTGATCTGGTTAAAACAGAGATCCATATCCGCTTTTTTGAAAGACAAGGGATGATTTTCATTCACCTCTTTTCCGTCGATCACCCACTCATCCATCCCCCAGAAATGGGCATTTTTCAGGTCGATCTGTAATTCATTCACCAGCCGGGCTACAAGCGGCAACTGTTCGGTCGGCCCGATCGGCCCGCAAATTCCTGCCGGTTCACTGTCGGTTGCCTGTTTCCAGGCATGGATATATTCAAGTGCCTCGGCCAGGTAAAACTCCTCTAATGTATCATAAAAAACCACGTTAAACCCTTCCCGGCTGAGTTGCAGAAGGTCGTTTTCAGAAAGTTTTGCTGCATCATTCAGTAATTCATCATCCAGTGTCGTAAAATCCCACCAGCCCGGGGCCAGTATACTCTGCTTTCGTGCCATATTTGTTGATTATTTATGTTTGAAGTGTTTTGGTATAATCACCTAAAACCTCAGCCAGCAGGTTATCCTGCGGATACGCATGCCCCAGATGCTGGCGAAACCCTTCACCGTACGTTACACCGGCCAATTTTCCGCGGTCGGCAGAGAACTGTTTCATCGCCGTCATATATTCATCTATGCCGTGATGTTCCATCAGCCATTTCCGCTGGCTTTCGTGGCAGGCGAGCATTTTTTCTTTTGTCTCAATTACGGTAGAAATATCCACCACAAAATCAGGATCGATCTCTTTTCCGAATTTATCTTTTCCTTCCATCGGATCGATATAGTAAAGGTGCGGGGTGTGAAACCAGGGCGAAACCGGGTCGGTCGGGATGTTGGCAATTCCGGTGGCAAAAGATGCCGACTGTACAATTTTACTGGTCATTTCGTGATCCACCATGTAGCAGGTGGGGCTCATGGTGAGTATGATTTTCGGACGGACTTTCCGGATCAGCCTGATCACTTTTTTCAGTGTTGGTTCATCATAAAAAATGAAAAGATCGCGACACTCCATGCATTCATACCCGCTATCAATAAGTGCTGCAGCTTTAGCGGCCTCGGCTTTTCGGATAGTGCTGATCTCTTCCGGGCCGAGATCTCTTGAACCGCAATCGCCTGCCGTCATCGTTGCCATTTCAATCTGCCATCCTGCCCTCTTCAGAAGCGCGAGCGTTCCGGCGCATAGGAATTCAGCATCATCGGGATGGGCTACGATGGCGAGGACGGTGTCTGTTTTACTGGAAGGGGTTGTGGTCATGTGGTTAGTCTGTAGAATTTATGATTATTCAGGAATTGATTTGGTGGGAGTTATCTCTACCTGTCATAACTACACACAAATATTCTTGTATAACCGAATTTATATCAAAAGGAGCAGTATCAAACCATTCAGGTTTCAGGAGAAATTCCCATTAAAGAAATATCCCCTCAAAACCTGACAGATTTTTTAAGGAGTCAATCCAGCTCAGAGAGTTTAACCGGTTTTCCGGTTTTGGCTGAGCGATCGGCGGCAAAAGCCACTTTGAAGGAATAAAATCCGGTTTCAAAATCGGTCAGCGGCATCGGTTCGCCTTTCTCGATGCTTTCCACAAACGCCTGAAACTGTGGCTGATAGGGATGGTCGTCCACATCACCGGAGTCGATCAGTGGTGCGGCAATCTGGCTCCATCTCTCTTTGGTGGTTCCTTTCAGCCTGGCACTATAAAATTTGTCATCAAGCAGACTGCCCTCACTTCCGTTCAGCTGGATGTGAAAATAATAGGGCTGAAGGGCGTCAATAACAGAAGCGACTTTGCCTATTCGCCCGTTTTTAAATTTCAACAGGGTTACCGAGGTAGTGTCATACTCGTAGGGCGTAAAATGCGGGCTTTTCGACTGATTGCTGTAACTGGTCACTTCTTCAACTTCTCCGCCCATGTACCAGAGCAGCAGATCGAGTGCGTGGCATCCGGCCGTCAAGAGGCTGCTTCCGCCCATATCTTCTTTAATATTCCATGTGTACTGCCCGTACCAGGGACCGATTCCGTGATAATAGTCCACCTCGCCATAATGCAGATCGCCCAGAAGCCCCTGCTCAAGCATCGAATGGATCGCCATAGCCTGACCGCTGAACCGCACTTCAAAACAGATACAGACTTGCACTCCGGCTTTCTGAACAGCTTCACGGACCGATTTCGCATCTTCCCAGGTCAATGCAATCGGTTTTTCGATAATAAGATGCTTGCCTGCATTTGCTGCTGCTATCGCCTGTTCGGGATGAAGCGGATGCTCGGTGCAGATGTCGATAATATCCAGTGAATCATCTTTTAACATCTCCTCATAATCGTTATATACCTTCAGTGGTATTCCGAACTGTTTTTCCAGCTCTTTTTCATCCAGGTTCCGGCGTGAACATACTGCCGTTATGTTTGCTCCTTCTACGTTTTTAAAGGTTTCAATATGGGCACCGGCTACCCATCCAAGGCCTACAATTCCAACATTCAGATCACTCATAATAACTTTCTTATACTTTCATTTTTGATTTGTTCAGCTTACCTGAATGTATTTTTATAAATTGATGGATACAAATTTTGTCCGGATTTTTGGATGATATCATCAAATATCAGCTGGAAATCATCAGGTTACACCCATCCAAACTACACCATCCTCACTCTTTGCTCAGGGATTTAAGCCGTGCACCGTAATCTACCAGGAATCGTTCATACGGTTCGTCCAGCAGTTCGGATGAGATCAGGAAATCGGCTGATGAACGGCTGCATGCGAGCGGAATATTGTAGACAATGGCAATTCGGAGCAGCGCTTTTACATCCACATCGTGAGGTTGCGCCTGGAGAGGATCCCAGAAAAAAATCAGGATATCCAGTTTCCCTTCGGCAATCGCCGCTCCAAGCTGCTGATCGCCGCCCAGCGGACCACTCATGAAGCGGTGTACGGGCAGGTTCAGTTTATCAGCTATCAACCCGCCGGTGGTCCCTGTGCCGTATAGGTCGTGATTTTTCAGGATATCTTTATTGTATTCGGCCCAGTCGAGCAGGTCACGTTTTCGGTAATCGTGAGCTACCAGGCCGATCCGCTTACGTTTATCCATTTTCAATGTATGAGAGGCAATACTGGGATGTTGCTTTTTCATGCTATATGATTTGAGTAAAAAATTTGCAGCTTCAAAGAATGACTTTTCGTGATTTTCTGTAAATCGCAGTATCTTTATAAGTTGTTAAATAAACAATTTCTAACAATTACCATATAAACAAGAAACGAACAAAATGGCTGTAGAACGAACACTAACTATTCTGAAACCGGATTGTGTGCGAAAAAATCTGATTGGAGAGGTAACACGCCGTATCCAGGAAGCAGGATTCAAAATTTTGGCAATGAAATTGACCCGCCTCACCAAAGACACCGCCGGCGGATTTTATGCCGTTCATAAAGAGCGTCCGTTTTTTGGTGAATTAACTGATTTTATGAGCAGCGGACCCTGTGTACCTATGATTCTTGAAAAAGAAAATGCCGTTGCCGATTTTCGTAAATTTATTGGTGCAACCAACCCGGCAGAAGCCGCCGAGGGAACCATCCGTGCTGATTTTGCCGACAGTGTTGGCGAAAACATTGTTCATGGCTCCGACTCTGTTGAAAATGGAAAAATCGAAGCAGCCTATTTCTTTGCTGAGTCAGAAGTAGTAGCCAATCAGGCATAAATAGGTATTTCACCGCTTTATTTTGCAAGATTATATAAAAGGTACGAGTTTTGCGCTCGTGCCTTTGTTTTTGGTTTTAAACTTGCAGCGTTAGATACTGAGAATTTGATGCGTCAAGAGTTTATGAAAGGTTTGATGGATACCAAATATTCTGTTTTTCACTTTTTGCAATGGCAAACACCAGTTTTTCACTTTCAACCGGTTGTGATGTCCATGCCAGCCAGACGAATTCTCCATTCTTTTTTAAAATATTCGTCATATCCCGCTATACATACAAGATCCGGAGAGATGTCAAAAAAACGTTTGTAATCAAAGTCAATCGACATTTTCAGAGGAAAAAATGTTTTGAATAAGTATTTTTAACTTTTACAAAGCCTTATCATCACTTGTGAATTATTCAGGGCAGAAGGCATTGCAAAATATAAAAACAATCAAATATCCCAGGTAAGTATGCAGGTCCGAGATCTTTTTACCATTCCGTTTATTCTGTTTTTCATGATAGTTTCATGTGATAATGAACAATCTGAATCGGCGGCCATCTATGAATCAGAACGTGAAAGGGTTTTAATCGGGGCCGAAATCCTTATCGACCGGTATATGGATGAACTGGAAGAGAAACGCATCGGGCTGGTGATGAATCCAACCGCACGGATCGGTGATGTTCATATGCTCGATACCTTGCTTGCACTCGATGCCAGTGTTACTGCTCTGTTCGCTCCTGAGCATGGTTTTCGGGGAGAAGCCGGTGCCGGTGAGATCATTGAGGACGGAATTGACCAGGAATCGGGCCTGCCGGTTTTTTCACTCTACGGTGAAACCCGCCAGCCTACGCCTGAAATGCTGGAACATGTGGATGTGCTGATTTTTGATATGCAGGATGTGGGTGCAAGGTTTTATACCTACATCGCCACACTCGGGCTTGTGATTGAGTCGGCTGCAAATGCAGGAGTGCCGGTATGGGTACTCGACCGTCCGAATCCCGCCGGGGGAAATTACGTGAGCGGCTGGCTGCTTGAAGAGGAATTTGAATCGTTCGTGGGGCCGTATCCCATTCCGATTGCTCACGGTCTTACAATGGGTGAAATTGCTCAAATGATGGTGGGTGAACGTTGGATCGATTTTGAAACAGAGCCTGAATTGCGTGTTGTGAAGATGGAAAGCTGGAATCGTGATATGAAATGGCCCGATACCGGGCTTGACTGGGTGCCGCCATCACCCAACCTTCCTACGTTTGAGCACGCTTTTCTTTACCTCGGCACTGTTTATTATGAAGGAACCACACTTTCAGAAGGGCGGGGAACGGACAATCCCTTTTTGCTAATGGGGGATCCCAGTACAAATCTTACCGATGAAGACCTGAAGCGGCTTCAAAACCTGTCGGAAAGCCTTATCATCGAACGGGCGGAGTTTACACCTGTATCTATTGAAGGTGTTGCGCCATCACCCAAGCACGAAGGAGAGGTTTGTTACGGCATCAGAATAGAGGCAAGAGATTACGATTTTGATCCGGTTATCACAGGACTGGAAATTTTTTCTGTGATGATGCAAGCCACATCAGATTATGAACTGCGGCCGTTTCGTCATCTACTGGCAGGCACCCGGGAAATTGACAGGCTGATTAATGGTGAAATCAGCACGGCGGATCTTGAATTTCATTTAGACGAGTATCTCGAACAACGGAAACAATACCTGCTGTATTGATAAAATTCATTTTATTGAAAACTCACGTTTCCAACCTTTGTCGCCGCCATTCATAGCATACCAGTGCTGCACTGACCGATGCATTCAGCGATTCCACATTATTGAACATCGGGATGGAAAGCAGAAAATCACAGTGTTCACCGGTTTTTTTTCTCAATCCGCGTCCTTCGTTTCCAATCACAAAAGCCATCGGCACATCAAAAGTTTGATTCCAGATAGTATCACCTTCCATATCAAGTCCGGCAATCCAGAATTTATTCTCTTTGAGCGTTAGAATCGCCTGGTTCAGATTCACAGTCCGTACGATGGGAATACGGCCGGCCGTTCCGGCACTGGTTTTAAAAACCACATCACTCACGGGAGCCTGCCGGTGCTTCGGTACAATAACCGCACTAATTCCCGCGGCAGCAGCGGTTCGCAGAATAGCCCCGAAATTATGAGGATCTTCAATTTCATCCAGCAGCAAAATAGCTGTATCTGCATCCGGTTTAATCGATTCCAGCCACTCTTCAAACTCCAGGTAAGATACCCGGCTGATCGCTGCCACAACTCCCTGGTCGTTTACATTGCCCACCAGATCATAAAGTTTGTTTCCCGGAACGTCTGTAACAGGAATGCGGTTTTCGGATGAAAGTGAAATAATCGATGAGAAAGTACGTCGGTTTGCACCTTTTTTCAGGTAAATTTTCTCAACCTGATCAGGGTTTGACCGCAGAAGTTCTTCAACCGGATGTTTGCCGTATATAAATGCGTCTGTTGAACTCAAATTGGTTCAGGATTTTTTCTTAATTGATTATTGTATAAATTAAAACAGATGTACTCTAAAACCCAACTCTATGACAGAGAATCCGAAAAAAACAGGTTCGCAGTACGGTAAATTACAATTCCGACCCGATCGGCCCTCTAAAAAGCCGCGTATGAAATATAGCTCGCTTTTTATGAACAGCCATACGCTTATTCCATTACTTTCCGGAGCGGTAATGGTTCTCACCGGACTCACAATTGTGGGGATCACCATATTGGGACTGATCTCTCCGCTTTGGATTTCAGCAATACTAAGTCTTTTGGGGAGCATTTCGTGTATGATGGGAGCTTTTTTGATTTATTATACAATCACATCACAGGGTTCATTTGACGGATTGATCAATCAGGCCATAAGGAGAGTGATTCGATCCCAGAATTAAAGCTCCTTCATTTCGAACAATATCAAACGATATGCTTTACAAGCTGTCACAATCAAAACTTAATTGATATCATGATTCGCAAAAAATCTATTATTTTCAAAGCCATCCTGTCTGCCTTATTTCTGATTCCTATAGTCGCATGTTCAGAAACTTTCGATACACAAACAAACGAAAACAATGATCACCAGTCACCTGAAAAGCCTGAGATCAACTCCGAACTTTACTTTTCCCTGCCCGATCAGCCCGGAGAAATTCATGAAACCGAAGAACTAAATTTTTATGTACAGACTGTGGTAGAGGGCATTTCGGTGCCGTGGGGGATGGTATTTTTGCCCGATGGAAGTATGTTGATTACCGAGCGTGATGGAAATCTTTGGCTCGTGCGTGACGGTCAGCTTGTGAATGAGCCGGTGGGAGGTGCTCCCGAGGTCGTAGCACAAGGACAGGGAGGACTCCTGGATATTGAAATTCACCCCGATTTTGAGAATAACGGCTGGATCTATATGAGTTACTCAAATCCAGGCAATGGCGGATCACAGACAGCCATTATGAGAGCACAATTCGATGCAGACAGCCACTCGCTTACCAGTCAGGAAGATATTTATGTAGGGCAACCATTTTCTGAAAGGGGCCAGCATTTTGGCAGCCGTATTGCGTTTGACCATGACGGCTACCTCTTTTTCTCCATCGGAGACAGGGGAAACATGAATTCAGCACAAGATATCTCCAACTCGAACGGGAACCTTTTTCGCCTGCATGATGACGGAAGTGTGCCCGATGATAATCCTTTTGTCGGCCGTGACGGTCTTGACGAAATTTATGCCTATGGACTGCGGAATATTCAGGGGATGGCTGTTCATCCCGAAACAGGTATCATCTGGACCAATCTGCACGGCCCTCGCGGAGGAGATGAACTGAACGTTCATGACAAACCCGGCGCCAACTATGGCTGGCCTGAAATTACGTATGGAGTGAATTATAACGGTTCCGAAATCACAGAGCATACCGAAATGGAGGGGATGGAACAGCCGGTTATGCACTGGACTCCCTCCATTGCTCCTTCAGGAATGGATTTCGTATCCAGCGATAAATATCCTGGCTGGCAGGGTGATATTCTGAATGGCGCTCTTGCTTTTCAACTGATTTCACGGATTGTTGTGGATGGGAATGAGTTTGTTCATGAAGAGCGGTTCCTGGAAGATATCGGGCGAATTCGTGATGTGCGGCAGGGCCCGGATGGATTTATCTACTTCAGTAACGAATCCAACGGAACCATCAACCGGATCATCCCGTCAGATTAAAATAGATCCTGTAGGAAATATTGTTCTATGGATGCCTTTGGTATGGGTGGCAATAGGTGAAGTGTTTTAAAATGAAGCTGTCAGTCACCAGATGTCAGCTTTTATTTTTAAAGGGAAAAATCTCCATTCTCAAGCCATCAAACCAGGTTTATGACTCTTATAGCTAAACCGCGATAAGCCTGATTATATCATTGCTAACAGGTGAAATCTGAATTGACATATTCAGAATGAAAAGAAAAATCATTCACGCGATGATACACTGGCGCTCGAAAGTTTATTACACCATTATATCATCGCGTGACATCTCAACTTAAAATTAATCCAGTTCTTTAATAGCAGAGGCTAACTCCTGAAGCGATTTTTTTGCATCGCCAAAAAACATCTGGTTTTTATCGCTGTAGAAAAGGTCATTGTCGATACCTGCATACCCGGGACTCATACTTCGCTTGAAGACAATGGTTCGTTTAGCTTCATCTACATTCAGAATGGGCATTCCGTAAATTGGGCTTCCGGGTGAGGTTTTTGCCGCGGGGTTTACTACGTCATTCGCCCCAATGATCAGGACCACATCTGTTGATGGAAACTCCGGGTTAATTTCGTCCATATCTTTGAGTTGATCATAGGGAACATCAGCCTCTGCAAGGAGAACATTCATGTGGCCGGGCATTCGTCCTGCCACAGGATGAATGCCATACTTCACTTCAACACCCCGTTCTTCGAGCAGATTGGCAACTTCTTTCAGTACATGTTGTGCCTGGGCAACTGCCAGTCCGTAACCGGGTGTCACTACTACTTTTTTGGCATAGGCACACTGGATAGCCACATCATCAGCAAAAGTTTGCTGGATAGATTTGTCTGAATCACTTGTTTCCGGCCCGCCTGCAGGCCCGTCTGCAAAAGAACCGAAAAGTACATTGGGGAGAGTTCGGTTCATCGCCTTGCACATGATGTTGGTGAGAATCAATCCCGCAGCACCTACAAGTGTACCGCTGATGATAAGCAGGTTATTGTCAAGAACAAATCCGGCCATAGCCGCTGCAATTCCCGAGTAGGAGTTCAGAAGCGAGATCACCACCGGCATATCTGCCCCTCCGATCGGAAGAACAGTCAGCACGCCTATCAGCAATGCGAGGCCAAACAGTGACCAGAATACAACCTGGTATTCGGGATCATAGGTGAACCAGCCCACCAGTACAAGTGCTATTGCGGTTAAAATCAGGTTAATGTTGTTTTGGCCCGGGAGGGCAATTCGTCCGCCGCCGATAAATCCTTTCAGTTTTCCGAAAGCGATAAAACTTCCGGTGAACGTGATGGAACCGATCAAAATACTGAGGCCGATAGTAATCAGCGACTGCGTATCGAAAAGTGAGGGATCGAGCCGGGTGAATTCACCCCAGGCAACCAGTGCCGAAGCACCGCCGCCAAATCCGTTAAAAACTGCCACCATTTCGGGCATTGCAGTCATCTGCACTTTTTTGGCAGCCGTAGCGCCAAGCAGCGCCCCGATGAGCACACCGGCAATGATAAATTCAAAACTGATAATTTCCTGGTCGAAAAGAGTCACAACCACTCCCAGAAACATTCCGAAAGATGCGAGCTGATTCCCGGATCGTGCGGTTGCGGGAGAACCCAGTCGTTTGATTCCGACTATAAAGAATCCGGTTGCGATCAGGTAAACAAGTTGAATGGTAGTTGGAATGTAGCTATGCAGGAATTCAGGGAGAAACTGACTCATTGATCATCCTCCTTTTTCTTGAACATTTCCAGCATTCGGTCGGTTACCATAAATCCGCCTACAACATTGATCGTAGCAAAGACAATGGCAGCAAACCCAATCCATTGAGCGTAGAGATTGCCAGAGCCGCCGGCAATAATGAGTGCTCCGATGAGGGTGATGCCAGAGATAGCGTTAGCACCAGACATCAACGGAGTGTGCAGGGTAGGGGGGACTTTTGAAATGAGTTCGAAGCCGACGAATGCGGCCAGAACAAAGATAAAAAGGTTAAAAATAAGGTCTTCCATGTTAGCAGGTATTAGTCTTGGTAATGTTTTGAGAGAGATTATTGATTCTCTTTTACAAAAGGAGAAACCACTTCGCCTTCATTGGTTATGGTAGCATTCAGGATTATCTCATCGTTGAAATCGAGGTTGGGTTTCCCATCTTCGATGAGAAGGTCCAGCAGCGACAAGAGATTTTTGGAGTAGAGTTTACTGGCGTGATTGGCCAGGGTACTTGGCAGGTTAAGGGGTCCGATCACCGATACTCCGTTATGATTTATAGTTTCACCCGGCTTGGTGAGTTCGCAGTTTCCTCCTTGTTCGGCAGCAATATCTACAACGACAGAACCGGGAGTCATATCTTCAACCATTTTTTTTGTGATTAGAAGCGGAGCAGGTTTTCCGGGAATAAGAGCTGTGGTAATAACAATATCTGATTTTTTTACGTGCTCGTGAATTACCGTTCGCTGTTTCTCCTTATTTCGGTCGGATAATTCTTTTGCATATCCGCCTTTGGTTTCGGTCTCCTCTTCTTCGATAGGTACTTCCACAAATTTAGCACCCAAACTTTCCACCTGTTCTTTCACCACGGGGCGGACATCGAACGCTTCAACTACCGCGCCCAGTCGTTTGGCGGTAGCTATAGCCTGCAATCCGGCAACCCCGGCACCCAAAACCAGTACTTTGGCTGGCGGGATGGTCCCCGCTGCCGTCATCATCATCGGCATGTATTTGTCGAGATGTGTGGCTCCCAGCAGGGCTGCTTTGTATCCGCCGATATTGCTCATCGAAGAAAGGGCATCCATCGATTGGGCACGGCTGATTCGCGGAATGGTATCCATCGCAAGCGCGGTTATATTAAGTTTTTGCAGTTTTGCTACATAATCATGGTTTTGCAGCGGCCATATAAAGGATACCAGAATGGTGCCTTTTTTAAGATTTTTTAGTGTTTCAGTGTCAGGTGCCTGGACACCCAGTAACATATCACAGGAAGCCAGCAGGTTGTTTCGGTTTTTTTCAATCGAAGCGCCTGCTTCAATATAGTCTTCATCCATATAACTGGATTTTACACCGGCTCCGCTTTCTATACTAACCTTTAGCCCCATGGAGATCAGTTTTTTTGCTCCTTCAGGCGTAAGGGCTATCCGTTTTTCATTTTGCTCAGTTTCTGTACAAACTCCAACTATCATTATTTTTTCTCCATTGTCATGGTTTGCACAAACATAGGGATTTTTAAAAACTTTACAACATACTCTTTAAAAATGGAAGCGTTTTTTGTGGCATTGTTATAAAAAAGCTATGAATCTTATAGAGAATATTGACCAAAAAAGGGTGCAATTTTCCTTACATTGAGCTGAAATAAAAAAAATATGGTAAAATCATGAAAGACATAGAAGGAAAAACATTCGACGTTGTAATAATCGGGAGCGGGCCTGCAGGTCTGACAGCGGCCCTCTACGCTGCCCGGGCCGACCTGAACCCTATCGTATTTGAAGGGCCTGAACCTGGAGGTCAATTGATGCAAACTACTGATGTTGAAAATTATCCAGGCTATCCTGAAGGAGTGATGGGCCCGAAAATGATGGAGGATTTCAGAAAACAAGCGCAGCGTTTCGGTGCAGATTGCCGTTACGGTTATGTAACTAACATCGAATTTGAGAGTCGTCCTTATAAATTGGAAGTTGATGAAGAGGTGCCAATTTTTGCAAAGACTATCATCATTTCTACCGGCGCTTCTGCAAAATGGTTGAATTTGCCAAGCGAACAGAGACTGCGGGGGAAGGGAGTTAGTGCATGCGCCACATGTGATGGTGCGTTTTTCAGACATCAGCATGTTGTAGTAGCAGGCGGAGGCGATACGGCAATGGAAGAGGCAACCTTCCTTACTAAATTTGCCAGCAAAGTTTCGGTCATTCATCGGCGCGATGAATTACGGGCTTCCAAGGCAATGCAGAAGCGAGCTTTTGAGAATGAAAAAATCGAATTTTTATGGGATTCTGAACTTGTTGAAGTTCTGGGCGATCAGGTGGTTGAGGGGGTAAAAGTAAAAAACAATAAATCCGGCGAAGTCATCACACTTGATGATGTAACCGGTGTTTTTGTGGCAATTGGCCACAAACCCAACACCGATCTGTTCAAAGGTGTGTTGACGATGGATGACGTAGGCTATATTAAGACCAAAGGACAATCCACCGAAACCGATCTGCCTGGAATATTTGCCAGCGGTGATGCTATGGACCCGGTGTACCGTCAGGCCGTAACTGCAGCTGGAACCGGTTGCCGGGCCGCACTTGATGCCGAACGTTTTCTTGCAGAAAACCTCGATGAAGAAGCCATCGCTCAGGCACACTGGAAATGACCTGCCCCCTGGCGGTGAAAGAGCAGACTCTTCTTGAGAGGCTTACAAAAAATCGAGCACTGCCGAATTACAAAATCAAATTAAAACATCCCGGAATCTGATCCGGGATGTTTAAATATCAGTCCTTTATCCCAGATTTCTCACCAAGAGAATTTTTTCCTCAGCAAGGCCCTGCTATGCTGCCCACTTCGTTGAAACTTCGAGGGTCGGAAAGCTTCGCAGAGCCGTCGAAGAACTTTACAGGCTTGCTCTCCTTAGTTTTATGCAAAGCAGAGCTATTTTAGATTCAACGAAGCTGAGGGAAAAATGAAGAAAAACAGTCCCGACCGATGTTGGGATAATTTGAAGACCCCAATATTGAGTCATTAAGTGCTATATATCAACAACTTTCACTTTATTTAATACATTTGCTGTAAGCACAGATCGAAGCAATTCCTCCCGACAGGTTTGTTCGGGACAGGCGTGAAACGAAATCGGGGCTATTCACTTTTCCGATTTCTCATTTTCTTGATCAAAATCACTTTTATCTTCCTCTTCATCATCTCTGATTTCGATCACTTCTGCTTCTACTTCATATTCATCCTTTTCGTAATCTTCATCATCATCGATCTCTCTTTCTACCAAAACGGTAACATCATTGGCCATTAAAACAAGCGTTGTAATGGCGGAAAGTATCGGGGCATAAATCATAAAAAAAGTTGCACCGGCTGCTCCAATTGTTAATTGGCTTTGAAACAGTGTTTTGCCGTGTTTGTTTTGAATGATTACTCTCCGTGCGTTCCCTTCTTTCACAAGCCGTTTAACCTGAGCAATAATCTGGTCAACGGTTCCCTGGATCTCTTCGATGATGGTTTTAGATTGCTTTGCCATAATATATCTGTCTTTTTAAAAATTTTTTGTAAGGAAATGGCTTTTCATAGTTCATACTACGAGAAGACCTATTAAAAAGATACAAACGAAATTATGCTTTCAAGAGTTTTTTGTGCGTCAACAATCGGGGTAGATGCCCGGTTGATAGAGGTAGAGGTAAACATGAGCGGGGGTGTACCCAAATATTTTCTTGTGGGTTTGCCAGACCGTGCAGTCAGTGAATCGAAGGACCGGATTGATGCTGCCCTGAAAAATGCAGGAGCACACTTTCCAAGAGGAAAAATTACCGTGAACCTTGCTCCGGCCGACCTGCCGAAAGAAGGAAGTGCTTTCGACCTTCCAATTGCAGTGAGTTTACTGGCTGTTTCAGAACAGATCAAAACCGATAAACTTGAACGGTCACTTATTCTGGGTGAATTAGCACTGGATGGAAAGCTCCGGGCGGTGAAAGGCGTACTTCCGATGGCAGTAGAAGCCCGTAACCGGGGCCTGGAGTATGCTCTTGTACCGAAAGACAACGGCCCGGAAGCTGCAGTGGTGGATGGCATTAAGGTGGTTGCATTTGAGGAGCTGCAGCAGGTGATGGAGTGGATGTATGATGAACAGGTTGTAGCCCCTTTGGATGTGGACCTTCAATCGATTTTTCGTGAAAATGGTGAGATGGAGATTCTTGATTTTGAGGACGTTAGGGGGCAGGAGAATGTAAAGCGTGCCCTCGAAGTAGCTGCTTCCGGAGGCCATAATTTGATTATGGTAGGTCCGCCGGGATCAGGGAAAACGATGATGGCACGGAGGATTCCAACCATTTTACCACCGCTAACGCTGGACGAAGCACTCGAAACCACCAAAATTCATTCTGTAGCTGGCCTGGTGGAACCGGGAAAATCACTGGTTACACATCGTCCATTCCGGAGTCCGCATCACACTGTTTCGGATGTGGCACTTGTGGGAGGCGGCAGCATTCCCATGCCGGGTGAAATTTCGATGGCGCATAACGGAGTACTGTTTCTGGATGAACTCCCCGAATTTAAGCGAAGTGCACTGGAGGTGATGCGCCAGCCGCTGGAAGACGGTTCTGTGAGCATTTCGAGGGCGAGAATGAGTGTAAATTACCCAAGCAGAATTATGCTGGTAGCATCGATGAATCCCTCTCCAACGGGTGATTGGTACGATCCAGCCGATCAAAATGGGGCTACCAATATTCAAATGCAGCGTTACCTGGGTAAAATAAGCGGGCCGCTGCTCGACCGGATCGACCTTCATATTGATGTGGATAAGGTGAGTTTTGATGAACTTTCAGCCAAATCAAAAGGCGAGAGCTCGGCCGAAATCAGGAGGCGGGTGATTGAAGCACGGGAAATTCAGAGCCGGAGGTTTATGGGGGTTCGGGGTGTTTACTGCAATGCACAGATGAGCACAAAACTTGCAAGAAAAATCTGCCGGATAGATGAGACCGGTGAGCAGATGCTGAAAAAAGCGATGAATACATTGGGACTTTCAGCCAGGGCGTTCGACCGGATCCTGAAAGTCTCCCGAACTATTGCCGACCTGGATCATTCCGAAGAGATCAGAACTCATCATATAGCCGAGGCTATACAGTATCGGACCCTCGACAGGGAGGGCTGGCTGGGATAATCTTGATTCCATGAAAAAGATAGGCTGAAGGCATATCACGGAACAATTTTGAGATGCCAAAGTATCAAAAAATAAAATCCTGAAAGCTATGGAAAGAAATTACGAGACTCACTGGAAAGGGAACTGGATTTTTACACTTCCGTTTATTCTTTTGCTGCTCTATCTTTTTCTTTAAATGATTGCAGCAGAATATTTAGTGCCATTATCAATCTTTCGAAAAAAAAACGGTATAAGTATACAAGTCAAGCTGTATATACTAATTGAAAAGGGAATTAAATTCTGTCGATTATCCAGTTTGGTGTTAGCTTGATCAGCCAGGCGATCAGTCTCCAGCGGCGGGTTACGTAAGAGTAGGATTTTTTCTTCTCAATATCAGTGAGCATCTGTTTAACGGCTTTGTCCGTATCGGCCACCCAAAACATTCCCCGTTTCCCTTCTGTCATTTCACTTTCTACAAAGCCCGGCTTTACATCAGTGATCGTGATATTATAATTAGCGGAGTTGCAACGCTGCCGGTATGCCTGCATGTAAGTCGAAATAAATGCTTTCGAAGCAGAGTAGGGAGCAGCACGAGAAGATCCGAAAAGCCCGGCGATTGAGGAAACACCAACAATGTGTCCATTTCCCTGATCGCGAAAATATTTAAAGGCCTCCCCAAAAAGCTGTACAAAACCGCTGATGTTCACATCGATGATCTCCAGTTCCATAGAAGTAATGGAAGCAGCAGGATAGTTGGAAATACCGGCATTCAGAACAATGATATCCATACCTCCCATTTCTTTGATAAGGGAGTGAAGCTGAGAACTAGCTTCTGTTTTTTTTACCACATCCATTCTGCGGAAGTAAAACTGATCTCCGAGTTCCTGCCGAAGTGCTTCCAGTCGTTCAATACGCCGTCCGGTTCCGCCCACTTGATAACCTTTGGCAACGGCCTGCCTTGCGAGCGACTCCCCGATTCCCGAGGTCGCCCCGATGATGATCATCCTTTTTTTCAAAACCGAACTTTATCTGGATTCTATTTGAACAGGTTTCAAAGCCGGATAGTGGTATTTCAGGTATTCATAACCTCCGAACAGAACGGCAGAATAAATAACATTACCGGCAAGAGTGTTGTGGAAGAAAGGGATTGCGGCGACATAGCAGGCGATGAGCCCTTCAAGTGTAAGCGGGTACATCGGACTTGCCACCCAAACTCCAAAGTTACTCACAATATAAAAAATTACAGATGCACCTACAGCCCCGCCCAGCACCCGGCCGATAGTAATTTTCTTAAGTAGGTAGTAACCAAGAATCACAATCATGGCGATACTTCCGTATAAATAAAGTGCTCCGCCTGTAAACCAGGTAAACCCATCGTAATAAGCCGTGTAAACAAGGTTATTGAGCAAAAGATCACTGATCCAGATTGCAGTGATAGGGATGATCAGAGCCCATTTTTTATCGGAAAAGTAGGCCGCTCCAAAAAGTGCTATAGCTCCGATCGGGGTAAAATTGTAAGCATGTGGCAGAAGCCTCGACAAAGCTGCAAATACAATGAAGCCGATAATGATGTAGATCGCTTTTTTATTCATAGGTTACTTTAGACTTTGGTTTATCATGTAAATATAAGGGATGATTAGCAAAAGTGTGGACAGAATTCTGAACTGATGATTGTTNCTTGATCCACTTCTTGCCGACAAAAAGGGTGAATTAGAAAATCAATAAAAACAGTGCAAATAATAGTAAAATAAGCATGCAAACCCAGATAAATGTAAACCAGGGAAATTTCCATTTTGGTTCTTCCCCAAGCTGATCGTAGAGGTAATTTCGGAGAAGCTCGGTGTTTTTGGTATTTGCTTTGTAAATGGCATCGAATGCATCTCCAATAACGGGTAGCAGCCCGCCAATGAACTCGATTAGCATATTACGGATCATTTTCCGCTGTATCTTACCGCTTGCCCCT
>SL_3KL_010_SEDDRAFT_10000905_pt1 | contig 26173 bp, 20 predicted proteins | sample SodLakKL_010_SED_2_FD_10381 | JGI IMG/M metagenome (IMG submission 10381) | reverse complement strand
AAAAAAAAAGCCTCTGTACATCATTAAAAATGACATACAGAAGCTTGGTATAACTTTTAATTTACAGCTGATAAGCCTGGTTAAGAATTAAAAAGAAACGGTTTCTGTCTGTAGTGAGATATTGCCTTTTTCATCGATTCCTTCAATCACAATGAAAAGTTTTTCTTGCTTACCATTTTCTGGCAACCTAATCTCTACTTTTCCGTTGGCATCGGGTGTCAGGTTGGGATGCCAAAAGACCGTTTTATTAACTTCTTCCTGCTTATAAAAATCCGATTCAATTTTGGTATCATAAAATTCAGTAGGAGTATTATACCCTCTTATTCCGAATTCATAGGATGGGGGGATCAGGTCTGCTGATCTCCTGGTATAGGCAATAAGCGCACCGTTGGCCCCTCTGACGCCTAAAATGGCAGCACTGGCGCCACTCAACACTTCAACTTTTTCCACTTCATCGGGGCGCAAGCCCATAAAAGCCCCCTTATCCACTGTATTACCGTCAACGATAAAAACAGGCTCATTGGAAGCCTGAAAGCTACTGACTCCGCGTAACAAAACATTCCCATCCCTGATGGTCAAGCCCCTGATTTGGGTTCTGAGCAAATCGTGCATATTGGTGTAGGGTGTCTGAATCTCATCCAAATAAACAACCTGATCGGGTTCCCCGTAATAACTTCTGCTCCCTTTTCTTTGCGGCTGCCTGAAAGGCTTCAGAGTATAATCGGGTCGTGAGGCCCTGCTCCAGTCATCTCCACGGCTTAAAACCCTGCGTTTGGGGGTTAGAAAATTTTTAGATATTTTGATATTCTCAAATCCTCTTTGGTCAAGAGTAATTTCATAGGCCCTGTGCGGGGCAGTGGTCTCAATAGACAATTCAGCCATAAAAAAATTCTCGTATTCCAGGCCGCTGAAGCTGAAGTAACCTGTTCTGTCAGATTCAGTATTGTAAGTAGTTTCCTCCCCTTCTGCGGAAACCAACAGTTTAACTGGCACTCCCCCAAAGGAAAACCTTTTCATGGTAGATTCAATTTTACCGGAAATGGTAATCCCTACCGGGGGTTTATGTGTAATTTCCGGAAACTCTCCTGCAATAACCTGTTCCCAGTTAAAACGTCTCCAGCCATGGGTCATCATTAATAAATCAGCAGCCTTTTTTATATTTTTATCATTTTTTGACAAATAATAACCGGAATTCTTGATCATTCCTTTCAGGTCGCTGGTAATCAAAAGATAATTGGCAATGTTATCATTTTTTACCAACCCATCAGGATTATTTGGAGCTATAACTGCAAGGGAGTAGCTTCCCACTGCATCCGGTTCCAGATCAAAAGCCAATTCCAACAACCTCTCTTCCTGATCTCCATTGATGCTTTTCCCTGCAATCACATCCACATTCCGGATACCATCCTCATAAACAAAAACCAACCTTTCAGCAACAGGAGTTTGATTGTTATTAAAAACGGTTATATGAGAAATCCCATCCGGTAAGTTTTCATAAGGAATCGTAGTTTCATGAAATCCATTTATCAATCTTGCTTTCTGAAAAAACTGTACACGGTTTCTGGTATGGGCAAGTATTGAGATATCACCTGAAAGACTATTGCTATCAGCAGAAGGATCTTTTCTTACCACTACCTGCACTCCCCCTTCTTTTTGATTGACCTCAAGCAAATAAGTTTCACGCAATGGGGCCATCATCCTATATTCTGCTTCAGTACCATTATGAAAGGTCACTCTTGCCTTGTAATTCATCCCCGGCTCGGGTTTAAACGAAAAACGCCCCATCCCCTCGTGAAAGGTTTCAAAAGTTAAAATTTCATTTCCATTTTCATTGAGCAGAACCCCTTTGGCAGGGACGCCTTCTCCTAATAAATTGGCAGCTTTAAAGGCAACCCGGTTATTTAAGCCTGCTACCAATTGTCCTCCTTCAGGAAAAAAGGCAAATTGCATGGATTCTGCTTTATCCTCAAGGTCGCGATTAAAACGACGGTTTCGACGTCTTTCCCTCCAACGAATAAAATCTTCCTCAATGGGATTTACTACATGGATTTTCCTTTCAAAATAAAAACCTTCGTCAAAGTTCCTCATCTTATCGGTATAAGCCCTTATCAGATAACCTCCTTCATGCAAAGAATCGGGTAAATGAAAATCTCCAATGGCCAAACCATGTTCTACCCGTAATAATGAAAAATCAATATAATTCCCCTCTTCATTGAATAGTTCAACATGTAAGTTTTCGTTGTTTGCTGCCGGTTCATGAGTAGATACATTAACAACATAGGCTTTAAACCAGATATTCTCGCCTGCAAGGTATTGTTCCTTATCTGTATGCAAGTAAACTTTTTGCTGAGAATAAAAATGTTCGAGTTTTTGCAGGTTTTCCAGGGGCCTGTCTGCATTTCCCGGCTCATTAATACCTTGTGCGGAAAAGGCGGGAATGTCCATAAAAAGGATAAACCCTAAGTAAATTAATAAATAAGTTGCTTTTTTCATTGGGCTTTTTTTTAGGTTAAAAATTGGTTGCATGATGAAACTTAAAATTCCTTGGGAGTTAAAATACAATTTTAGCAATCACCCTATCGAGAAAACGATATAATGGCAAATTACATAATTTTTTTACTGGAAGATACGCTTTTGATCTGATTTTGGAATCATTTAATTTTAATGCTAAATTTGTGATGAAAGTATAAAAACCATTATTTAAATACTATCCCATCGTGAAAAAAATTTTTGTAAATATCATATTACTTCTAACAATATTTATGCCACTATCTATCATGGCATATGCAGATAATTTTGCTTCAGAACGCAGGGAAATGGTAAGGACCCAGTTGCAGGCCCGTGGCATAACCCACCAGGCTACCTTGCAGGCCATGGAAAACGTTCCCCGCCATCTTTATGTTCCTTCCGCCCAGCGGAGATTTGCCTACCAGGACAGACCCCTGCCCATTGGTTATGGTCAAACCATTTCCCAGCCCTACATAGTGGGTTATATGACCGAGATCATCAACCCCACCGGGGGGCAAAGGATACTGGAAATAGGAACCGGATCGGGTTACCAGGCAGCGGTGCTTGCAGAAATAGTAGATGAAGTCTACACCATAGAAATCATAGAAGAACTTGGAAAAACTGCCCGGGAGTTGTTAAATAAGGAGTATGATAATGTGTTTGTTAAAATAGCAGATGGTTATTACGGATGGGAAGAACATGCCCCTTTTGATGCCATTGTGGTAACAGCGGCTGCAGAGCACATCCCCTCCCCCCTTGTGGAACAGCTAAAGGACGGGGGGAAAATGATCATCCCGATCGGTTCCCCCTTCAGGGTGCAGCAATTGATGCTGGTTGAAAAGCAGGGAGATGATTACACAACCCGGACCCTGATGCCGGTTAGGTTTGTTCCTTTCAAAAGAGAGTAATAGGTTTTATGGGATTTTCCATTCACCGACAGAATCGCCTCATTATCAGCTTAGGACTGCATTCTGCAGCAATTATTGCTTTCCAGCTAGCACTAATGCAGCTCATTTCCATTGTGCAGTGGCATCATTTCGCCTATATGATCATTTCCGTGGCCATGCTCGGATTTGGGGCCAGCGGAACCCTTTTGGCCCTTTACCGGGAGAAACTGCTGGAGAAGTCCCGTTGGCTTGTGCCATTATTGATGACCATCAGCGGTTTTTTCATGATGGTTGCCTTTGAAATCACCCGCCTGGAATTCTTCCGGTTTGATGTTTACCTGCTTTTCGTGGAGCTTTCTCAGTTTCCTGTGCTGGCTGCAAACTATGTCATCTTTTTTATTCCGTTTTTTACAGGGGCCTTAAGCATCGGCATCCTTTTTATTGAAAATGCAAGGCAAATCGGCACTTATTACTTTTCCAACTTGCTTGGATCAGGGGTTGGAGGATTACTGGTTTTACTATTGTTTGGGATCATTTTGCCGCAGCAGGTACCCCCTTTTATCGGGTTGTTATCTGTTATGGCCGGGTTGTTTTCCATTTCGGCTTCATTTCGCAAAATTCAGGTCGTTGGGGGCATTGTCGCCATAGCCGTATCCGGCTTACTGATAAGCAAACCCGGCACCATTCCCGTATCAGAATATAAGGACCTTTCTACCAGTCTGAATTTGCCTGAAGCCGAAATTGTTCACTCCCGCCCCGACATACATGGATTAATTGAGGTGGTAGCGTCTCCTGCCCTGAGGTACGCCCCTTCAGTAAGTCTTCAATACCAGGGGGAGGTTCCCGTAAAGAAAAACATTTATGTGAATGCAGATTTTTATGGTGTTATTCCTCAATTCGACCCGGAGAAAGAAGATCATATACTTGACCATACTACCCAGGCACTGCCATATGTAACCGGCAAACGGCAGAGAGCCCTGATGCTCAATGCAGGAACCGGGTCCGCATTGTCGCAGGCTTTGTTGCGGGGAGTTGCAGAAATAGATGCTATCATTGAGAATGCCGGGGTTATAGAGATGATGAAAACGGATTTTGCGGAGGAATCCGGGGAACTGTTTTTGCATGAGAACCTGCAAATACACCAAATGCAGGCCCGTAATTTTTTGGCTGCCAAAGCCCCTGAGGGATATGACCTGATCACCCTTCCCCTGCAGGAAAGTTTTGGGGGTACAGCAGGTTTGCATGCCCTGCAGGAAAACTATTCCATGACCCTGGAGGCTTTCGATCTGATGTGGCAAAGGCTTTCTCCGGAGGGAGTGATTGCCATTTCCTCCTGGATGGATTTCCCTGCCCGAACTACGCTTAAATTGCTGGCAACCCTTGCCGAAACAGCCAGAAAAAACGGAATTGAAAATCCTTCCGAATATATTGCCGCCATCCGGTCATGGGGTACAGTAACCTTTATTCTGAAAAAGAACCCCCTTAATGACAAAGAAATTGAAAAGATCCGTGAATTTAGCAAGGGGAAAAATTTCGACCTGCTGCTGTTGCCAGATTTACAACCCGGCGAGAGAGAACAATTCAATATGATGGAGGATCAAAGTTTTTTTAAGCAGGTAGACAGGATCATGGAGGGAGATAAGTATATTTTTGATGAATACGTTTTTTACATAAAACCGGCCACAGACGATAAACCCTATTTCTCACAATTTTTAAAGCTTTCAGCATTTCGTCATCTTTCAGCCACAGACGATAAACCCTATTTCTCACAATTTTTAAAGCTGTCAGCATTTCGTCATCTTTCAGGTATTTTTGGTCAGCAGAATGTGCCTTTTCTTGAGCTTGGCTATTTGATCGTTATCGTAACCCTGGTTCAAAGTTTCATTTTGGCTGGTATTTTTATTATTTTGCCCCTGTTCCGCCTCAGGAAGAGCAGTAAGGGAAAGTGGGGTAGCCTGCTGTATTTTGGCGCGCTGGGACTTGGTTACATGTTTGCAGAAATCATTCTGATCCAGCGATTCGTTTTGTATTTTGGACATCCGGTGTATGCTCTTTCAGCGGTAATCAGCACCATGTTGATATTTAGCGGGGCAGGCAGCTTAACCTCCGGCAGGCTGCCCGCCAAACCAAAATTTCCTGGTGGTATTGGCCTTACAGTGGCTGTATTGCTTTTAGCTTATGGTTTTACGCTTACCGGAATGCTGCAGACTACCATTGCCATACCGCTGGCTTTAAAAATAATTATCAGCCTGATATTGATCGGGGTACCTGCTTTTTTTATGGGAATGCTTTTCCCTTTAGGTATCCGGTTTTTGGCAGATCATGACGAGAGCCAGGTACCATGGGCATGGGGCATAAACGGGTCCATATCGGTCATCAGCACTTCGCTTGCCATGCTCATTGCGGTAGAATCAGGATTTCGGATAGTCATCATGGTAGCCGTTGTCAGTTATTTACTGGCTGCCATAGCATTCGGATTTCACAGGATTTTCTTTAAGGATAAACCGGTATCTTGAAAACCAACTTTCTTTCATTATGAAAAAAACCATTACCAGTTTTCAGAATCCTCTTGTAAAAAACATTTTACGTTTACAGCAAAAATCAGCTGAGCGCCTTAAGCAAGGCTTATTTGTTACCGAAGGCCGAAGGGAAGTCTCCCTGGCGCTTGCTTCAGGAGCCAGGGCACAAAACCTGATTATTTGCCCCGGCCTATATGAGCCCGATCTTGGTTATCCCATTGAAGAACAAGGGATGGATGAAAAGATCATTACTTATGTAAGCCAGGATGTTTACAACAAGATCGCCTATCGCGAAAATGCAGAAGGGATTATTGCTGTTGCTGAAAAGGATCCCGTTTCTCTGGAAGATTATATACCCGGGAAAAATCCATTGATATTGGTTCTGGAAGGACTTGAAAAACCCGGAAACATTGGAGCTATTATGCGTACGGCAGATGCAGCTGCAATAGATGCAGTGCTTTTATGTAATCCGGTAACGGATGTTTTTAATCCCAATGCCATCAGGGCCAGTTTGGGGTGTATTTTTACCCTCCCGGTAATACCATGCTCATCGCAAGAAGCCATTTCATGGCTCAAAAAAAACCAGATAGAAATTTTTGCAGCGGCCGTGCAGGCAAATGTCTTGTATTTTCAGGAAGATTTGCGGGGTTTCACCGCCCTGGTTTTTGGATCCGAAGACAAAGGGCTTTCCAAACTATGGATAGATGCTGCCAACCACCTGATAAAAATCCCAATGGGGGGGCGTATTGACTCCCTGAATGTTTCGGCTTCCGTTTCGATTATAGCTTTTGAGGCAGTAAAGCAAAGGGGCATCAAGCCCAGAAAATCCTGATCTTTACTGCACCTTCCGTCGGACTGTTTCTTTTTTCAGCAAAAACAACTCCCTGGAGGTTTGTCCGGCCACGGAGGTATTTTCCTCTGCCCTTCTGATCAGGTAAGGCACCACCGTTTTTACCGGCCCGTAAGGCACATACTTGCAAACATTAAATCCTTCCGCAGCCAGGTTATAACTGATGTGATCGCTCATTCCCAGTAATTGTGCAAAGGAAACAAAAGGATGATCTGCTGGCATGGATCGGCTGATCATGGTTTCCGCCGCCAGGGCACAACTCTTTTCATTATGGGTGCCCACGCAAACGGCCACATCTTCAATATTATCGAGGCAAAAAAGGGTAGCCTGGTCAAAAGCTTCGTCTGTAGCAGGCTTATCAGGATATATGGGAGAAGGCAGGCCGAGCTTTTTGGCACGGGCTCTCTCCTTTTCCATATAGGCTCCCCTTACCAGCTTAAAAGCGGTAAAAACACCTTTTTCCCTGGCACGTTTCACAAAATCCTTAAGGTAATCCAGCCGGTCGTGTCGGTACATTTGCAGGGTTCCAAAAATCAGGGGTTCTTCTTTGTTGTATTTAAACTTCATCTCCTCCACCATCTCATCCACGATTTGCTGTATCCAGCTTTCCTCTGCATCAATCATTACAGGCACACCGGTTTCTTTCGCTTTGGCGCAAATGGTTTCCACCCTTTGTTTTATTCTTCCAAATTCCTGCTGCTCTTTTTCAGTTAATTTTTCACGGTTTTGAACCTTTTCCAGCAAAGCAACCCTTGCAAGACCAGAGGGCTTAAATACGGCATAAGGTATGTGAGGATTGTTTTTGGCTTTTAAAATAGTGGCCAGGATCTGGTTTTTGGTATATTCAAAATCCTCCTCAGATTCTTTGCCTTCTGCCGAATAATCCAAAATGGTTTGAATTCCCGATTGCCCCAGCTTGGCAATGGTTTCATCACAATCATCTATGGTTTCCCCTCCGCAAAAATGATCAAAAACTGTAGGCTTAATGGCCCACCTGACAGGAAATTTAAGAAATAGTGCCGTTTTCAATGCATATGATCCGGTTTTTACCAGGCCGGGATTTCCAACAAGACGAAAAAGCCATAAGGTTTTTTTTAGTTCCCGCGAACTTTTGTCTTTAAAGGCTATTTCAGTGTTATCAAATGATATCATGGTATTTGCTGAATTTTTTTTGCGTAAAAATAACAATTTCCCTGTTGAAAAAATGGGAATGCTTTTAAAATTACCGGCAAATTTATATTGGTTGAAGTAAAAAGATCCGGGAGTTTCCATAAATTTGTGAAAAACAGCCAGCCATGTCCTCAGAATCAGATTCCCTAAGGCATCCGGTTTTTTACAGTGCCAGTGAGCAGCAGCAACTTCGTGATTTCCTGGCCTATCATTTCAAACCCGAAACCTCATTTTTTGTACTTACCGACAGCAACACCCACAGGGATTGCTTTCCTCTGCTTCAGCAAATGATTGAAAACCCTTTAAAGGTGATCGAAGTTCCGGCAGGGGAAAAATTCAAGAACCTGGACACTTGTCATTCCATATGGAAAATCCTGACCGAGAAGATGGCCGACCGGCACTCACTGCTGATAAACCTCGGGGGTGGTGTGGTTTGCGACATGGGAGGCTTCGCGGCTTCAGTCTATAAAAGGGGGATCCGCTTTCTTCACATCCCCACATCCCTTATGGCCATGGCAGATGCCGCCATTGGTGGAAAAACCGGTGTCGACCTGGATGAATTAAAGAACATCATCGGTTGCTTCAGCCAACCAATGGGGGTTTTTATTGACCCTGTTTTCCTGGAAACCCTCCCCCCCCGACAGATAAATAACGGGTTTGCAGAAATGCTAAAACACGGGCTGATTGCCGAAAGTGATTTTTTTGACCGCTTAACCAGTATCGGGCCTGAAGAGATCACAGAGGACCATATTCGCATTTCCGTTGAAATCAAATCAGGGATCATCATCAAAGACCCTTTTGAAAAAAACATACGGAAAATGCTGAACTTTGGCCATACCATAGGCCATGCCCTGGAAAGCTATTCCCTGAAAAATGATAAAGACCCTTTGCTTCACGGAGAAGCCGTAATGGCCGGTATGCTTACCGAAGTCATTCTTTCCTGGAAACAAGGCCTGCTTCCGGATGATGAAATGGATTACATTATCAGGGAAATGGACCCATTTTTCCCGGATTACGGCATTACGGATGAATGCCTGGACGGGGTGATGCATTACCTTCCTCATGACAAAAAAAACCGGGAAGAAGTTCCTTATTTTACACTTTTGAAAGAAACAGGCAAATCGGTATTGAACCAGCAATGCGACATTGATAATATCAGGGAATCTCTTGAGGAGGCCCGGGGTATCCTGAATAAATCCGATCATTAAAATGAGTGTTTTGGTATTGATCCCGCCAAAAAAAGCCCTGAAAGGCTTGGTAAAACTTCCCTCGTCAAAAAGTCTCTCCAACAGGGCCCTGATCATACGGGCCCTTTGCAATAAACATTTTCCCATTTATAACTTATCGGAAGCCGGAGATACGCGCATCCTGGCAAAAGCATTAAAAGACTTTTCCCTGGAAAAAGAGATCAACCTTAAGGATGCAGGTACCGCGATGCGGTTCATGACTGCTTTTGTTTCCATCCATCCCGGGGAGTTTATCCTGAAAGGATCTTCCAGAATGCATGAGCGACCCGTCGGCCCGCTGGTTGAAGCATTGCATAAATTAGGGACGAAAATTGAATACCTGGAAAAGCCAGGCTACCCTCCGCTAAAAGTTAAAGGAAGTAAATTAACCGGCGGAAAAATTACCATTGATGCCGGAATAAGCAGTCAGTTCATCAGCAGCCTGTTGATGGTTGCCCCCCAGATGAAGGATGGTTTACGACTGATACTTTCCGGTACACAGCAAGTTTCTAAACCCTACATTGAAATGACACTGGACTTGATGAAATTTTTTGGCATCAAGAGTAATTGGATAGCAGATGAAATAAGGGTTTTCCCGGGGACCTACCAGGCGAGAGAAATTACCATAGAGCCTGACTGGACCGCAGCTTCTTATTTTTATGCGATGCTTTTGCTGAGCCATGATGGCCGGTTGTATTTTCCGGGTCTCAAAAAAAACAGCCTGCAGGGCGACTGCATTGCAGCAAAATGGTTTCAAAACCTTGGCGTTGTTACTTCCTGGGTTGATCAGGGAGCATGGGCAGCAAAAGCCGGGAGCCCTCCTGATTATTGCTCCCTGGATTTTACGGACAACCCGGATCTGGCGCAAACCATGCTGGTTGCATTCGCCGGAGCCGGCATAAAAGCCATGGTCACCGGGCTACAAACCCTTCCCCTTAAAGAAACCGATCGCATTAAAGCACTTCAATCCGAACTAAAAAAAGCAGGTTTTGAATTCGCAAAAGCAGAAGGAAATTCCTGGATATTGAATCCGGAAAGAACAGAAGCAGCATTCCCTATTGTTTTTGATACATGGAATGACCACCGCATGGCCATGTCGTTTGCGCCCCTGTCAATAGCGTTTGGTAAGATAAAAATCAACAATCCCGAAGTGGTTGAAAAGTCTTACCCGGGATTCTGGGCTGCAATGCAGCATATCGGGTTTAATTTAAGAAAACTTGAATGATCCTGCGCCCGGCCATTGAATCACCCTCTTTTATCAATAAGCCCCAGGGGATCAATAAATGGACTGATGATGGTGTTGGTTTCAATATCTTCTTTTTCCAGCACAGGGTTTGGGATTACCGTAAGAATGGGAAAATCGCCTTTGTCAATAATTTTCTCAGCCGAATTGGAAGAAAAGATATCTGAAATGCCGCCACCCTTTTCAGCCACGATCATAATCAGGTCGGCATCTTTTTTCTTAGAATACTCCAATACCACTTCGGGTAGATCTGAACCTCCCTGAATAACCAATTCCGCAGATGCCTTCACCTGGTTCCTGGTAAATATATCGGTAACCTGTTTGAGCAAAGCTTCTTTTTTCAGAACCCTGGCTGTGCTTTTCCGGCTTAAAAACCCCAAAACCCAAACATTGGCATCAAAATATTTTGCAAACTTGATGGTCTGCCAAATTTTCTGGGAACTTTCCCTTGAAAAATCAATGGGTACAACGATGTTGTTGTAGCCAACATGGTGATGGCGTTTTTTGACAACCAACACCGGCACTTTAGAGCTGGAAATTACCTTATAGGCATAACTGCCCACCAGGTGCTGTACCCCTTTTTTGCCATGAATACCCATTACAATGAATTCGGCGTAAATTTCGTTGGCAACCTCGCTTATGGTGGTAAAGATGGTACCTTCCCGCACCAGATAATTTACGGTTAAGCCGGTTTTGATCTTAATCTCTTTGGCTATATTTTTAAGGGCCTCCCGGATCTGGTTTTCTTTTTCCGTGCCCTTCACCCTGGAGGAGATCACGTGCAAAAGGGAGATCTTGTGCTTAAAAATAAGTGCAATTTCGGTAGCATGATCAATGGCACAATCGGCTACACCTGTAAGGTCTGTGGGAACAAGAATGACATCTCTTGGGTTCTGAATCATGGCAAATAAAGATAAACTGTGGCTCGTAAAATTATAAAAAAATCTGCCATCTGCATATTTTCAGCAAGAAAGAAAGAAGAAGGTTTTCATTAAAGTATTGCAGGCATGAACATTAGGAAAAAAGAATTTCCCCGGATAAACAAAAAGCTGAAAGTTTGTGCATTCTGATGGTGTTTTATACCCGACAGACCAAAGGATTAAATTATTATTCAGGCCCATTTGCTATAGGCAGGCCCGGGATTATAATTCCTGATATATTCAAAGGCCTGCGCCGCATTATCGGCAAAAAAGAAAAGACTTCGAAACCTTTCATTGGAAAATTTCTGCATAAACAAGTGGTCAAAAAAGCTGCGCAAAGAATTAAAAAATCCCCGGGTATTGATCAAAACAATAGGTTTTTGATGATGCTGCACCTGTTTAAGGGTGATCACCTCAAGAAGTTCTTCCAGGGTTCCAAAGCCTCCCGGTAAACCAATAAAAACATCTGAAACCTGCTCCATTACAGCTTTTCGTTCCCGGAGACTTTTTGTAATGATGAGTTCATCCACCTCCCTGTAAGCTATTCCCTTTTGTTGCATAAACCTGGGAATAACTCCTGTGACCTTTCCGCTTTGCTCTTTAACAGTCTGGGCCAGGGCACCCATCAGCCCGAGGTTGGTACCTCCATAAACCAGGGAATGATCCCCGGCAACAATAAACTTTCCCAGAGACCGGGCTTCTTCAAAATAAAACCCATCAATATGGTTGCTGGATGAGCAAAAAACACAAATGTTCATAACGGTTTTTTTATGGAAAAACTTCTTTGTTGGCATTAATTTGAACCCTTGGGGAAGTTGTAATAAGGGGTATCTCTGCGTTTTCTATGATCTTTTGCGCTGTGTTTCCTACCAGGAAGCTGTCCAGGTCGTTTTCATTGCGGGTCATAACAAAAATTCCATCCAGTTGATTTTTACGGGCATAATCCACAATACACTGAAAAACGGGAATAAATCGCTTTTTCAGGATCAGGGTTTCGCATTGCAGTCCTGCCTCATTAAAATAATTCTGCGTTTTGCTCATGTTATTGCGCAAACGAAAATTGGACAACCAACCGTTCTCCTCCACCACCGTCATGGCATGAATGGTGCTGTTAAACTCCAGTGCAAAATTTCGGGCGGCTGCAAGCTTTTTCTGGTTTTTTTCCATAAAATCAAGCGGAAGCAGGATATTGTCGAAGCCGTTAAATTCGGCTTTATGTTGCATCAGCAAAACCGGAAGGGTGCTTGAAGCAATAATGCGGAAAGCAAATCTTCCGATTAGTTCCTGGATCGGCGATTTTTTATGCATGGCCATAGCGATCAATGAAGCATTTATTTCGCGGGCCGTCTGGGTTATACTTTTAAAAATGTTTCCTTTAACCAGGATAGGATTTACTTCAACTTCGTATTTAAGGGAGAATTCATGGGCGGTTTTTTCGAGTTTCAGGGAAACTTTAATTTCCTCCTGACTGGCATTTACCTTACTGTCAAGAGTTTCCGGATTAAACACATGCAGCAGGAAGATAGTATATCCTTTAGATCGTGCCATTGCAGAACAATAGTCAAGCACCCGATCGGCACGGGCAGAAAAGTCAGTAGCTACCAATATGTTGCGTTTTTCTTTCAATAATCAACCTTTTGATTCAGAACCAGGAACAACCTCCTGCTGTCAATAAAATTAAAAAATATTACAACACATTTAAAAGATATTTTTTTTATTTTTTACACCAAAATAGTTTTTTTTTCAACAAAACAGCAAATTAACTACACCAGGTTTATTCCGGTAAAAAACCTTTCCCCATAAGCAAAGCCCGTCATCCATTGGATGACGGGCTTTGAAAGCATTTCAGCACATTAAGCATTTTTGCCTGTTGAAGCCGGTTTAGGAGAGGCTGGTTTTAATCACTGTTGATAACTTTCTTTTTAGGAAGTCTGAAATTTTGTCAAAAAGAGAAAAATCAGTTCAGTTGATAAAACAATTCTGAACCTGGCCCAATGGGCAACCCGATAAGTATCCAGATGATCAGCATTATTAACCAGCAAAGCAGGAATACAATGGTGTATGGCAACATGGTAGCAATAATGGTCCCTATTCCGGCTTTTTTGTCATAACGTTCGATAAAGGCAACGATCATGGCGAAATAAGACATCATTGGGGCGATCACATTGGTAACACTGTCCCCTACCCTATAGGCGAGCTGTGTAAATTCAGGGGAGTACCCAAGCAGCATAAACATGGGAATGAACACCGGCGCCAGGATGGCCCATTTGGCACTGGCACTACCCACTACCAGGTTAATGAAAGCAGAGATCAATACAAGGGCGATCATCAGCGGGATTCGGCCCAGTCCCAGAGAACCTATAAAATTAGCCCCCGAAATGGCAAAGATCAATCCCAGGTTTGTCCAGTTAAAATACGCCACAAACTGTGCTGCAAAAAATACCAGTACAATATAGGTTCCTAAAGTAGACATGGATTTTCCCATGCCGTTGATCACATCGTAATTGCTTTTCAGTGTTTTGGCACCGATACCATATACAATCCCAAGAAAACCGGCGATAAGGAAAATAATGGCCACAATACCGCTCATGAATGGAGATCTTAGCAGTCCCCCGGTTTCTGGGTCACGCAGAAAGCCCGAATTGGGCACAAAGTCCCAGAAACCGCCCTGCATTGGCGCCATACTCCAAATGAGAAGGACAACCACCCCAACAAAAGCCCAGAAAGTAAATTTTAATCCAAGCTTTTCATCATCATCCAGCTGTTTGATCTCTTCGGGTTTGGCATCCCCCTTATAATCTCCAAGTCGGGGTACCACAACTTTTTCCGTTACCCAGGTGCCGATCCCCGCAATGAAAAAAGTGGAAACAAACATAAAATAATAGTTTGCAGCAGGGTTTACGTTGTAAAGGGGATCGATAATATTGGCAGCTTCTTCAGACAGGCCGGCCAGCAGGGGATCGATGGTTCCAAGCAACAGGTTGGCAGAATAACCACCCGACACCCCTGCAAAAGCAGCGGCAATGCCGGCAATGGGGTGGCGTCCTACCGCAAGGAAAATCATACCACCCAGGGGAACCAGCACCACATAACCCACTTCGCTGGCGGTATTGGAGAGAATACCAGCAAACACTATGGCAAAAGTGAGCAGTTTTTCCGGTGCGGAAATCACCAACAACCGAAGTCCCGTAGACATCAGTCCGCTGGCCTCGGCAATGCCGATACCTAAAAGAGCGACCAAAACAGTTCCAAGTGGGGCAAAAGAAGTAAAATTAGTAACCATATTGGTAATGATCAGGTGAAGCCCTTCGTTGCTCATCAAATTAAAAGCTTCAACAGTTTCTCCGGTACCTGGATGCACCGTGGTAACATTAAACATAGAAACCACCCAACTAAGAAAAATAATGGCAAGTGCAAATATGGCAAACAGGGTGGCCGGATGCGGAAGCTTATTCCCGACACGCTCTATGGCACCCAGCATCCTGGAAACAAATCCGCTTTGATTATCGCTCATAATCTATGATTTATTAAGTTCAAAAATGAATGATTGCATTGCAAAAAAAATTAAAAACCCTGTTAAATTCAAGGAGCCAAAAATAAATATTTTAGCGAAACCCTTTACATAAAAAGGCAGACTGCGCCAAACGCACCCCCCGATAACCTTTTAACCATTTTGATATTTTTTTCCCTGCCAGGTATCCTGTAACTCCAATTCCTGCTCTATTAAACTTATCACCTGATCGGCCCGGATCATGCCCCAGCTTTTTCCCACATTCAATCCCGGGGGTACTTCACCCGAAAATCTTTCCAGGCTTATTTCGGGGCGCAGTCTTTCCAGAAAGCGCACAATAAATTTTATATACTCGTCAAGAGAAAAAAGGTCAAAATTTCCAGGGTTTTTTAAAAACTCTTCTGCCATGGGGGTGTTTTTTACAATCTGTAACTGATGAAACTTAATGGTTTTCAGCGGGAGTTCATTGATAAAAGACACCTGCTCAAGCATTTGTTGACGGGATTCTCCGGGGAGGCCAAAGATCATATGGGCCCCGGTCAAAAGGCCCTTTTGGGCTGATAATTTAACAGCGTTTGCAGAATCTTCAAACGTATGCCCCCGGTTTATCCGGTAAAGGGTTTCATTATAGCAGGATTCTATCCCGTATTCGATTTTTACAAAATGGTTTTCTGATAACCTGCCCAGGTAATCCAGTTTTTCTTCGTCCACACAATCGGGGCGGGTACCAATAACAATCCCGGATATCTCAGGGTGTTTAAGGGCTTCTGAATAAACCTGTTTAAGCCTTTCCAGTGGGGCGTGGGTGTTGGAGTAAGCCTGGAAATAAGCGGCAAAGATGCTTGATTTACGGTAGCGTTTTTTTAAGAAACGCAGCCCTTTATTGAGCTGAGCAGTTATGGGTAACCCGGGTAGACAATAGGAGGGGTTAAACCCTTCATTATTGCAAAAATCACATCCCCCATAACTTATGGTACCATCGCGGTTGGGGCAGGAAAAGCCAGCATTGACGGACACCTTTTGAATGCGGCTGCCATACTTTTGGCGGCAATAATCCGCCCATGCGCTAAATCTTCGGCTGTTGCCCCGGGGATAAATCAAGATCAGAAAGTTTTCTGGCAAAATTAAACCAAATCCCATGGTATACAAAATCAATTCTTATTGTCAGGAAAGAACAAAGCAACAGCCTGATTATGTAGTATATACGCCCATAGTTTTGCCCAAAGATATAATTTTTATACCTTTGAACCGTCCAAAACGGAGGTTGAAAAACTAAATGCACTATTTAGACATACTTGTTTTTGCTCTTTACATGATGGGGGTGATAGGGATCGGGATACGGTTCCTTATTTTGAACAAAGGAGTAGATGATTACTATGTTGGAGGCCGCAAAATCGGTAGTGTTCATATAGGTCTTTCGGTTGTTGCCACCGATGTTGGAGGAGGCTTTTCCATCGGCCTTGGCGGGCTAGGTTTTATCATGGGCCTTGCCGGCTCCTGGATGCTGTTTACCGGCCTGTTGGGTGCCTGGTTAAGTGCCGTATTGCTGATCCCCCGGGTAAAAAAAATTGAAGAGACAAAACGGTTTTTTACCTTCCCCCAGTTTTTAGGCAGCTTTTACAGTCCGCAGGTGGCTTTGCTGGCAGGTTTCATTTCAGCCATCGGCTACCTTGGCTTTACCAGCTCGCAAATACTGGCGGGAGCTATTTTGGCAGAAGCCACCTTTATCCCTCACCTTGACCGCCAAACCGCCCTGATCATCATGGGCATCATCGTAATCGTTTACACAGCCATGGGTGGTATAAAAGCGGTAATCTACACCGACACCATACAGTGGATCATATTGATGGCGGGGTTGGTTTTTATTGGAATACCCATTGGTTTTATAGCTGTGGGAGGAATGGAAGGGATACGGGAAGTGCTTCCGGCTGAATACTTCAGCTTGGGCAATGTAGCCTGGCAGCAGCTGTTAAACTGGGCAGTAACCATTATTCCGATATGGTTTGTGGGGATGACCCTTTACCAGCGGATCTATGCCTCACGTAATAAAAAGCAGGCACAACGGGCCTGGCTGGTGGCGGGTTTGTTTGAATGGCCCATCATGGCATTTATGGGGGTATTGCTTGGCCTTTTTGCAAGGGTTGCCATAGCACAGGGTTTATTCGGATACCTGGGTTATGATGCCGCTGGGGACATCGATCCAGAAATGGGGCTTCCCTTGCTGCTGCGCACCGTATTGCCGGTTGGCCTGATGGGGCTGATGATGGCTGCCTATTTTTCGGCCATTATGTCTACAGCAGATAGCTGCCTGATGGCTTCTTCAGGAAATTTCCTGACGGATATTCTTTCACGTTGGTTCAGAATTCCTGAAAGCCGCAGGAAATTCCTCTGGATATCACAGGGATTGACCCTTATTTTAGGAACGATCGCACTTTTTTTGGCCACCAAAATGCCCAATGTACTGGAGCTCATGCTTTATTCCTATGCCTTTATGGTATCAGGACTTTTTGTTCCGGTAATCGGGGCCTTGTTTTTGAAAAAAGCCAGTTCAACCGCTGCATTCTGGGCCATGTTGCTCGGAGGGGGTACCACCATCACCCTGATCATTGGTGCATGGAACCTGCCACTTGACCTGGATCCCAATATTTTTGGGATCACTTTGTCATTTTTAACTTTTTCAATTATTAACTTTACCAAAACCAAATAATTTTTTTGTTATGGAATTTCAACATTACACACCACAGAACCCGATTCCTGAAAAGGAAAAAAAAGAAGTTGCAGATTTTCTTTATGAACATTTGGATGAGTTTGGCGATGAACACCAATATATCATGAAGTGCCTGAACTTTGCCATGGATGATAAAGAGAAATTTGGCGGATTCATCCTTGTAGCAAGGGACGCGGAAAAAATTGCCGGGGCCGTTGTTTACAATAAAACCGGTATGGGAGGATATATTCCCGAAAACATCCTGGTATACATTGCAGTTCATAAAGATTACAGGGGAAAAGGACTTGGCAAAGAGTTGATGCTTAAATCTTTTGAAAAAGCCGATGGGAAAATCAAACTCCACGTTGAGCCGGAAAACCCTGCCAGGTATCTTTATGAAAAGCTTGGCTTTACCAGTAAATATCTCGAAATGAGATTAAACAGATAATCCAATTATCATGGCAGAAATAGTAATCAGCCGAAAAAAGCTTAAACACAATTTTGACTTTCTGGAAAACATTTTCCAAAAAAACAACATACAATGGGGAATTGTTACCAAGCTTTTGTGCGGCAACCCAATGTACCTAAAGGAGGTTATCGATCTTGGAGCCAGGGAGTTAATGGACTCAAGGATATCCAACCTTCGCACCATCAAACGGATTAACCCTGATGTGCGGACCATTTACATTAAACCTCCACCCCGCAGGAGCATACGCAGCGTGGTAAAATACGCCGATGTGAGCCTGAACACCGACCTGGAGACCATGAAAATGATCTCTGAAGAAGCGGTAAAACAAAAGAAAAAGCACCAGGTGATCATTATGATCGAAATGGGTGAGTTGCGTGAAGGGGTGATGGGAGATGACCTGATCAATTTCTATGAAAAGGTTTTTAAGTTGCCCAATATCGAGATTGTTGGCTTTGGCACCAACCTGAATTGTCTTTACGGGGTTATGCCCTCAAGGGATAAACTGATTCAGCTTAGCCTTTACAAACAGATTGTGGAAACCAAGTTCAATAAAAAAATTGCCTGGCTTTCGGGCGGAACTTCCGTTACCATTCCTATGCTGTTTAAAAAACAAGTTCCCCCCGGGGTAAATCACTTCCGTATTGGAGAAACCCTCTATTTCGGGGCCAACCTTTTTACGGGAAAAACCATTAAGGGCATGAAGGATGATGTGATCACCTTTAAGTCGGAGATCATTGAGCTCATCGAAAAGCCCGTTGTTCCGGAAGGTAACCTGGCAGAGAACCCCTCAGGAGATACTTATGAGATTGATCCTGAAGATTATGGAAAAACCTCATGGAGGGCGCTGCTGGACGTAGGTTTACTGGATATCAGCCCTGAATTTTTGATCCCGCTGGACAAGAACATGGAAATAGCCGGAGCCAGTTCCGATATATTAGTAATTGACCTTGGAAAAAATCCCAAAAAATACAAAGTGGGTGATTTTATCAAGTTTAAACTAAAATATATGGGAGCCCTTGGCCTTTTCAATTCTGACTACATCATCAAAAGACTGGAAGATTAACTAGCGGATGCGGTCGGCTGACCTTACCAGTTCCTCGTCTTTACGAATGGCACGGTTGGCCATAAAGATCAGCAGCAATGAAATGATCGGGAAAAAAATCCCCGGGCCATAGGAAAATTCCGGTTCGGGGATTTGTTTTCTGATGTTGTCCACATACAGAAAACTTATCACGATAAGGGCCACATGAATAAAAAGGTTTAAATTCCCGAGGAAAAGTTGTGTCAGTCTGCGCTTGTAATAAAAAGTAGTAACAATGGTAATCACCATGGCCGCAGCTATGAGTATCACCAGCAAAATACCTGTCCACCCTCTGGAAACCTGCTCAAAAGCATTGTAAAAAACCTGCAGGTTTGAGAGCCTTAAGGAAGTTTCAATTCCCGCCTGGGTAAAGTTTGCCAGAGGAAGAGTGATGAACAAAACGGAAAATACGAACACCAGGAACAAATAAACGGTTTGAATTCTTTGAATCATCTTTTCAGGTTTTGGGTGGAATAATTGATTATTTTTATACAAAAATAGAAAATTACTTAAATAAAGTTTAACTCCCGGAAGGAAAAATCCACAGAAGTGTTAACAAATAAACCTTCCCTGTTGATTTAAAAAACATGCAAAATTTTTTTATTAATTCAATATTCTTTATATTTGCAACCAATTCCTGCATTTGTCTCTTTTGTTCTCTATAATATAACCATAATCTCTGTATTTTAATTAGTGTAAGCCTGCCGGCCCGTCGGCAGAAGTTTACAGCCCTCAATTAATGATTCCGGGTTACATTATTTCTTTTTTTCATGAAAAAACAATCTGTGATAGGGGCCCGCCGAATGTAGTATTGAATTGAAACCCAAACGTATTAACACAATAATATTATTAAATGTACGACATTGTAGAATTGAACAGTAAGTTACTCACTGAGCTAAGAGAAATAGCAAAGGAGTTACAAATAAAGAAAGTAGAGTCCTATAAAAAACAGGACCTCATTTATAAAATTCTGGATGCGCAGGCTTTGAATCCTCCGAAGGGAGCAGCACCCGAAAAAAAACAAGAACAAAAATCTTCCCGTGGCCGCAAACGGATTCCTGCCGGTTCATCTGCCGGTGGAGACAAAACCAAAGCCGAACGGGCCGAAGGCCAGCCAACCGCGGAACAAAAACCCCGGCAAAGCCAGCAAAAATCCACAGCCAGGAAAGAAGAAGCTGCTAAAGAGAAGTCGGGAGCCCGGCAGGAAAAAAGCAAGGATATCAAACCCTCGGCTGAAGCCCCCCCCCAGAAAACCAAAGCTCAGGAAACCGGTCGGGCCACTGAATCTGCAGATCGTCGCCGATCAAGAGACCAGGAGCAACAGGGAGATTCTGCCAAAACCGAGGCCAGGGCAGAAACCAGGGTTGCCCCCGCAAAAAAAGACGATAGTAAAGAAAAGCCCCATCAAGCCGCCCCCAAGGTAGAATCTTCTGAGGCAACAGGTGCTGCCAAAGATCAAAAGCAACCAAAGGATGAGCAAAAAAAAGGGCAGGCTGAGCAACCACCAAGGGAAAAAGAACAATACCACAAACATAAAAGTTTTGATCGCCGCACCGGAGAACCCGTGTATGAGTTTGACGGCATTATCACCGCGGAAGGGGTATTGGAGATCATGCCCGATGGATATGGATTTCTAAGATCTTCCGACTACAATTACCTGAACTCTCCCGATGATATATATGTATCCCAAAGCCAGATCAAACTCTTCGGTTTAAAAACCGGGGATACAGTGACAGGAGGAATTCGTCCGCCCAAGGAAAATGAAAAATATTTTCCCCTGATCAAGGTGGAGAAAATCAATGGCAGGATCCCCGCCGAAGTTCGCGACCGGGTGCCTTTTGATTTTTTAACGCCCCTTTTCCCGGATGAAAAATTTCAGATCACGGGCCATAAAGGAGCTACCCTTTCCCCCAGGATCATCGATATGTTTGCCCCTATAGGTAAAGGACAGCGCGGGCTTATCGTAGCCCAGCCCAAAACGGGAAAAACCATTTTGCTTCAGGAAATTGCCAATGCAATTGCCGCCAATCATCCGGAAGTTTACCTGATCGTGTTGCTTATTGACGAGCGTCCGGAAGAGGTAACCGAAATGGCGCGCAACGTAAGGGGTGAAGTGATTGCGTCCACCTTTGACGAGCCCGCAGAAAAACATGTTAAAGTATCCAACATCGTTCTGGAAAAAGCCAAACGCATGGTAGAGTGCGGACATGATGTGGTGATCCTGCTCGACAGTATTACACGACTGGCAAGGGCCTTTAACACCGTTTCTCCGGCATCCGGAAAAGTACTCAGTGGTGGGGTTGATGCCAACGCCCTTCACAAACCCAAACGTTTCTTCGGGGCCGCCAGAAACATTGAAGATGGAGGATCTCTGTCAATTATTGCAACAGCCCTGATCGATACCGGTTCCAAGATGGATGAAGTGATTTTTGAAGAATTTAAAGGCACCGGTAACATGGAATTGCAACTGGACCGCCGCTTATCCAACAAGCGGATTTTCCCTTCCATCGATATTGTAGCTTCCGGCACACGCCGCGAAGACCTGCTGCTTAGTAAGGAAATGATGAACCGCATTTGGGTGCTGCGCAAATTCATCGCTGACATGACGCCTATGGAAGCCATGGAATTCTTAATGGAAAAGATTAAGCATACCCAGGACAATGAGGAATTCCTGATGTCCATGAACGGATAAACTCTATTCAAAAGAATAAAAAAAGGGGCTGTGTATAATAGCCCCTTTTCTTATTGTCTGTTAAAAGATCAGCGCAGTTTACGTTTTTTCAGGCGGAGAGAGTTCAGCACCACGATAACATCCGATAAGGCCATGGCTCCGGCAGCTACAATGGGGGTCAGCAATCCGACCATGGCCAGGGGGATAGCAGCTACATTGTAAAAGAAAGCCCAGAAGAGATTTTCTTTAATGGTACGAATGGTGGTGCGTGTTGAAGAGAAAGCTTTGGAAAGCAATTCCAGGTTTCCTTTCAGTAAAACCACATCGGCAGATTTTACGGCCACCTGTGTGGCATCACTCATGCTGATACCCACATAGGCTTTGGCCAAAGAAGGCGCATCATTAATACCGTCTCCCACCATGGCCACTTTTGATTTTTCGGATAAGGCCTCAATTATATTCAGTTTTTCATTGGGTAATTTCTCAGCATAAACTTCTTCAATGCCTAGCAAGCCGGCTATTTCATCGCACCTTTCCTGACGATCACCACTGAGCAAAACGGTTTTAATGCCTTTCTTTTTCAGGTAATCAATAGCAGCCCTGGCTTCCCCTTTCACCTCGTCTTCAATGTCCAGCCAGGCGATCAGCTTATCGTTCATCAACAGATAAATATTGTGGGTGTCGTCATGGGTCAGGTGAGAAGCAATATTGTAAGAACCGGCCATATAACGGTTGCCTTCTTTATCGTTAGCTTGTATTCCCAGGCCTTTGTGCTCTTTAACTGTTTCAAATTTTATTTCTCCATGGCCTTTGAAATACTGCACTACGGCTTTGGCAATGGGGTGGGAAGAATGCTTTTCAAGACTGTACAACAAACTCCTGACGCTTTCTTCCGATTTGCCAAAGCATTCCAGTTTTTTGATCCTGAATTTCCCGGAAGTCAGAGTTCCGGTTTTATCAAAAACAATGGTATCCACATTGGAGAGTTTATCAAAGGTGGTACCGCCCTTGATCAGGATCCCGCTTTTGGCTGTACGGCCAAGCCCTACCACCACGGCGGTGGGTATTGCCAGACCTAGTGCACATGGACAAGCAATGACCAACACAGCAATGCCGCGCATCAGGGAATCGCGAAATTCCAGGCCGGCACCCAGATACCAGAAACCAAGGGTAAGCAGGGCCAAAATCACTACCGTAGGAACAAATACCCTGCTGATCTTGTCGGCCAGATTTTGCAGTTTGGGTTTATCTTTTTGCGCATTTCGCACCATTTCAATAATCTGGGAAAGGACTGTTTCTTTGCCGGTGGCCCTGGTTTTTACTTTCAGGTTACCTGAAACCAGGATGGTACCACCTATCACCTTATCTCCCTTACTTTTTTCAACCGGAAGGCTTTCCCCTGAGATCATGCTTTCATCCACACTGCCTGCCCCCCAGTAAATCTCTCCGTCCACAGGGATTTTATCCCCGGAATTGACCAGTACATTTTCTCCTTTTTCGATCAGGGAGGCATTCACTTCTTCAATATACTCCTGACCTTCGTGCATTTCGGAGGTGATCTTTTTGGCTGTATTTTTTTGTAAGCGCACCAGTTCATCAATGGCTGAAGTGGTTTTTTTTACTGAGCGGTGTTCAAGCATGTTCCCAAGCAAAACAATGGAAATAATGCTTGCAGAGGTTTCATAAAACATGTAATCATGCCCAAGGCGGTAAATGGTACCGATCAGGCTGTAAACAAAAGCCGCCGTGCTTCCAAGGAAGATCAGTACATCCATATTGGTCACCCCCGAGCGAAGACTGAAGAAGGCACTTTTCCCAAAATGCAGAAAACCCACAATAAAAACAGGGATGGTCAGTGCAAGCTGAAACAGATCGTTGTGCAGAAAATCCACCGGGATGAACATGGCCAGCACCAAAGGAACAGTAAAAATTGCGGTAAACCAGAATTTCTTTTCAATCGAACTTAGACCCTTTTTTTCAGCTTCGGTTTCTTCATCCACCAGCTCGTTAACTTTGTAACCCAGTGACTCTATCCGTTTGACAGCCAAGGGGATCATTCCCTTATCGGCTACCTCGAACTGGACCTCGTCAGTAGTAAAATCAGCTTCAATATTTGAGAAACCTTCTTTCTCCAATATTTTCCTGATGCCCAGTGCGCAGTTGGTGCAGCTCATTCCCTCCACCTTCAGGGTAACCTTATTGAAAAAATCATTTGCCATAATAAACGGTTAAATTAAATCAAAAAAAAATCGCAAAGGATAAACAACCTTCCCCGGATGAATGTTCGTAGCAGACAGGGGGGTAAAAACCAAGTGCAGGATGGATAACAGATCAGGAATACACAGTAAGGGTAACTTTCCTTGAACCGGCATGGTCCCGGAATTCGCAGAGGAAAATACCCTGCCAGGTTCCAAGTTTTAGCCGGTGGTCTTCAACAGGAATGGTCAGAGAGACCCCGGTAAGCGCACTTTTAATGTGGGCAGGCATGTCATCGTCTCCCTCCATGGTGTGGGTGTAATACGACATGCGTTCGGGTACCAGATGGTTAAAACTGCTTTCCAGATCTACCCTTACGGAAGGATCTGCATTTTCATTGATCATCAGACCCGCCGAGGTATGATGCACAAAAATGTTGACCAACCCGGTTTCAGGTAATTGGTCTAATTTTTCGGTAATATGGCGGGTTACCAGGTGAAACCCTCTTTTAAATGCAGGAAGTTTTATTTCAAATTGCTGGATCATAACTATTTTTTTATGAAATTACAATTTTTTATTCAGCCCCTGGGGCTTCAAAAAATCCCGGAGTGGAAAGGTAGCGTTCTCCGGTATCGTAGTTAAATGTCAGGATTCGGGAGCCGGCTGGGATTTCTTTCATTTTTTTGGCCACGGCGGCCAGGGAAGCGCCAGATGAAGGGCCAATCAGCAAACCTTCCTTCAGGGCTGCTTCCCTGGCAAAATGGAATGCTTCATCTTTCCCGATGGAAATGACCTCATCGATAATTTCCCTGTTGAGCACTTTGGGCACAAATCCGGCTCCGATACCCTGTATAGGATGCGGGCCTGGTTCTCCCCCACTGAGAACCGCCGACAATTCAGGCTCTACTGCAATTACCCGGATTTTGGGAAAATACTTTTTCAAGACCTGTCCAACCCCGGTGATATGCCCCCCTGTGCCCACACCGGTTATTAAATAATCAAACCCATCAGGAAAATCATCCAGGATCTCCGAAACAGTGAATTCTATATGGGAATTCACATTGGCAGGGTTTTCAAATTGTCTCGGCATCCAGGCACCCGGGGTTTGCCCCAGGAGCTCTTCAGCCCTGGCTATTGAGCCTTTCATTCCATTTTCCCGTGGGGTTAACTCCAGCCTGGCCCCGTATGCCGCCATAATACGGCGGCGCTCAACCGACATGCTATCGGGCATCACCAACACAATCTCATAACCCCTGGCTGCCCCAATCATGGCAAGACCTATGCCGGTATTGCCCGATGTGGGTTCAATGATTACCGAATCCTGTTTCAGGAGTCCTTTTTGCTCGGCATCAAGTATCATAGACAGGGCAATGCGATCTTTAATGCTGGCACCCGGATTGGCTCGTTCCAGCTTGGCCCATACCTCGTATTGTTCCGGAAAAAGTTTATTGATCCTCAAATGAGGGGTATTGCCGATAAGTTCAGTTATATGGTTTGCTTTCATTACAGATTATCTATAAATTAATTTTGTAAAATTGATTTTTTAATACCAGAAGACCTTTTTATTGAAATTTTCAAATACTGAAATTAATAGGGTCTTTAAAATTCTTGTTGTTCTTACGGATTTTTACCTGGCTGGTATGGTAAACCACCGAATGTGGAGGTACACTGCAAGTGAGAAAAACGTTACCCCCGATCACCGAATCATGGCCGATCACGGTTTTTCCCCCAAGAACGGTGCTTCCGGCATATATCACCACATTGTCCTCAATGGTGGGGTGACGTTTGGTAGCGGCCATGGCCTTTTCTACATTGATCGCCCCCAGGGTAACCCCCTGGTAGATCTTTACATTGTTGCCAATTTCCGAAGTTTCACCTATGACCACACCGGTTCCATGGTCGATAAAAAAGGAATTACCAATGGTTGCCCCGGGGTTGATGTCAATTCCTGTAACACTATGCGCATGCTCTGAAACCATGCGGGGCAGCACGGGAATATCAAGCTTAACAAGGCAGTGAGAAATACGGTAGACGGCTATGGCAAAAAAACCTGGATAGGCATTGACCACTTCCCGGATGCTGGCGGCAGCAGGGTCAAACTGATAAATGGCTTCCGCGTCCTGAACCAACTCTTTGTAAATATCTGGAAGGCAACCAAAAAACCGCTCAACCAGCTCTTCAGGTTTTTGTTTACAAGACGCTTTCATGGAGTATA
>SL_3KL_010_SEDDRAFT_10000904_pt1 | contig 26178 bp, 24 predicted proteins | sample SodLakKL_010_SED_2_FD_10381 | JGI IMG/M metagenome (IMG submission 10381) | reverse complement strand
AAGATAGTTACCCGGCTGAGGAAATAAGCCTGCGCAGCGCCACCAGGGAAAATGTAGTTATTATAGACATTACCGGAAACCAGCCCCGGGTTATCGGTGAAGTTGATCGTTTCAGCGCCCCGATGCTGGTCCATGAAGAAGCAATATACATGCACGGGGGGATCCAGTACCAGGTTGAAAAACTCGATTTTGCTGAAAAAAAGGCCTATGTCCGCCAGGTAGATGTCAGCTACTTCACCGATGCCAACCTGGCGGTTGATTTGAAAACCCTGGAAATTTACGAAGAAGAAGCGGAAAACNTNANCAGGGCCTGGGGCGATGTCAGGATCAATGCCCTGGTCTCCATGTTCAAAAAAATCCGCTTCAATACCCACGAAAATCTGGGCGCCGGACCGGTCGACCTTCCCGAAACCGAAATGCACACCACCGCGTTCTGGATTTCATTTTCTCCGGCAGCACTGGGCGGAATGCCTCTTTCCGCCGTCCAGTCCGGCCTGATCGGCCTGGCCAACCTGCTGCCCCAGGTAGCGGCTCTATTTCTGATGAGCGATCCGCGCGACCTGCGGGCCGTAAGTCAGGTCAAAGCGCCCTTTACCGGGCTGCCAACCCTCTACCTTTATGACAATTTTCCGGGCGGGGTCGGCTATTCTGCAGAAATATACCGCACTCACCGGGATATTTTCCAGGCCGCCAAAAAAGTGATCGCCGACTGCCGCTGCAGCGAAGGCTGTCCTTCCTGCACCGGTCCCGCTTACCAGGGTGGAGAACCGGGCAAGCAGCAGGCCTTTCAGCTTATCGAGGTGATCCTGAAATGAAGCGGAACCTTGGTTCGCGCCTGTCCGCCCTGCGGCAGAGCGGGGAAATAAAGACGGGCCGCCAGGTGGCTGAAGAACTGAAAGAAGGGGCCCGGGCCGATCTTTTCCCCGGCGAAGGCCGGGAAGAAGAGACCGCCTACGGGCGCTGTTATATGCGTGAAATTAAATTCCCCCTGGACTATAAGCACGGGGGAAGTTGCCTGTCCGGATTCCTGTCCTGCTCCGGGCCCGAACTGGCCCTGCCGGCGCGGGACGAGGGCCTCTGCAGTTTTAAGCCCGGAAGTACGGCCTTCCTGGATATTGAAACCACGGGCCTGTCGGGAGGGGCCGGAACCTGGGCCTTTCTGATCGGGCTGGGCTGGTCAGAAAGTGATTTTTTTGTGCTGCGCCAGTATTTTCTGCGCCGCCCCGCCGAGGAAAGGGCCATTTTAAGCCACTTTCAGGCTTCGGTGTCCGCTTACCCGGCCGTGGTCACTTTTAACGGCAAGCTGTTCGACCTGCCCCTGATCAGAAACCGCCAGGTCCTGGCCGGCTTCAGCCCTATGGAGCCGGACCAGCATCTTGACCTGCTGCAGTGCGCCCGGGCCCTCTGGAAAAAAAGGCTGGCTTCCCGCTCCCTGCGCTCCATAGAGGAAGCCCTTTTAAATATTAAGCGCAGCGATGACATCCCGGGCGCCGAAATTCCGGAAGTATATTTTAGTTACCTCAGGCGGGGAGAAACCGGCCTGCTCAAAAAAGTATTTCATCACAACGTCCTGGACATTTTATCAATGGCAACCCTGCTGGAAAGAATCTACCGCACCACTGCCGGCCAGCTGGCCAAACATCCCGCCGAAGCCCTTGCCCTGGGCTGCCTCTGCCTGGAAAGAGGGCGCAGTGCCGAGGGCATTGAGCACCTCCGGGAAGCCTCCAACGGCGCCCCTGATCCGGCGGCTGAAGAAGCGGCCCTGAAACTTTCCTTTTACTTTAAACGGCAGGGCCGGTGGGATGAAGCGGTAAAGATATGGGAAGAAACGGCGGCCAAAAACCCCCGCAATATCCCGGCCCTGGTTGAACTGGCCAAGTATTACGAGCACCGGGAAGGGCGATATCAAACCGCCCTGGAATTAACCGAAAGAGCGCTGAACCTGTCCGGTATAAAGAACGCCGCCCAACCCGGGAATTACAGTGAATTTAGCACCCCGGCCCTCCTCCACAGGCTGAACAGGTTAAACAGGCGGCTGGGCGCTTGAACTTAATCCAGCCGGACTTTCCTCGGCCGCGGGCGGAAGCGGCAAAGCGGTTTATTTTTGCAGGACAAAAAGCATTTCTTCAGCTTCCCTGCTGTCCGCAGGCAGATCCAGGGGCCGGGAACTGTTATTGCTCCAGGCATAACTATCAATTATTTCAACCTCGTGCTCATCAACCCAGGCCAGGAAATCAAGAAGGGTGAACAGGTGGATATTAGGGGTTTCATACCACTGATAGGGCAGCGCTCCCGTGACCGGCATCCTTCCTGTTTCCATTAATTTATCCACAACTCCCCGGTAATTAAAGTTGGGAAATGTGACAATGCAGGACTTCCCTATTCTCAGCATTTCCTCTAAGACCACCATGGGCTGGTAAAGGACCTGTAAAGTTTTCTCCAAAATGACATAATCAAAAGCACCGCTTTTAAAATCACTCAGACCGAGATCCATATCTTTTTGATAGACGTCTACCCCGTTGCATATGGCCTCGGCAACCCGGGCCGGATCGGCTTCCACTGCCTGGCCGCAGACCTGCTTCTTTTTAACCAGGCGGGCCAGCAGCTCCCCGCTGCCGCAGCCCAGGTCCAGAACAGAAGAACCGGGCTCAATTATTTTGTAGATCAGGCAGTGGTCCCAGCGTCTGCTATTATTCATATTTAACGCCCCTCCCTAAAAAAGAGGTCACCAGGGGAGAGATCTTATTGGTTTCCAATAAAAAGGCATCATGTCCGTAATCAGAAGGTATTTCCAGATAAGACACGGGTTTGTGGTTGGCCAGCACGGCCCTGGCCACTTCCCTGGTATCTTCGGGAGGATAAAGCCAGTCGGAAGAAAAAGAGATCAGGAGCAGCCGGGCTTTTATGATAGCACAGGACGCTTCAAGGTCCCCGCCAGCCGAGGAGGCAGCATCATAATAGTCCATGGCCCGGGTCAGGTAAAGGTAACTGTTGGCATCAAAGCGCTGAACGAAAGAACGGCCCTGGTGCTGGAGGTAGCTTTCCACGGAAAATTCCCTGTTCAGACGGTAGCCCGGCTTAGTGCCGTTTTGAAAGCGGCGCCCAAACTTGCCTTCCATGGACCGCTGGGAAAGGTAGGTAATATGGCCCAACATCCGGGCCAGTTCCAGCCCGCCCTGTGGAGGCTTACCCTGGTAATACTGCCCCTCCTGAAAACAGGGATCGCTTAAAATTGCTTCTCTTCCCACGGCGTTAAAAGCCAGTCCCTGGGCCCCGATACGGGCCGATGCGGCCATAATAACCGCAGAGCGGATCCGTTCAGGGTCCTTGATGGCCCAGGCCAGGGCCTGCTGTCCCCCGAGAGAGCCTCCGGCTACAGCCAGGAATTTTTCTATACCGAGGTAATCCTGAAGCCTGATGTGCAGCCGGACCCAGTCTTCCACCGTTACCACTGGAAAATTCAGGCCGTAAGGTTTTCCGGTGCCTGGATTCCTTTCCCAGGGTCCGGTGGTTCCGTAGCAGCTGCCTAAAAGATTGGCACAAACCACGAAATAACGGGAAGTATCAAAGGCCTTTCCCGGCCCAATCATCTCGTCCCACCAGCCCGGGCGCCCTTTTCTCCAGGGGCGCCTCTCTTTTTCCCATTCGGCATCCCAGCCGGCAGCATGGGCATCTCCGGATAAGGCATGTAAAATAAAGATGGCGTTGTCCCTGGCGGAAGATAGCTTGCCGTAGGTTTCATATTCAACGGTAACCGGGTAAAGGTATTCCCCGCAGTCAAGGGGAAGGGGGGTTTTTTTTATCGGCCAAAAGGACCCTTTTAGGCCTGGTCCAGCCCACTGAGCGGGGCGAATCGGGCAAATCATACCCCTTTTTCTTTTCAAGGAAAGCATTTAAGGGATCAGACATCTTATTTCCCCCCCTTTCCGGAAGCCGGCACCTGGCTGACGGCCAGGGCCTGCTCCAGGTCGGCAATGATGTCAGAAAAGTCTTCCAGCCCTACCGAAAGCCGGATGTAGTCTTCTGTTACTCCCGATTCAAGCTGCTCTTTCCTGGAAAGCTGCTGGTGAGTAGTGGAGGCGGGGTGGATGATCAGGGTTTTAGCATCCCCGATATTGGCCAGATGCGATACCAGTTTCAGGGCATTGATCAACCGGGCTCCCGCTTCTAAACCGCCTCGAATGCCAAAACCGACCACGGCACCCTGGCCCCGGGGCATTACTTCCCCGGCATAACGGTAGTCGGGATGGCTTTCCAGCCCCGGATAATTAACCCAGGCTACGGCAGGATGGGCCTCAAGCCACCTGGCTACGGCAAGAGCATTTTCACTGTGCCTGATCATGCGTATGGAAAGGGTTTCCAGGCCCTGCAGGAACAAAAAGGCATTAAAAGGGGAAAGGCAGCTGCCCAGATCTCTTAAGAGCTGAACCCTGGCCTTTACGGAGAATACATGGCCAGGTTCGCCTTCTTTTTGCCCCCGGCAACTTTCCCAGTACTTAAAACCATGGTAAGAGGGATCGGGCCGGCAATAATCAGGATATTTACCATTATTCCAGGGGAAGTCCCCTTTTTCCACAACCGCGCCCCCGATCGAGCTGCCGTGGCCCCCGATGAACTTGGTCAGAGAATGGATCACCAGGTCGGCTCCATGCTCGAAAGGACGGAAAAGGTAGGGGGTGGTAACAGTATTGTCAACGATCAGGGGAATCCCCTGTTCATGGGCAATCTCGCTGATCTGCTCCAGCCTGGCAATCCTGTTTCTGGGATTGCCGATTGATTCCAGAAATACGGCCCGGGTATCTTGATCAAGGACCTTTTTCAGGTTTCCCGGATCGTTTTGATCAAAAAACCTGGTTTCAATGCCAAATCTCGGCATGGTGTAGGAAAACAGGTTGTAGGTGCCGCCATAAATATGGCTGCTGCAGGCAATGTTCTGGCCGGCCCGGGCCAGGTTAAATATAGCCAGGGTTATGGCCGCCTGGCCTGACGAGAGAGCCAGCGCTGCGCTTCCATTTTCCAGCCGGGCCAGCCTTTCTTCCAGAACTCCCACCGTGGGGTTCATGATGCGGGAATAAATATTGCCCTGTTCTTTCAGTCCAAACAAGTTGGCCGCATGTTCCACCGAATCAAAAACATAAGAGGTGGTTTGATAAATCGGCACGGCCCGTGAACCGGTAGCCGGATCAGCATTTTGTCCGGCATGAATAGATAAAGTATCGAAGTTATAGAACATGGAATTTTGACCTCCTTAATTTTTACCTTTTCAGTTGTTTGCGGTAAATAATTAGAGGCACATGGAAGAGATCCCGCCCCGGCAATTAAACCGGTGCGGCGCGGTGGAAGAAAAACAGCAAGCAGAAGAAAATAAACCGGTAATCACGACTTTTACTGGGACGTTTTCTTTAACTTGACGTGGCAGCAACTCAAACACTCCTGATATGATATTAATACTATCTTATTACTTTTATTTAATGCTATAAATATTACCTCTTTAAAAACCATTTGTCAAGACTTGCTTTGACTAATAGTTTCCTGATGAGCGTGGAGGTGGATATTCTATTCTCTGATGGAAAGAGCGCATCAGGATATCGGTCTGCAGATTGAAGNCTGAATCAGGCTGTNTCATCCAAATCGGACAGTTCCCGNCGATCCGAAGTGCTCCCCAGCACCATGGGCAGGATTATGCTCAATATAACCAGGCCGGCGGCCAGGTAAGCGGCGGGAATAATGGTGTCCAGCAGCAGGTTGAGGATAAAACCGGCTGAAAAGGCCGTCACTATCATGATTACAGCCGACTTAGCCATATCCACAACCCCCATCTCCTTAACTAAAACCGTAAAAGTAGCGGCGCAGGGGAAATAAGCGGCCAGGACCACGGCTCCGATTACCAGCTGGCGGGCGCTTAACCCGAGCGGGATCAACATTGCCACGGCAACATCTTTTCGCAGGAATCCAATCAAAAGGGTGGAAACGGCATCACCGGGCAGGCCCAGCAAACCCTGCACAACCGGCGCAAATAGGACCCCAAGTAATTGAATGAGACCCACAGTATAAAGGATGTTTACAACCAGGATTCCACCCAGGATATAAGGGGTGGCATGAACCAGGAACCCTCTGATCCGCATGGCCAGCTTTTTAGCCTGGGCTTTAACACTGGGGATACGGTAGGGGGGAATTTCTATCACCATGGAAGGAGTATAGCCGGGCATAACCCGGTCTATAATCAGGCCCAGGACAACCCAGATGAAAAAGAGAGCGGCAAAAACCACTGCCAAATATTCGAACCCATGGCGCCCGACCAGGCCTACGATCAGGGCCAGCTGGGCCATACAGGGAATGGCCACCGACATCAAAGTACAGGCTATAAACCTTTCCCGGCGGCTTTCCAGATTACGGGCGGCCAGCGCCGCCGGCACATTACACCCGAATCCAAGCACCATGGGAATAATGGAATAACCGTGCAGCCCGATCCGGTGCATGCTGCGGTCAACCATCACCGCCAGGCGGGGCAGGTAGCCTGAATCTTCCAGGAACCCAAGCACCAGGTAAAAAACTGCCAGGAAGGGGAGAACTACCCCCAATTCAACATAAACCCCGGTAGTCAGGACTCCGAGCGACTCTTCAAAATCTATACTGCCCTCAACCAGACTGCCAATTAAAATATTATGCCAAAAACCGCTACCGCCAAGGGCGTTACTTAGAGAAAGCAGCAGGGTTTCATAAAAACCTTCAAAGATAAATTCTTCCATGGCTTCATGGATAAATTCTCCCAGCCCGATTACCAGTTGAAAGGCTACGAAAAGGACCGCAGCCGCAATGGGAAGGCCGGTCAGGGGCCTTAAACTGGCATCCTGCAGAGTTTCCAGCCAGCTGTGGTGACGATGGACCACTTCCTGTACTTCACCGACCAGTTCACCGACGTAGGCCCAGCGATTGGCAGTATTTAAAGGAAATTGACCCCTGTTAACCGCCCCTGAGAGCGAATCAACGAGCTCTTTTAAGCCTTCTCCGCTTACTGCAACGGTTGGAATAACCGGCACTCCCAGCAGGGACTCCAGCTTTTCAATGTCAATTTTCACTCCCTTGTGCCCGGCTTCATCAATCATATTCAGGGCCACAACGAGGGGAACTTCCCTTTCCAGCAGCTCTGTAGTCAAGAAAAGATTACGCTCCAGGTTGGTGGCATCAACCACGTTGATTACGATATCTGCCTGATCAACAAGGCTTGAAGCTACTTCCTCCACTTTTGAAGTGGGTTCCAGGCTGTATGTGCCGGGAGCATCCAGGACTTCAAAAGTGCCCTGCCCGGTATTGAGCAAACCTTTGGTGAATTCTACCGTAGTTCCGGCGTAATTAGAAATCATTACCTTGGAGCCAGTCAACTGAGAAAAAACCACACTCTTGCCCACATTCGGGTTACCGGCCAGGACTATTTTCTTCAACTTGATCCACCTCCACTAAAACACGGGTCGCTTTGCCATATCCTACGGCAACCTGATAATTGTCTACGTTTATGGTCACCGGCCCGCGGTTAAAGACCGAACTGATCTTTTTAATGCGTTTGCCTTCCCTTAACCCGAGCTGATTTAATTTCAGGCTAAAATTGGCCCCGCCCCGAACCTTTGTAATCACCCCGGTTTGGCCGGATTTCATATCGACCAGCGAAACTTCCATTAGCTGTCACCTCCATGACCCATTCATTTACCCTTATCCTGCCAGGCCAGCTCTTTCTTTAAACCGGCATCGATGTCCTGTTCCAGCATAAATTGCAGCAGTTTGTCAAATGTTTCGCTGTTTAAGTCATGTTCAACCAGACAGGCATCTTCTTCCGCTACTTGCGGAGATACTCCCAAAACCTGGGTTAAAAAGCCGTAGATTATCTTGTGCCTGTGCCTGATTTTCATGGCATAACGCCGTCCTTCATCGGTTAACTCTACCGGACCGTACCGATCCTGCCTGATCAATCCCTTTTCTTTTAAGACCGTCAGAGCCTGAATTACACTGGGTTTGGCAATATCGAGGCGATCGGCAATATCGGTAACCCGGGCTGTATCTTTTTCCTGGTGCAGGTTTAAAATAACTTCGAGATAATCCTGCAGTGAAGAAGTAACCGGTAAAGAATGAACCATCAGGACCACCACCTTAAAATATTGTTAGCTCAGGCCAGTTAAAATAAATTATGTTAGGTTTAGCTAACAAGAATACTATAGCATCACTTCCTCCCGGTGTCAATTAAAATTCTGGTTGTATTAATTGTTCCGGGATATTTAATACTACAGCAAAAGATTAAGAGTTAAGCGGTGCCAAGGTGACGGTTAGAGCATCCCGAAGCGCAGCGCAGGCTGAAGGGGAGACGATGGGACTGTCCCCGTGGCTTAGCGCGCTCTAATGCAAGACATAAGTTTCGCTTCAGTGTTAAGCTAAATTTGTTCTCTTAAATGTCACCACGTAAAATGACCCTGCTGGAGCAAAACTAGCTCATGAAATATTCTATCAGCCATGTGCCTTTAGATAAAACCCGATTAGAACAGATTTTAGTTATATCAAAAACCGGTAAATTATTGTATAGTTGTATATTAGCAAACAAAGCTGTCAGCCAATAAGACCGGGGGTGAAGCGTTGCAGGCTAATCATAGAGGCGGGCCCGGAAAGGAAAGAAAACTAAAAGCCAGATCTGATAAACCCGCTGCTAAATATTTTTTGATCCCGGTTTATGCGATTGTCTTTTGCGCCTTCTTTGATACCCATGCCCAGATGCCGGTGCTGGCTCCTTATACCCTGTCTTTCGGCGCTACTCCTTTTTTACTGGGCCTGGTGGTCGGCTCTTATTCCCTGCTTAACATTTTTGGAAACTTTACCGGCGGCGCTATTATAGACCAGAAGGGCTGGCGGGACCCGCTTATATACGGCCTGCTCGGCGTTTCGCTGGCTCTGCTTTTATACACCCAGGCCGGGAGCGCCTATCACCTGGTCATGATCCGGGCCGGCCATGGATTTATGGGCGGACTGTTAATCCCTGCCGCCCTGGCCTCGCTGACTGCCGGAAAAAATGAGGGCTCCTCTTACTATATGCGCCTGGCCTTATTTGGAGCCACGATTGGCCTGGCCGCGATTACGGGCCCCCTATTTGCCGGTATAACGGCGAACCGGTTGGGCTTTCAGGCCGTTTATTACGGCCTGGCCATCTTAATGGCCGCCGCCCTGGCCGCCGCCTTATTGCTCCTGGAAAAAGACCATCCCACGGGCAGTCCCTTGACTGCGCCTGCCATACCTGTCCGCTGGATTTTAAGCAGGCCCAAACTGCAGGGGGCCTTCATCTTTGCTCTCGGAACAATGGGATCCACCGGAACCCTGGCTTCTTTTTTGCCTGCAAGGGCCGGGCTGCTGGGCCTGGACCATGCCCGGACGGGGATGTTATTTGCCACTTTTGCCCTTACCGCCATTGTCATCCAGGTCTTGTGGCCCGGAAGATTAAAACCGCTTGTAAAAGGGGATTTTTCCGGTTGCGCTGTCGGGCTGGCCCTGTTGTGCGCCGCTTTAGTCCTTGCCGCGTCTGCCCCTGCCGCCCCATTACTTTATGCTGCCATGGTCATATACGGCACCGGTTTCGGCTTTTCTTTCCAGGGCATGCTCGGCCTGGTCATGGAAAACTCCGATCCGGCCTGGAGGGGCCGGGCCATTGGTATTTTTTTCGCCGCCTATTCTCTTGGAGTAGCTTTGATGCCGCCCCTGAGCGGTTTAATCTGGCAGTACCTGCCCGCTGTCTTTCCCTTCTATACCGCGGCGGCAGCAGCAATGTTGAGTCTCGCTGCCGGCAAAAATTCATGTTCCGGCTAAGCGCGGATTATGCCTGCAAAAAAGAAGGTTCCTGCTGATCAAGCAGGAACCGTATTATCGGGCAATTCATTATGTCGCTAATTAAACCTTACAGCTAATTAAGCTTTACAGAAGATGGATCACTCAGAATCAAAAAGCCGCTCGTACTCCCCGTAGCCTCTTGCTTCCAGTTTATCTCTGGGGATAAACTCCAGGGCCGCTGAATTGATGCAGTAACGTAAGCCGGTCGGATCAGGCCCGTCCTCAAAAAGGTGCCCCAGGTGGGAATCGGCCCCCTTGCTGCGGACCTCTATCCGGCGCATTCCATAGCTGTGATCATCTTTTTCCACAATACTTTCTTCGTAGATCGGCCTGGTGAAGCTGGGCCAACCGGTTCCGGAATCATACTTATCGGTTGAACTGAACAGGGGCTCCCCGGAAACTATATCCACATAAATGCCCTCTTCTTTATTATCCCAGTACTTATTTTGAAACGGGGGTTCAGTCCCGTCTTCCTGGGTGACCTGGTATTGCAGTTCTGTCAAGCGCTCTTTTAATTCATCCATTTCGTCATCTCCCCTGACTTCTTCTATTTTCTCGACTTCCTCCGCTTCCTCGAAGCCGGTTTCTGAAAGCGCCGGTTCACAACCGGCAGCCACTAAAAGCAGGCCGCCGAGCATTAGTATTCCAAAGTTTTTATTCAATTTTAACATCCCTCCCAAAGGCAAAATAACCGGTTATGTGGCGGGCTTTTTCTTTTGGATCCGGATAAGACCAGGCCGCATTTTCAATCCTTTTCCCATCGATCTCGAGGTCATAATAATGAGCCAGCCCTTTCCAGGGGCAGCTGGTCCGGTAGTCGCTTTCAAACAGGCATTCCTGCTTTACATCCTCAGACGGAAAATAGTGGTTTCCTTCAACTAGAACCGTGTTTTCACTTTCCGCCAGGATGGTAGCATCCAAAACAGCTTTTACCATATTTTTGACCTCCCCAAAAATGATCTTAATAGAGTAGTCAAGATCACCACTATAACCTTACCAGTCTCAATTCATGTTTTCCAACCGGATTAGACTATTTCCTAAACCGTTATATTATTATATCACTATATTATAATTTTGTATATAAATGCCTGAGAGCTTAAAGTTCACGGTAAGGCTGCTGAGTGCGGTTAATCCACCACAGCATTAGCAGGCAGAGAATGACAATTGGCGGGGTAAAAAGATGAACCACGGTAAAGAACCCCGCCCCCCAGGTTTCACTGACAAAGCCCCCTGCAGCCAGGGGGTTATCACGGAAGGTTTCTTCAATTAGGCCGCGCAGCAGAGTATAGCCCAGGACAAAATTCCAGAACAGGTAGCCGGGTTTTAGTTCCCTGCGCCGGGCCAGATAATTATGAAATATAAGCAGGGCTATACCAATCAGGGATCCATAGATCTGGGTAGGATGCCTTTCGAAAAAGAATAGGACCGCTTCCCGACCCAGTATTTCCTGGTTAAAGATATTGGCTATACGAACCAGGGCAATCCCGGTAGCAACTCCCGGAACGGCCAGATCGGCCAGGGCCCACCAGTTCAGTTTCTTAATCCGGCAGTAAATCCAGCTGATGATGATGCCGCCCAGCAGTCCGCCGTGAAAAGCCAGCCCGCCCTGGTCAATCCGAATAATGAGATGCGGATTTTCCATAAAATATGACCAGTTAACGGCCACAAAAACAGCCCGCGCCCCAATAACAAGAAAAACAAGGACAAGGATGAAAAGGGTAGATATAGTATCTTCATCAAAACCCTTCCGCAACCCATTTTTTCGCAGGTAATAGAAACCGGTTAAAACAGAAATGGCGAACATTAAACCGTACCAGCGAACCACAACCGGCCCCCATTCAAATATGATCGGACTGATGTCTTCCAAATACATCTTCGATTCCCTCCAAAAGCAATACCTGTATGGTTTGTTTTAATCAAGCGTTTTGCCAAAGTCATAATTTCGTGGACACCCGGTCGGTTGCTTAACGTAAACGGCAGCTGCCTTAAACCAGGCCCAGGGCCAGCAGTACTGAAATCAGATATCCCACCACCAGGGCAATGCAGAAGACCGCCCCTACATAAAAGACAAGAAAACGGCGTTTGAAGATGGAACTCATGAAAATAACCCCGTTAATGCTGGTTCCGGTACCGGCAATAATAAAGGCTATACCGGCTGCTACCGCTCCGGTTGCCCCAATAAGAGGGGCAGCCAGGGCAATCATGGCACAATCGCCGCTGTAGATGGGAATACCAATCAAGGCCCCGATCAGAACATCAAAAGGGGCCCTTTCAGCAAGAGCCTGCTTAACCAGGTCCTGCGGAACAAGATTTTGCAGCAGGGCGGAAATTACAATCACTACCGCAACATAGGGAAATATTCTCTTGAGAAGACTGAAGGTGTGTTCCCAGGCCGATCCGGCCAGTGCTGTAATATTATTACGGCCATCCTGGGGAGGGTTTGAAGTGGAACAGCAGCTGCTTGATGCAGGCTTGCAATCATCATCTCCTGCTGCCATGGCCAGTGGAACCCGGACCCGGTCCTCTTCCCAAACTGCTATGCCATCTTTAAATGTCCCCCAGCGTCTTCCGGCGGATTCCAGCAAAAAGCCGGCTGCCAGGGCTGATGATGAGGTAATAATCAGGTAAACCAGCGCTAAAGGCAGGCCGAAGACTCCAATCAAAATCATAAAGGCAGGCATGCTAACCACGGGACTAACCAGGAAAAAAGTCAAAACTACACCCGTAGGCACTCCGGCCCTGATCAGTCCCAGCACTACCGGAAAAGCACCGCACTCGCAAAAAGGAAGCAGGGCCCCCAGCCCTAGTGCCCTTAATCGCCCTGTCCAGATGCTCCTGCCGGTCAGGTAGGATCTCAATTTATCATCACCGAGCCACAACCGTGCCGCTTCGGCGATAAAAATCGCGGCAATAAGCATTGGCACTACCCGCAGGGTCAACAGACCTGCATAAGTTAGAGTTTCGAGAAGAAATTCGGTTCTGATCAGTTCAAACCCTATTTCCATACCAGTTATTAAAACCGCCCTTTCCGGTTCATTTATTTTCTTGGATGTGCTCCAGGGCCAAATGGACCAAACTGGAAACATGGTCATCATCGAGGCTGTAAAAGACCATTTTGCCCTGTTTGTCGGATTTGACCAGCCGAAGGCTCCTTAAATAGCGCAGGTGATATGAAACGGCTGCAACCGGCAAATCAAGGGTTANGGCCAGATCGCATACACAAAGCTCTTCGTGCCACAAGGCATAAACTATTTTAAACCTGGTCTGATCACCGAGCGCTTTAAAAATGTCTACTACCACTTCCAGCCCATCCAGGCGGCTTTTAACATAATCTACTTTAGCCGGATCACTACAAAAAATCTCACAGCGAACAAAATTATCAGAGCTGGCAGGCATAATGACAGGCCTCCTATACATTCAAACATTTATATAAGTATTATAACGTAATCTGAAATAAAATCAACCCTCTTCAATGCAACCTGCCGGCCCTCGGGCAGCGGGGAGGGGCAAAACCAAAGTTGTCCCCGCTTTCGATTTAGCCCTCATGCCCTACCTCATCCCCTAAATGAAGCAACCTGCCCGGGGCAGGTTGCGAATTAAAGCAGGGTTTCAATTCTTAGGCTGAGGGCCTAATCGGAAAGGATATTTTCATCAATCATCATTTTCATCCTGTTCATTTCCTTCCACATCTTCAGGAACATTATCCTGGTAAGTATTATCATCAGGGTCGCTTCTATCGATGCTTGCCTCGCCAAAACCGATATATGCACCGCCCTCCTCGGCTTCATTGGCGATAAAGTCATTTTCCTTCAATTCAACCGCCGACTCGTCAAAAACCACCAGTCCGCCACCTAATTCCAGGGCAATATTTCCAATCATCTCGTTGCCGATCACCTGCGCGCTTGAATTGGCGACCAGGAGCAAACCGCCGCCCGAACCACCCTGGGCTATGTTATCGGTAATAATATTCCCTTCCAGGGTTAAAGAAGAGGTTTGGACAAAAAACCCTCCCCCGGAATTCAAGGCCAGATTACCCGAAATAGTATTGTTTTCAAAAACCGCTGAAGAGTTGTCGCCGATAACAATACCTCCACCCATTCGCCCGGCCTGATTATCATCGATTGTGTTATTGGTTACCAGCGGGGAAGAGTCGGTTAAAATAGCAATTCCGCCCCCGTCCTGCTGGACGATGTTGTTAATAATACTGTTGCCCTCTATCGTTGGCGATGCCTCCCTGATAAAAATTCCTCCGCCGCCAAGCAATACAACATTATCGGAGATGATATTGTCAATTATATTGGGCTCGGAGCCTTCTAAAACCGCTAAGCCGCCGCCATTTTCTTCGGTATAGTTCTCCATGATCGTGTTGTTGATGACATCAGGTGAGGAACCTTCGGTAAAGGCCAAACCCCCGCCATTGTTCCGGGCTGAGTTACTGGAGATATCATTGTTTTCGATAGTCGGGGAAGCGTCAAATACCGCGATTCCGCCCCCGTACCAGATCGCCCGGTTGTTATTAATGGTATTACCGCTGATGATGGGGTTTGCATAAAAAACAGCGATGCCCCCACCGCTGGTGCACCTGTTGTCATGAATGTTATTGCCATTAATACCGGGATTGGATTCAAAATCAATGAACAGGGCGCCGCCATAGTTCCTGGCATCGTTATCGCGAAGGGTATTTTCTTCGATCAGAGGATCGGATTTCCAGGTATAGATCCCCCCACCGTTAAAAGACCGGTTGTTATTTAATATGTTTCCGGTTATGAGCGGGTTTGAATTGTCAAGTACGGCAATCCCGCCTCCGGCAGATTTGTCATGCTCGATTTCGTTGCCTTCGATTATATTCAGGGTTATAGTCGGTGAACTATTTCCGCTGATGTAGATCCCGCCGCCGAAATAAGACTCTTCCACGAATTCTTCACCCTTGTAGTCGTGGATCAGGGTATCCCTGGTGCCCGTCCCCCCGGCGATGGTAAAACCTTTCAAAACGGCATTCTCACTTTCGCCGTTTTGGAAAGTGACCACAGAACCTCTCCGGCGTCCGTCAATAATTGTTTCAGCCACCACTTCCGGATCTTCGGGATTGGCGCTGCGGATCGTAATATCCTTTCCCAAAAAATCCAGCTGCTCATAGTAAAGCCCCGGTTCCACGACAATTTCATCGCCATCATCAGCGGCTTCAATAGCTGACTGTATATTGCGGTAATCGCCGGGGACCGAGATATAAGGGTTGGGCCAAAATGTTACGGCCAGGATCACAGCAGCAATCACGGCCAGGGCACCGGCTGCCAGTCCGATCTTTTTACCTCTGGAAGAATTATTTTTAGGCTCCTGCCCTATATTTTCGTTCCTTGTATTTTCATTCTGATCCATTATTTGCCATGCTCCTTTCAGATATATAACTTAGCAGAACTACTGCTCTTCGAAGGATATGTCATCCGGGATATTATTTGTATAAACGTTGTTGTCGGGATCTTCCAGTTCAAGTTCTGAGTCGCCGGAGGCCCAGATCGCGCCCCCGCCATCATCAGCCTCAGCTTCATTGCTTTCAAAAACATTACTGAGTAGGACCGGAGCAGAGTTGTAAACAGCCAATCCGCCGCCCAGGCGCTCGGATAAATTATTGATAAAGTAGTTATCTTCCAGGGTCGGTGAAGAGCCTTCCATGTATAAACCGGCGCCGGCCATTACAGCCAGGTTATCGGCAATTTCATTGCCGATAATGATCAGAGCGGTGCTTAATGAATTCACCAGGAACAGCCCGCCTCCGTTGCCGGCGCGATTACCGGATATGATGTTGTTTTCCACAACCGGCTCGGAGTCTTCGATGTAGAGTCCGCCACCCCGCTCGGCAGAATTATCGATGATGGTGTTGCCGTCCAGGGCAGGCGTGGAATTTCCGGCTATGGCTACTCCCCCGCCCAGCTGGCCGGCAGTATTTTCCGAAATAGTATTATTGAGCAGTATGGGCGCGGCATTGGAATATATAACTATCCCGCTGCCGTATTCGGCTCTGTTTCTCCGAATAATGTTGCCTTCGACAAGGGGGGATGATTCCTCTATATGGAGTCCTCCGCCCCAAAACCCGGAGTTGCCGATAATTGTATTTTCCAGGATCGTCGGTGAAGAATCAAAAATTGCTATGCCTGCTCCAACCTCGGCAGAGTTGTCTTCAATGTTATTTTTCTTGATCAGCGGGGAACTGCCGCCCGAAATCAGCAAACCGCCGCCCCTGGTAATGGTAAAACCGCTCAAGACCGCTTCTTCGCTTTCCCCGCTCCGGAAAGAAACAACTGCTCCGCTGCCTCCTCCATCAATGATGGTTGAATCAACCACCCCCGGATCATCCGGGTCGGTACTGCGCAAAATAATGTTTTTGCCTTTAAAATCTAGGTTCTCCCTGTAGACGCCCACATCAACCACAATTTCATCACCATCTTCGGCCGCATCGATCGCTTCCTGGATGGTCGGATATTGATCCGGAACAGTAACATCGCTGCCGCCCAGGGCAAAAATGGCCGAAATGGCAACACCGACCACAGCCACGGCCGCGGCGCCAATGATAATAAACTTTAAAGTATTTTTACCCGATCCGTTTTTTTCCTGTTGATCCGGCTTCAACGCTGGTGTTTCTTTTTCTTGATCGGGCAAAGTTTCTTGTACTTTTTCAGAACTTCCAACCGCCTGTTCGCCGCAATAAGGACATAATCCATATTCATTTTCATCGTAATTCATGCCGCAGCTTTTGCAATCTATCATTTTCTACCCCTCTCAAAGACAATTGAACCGGCCAAAAAGCTGAACGCCGTGCTTAAACATTCATCAAGCCATAGATAAGCTGTTTCACATCCGGGATGCCCCGTGAAACAGCCCTGTCTTAATAATATAAACCCTGCCCTTAAAAAGCATGATTGTTAAAATGCCTCATTGCTGCATCGAAAAAATTTCTACATTGAGGGCCTTATTCCTGCCTGAAATCGCACATCATACTTTAATTATTTGTTAAAGTATTTAAAGGCAGGATGATTTTACCTTTTACAGCTTCCGGTATTTCATTTCCAGCCAGGGAATAGATATAATGCACTTCAGAGGGCCTTTCTCCGGCCGGACAGGCAAAAACGATTACTCCTTCAGATCCTGCAGGCAGGACCCTTGGGGCTGCATAATCAGCGACCTCCCCGGTGTACTTAAACTTCGTAATCGTCCTTTCATGCTCCAACCCCTCTTCAGTTATTAGTAGCGGTTGTTGATCGCTGGAGGCATGGGCAATTTTTTCAAAACCGTCTTCTATGCTTTTTATGGTCATAAAAAAGGCCAGGTAATAAACTTCTCCTTCGAATAGCTTGAGCTCTGAGCTTTCAAAATAAATCCCTGTGCCGTCTTCGGCGCCTTTATCAGTCGCGAAAAAATTATTGACCTGATCCGGGATTATATCATCAACCAGGAAGCTGTCAATTTTAACTGTCACTTTTCCGTCTTCAGAAATATATTCGGTCAATTCAATGCTGACCGCTTTTGGATCTGCGCAGGGCTTGGCTTCATATTCTTCCGGGCCCGGATCGCGCTCATCAGAAGCAATCTCTTCTACCGGTTCCTCGCCGGCCTCTTCTGCTTCATTTTCCGAACAACCGCTAACAATAATCAGGGCCAGCATAATGATCATCAACCACCCATACTTCATGTCGCTTCCCCCACCCAATCAATCCCGCCCCGGCATGAAAAAACAAAAAAAGGCCATGTCTTCCGGCCAGAGGCTATTTTTATCGTGCCTTATATTAACATGTTTCAAGCCAAACAAACAAGCCTAAACTTTTTCAAAAAAAGCGGGGTCCGGCCCCGCCGGCTTATAACCCGGAAATTGAAGTGATCACCGGACGCACCGGGCCTACACGGTAAGTAAAAACTATTGCCGAGCCGTCGGCTATCTCTTCGACACTTACTGCAGCTCCAAGGGTAAAAGCCTGATCATATTCTATCTCCACCGAATGGCTGTCGATCTGGCCGACCAGGATTCCGGACCTGAGTTCGCCTTCAGGATGGCTGTCCACTGCTTCGATGTAATCAAGGACCGGCCGTTCTCCGGTTTCGGTGTAAGTAAAAGCGACCCTGGATCCAGCGGCGATATGATCGACTTCTACGCCTTCACCCAGGGCAAAAGCCCTGGTTCTTAAAACTTCTATGGACTGGGTGTCGATCTGGCCGACCAGGATTCCCTCGGCCTCGATTTCCAGGATTTCATCGCCGGCCTCATCTTCCGGCTCTTCAAGCACTTCAACCGCCAACAGCATGGGCCGTTGTTCGCTTTCCCGGTAGGTAAAGGCAATTTTTGAACCGTCGCTTAACCCTTCCACTACCGTTTCGCTGCTGAGCGCAAAGGCCCTGTACTCACCGTTGACTTCAATTTCCACGGAGCGGCTGTCAATCCGGCCGGTGTAAATCCCTTCTCCCCGCAGAACTTCCTCTGCCGCCGGTTCGATAACTTCTATCGAGCGCAGCAGCGGCCTTTCTCCCCCATCGTCATAAGTGAAAGCGACTTTGGAACCGCTCCTTATTTCTGAAACGTCGATCTCTTCGGCAAGTCCATATGCTTTGGCCTGCCCGTCCTCCTCAATTTCAACAGAACGGCTGTCGATTTGCCCGACATAAATCCCTTCACCCATGATCAATGCTTCCTCTTCTTCCCTTACGCCGGTATCAATTTCGTCGTCTCCGGGCCGGCACCCGGCGCCAGGAAAAACAATCAGCAGGACAATAAACAGTAAAAAAATTAAAAACGCTTTCTTTTTACGCATTGCCTTCACCCCTTATGATTGTCTGATTAATAGACTGCCGGCTGCCGGTTTTAGTTCCCGGGCAGCAATTATTTTGCATTATCACATTCTAATGGTTTAAAATTAATATAAAGCAAAACCATCTTTTTTACTACACCAATTTTTCAAAAAGGAGGCCTTAAGTTTAAAATGGAGGAAAAAATTAAAGTAGGGGTTAGCTCCTGTCTCCTTGGCAACCGGGTCAGGTATGACGGCGGGCATAAGCATGACCGCTATATAACTGATGTGCTGGCCAATTATTTTCAATTTGTTCCGGTCTGCCCCGAGGTGGAATGCGGCCTGCCGGTGCCCCGGGAAGCAATGCACTTGAAAGGCGACCCCGATCAGCCCCGCCTTGTCACCACCAGGAGCAGTGTCGACCATACCGACAAAATGCAAAAATTTTGCGATGTTAAAACAAGGGAGCTGGAAAATGAACAATTATGCGCCTTTATTTTCAAAAAAGATTCACCCAGTTCAGGCCTTTTCCGGGTTAAGGTGTATGGAAATTCAGGCCAGGCTCAGAAAAAAGGCCGGGGCCTTTTTGCCTCAGCCGTGGTAAACCGGTTCCCTCTTCTACCAGTTGAAGAAGAGGGCCGCCTGCATGACGCAAACCTACGCGAGAACTTTATTGAACGGGTCTACTGCTACTATCGCTGGCAGTCCTTTTTGGAGCATGAGCCGGATTATAAAAAACTGGTCCAATTCCATACCCGCCATAAACTGCAGTTGATGGCCCACAGCCCCAAACACCTTGCCCAAATGGGCAGGCTGGTTGCCGCCGGGAAGAATATGCCCCGGGACCAACTGCTGGAACAATACCAGGAGAGCCTGGCGGAAGCAATGGCTTTAAAAGCGACTGTCAAGAAAAACGTCAATGTCCTCTATCACATCATGGGCCACTTTAAAACCTTCCTCACCGGCGATGAAAAAACGGAACTTTCGGAAGTGATCGAGAAATACGCCCGCTTTATGATCCCCCTGGTAGTACCCCTGACCCTGGTCGGACATTACGTTCGCAAATACAAGGATTCATACCTCCAGGACCAGGTATACCTGGAACCGCATCCGGCTGAACTAATGCTTCGAAACCATGTCTAAACCAAGCGGCAGAGGGGGAGATCCACCGAGTTGCATGAGGTAGGACGGGCTTTAGTAGAATAACCATTAATTTTATGGTATTATTCTGATTAGTGAGGTTCAATATCATTTAAGGAGTATCGTAATGGAAAGTGATATTAGAATTCAACCGGATTATTTGCTGTCTGTAAAAGATTTTAAAAAGATGATCCTGGGCGCCAGTTACTTCTTTGAACGAGAAAAAGACAAGATCGATGCCCTCAATGTATTTCCCGTTCCCGACGGAGATACCGGGACCAATATGAGCATGACCCTGGGCGCCGCCGTTGAGGGCTCTATGTCCTATGAAGGGCAGTCCATAGGGGAACTGTCAGAGATCGTGGCCTCCCATGCTTTGATGGGGGCCCGCGGCAACTCTGGGGTGATCCTGTCCCAAATTTTGCGGGGGATTGCTCACGGACTGCAGCAAAAAGAGACCGTTTCCCCGGGTGAACTGAGTAAAGCCCTCCAGTACGCCGTGGTATATGCTTACAAGGCGGTTTCCACTCCCGTTGAAGGGACGATCTTAACTGTGGCCAGGGAGATGGCCCGCGGAGTAAGGAATGCCGTCCGCCAGGGCGAAGATATTCACAAAAGCTTGGAAGAGGCGGTTAAGAGCGGTAAAGAGGCCCTTGAAAAAACCACCGAAATGCTTCCCGCCCTTAAAGAAGCTGGAGTTGTCGATGCCGGGGGCCTGGGCCTGCTTGTTTTTTTTGAAGGCTGTTTATATGCCATGAAAAAATCTCTGAATGACCTCCTGCATCAAGGCCGGAAAGGCGCACTTGATGATGATCCCACCACAGTTGCCGCCCTATATGAGAAAAGTACGGAAGTATTCACCCCCGAACCGCTCGATCTTCTGTATCCCTACTGCACCGAAATGGTAATTAAAGCAGAGAACGGGGACTTTTCAGGCCTTGAAGACGAACTGGCCTCCGGCGGGGATTCCCTGATCGTTGCCGCTGATAAAAACCTGGCTAAAATTCACATCCACACGCAATCACCCGGTTTGATCCTGCAGATTGCCCACAACTACGGTTCTTTGCATAATATTAAGATCGAAAACATGGAGGACCAGCATGAAGAAGCCGCCTCATCGGCTGCGGCAGTGGAAACACCCCTGATCCTGCCCGGTACGGGCCGCCGGGAACAGGGCGAAGCCGGGATTATATCGGTTTCATTTGGCGAAGGGTTCCGGGAAATCTTTCTCAGCCTGGGTGCAGACGAGATTGTTTTTGGCGGCCAGACCATGAACCCCAAGGTCGAAGATCTCTTGAAGGCTGTCCGGAAACTGCCCCAGAAGGCGGCAATTATACTGCCGAACAATAAAAATATTATTATGGTTGCCGAACAGGTGAAAAACCTGTCCGAAAAAAATGTTGAAGTGGTGGAGACCAGGACCCTGCCCGAGGGCCTGGGTGCGCTTCTGGCCTACAACCCGGACCAAAGCTTTGACAATAACTTAACAGCCATGATCGAGGGGATGAACAGGGTAAAAACCGGCCTGGTAACTTATGCCACCAGGGCTACTTCAGTCAAAGGCCTGGAAGTTAAGGCCGGCGAATACCTGGGCCTTTTCGGAGATAAAATTGTTTCCGCGAGCCAGGGATTGAAGCAAACGGCGCTGGAGCTGGCGGATGAAATCATCGAAGAAGACAACGATATCGCAACTATCTTTTACGGCCATGACATCCCGCGCTCAGAAGCCGATAGTCTTGCCAGGGCCGTAGCGGAAAATAATCCGGAACTGGAAATTGAGCTGCAGTATGGAGGCCAGCCCATTTATTACTATATCTTTTCAGTAGAATAATCCCTGCTACCGGCCAAACATCCCGGGCAGCAGCCGTAGACCTCGAGAGTATGCTCATCAATCCTAAACCGGGTCACTTCCTCAATTTCAACGGATATCAACTGAAAATTACAGCTGTCGAACTCGGCAATCTTCCCGCAGGTCTTACAAACCAGGTGATGGTGGTGATCACCGGGCCGGTTTAGCTCGTAGCGGGCCTGGTTATTTTTTAAAGCCAGGATCCGCAGAAGACCGACTTTGGCCAGCAGATCCACGGTGCGGTAAACTGTGGCCATTCCGATTTCCGGATATTCGGAATGGATGCCCGCATAAATCCCCTGCGCATTCGGATGCCCTTTTACTTCGGCCAGATAGCCGAGAATGGCCAGCCGGGGGCCGGTAAGCCTGTAACCTTTCCGGCGCAGCAGCTCTCTAGCTTCCTGCAAAAATGACTTATTAATCTCGAAAACCCTCCCTTTTAATGAGAACCCTGAACAACGGGAGAGGCCTGGCCCCGAGAAAAAGTTAGGGGCGCCTTTCCAGGTAATATTTAACAGCAACGGCCCCGGCAAATATTGCAGCCAGGATCAGAACAATAGCCGCCCCCGGGGGAACCGGGAAGAAATAAGAAACAAAAAGACCCCCAAAGCAACCGCTCAGGCCGATAATCAGAGAAAAAGCAAACATACTGCGGTAATTGCTGCTGAGGCGGTAGGCTGTAGCGCCGGGAATAACCAGCAGAGCCGCAACCAGGACCACACCGACAAGCTGGATAGAAACCATCACCGTCAAGCCGATTGCCGCCAGCAGGCCCATGTAAAGAGGGCCGACCGGAAGCCCCCCCGCAATGGCCATTTCCTCATCAAAGCAAATTGCCAGTAGTTCTTTAAAAAAAAGCAGGACAAAAACCAAAATTACGGCCAGGACCACGGCCATCAACTGTAAGTGCCGGCTTGAAACGGCGAGGATATTTCCGAATAGGAGGGAAAATAGTTCCGGATAGTAGCCTTTGAAAGTGCTGATCAGAGCTATGCCCAGGGCCATGCCGGAAGCATAGAAAATGCCGATTACCGTATCTTCGCTTATTTTACCCAGGCGGCTAATGTGACCGGTACTCATAGCCGTCCCCACGGCAAAAATGCTGCCGGTCAGGACCGGATCCACTCCTGAAGCCAGGCCGATGGCAATTCCCCCCAGGGCAGTATGTGAAATACCGGCACCCAGGAAAGAGAGGCGTTTTAAGACAACAAAAAAAGAGATGGTCGGGCAAAGAAGGCCCACCAGCAGGGCGGCAAGCAAAGCCCTTTGCATGAAGCCGTAGGCCAGGATCTCGCTCAATGCCAGCACCTCTCACTATCGCCTCCCGTGGTTAGAAAATCGAACTGGCAGCGGTACGCTTCATCAAGGTAGGGGCTGCGCAAAACTTCAGCGGGATGCCGTGAATATGCATGGTCCGGTTAATGCAGAGCAGCTTGTCCGCTGCAGGCGCTATGGAGGCCAGGTCATGTGAAACCAGGATTATGGCCAGCCCTTCTTTATNTTTAAGCTCTCTTAACAGTTTGACAAAACTCTGCTGGGCTGGAAAATCAAGGCCGGTATTCGGTTCATCCAGCAGGAGCAGCTTGGGGCGCCTGGACAGGGCCCGGGCCAGCAGAACACGCTGCTGTTCCCCCCCGGAAAGGCCCTGAAAAGGACGGTGATAATAACCCTCCATCCCCACCGCCCGCAGCGCTTTTCTAACCTGATCCTCTCTACCCCGAATCCTGCGAAAAATTGTCTGCGGTGAAAGAAGACCGGTAGCAACCACATCGGCGGAGGAAAGCGGAAAGCGTCTTTCAAAAGATTGGCGCTGGGGCATGTAGCCGATCCGGGGCCTGATATCTTTCAACCGCCTCCCGGAAATTCCAAACACACTCAGGCTGCCCTCCTGAAGGGGGACCAGACCTAAAATCGCCCGCAGCAGGGTTGTTTTTCCCGCACCGTTCGGGCCGATAACTCCCGTTAATTCTCCGCTGCCGGCCGTAAAAGTTATGTCTTCCAGGACCGTTTTGCCGCCCAGGGCGACGGCCAGGTTATGAGCTGCTATTACTTCATTCAATTTAATCTGCTCCTTATTCCTGCAGGGCTTTATTCCATGGCTGCTCTAAAAATAGACAGGTTAAATCTCATTAATTCCAGGTAGGTTTCCCTGCCGGGAACTCCTTCTCCGCCCAGGGGGTCGACAACCTTTACTTTGGTGCCGCTCTCTTCAGCAATCCTTTCAGCCAGTTCAGGCGAAAATTGGGGCTCGGTTAAAATAGCGCCTATATCTTCTTCCCTGATCAATTCCACCAGCTCGGCAACCCAGCCGGCCGAGGGTTCCTGGCCGGGAAACTGTGCTATTACGGCCAGTTCTTCCAAACCGTAACGACCGGCAAAGTACTGCCAGGCTGAATGAAAAGCAATGAAGCTGTCCCTGGAAAAGCCGGCAGTCGCTGCTTCCAGTTCTTCGTGTAAAACAGTCAGTTCCTGTTGGTACTGCTCAAGCCTGCGCTTAAAATAAGTTTCAGACCCGGGATCCAGCCCAACCAGTTCTCCATGAAGGGCGGGGCAAATCGAGTCCCGCACCACCAGGGGATCAAGCCAGAAGTGGGGATCTTCCGGGCCATGGTCATGGTCACAGGCATCATGGTCATGATTTTCGTGGTGGTTACCTTGTTCCAGATCATTGCTGTCAAGATCATAATAACCGACAGATCCTATTAAATTGACCTGCTTTGATAAATCTAAAGTCACAATTTCGGTGCCGGCTGCTTCAGTCATATTTACTGCCCAGTTATCCAGGCCCGCTCCCACATAGACAAACAGGTCCGCCCGGTCCACCAGCCGGGCCTGTTCAACCGTGGGCTCGTAAGTGTGGGGGCTTGATCCGGCCGGTAAAAGATTAGACACTTCCACCCGGTTTCCGCCCAACTGTTTGACAAAATCGGCCAGGGGGTAGATAGTGGTCACTACCTGCAGAAACGGTTCTTCTCTCTCAGGTTCCGCTTCTTCGACAGCGCAGCCGGAAAGGGCCATGATCAGAAGCAGAACAGTCAGGGCAAATGATACTTTTTTCATCCATCTCTACCTTTCTCGCAAGTGATAATTTCAATTAATGGAGCAGTATCAGGGGAAAATATTTTACTTAGAAAGCATACTGGCATATATTTGCAACCAGGCTTTTTGAGAACAATTATCAATTAGGTCTAGACGCATTATATCATATACTGGGGCCCGCGCAATTGGTGTTTACTTATATGTAAGGCTAAGATATGATTTGTTTAAACAATCGGCGTTTTTCCAGTCCAGATGGAGGTTTATAGAATGCCCTCAAAACCGCAAAAAAAACCCCTGAAAGCCTACTTCTCTTCCGGGCCGTGCGCCAAGCGTCCTGGTTACAACCTGGAAGCGCTCCGCAATGCCCCCCTGGGCCGTTCGCACCGCAGCGCAACCGGTAAAGCAAAACTCAAAGAAGCAATCGACAGCACAAAAAGAATCCTGGGCCTGCCTGAAGAATACCTGGCCGCCATAGTTCCCGCTTCGGATACGGGGGCTTTTGAAATGGCCATGTGGAATCTTCTCGGCGAGAGGCCGGTAGAAGTGGTGCATTTCGAATCCTTCGGCAAAACCTGGGCCGACGATATCAGGAACCAGCTCAAACTGGAAAAGGCCCGTTATCATGCCGCCGACTACGGCGGGTTGCCCGATCTGTCGAAGATCAATTTCAACAACGATCTTGTTATCACCTGGAATGGGACTACCAGCGGGGTCAGGGTGCCGGACGGCAATTTTATCCCCGGCCACCGTAAAGGGTTGACTCTGTGCGACGCCACCTCCGCTGTCTTTGCGGTGAATTTGCCCTGGGAAAAACTCGATGTAACCACTTTTTCCTGGCAAAAAGTGCCCGGTGGGGAAGGCGCTCACGGTATGCTTATCCTTTCACCCCGCGCCGTTCAGCGCCTGGAGAACTACAATCCGCCCTGGCCTCTTCCCAAGATATTTCGCCTGAAGAAAAAAGGCAAACTGATGGCAGACCTATTTGAAGGATCGACCATTAACACTCCTTCCCTGCTCTGCGTCGAAGACTATCTCGATGCCCTGCGGTGGGCCGAAGAAATAGGGGGCCTGCCCGAACTAATCAGGCGCAGTAATGAAAACCTGGCCGTCATTGAGGAATTTGTGGAAAGAAACAGCTGGATTCATTTCCTGGCCGCCGATCCGGCGATCCGGTCCAATACCAGCGTCTGCCTGAAAGTTGAACTCAGCCCCGACCGGGTTAAAGCATTGACCGAACTGCTCGAGTCGGAAGGCGTGGCCTACGATATCGCCTCCTACCGGGACGCCCCCTCAGGCCTCCGTTTCTGGTGCGGGGCCACGGTGGATAAAGAAGATCTTGAAATCGCCATGCTCTGGGTAGAGTGGGCCTATGACCAGGTCAGGAGCTGACCGGATAAAAAACTGGTCACGGAGAAGACAGTTAAGGCCTGTAATCCTGTCTTAAAGACAGTCAAGCAAAGACAAAACCTCTCGGGCCCTCAACTGTTAATTTTTTTGACCAGCAGTTCATTAACCAGCTGG